>Ga0114931_10002710_pt1 | contig 22502 bp, 26 predicted proteins | sample 2SBtaG_FD_89579 | JGI IMG/M metagenome (GOLD analysis project Ga0114931, IMG submission 89579) | Deep subsurface microbial communities from Kolumbo volcano to uncover new lineages of life (NeLLi) - 2SBTROV14_V59a metaG | ecosystem: Environmental > Aquatic > Marine > Volcanic | place: Kolumbo... | reverse complement strand
GTGCCTCTAAAAACTCGATCAAGCTGATGATGGCAAGGCGTAAACGGGCGAAAAAGCGCAGTTTACACGGCGTTTGCTGCTTCCCAGCCCCGCATTTTGAGCGCGTTTACAACACAGCCAGCGTGGCTTCAGCGAGTTTTTAGAGGTGCCCATATCTTGAATCCGGCGTCTTTCTTGACAGGTTCGCGGACTGGCATCCGTCGCCCAACATCACTCTCGAGACGTCATCAGCGCCGGAGAGGCACGGTGAAAGTGGACGCGCACGGAGTTACAAGCGGTCAAATGAATATGATGAATTCATTGTTCTCGCGGCGACCTAACCCTGCACTATTGAAAACGGTTTCTGAAAACGGCGAGTTATGAATGCACTGATCCGACGAATTGTCGATATCTGCCTGCTGCGCGCGGGCCCTCAGGATCTGCCGGATTCGGCGTTTCTGCTTCAAGCCACTTTGGTCGGTTACCTCCTCAGCGGCATGCTCATCGCGACCAGCAACCAGGATCTCTGGACGGCATCGTTGCTGGTCGCGGTCGATGTCGTCCTGCTCGCCTGTCTGCTTTTCATGCTGCTCTGGGCGCGCAGCCTGATTCACCGCTATCGTCAAACCCTGACGGCGATCCTCGGCACCGGGATCATTCTCGAATTGATTTCCTGGCCCATCCTGGGCTGGCAGAGTCACAATATCTCCCAACCGGGCGTGAGCGACAGCCTGATGTTCTCATCTCTGTTACTCTGGTCCTGGCTTTTCTGGAACATCCTCGTGCTCGGCCATATTCTTCGCAACACCCTGGCGACACAGCTCATGATCGGGATCGGAATAGCCATGCTGTATCTGTTTCTGTCCTTCAACATCAGCCGGATCCTGATCGGCGGACAAGCGGGCTGACTCCCATGCACATACATATCCTCGGCATCTGCGGAACCTTCATGGGCGGCATCGCCCAACTGGCAAGGGAAATGGGCCATAAGGTCACCGGCAGCGACCTCCACGTCTACCCACCGATGAGCGACCAGCTCGAGGCCAGCGGCATCGAACTCAGCGAAGGCTACCATGCCGAGCACCTGGATCCGGCACCGGACCTCATGGTCATCGGCAACGCCTTGTCGCGCGGCAACGAGGCCGTCGAGCATGTCCTCGACCGGGGACTGCCGTATACCTCGGGCCCCGCCTTCCTGGCCGATCACATATTGCCCGGACGCTGGGTCCTGGCCGTCGCCGGTACGCACGGCAAGACCACGACATCGAGCATGCTGGCCTGGATTCTCGAAGACGCCGGCCTCAAACCCGGATTTTTGATCGGCGGCGTGCCGGCCAACTTCGGTATCACGGCGCGGCTCGGCGAAACGCCGTTTTTCGTCGTAGAGGCCGACGAGTACGACAGCGCCTTCTTCGACAAACGCTCCAAATTCGTTCACTACCACCCCAGGACCGCCGTTCTCAACAACCTCGAATTCGATCACGCCGACATCTTCCCGGATCTGGCCGCCATTCAGCGCCAGTTTCATCACCTGGTGCGGACCGTCCCCGGCTCCGGCCTGATCATTGCACCGGATCACGATGCGGCATTGGACGAGGTATTCGACATGGGTTGATGGACGCCGATCGAACGCTTCGACACCCGACTGACCGAGCGCGGGTCGGCGCAGTGGAAATGTCACGCACTTTCCTCCGAACTGAGCCGTTTCGATGTCTTCGTGGACGATGTCCGCCAGGGCACCGTCGACTGGGACCAGCAAGGCGCCCACAATCTCGGCAACGCGCTGGCCGCCATCGCGGCGGCGCGGCATGCCGGCGTCCCGGCGGCCATCGCCTGCGAGGGACTGTCCCGCTTTGAAGGCGTCAAACGCCGCATGGAACGACTCGCCGTGATCAACGACATCGCCGTCTATGACGACTTTGCCCATCACCCGACGGCCATCCAAACCACGCTGACCGGCCTGCGCCGGGTCGTGGGCAAACAACGTATCTTCTGCATCCTTGAGATGCGCTCGAACACCATGAAGGCCGGCGTTCACAAAGACTCGCTCGCGCCGTCGCTGAGCGAGGCCGACGAGGTCATCCTTTACGAGCCGCCCGATCTCGGTTGGGATCTGGGCGAGATATCCCGGCAGTTGCGAAACGGCAGGACCTGTCACCGTGTGGCGGACATCATAGAGACGATCACGACCGAGGCGCGCGCGGGAGACCATATCCTGATCATGAGCAACGGATCTTTCGAAGGCCTGCATCGTCGACTCATCGACGCCCTGAATAACGGACTGGGGAGGTGACTGAAATGGCGCGTAATCGCTTCGTACTGGCCCTGACCGGCGCTTCAGGCATGCCCTATGGGTTACGTCTGCTGGAATGCCTGTTGCAGCGAGGACAGGGTGTGGATCTGCTGATCTCGTCGGCGGCTAGAGTCGTCCTGCGTATGGAGACCGAACTCGAGCTTCCCGCCACACCGGCCGGCACACGGGACTATCTGCTGGACCGTTTTGGGGGCGCCTCCGAACAACTCAGGGTATACGGCCAGGATCAATGGTCCGCGCCGATCGCCAGCGGCTCAAGCGCGCCCCGGGCCATGGTGGTCTGCCCCTGCACGAGCGGCACACTGGCCGCGATCGCGATGGGCAACAGCGATAGCCTGCTCGAACGCGCCGCCGACGTCGTGCTCAAGGAACGCCGACCCTTGCTGCTGGTCCATCGCGAGATGCCAGTCTCGGCCATTCACATCGAGCACATGCTCAAGCTCGCCCGCCTCGACGTCACGATCATGCCCGCCTCGCCGGGCTTCTATCATCGCCCGGAATCGGTCGACGATCTGGTCGACTTCGTCGTCGCGCGCATACTGGATCATCTCGGCGTGGATCACGACCTTCTCCCCCGATGGGGCGATGCGCCGAACGAAAACGGCCACGGCGCTTGATCCTGGAGGCCTTCGGACGCCGAACGCCATGATTTGGGAAATATGGCTTTCCGGCCTCGTCTTTGCACTCCAGCACAGCCTGCTCGCCGGCACGGCCGGCAAAGTCCGCGCGCTGAGAAGGGGTCTGGACGCGCAAGCATACCGCCGCTTCTATGTCGTGACGGCATTGATCACTACGGCCATCTGGCTGGGCTATGTCCGCAGCCTGCCGGACCACACGATCTACGCGATCCACGGACCCTGGTCCTGGCCGTTGCGCGGCCTGCAGGCGCTCGGGCTGTGGATATCCTGGCGCGCACTGCGTCCGATCGACGGCCTCGCCTTTCTCGGCATCCGCAAGGGGGACGACGGTCCGGACGGATTCGTCGAGGCCGGCATCTATCGTTACCTGCGTCACCCAATGTATAGCGGCGTCATCCTGATCATGTTCGCCTTTCCGGTACAGACCCTAAACGGCCTGAATCTTTACGCCTGCGTCGCACTCTATTTCATGCTCGGCGCGCGGCTGGAGGAACGACGTATGGCGCAACGCTATCCGGCCTACGCCGACTACCAACGCCGTGTCCCGGCCTTCATTCCCAATGTATTCAACGGAAATCGACATGACTGACTGGATCCTGGCCCACGAAGGCGTGCTTAGACTGAGCTGCTTCCTTGGCTTCTTCACCCTGGTCGCACTTTGGGAAATCCGCTTCCCTTGCCGTTCTCTCCGGATAGACAAAGCCACGCGCTGGTTCAACAATCTGCTGCTCGTCGGGATCAACACCGTCGCGTTACGCCTGATCTTTCCCGCCGCCGCCGTCGGCGCGGCCGCGCTGGCTGCGGATCGAGGCTGGGGCCTTTTCAACTTCTTCGCGATTCCGACCCAAGCGGCGGTATTGCTTTCCATAATTCTGCTCGATCTTGCGATCTACCTTCAGCATGTCATGTTTCACGCCATACCGCTGTTCTGGCGACTGCATCGGGTACACCATGCCGATCTCGATTACGACGTCACGACCGGCGCACGCTTCCACCCGATCGAAATCGTCCTGTCGATGATCATCAAGTACGCGGTCATCTTCCTGCTCGGCGCACCGGTGGTCGCCGTCATCGTATTCGAGGTCCAGCTCAACGCCACGGCCATGTTCAATCATGGCAATCTGCGCCTGCCTAAACGAGTCGACGCCCTATTGCGTCTCGTCATCGTGACACCGGACATGCATCGCGTGCACCATTCGATCGCCGCCGACGAGACCAACAGCAACTTCGGTTTCAATCTGCCCTGGTGGGATCGCCTGTTCGGCACCTACCGCGCCCAGCCCAAAGCGGGACATCAGGGTATGACGATCGGTATCGACGGCTATCGCGACCCCGCCCAGGTGCAAAGACTTTCCGGCATCCTGACGCTCCCGTTTCAGCGATCCATCGGCGACTACGCCATCAACCGCAGGCCGTGGAACTGATCCTCGTCAAGCTAAGGACATCCCGCCGATCATATCGTCGGCGCTATGTGCGTTTAGGCGCAGAGCGCCGCCTTCGGCTGAGGTGCCCTGAAGCTGCCATATTGGCACCACACCGAACGATGGAGGTCCGAAATGAACAGGCGAGAGGCGATCATTTTAATCCTGGGTGGCATGTTGTCCGCCACCGGCGGCTTTGCAATGGCGGAGGTATGGGCGGCGGACGCGGACGCTAAACGGCGTTTGCCGGCTCGACTCCATGGCTAATCATCCCCCTCATCATCATTGACCCGATCCCGACGCTCTACGGTTTCGGGATCAGCGATGATGCGCCGGTAGATCTCTATACGTACACCGTCCTCGATCGGGGCATCGAGATTGGCAACCTTGCCGAAAATACCGATTTTCTGCTCATCGAGATCGATCTCGGGGAACTGAGCCAACAATCCGGACCTTTCGATAGCCTCCCGGGCGGTACTGCCGTCCGGGACCTCGAGCTTGAGCCAAACCTGCTTGAATTTATTCGCATAGGCGACACCGACGTTCATCCCGCCCCCCTTGTCAGCAACTGTGCGCCGGAACGGCGGCGGGTGCGGGGCTGGTCGCCAAGCGACGGTCGAGCAGGCGCTTGCCCGCCAACAGCAAACCCAGGATCAAAAAACCGCCGGGCGGCAGAATGGCGATCAGGAACCCCCTATAGTCCGGGATCAGCGTGACGTCGAGGAAAGCGAACCCCTTGCCTAGCAACAGTTCGGCATGACTGAACAGGGTCCCGCTGCCGATTATCTCACGGCAAGCACCGAGAATGACGAGGGCGAGCGTGAAACCGAGCCCCATCATGAGACCGTCGACCGCCGCGGGCAGAACGGCGTTACGCGATGCGAAGGACTCGGCGCGGCCGAGGATCGCGCAATTGGTCACGATCAAGGGGATGAACAAGCCGAGGACCTTGTGCAGATCATGCACCCAGGCGTTCATGCCCATGTCGACCAGCGTGACGACGGCGGCGATGATCAGCACAAAGACCGGAATACGAATCTCCGGCAAAATCAGGCTGCGCGCCATAGCCACGAGCAAACCGGAGCAGACCAACACCAGCGTCGTCGCCAGACCCATGCCGAGCCCATTCGTGGCCGTGCCGGTAACGGCCAGCAGCGGGCACAAGGCTAGCCCCTGGGAAAAGACGATATTGTTGTCCCAAAGCCCGTTGCGGGTGATGCGCAGATAGTCGTTACTCATGACTGGCCCTCGCCCTTTTTCTTTGAATTCGGTTGGTCCGGATGCGAGGTCGTCGCCTCGGGCCCCTTCTTTTCGTCTAAGTGCTTTTCATCGAGTCTTGAAAGCTCCGCCTGGTGGGCCTGAAAAAATTCCAGACCCGCATGCACGGCCTTGACGACACCGCGCGGCGTGATGGTCGCACCGCTGAATTGATCGAACAGGCCTCCGTCCTTTTTGACGTGCCACTCGGCCCCTGTCGTGTTGTCGAGAGAATGACCCGTGAAGCGGTTAATCCAGTCATCCTTCTCGACCTCGATCTTGTCTCCCAGACCCGGCGTCTCGGCATGTGACAAGACCCGCACGATCAGAACCTTACCATCCTGGTCGACACTCAGGATCAAACCGATGTCGCCGGCATAGCCCTGCCCGGTGACCTGCCAGGCATAACCCGTGATCCGGCCCTTCTTCATCGCTCGGTAGACGGTCAGGGGACCGCCGTTTGGCCCCTTGATCCGGACGACGTCGTCGAGCAGATTGTTGTCATGCAGGGCATCCGGCAGCGCCAGGGCCAGCGAGCGCAATAGATCCTCTTCCTGGCGATCGGCGATGGCCTGGTGCGTGGCGACATTTCCGGCGATTAGCAAGGCGGCGGCCAAGGTCGAAAACCCCGCCAGCAAACCAGCCTGGAAATGAATCTTCTTGCGGTACACCGGTTCGTTGACCGCCTCGCTCATTTCGACGCCTCCGTGGCCCGCTGTCCGGAAATCGGCTCTTTGGCAACCTGATCCTTGGCAGCCGTTTCGTACACCAGCGGTTGCCCGCGGCGATCGCGGCCATAGACGCGCGGCCGGACGTAATGATCGATCAAGGGCGTCAGGGCATTCATGAGCATGACCGCAAAGGCCACGCCCTCGGGATAGTTGGCCCAGGTCCTGATGATATAGACCAGGATGCCGCAGCCCGCGCCGAAAACAATCTGCCCTCGGGCCGTGACCGGGGAAGTCACGAGATCGGTGGCGATGAAGAAGGCCCCGAGCAGTGTCGCGCCGGACAACAGGTGCATCAGCGGCCCGGCATAGTGCTCCGGGGACAGCGTATGGAACAGTCCGGCGAGCAACATAATGCTCCCAATCATAGCTACCGGGATATGCCAGCTGATGATACGCCGGTAAAGCAGGAACAAGCCGCCGAGCAGGACCAGAACGGCCGAGGTCTCGCCGAGGCTGCCCGCCATGAAGCCGGAAAATCCGTTGAAGAAGTCGAACACCTGAGCCAATGCGGCATCGAGCGGTGTATTGCGCCCGAGTTCGGTCTTGACGTAACCCAAGGTCGTCGCGCTGCTGACCGCATCGACCTGAAGGCCGTGACCGAAGGTGATCGCAAGCCCTTGCATGAAGTCCGGCGCAGAGTCCGTAAACAGCGGTTTGGGCGCCACGAAGGTCGTCATCTCGAGCGGAAAAGCGATCAGCAACGCAACCCGCGCGACCATGGCCGGATTGAACAGGTTCTGACCAATCCCGCCGAAGACCTGTTTACCCAAGCCGATCGCAATCACGGCCCCCACGACGCCGATCCACCAGGGCGCCCAGGGCGGCAGGGTCATAGCAAGAAGCCAACCGGTCAGAATGGCCGAACCGTCCATCAAATAGATCCCGACGGGTTTGCCTGCAATGGACAGGCAGGCCGCCTCGACGATCAGACACGACGCGATGGTCACGACCAACAGATTCAGCGCGGGCCAGCCATAGATATAGACGCCGAACAACGTCGCCGGCAGCAATGCCAGCATGACGAGCAACATCGTACGGCGCAGACTGATGGCGCCGTGGGCATGCGGGCCGCTGACCGGAGCCTGCGTCATCATGAGCCGGTCCGGACGGATTGTTGGGCGGCGTCTCTCGCCTTTTCGGCCTGCTCCTTTGCCTTCTTGGCCTCGGCCTGAGCCTTCTTGCGGCGGGCCATGGCCTCGCGCTTGGCTTGCTCCTGGCGTTCCAGACGAATCGTGCGCGCCTCGGCAAGGCGGCGAGTCTCGTTCTGTTGGTGCTCGGCGCGCTGGCGGGCAGTCAGCTCGCCCTTGGCATAGTTGAAAAACTGCACGAGCCGGATATTCGACGGACAGACGAATGCGCATGAACCACAGGAAATGCAGTCCATCAGCCCATAACCCACGGCCCCCTCGAGATCGCCGCTGCGAATATAATTGGCCATCTCGAGCGGCACCAGACCGCAGGGGCATGCCTTTACGCAGCTCGCGCAACGAATGCAAGGCATGGACTCTTCGTTGGCGGCTTCCCGTTCGGTCAGCGCAAGGACGCCGTTGCTCCCCTTGATGACCGGCACTCTCGTTCCAGGCAGCGGCTGGCCCATCATCGGGCCACCGCTGATCAGTCTCGCCGGGGATTCGGAAAGACCGCCGCAATAACTGATCAGGTCCTCGACCGGTGTACCAATCAATACGCGCAAATTCTTCGGCAGACGAACCGCACCTCCGCTGACGGTCACGACCCGCGACAACAGTGGCCGACCATAGCGCAAGGCGTCATGGACCGCATAGGCCGTGGCGACATTGTGAACCACCACGCCGATGTCGGCCGTCAGGCCTCGAGCCGGGGTCTCGACGCCGGTCAATGTCTGCACCAAGTGCTTTTCCGAACCCATCGGATACCGCGCCGGCAAACCCGCGACCTCGATCTCCGGAAACTCTTTAGCCGCCGCCCGCATCGCGGCTTGGGCTTCTGGCTTATTGTTTTCGATACCGATGACGATCCGGCCCACCCCAAGGGCGTAGGCCATGATCCGGATACCGTCGATGACGGCGACGCCCTGTTCGCGCATGAGCCTGTCATCGCAGGTCAGATAGGGTTCGCACTCGGCGCCGTTGATGACGAGCGTATCCAGCGAATATCGCGTCCTGAGGTTGAGCTTGACGGCCGACGGAAAGGTCGCGCCGCCCATACCGACGATCCCCGCCGCGGCGACCCGCGTCGCGATTTCCTCAGGGGCGAGGGTGAAGGGATCGGTCCGCGGGGGCTCGCCTTCCCCCCAGTTATCCGCACCATCCGGTTGCAGCGTGATCGTGTGAACCGACAAACCCGAAGGGTGATGGGCCGGATAGTTGCCGACCCCGACGATCCGCCCCGAAGTCGGAGCATGCACCGGCGCGGAGATCATACCCTGACTGTGCGCCAGCAACTGACCTTTCAGGACCTGATCGCCGCGACGCACAACGGGTGCGGCCGGCGAACCGATATGCTGCTGCAAGGGGATGTGCAACAGCGCCGGCAACGGCAGATCCTCGATGGCCGCATGAGCCGTGCGCCCCTTGTTGCCGTCGGGATGAACGCCGCCCTTTATCCTGAACAGTTTCATGAGCTCGCTTCCATGGGCTTGGACCAATACCAGGTCTGAGCCGTCGCCTCGACGGGACGCATCTCGATGCACTCGGTCGGACAGACCTCGAAACACTTCTCGCACCCCGTGCAGGCGTCACGAAACACGACGTGTATCTGCTCGTGCGCGCCCATGATGGCGTCGGTCGGACATCGCTTGAAGCACTTCGTACAACCGATGCAGAGACCCTCGCGGATATGGGCGTAGGTCGGCGCCTGGTCCTCTACGCCAGACAGATCCACGGTGACGCCGAGCTTATTGGCCAGCGACTGCGCCAGGGTGCGGCCACCGGGAGGACACAAAGTCACGGGCGCCTTACCGTTCGCCACAGCCGAAGCGGCCGGCGCGCAGCCGGGAAAACCGCATTGGCCGCACTGCGAACCGGGCAGCATGGCCTCGATCTCGGCCTCCAGAGGATTGCCCTCAACCTTAAAAACCCGTGCAGCGACCCCGAGCAAAACACCGAGGGCAAGACCCAGGGCCATGAGACTCATTAGTGCGGCGAACATCGCTCCCTCCTATGCAGCATCGCTGAAACCGGCCTCAATGCGCGGCCAAACCGGAAAAACCCATAAAGGCCAGCGACAGCAGCCCGGCCACGACGAAGCCTATCGGCGAACCGGCGAAGGTCGCGGGGACCTGAGCGCGCGCGAGGCGCTCGCGCAAGCCCGCGAAGATGACCATGACGAGCGTAAAACCGAGCGCCGAGCTGAATCCGTACAACAGGCTGCGGACAAAGTCGTTCCGCTCCTGGATATTGAGCAACGCGACGCCGAGCACCGCGCAGTTGGTCGTAATCAGGGGCAAAAAGATCCCCAAGACCTGATACAGGCCCGGAGAGACCTTACGCACGGCAAGCTCCGTGAACTGAACGACGGCCGCAATGACGAGGATGAAGCTCAGGATACGTAGGAAACCGATATCGAGCGGCTGCAGGATCATGTATTCGATGAGCCAACTGAAGACGGCCGCCAACGTCAGAACGAAGGTCGTCGCTAGCCCCATACCCAAGGCCGAATCGATCTTGTTCGAAACGCCCATGAACGGACATAGCCCCAGGAATTTGACCAGGACGACGTTATTGACCAGGGCGGTCGAGATGATGAGTAGCAGATATTCGGTCATTGTCTCACGCAGGATTCACGGGATTTTGTCTTAACCGAATTGCAGCAACCATGCCAGGACGCTCGCAAACCGGGGCGGCGGTCCGGGACAAGGCGCTGCTCGAGATCGGCCCAGTGTCGCCAGCGCTCGGTTAAGACCCTGTAAATACTGATGAAATCAGCCTCTGAGCCGAGACCTAAACGTCATTGCCGTCCTCCATTGCCTACCGACATGGGAAACCCGGCAACGGCGGTTCAAGCCACGATCCGCTGTTATGAAGGTGACAAGCGAAATGTGGATGACGAGGCCTTTGTCGGGGATGCGACAAGATGGGGCAATGCACCGTAATGGGTCAGACAATCCGCCGGTCAAACCGGATGTTCGAATACATTTCGCAAACGAAAAGCCTGTATCCAAACATGGGATTCTAAATGCAAGCAACTGATTAAAATAGCTAATATTTTCAACTTTAGACCCATTTACGACCCACAAAATAATCACAAGTTATTTCCTAAGGAATAAATCTTGCAAATCATTACGGACATCGTTCGCGCCAAGGTGACCCACAGATGCCACAGACAAGCCCAAAACAGAAATCCGGTGACGGCAGCAAGACTAAAGACAGCAGCGAACTGATCGCCGAACTGCTCGCCGCGCTGCCCAAGGGCACCGTCGCGGAGCAGAGCTTCCTGTCGACGAGGATTTTCTTTGAGATCGCCCAACAGTCGCCGCTGGCGATCTCAATCACCGATAGCAAGGCCAGTATGCTCTACGTGAACCCGTCCTTCGAATCGCTGACGGGTTATAACCGAAGCTTCGTGCTCGGCAAGAACGAATCCCTGTTGTCGCACAAACAGACCCCGGTGGAGGTTTATCAGAAACTTTGGGCGACGATCCAAGGCAAGGAGACCTGGCGCGGTACGCTCGTCAACCGACGCAAAAACGGCGAGGCCTACCTGGCCGAATTATTGATCTCTCCCGTACTCGACGAGAATGACGACATCGCCTACTTTCTGGGTATCCATCGCGACGTCACCGATCTGAACGCGTTGGAACGTCAGGTACGCAATCAGAAGGCCCTTCTGGAGTCCGTACTCGACTCCGCGCCCGTGATCGTCGCTCTGCTCGACGCCGAACATAAGGTTCTGCTCGACAACCAAGCATACAAAAAGCTGCTTGGGGACCTGCGCGGCCTCGAGCCGGCACATCTATTCCTGGACTCGATCCAACCCGCCGAGCAAGGCGTCGCCCGTGGATCCTGCGCCGAACGCAAGGACTTCGAGGAGATCGAGGTGCGCCTGGACATTACCGGACGCGTCGAGCCCCGCTGGTTCTCGGTCTCGGGAACCTGGGTCGACGAACTGGACTGCACCGCTAGCGGATATTTCGGCGACAGGGGGCAAAACCGCTGTTGCCTGCTGCTCGTGGCCAGTGAAATTACCGTGCTCAAGCGTCAACTCGAACAGGTCCGTATGCAGCATTTGCGCGCCAGCCTGGCCGAACAACAACGCATTCAGGGCATGCGCGAGGCGCTGTCCGGCGCCATATTTCAGATGCAGAGCCCGCTCAACGTGATCCAGGCGGCCGCCGGAATGATCGGCCGCGGCACCGACAGCGCTCGCGCCAGCCAGATCCTCGATCAGGTCCTGGAGTCCGGACGCGAGGCCATGGGCACCCTGCGCGCCGCACTGCCTGCCGAGTTACGGGAGCGCGAGTCCAGTCTCAATATCAATGAACTATTGCAGGACGTCATGATGCTCATGACCGAAAGCTTCCTGGCCCAGGGTGTAACGATCGAATGGCATCCGCAAACCATTGTGCCGTCGATCATCGGGCGCGCCAATCAGTTGCGCAGCATGTTCATGCGCCTGCTCGAAAATGCCGTTCTGGCCGTAACCGAATCGGGCAAACCGGAACGCATCATCCGAATCGTGACCCGCAGCCAGGAGGATGGACTCGAAGTACTGATACAGGACAACGGTCCGGGTATCGCCGATACCTCCCGCCTCAAGATTTTCGAACCCTTCTATACCGGATGGCGGCGCGCCAAGGGACACTCCGGCATGGGACTGTCGCTCGTACAGGATACCGTCAACCAGCACGGCGGCGTCATCGAGATCGGCACAAATTTCCTAGATGGCTGTCTCGTTCGCATCACCTTTCCCATCAACGAACGTCAACCGGAAGGCAGGAGCGCCTCATGAATATTGGAAACCCGGAACGTGTTCCAATGACCGACAGACAGGCCTTCCTGGAGGCAGAGCTGGCAGCGCTCTACCGCGTCAGCCAGGTGCTGAGCTGCTCGCTCGACCTGCGCGAATGCATGCAAGGGGTGCTCAAGGTCCTGCACGAACAGGGCAGCCTGAGCTACGGCATGGTCAGCCTGGTTGATGCGGAGACCGGTGAACTCCTGGTCATCGCTTTGCATGACGGCGGCACCCGGCCGATCGAGTCCGTTCGCTATCAGCCCGGTGAAGGCATTGTCGGCTCCATTCTGGCTGGCGCCGAGCCCATCGTCGTGCGCCGCCTTGCCGACGAACCGCGATTCCTGGATCGCCTCGGCGTCTATGACCCCAACCTGCCCTTCATCGGCGTGCCGATCACGATCGGCGACAACGACACCGTCGGGGTTTTCGCGGCGCAACCGTCCGGCAGCACCGAGCTGCTCGACGAACAGGTCCGCTTCCTGGAGATGATCGCCAATCTCATGGGACAGACCGTACGCCTCGCCCGCAAGGTCGAGAAGGAACAGCGGTTCCTACGTGACGAACGCGATACCCTGCGCCGCCGGGTCAAGGGCGAACACGGGTTCTCCAACATCGTCGGCCATACCGAGAGCATGCGACTGGTCTTCGATCAGGTCCGCCAGGTCGCCAAGTGGAACACCACGGTGCTGATTCGCGGCGAATCGGGCACCGGAAAGGAGCTCATCGCCAACGCCATCCATTACAATTCGTCACGCTCCAACGGGCCTTTCATCAAGTTGAATTGCGCCGCCCTTCCCGACAACCTGCTCGAATCCGAGCTGTTCGGCCACGAAAAAGGTGCCTTCACGGGCGCCGTCTATCAGCGTAAGGGACGCTTCGAGCAGGCCAACGGCGGCACACTTTTTCTCGACGAGATCGGTGAAATCTCGCCGGCCTTCCAGGCCAAGCTACTGCGCGTCCTGCAGGAAGGCGAGTTCGAGCGCGTCGGCGGCCTCAAGACCCTCAAGGTCGATGTCCGAGTCATCGCCGCGACCAATCGCGACCTCGAGTCCGATGTCCAAAACGGTGACTTCCGCGAGGACCTCTACTACCGGCTCAACGTCATGCCGATCCACACACCGGCCTTGCGCGAACGCGTCGAGGATATCCCGGACCTCTCCAATTTTCTGGTCAGCAAGATCGCCCGCAACCAGGATCGCACGCTCGAAATCACCAACAGCGCGATCCGTCTGCTCATGCGCTATAACTGGCCGGGTAACGTCCGCGAACTCGAAAACTGCCTCGAACGCGCCGCCATCATGTGTTCGGATGGGATCATCGATCGCGACGCCATCGGCCTGAGCGGCCTTGAAGAACGCATCCGTCCCGGCGGCGAACCGCCGGCCGCCAGCCGAATCGACTTTACCGACCCCAACATAGACGAACGCGAGCGGGTCATCGCCGCGCTTGAAGAGGCTGGCTGGGTCCAGGCAAAGGCTGCGCGTCTGCTCAACATGACGCCAAGGCAGATCGCCTACCGCATCCAGACCTTGAACATCAAGGTCCGCCAAATCTGATCCTGTCTCTTCCCCCCTGTGGCCGGGCGAACACCCGGCCACAGCCCGCCCGGAAGCTGTATCAAATCCCACAAGTTGTCCCGTTCATCCCTGTTACAGAGCCTACAAGCACCCCACGAAACAAATAGTAAGCCCTTAAGTTACATATAGATACAGTCAATAAAAAGACGGGCACGGCGTTTGCAAACACGATAGTCAGTGGCGGCTTGAGTCGCCGTGATACAGACATTCGGAGGTAGCGTGATGCAATTGACGGTTCTGGGACAAGATACGAGTGCGAGCGACGCGGGCTGCAGTTCGGGCAGTTGCGGCAGTACGGGAGACCAGTTGGGTCATCTGCCCGACGAGATCCGCGCCAAGGTCGAGAATCACCCCTGTTACTCGGAAGAGGCGCATCACCACTATGCGCGCATGCACGTCGCCGTGGCCCCGGCCTGCAATATCCAATGCCATTACTGTAATCGCAAATACGACTGCGCCAATGAGTCGCGCCCCGGCGTGGTCTCCGAGCTGCTGACCCCTGATCAGGCGGTCAAGAAGGTCATGGCCGTCGCGGCCAACATCCCGCAGATGACTGTGCTCGGCATCGCCGGCCCCGGCGATCCGCTGGCCAATCCCGAGCGCACCTTCGATACCTTTCAGCAACTGACCGAAAAGGCCCCGGACATCAAGCTCTGCGTCTCGACCAACGGACTGGCGCTGCCCGCCCAGGTCGAGGAACTCTCCAAGCACAACATCGACCATGTCACAATCACGATCAACTGCGTCGACCCGGACGTCGGCGCCAAGATCTACCCGTGGATCTATTGGAACAACCGTCGGATCATGGGCCGCAAGGGCGCCGAGATTCTCATCGAACAGCAGCAAAAAGGACTCGAGATGCTGGTCGCCAAGGGCATCCTGGTCAAAGTCAACTCGGTCATGATCCCCGGCGTCAACGACGAACACCTCAAGGAAGTCAGTCGCATCGTCAAGGAAAAGGGCGCCTTCCTGCACAACGTCATGCCGCTGATCGCAGAGGCCGAACACGGTACCTTCTTCGGCGTCATGGGTCAGCGCGGCCCGGCGCACAACGAGCTTCAGGACCTGCAGGACGCCTGCTCCGGCGACATGAACATGATGCGGCACTGCCGTCAGTGCCGCGCCGACGCGGTCGGCCTGCTCGGCGAGGATCGTGGCGACGAGTTCACCATGGACAAGATCGAGGACATGGAGATCGACTACGCAGAGGCCATGAAAAACCGGGCCGCCGTCCATGCCCAGATCGAAGCGGATCGAGAGGCCCAGCGCAACAAACCCAGCGAGGCCTTCGTCGCCCTGTCCGCGCTCAAGGTCAGCGGCAAGAAGACCCGTCCCGTACTCATGGCCGTCGCCACCACCGGCGGCGGCGTTATCAATCAGCACTTCGGTCACGCCACGGAGTTCCTGATCTACGAGGCCAGCCCCGAGGACGTTCGTTTCATCAGCCATCGCAAGGTCGAGCTCTATTGTTCCGGCGGCGATACCTGCGGCGATGCCGAGACGGCGCTGCAGAAGAACATCCGCACCCTCGAAGGCTGTGAGGCAGTGCTCTGCTCGAAGATCGGTTACGAACCCTGGAGCCTGCTTGAAGAGGCCGGGATCACGCCCAACGGCGAGCACGCCATGGAGCCGATCGAGGATGCCGTCGCCGCGGTCTACAAGGAGATGGCCGACGCCGGCCTGTTGGATGAAGCCAAACAGTCGGCAACGGCCTAAGGGGGAAAACGATCATGTCATTCAGCATTGTTGAATCCTGCGTCAATTGTTGGGCCTGCGAGGACGTCTGTCCGAGCAACGCCATATTCGAGGCAACGCCGCACTTCCTGATCGATTCCAAGAAGTGCACCGAGTGCGAAGGCGACTATGCCGATCCGCAATGCGCCAGCATCTGCCCGATCGAGGGCGCGATACTCGACGCCACTGGTAAGGTAGCCAATCCACCCGGATCGCTGACCGGCATTCCGCCCGGGCGCCTGCAGGCCGCGATGGCCGAGATACAGGCACGGTGACCGCCATGCCGATGAATCTATCGAGCCATAGGGCAAAAGACGCCCCGCACTGGACCCTGGCCCCGGATCGTCCGGCCCCGCGGCACGCCCAACGGTTGTTGATCGCCGTTGCGACCACCGACGGCGCCCACGTCGACCGGGACTTCGAGAACACCGAGGCCTTCCTGCTCTATGAACGGGCCGGACAGCGGACTTGCTATGTCGGCCGCCAGCCCTGCCCGCTGACCGCATCTGGGACCGCATCAGGCGCGGACATCGAACAGCGCACACACCTGCTCGCCGACTGCGACATGGTCCTGTGTTCGAACATCAGCCCGGCCTGCAAACAAACGCTGTCCGATCTAGGCATCGATTGCAATCTGGCTCCGGTTGGCGCGGACATCGACGTGGCGGTCTCGACGCTACGCCGCGCCGCCAGGCCACTGAGCTAACCGTCATGACCACGGTCGTGTTCTACGAAAAGCCCGGCTGCCTGACCAATCGCAGGCAAAAGGCGCTACTGGAGGAGCACGGCTGCACACTCGAGGTCCGCGATCTGCTCGCCGAACCGTGGACCGGGGAACGGCTGGCCGCATTCTTCGGCGAACGCCCGATAGCCGAGTGGTTCAACCACGCCGCCCCCAGAATCCGTGACGGCGAGGTCGACCCGGAACGACAGGATCGCAATTCCGCGCTGACTCTGATGCTCGAAGAACCCCTGCTAATCCGCCGCCCACTGCTCGACACCACGTTTGGCAAGACGGCCGGCTTCGACGACCCCACCATCCTCGCCGCCCTGGGTGTCGAGGCCGGGACGGTCGGCTCCCGACACCAGGACTGCGCGCGCCCCTCCGACCCCAAGGGCTGTCCGGAGCGGCCATGAGTGTTGGCGATGGCAGCATCAACCCGCTGACCAACCGGGAGGCCGTCGCCTTCGCACCAGACGTCTATTGGATCGGCGCGATGGATCCGTCGCTGCGCACCTTCGACATCATCCTCAAAACGGCCAACGGCACCAGCTACAACGCCTACTTGATCCGCGGCAGCGAAGGCATCGCGATCGTCGACACCGTCAAGGAGGAGTTCGCCGACGAGTTCTTCGCGCGCCTCGAATCGGTCGCCAGCTATGACGAAATAAAGGTCATCGTCCTCAACCACCTCGAACCCGATCACAGCGGCGCTCTGCCCCAACTAATGGAACGCGCCCCGCACGCCCAGCTCTACATCTCGCAGCGCGCCACCGGCATGCTCAAGGGCCTGCTCAAACCGCGCAATGGCGCGTTCGGCTATACGACCGTGCTGACTGGCGACCAGGTCAGTCTAGGCGACCGTACGCTGCGCTTTCTGCATACTCCTTTTTTGCATTGGCCGGACACGCAATGCACCTACCTGGAAGAGGAACAAATCCTCTTCTCCGGCGATGTCTTCGGTTGTCATTTCTGCGACCGTCGCTTGTTCAACGACAAGGTCGGCGATTTTCATTTTTCGTTCGATTATTACTACGCTCACATCATGCGGCCCTTCAAACAGCATGTTCTGGAGGCGCTTGAGATCATCGAGCCCCTGCAACTAAAGGTCATCGCCCCGACCCACGGTCCGATCCTCCGAGATCGCCCCGAGCGCTACGTAAAACACTATCGGGAGTTGTCGACTTCAAGCCTCTCGGGCGATAGGGGAAACGGCGACAAGTCGCTCATGATCTTCTACATGAGCTCCTACGGAAACACCGCGCGCATGGCCGAGGCGATCGCCGCCGGGGCCGACGAGATCAAGGGCGTGCGCGTCTCTCTGTTCGATCTCGAGGGTGGCGAAGTCGACCCCTTCGTCGACTTGATCGAAGGCGCCGACGGACTCGTGTTCGGGTCGCCTACAATCAACGGCGACGCTGTAAAGCCGGTCTGGGACCTACTCTCGTCGCTGGTCGTGATCAACCTACGCGGCAAACTCGGCGCCTCGTTCGGTTCCTATGGCTGGAGCGGCGAGGCCCCCGCCATGATCGAGGACCGTATGCGCGGCCTGAAGATGCGCGTGCCGCTTTCAAACGTCCGCGTCAAGCTGATCCCCAGCGAAGAGGATTTGGCTAACTGCCACGACTACGGCAGATCCATCGGCGCCACATTGATCGGAAAACCGACCGAAAACCAAGTGATCGAATTCGCGGACCTAATCTGAATTTTTTGTTGTATAAACCACGTCCCTAAGGAGGAGACAATCATGCCCAAGGCAAAAATCACATTTACGGATATCGACAAGACGGTGCATGTTCCGGTTGGCACGCGCGTCATCGAGGTATCGGAAAAAGTCGGATCCGGTATCATCTACGGCTGCCGCGAATGCGACTGCGGTACCTGCGTCATGCACGTCGTTGAAGGCTGGAACAACCTTTCCGAGCCCTCGGTGCTCGAAGAGAAAGTCCTGCGCGAAAACATGGCCGGACGCCACGACCGCTTGGCCTGCCAGGCTCAGATCATCGGCGACGTTACCGTCAAGCCTGCCTGATAGCGGCCCGCAATTACATAGGAGAATTCGCTATGCCACTCGTTACATTCAGTAATCCCGAATACAAGGACATAACGGTCTACGCTGTTGCCGGGAGCCATACCCAAACCCTTCTCAAGCTCGCCAAAGGCTTTCAGGTGCCGATCGAGTTCCGCTGCCAAGACGGTGAATGCGGTACCTGTCTCGTGCGTGTGAGCGCCGTCGGCGACAAACCGCGTATGGGCTGCCACCTGACCGACAAAGAAAAGGCCGTGCTACGCGGGGTCGGAAAACTCAGCAAGGATGAACTCGATAGACTCGTGGTCGACGACCTCCCCAGCGAATGGCGTCTGGCCTGCCAGATGATCGTCCGTGATGAGGACGTCCTGGTCGAATACTAGGAGGACAAAAGATGATGGCGGAGATGATGGCGATGGACAACACAACTGATCTGGGACGCGAGGCGTATTTCGCCGACCTCATGGGTCACGCCTCGGGTCATCCCAACGACGAACTGCTGGCCCGCATGCTCGCCAGCGCGATACTCCGAGAGGGCGTCCTGGGCCCTTGCCTGGGGTTGCCGGCCGATACCTTTTCCGCACTCACACAGAACCACTTCCCGGGGTACGGCGAAGCCATCCCCGGGGATTCCTCCGAAGATTCCGCCGCCGGACGCAAGGAGGAGATCGTCGATCTCGTGAAACTGTTGTCCGCCCATCGCGCCAACGCCTCGAAATCGGAGCTCTGGATGGTCACGATCGTCGCGACCGCCTGCCTCGGTAAGGACCACCTCTGGCAGGACCTCGGCCTATGGCGCCGCGCCGATCTGACCCGCCTGATGCAGGTAAACTTCCCGGCCCTATCGGAGAAAAATTCCCGCGATATGAAATGGAAAAACTTTCTGTATAAACAACTCTGCGAGTCAGAAGGCATCTACGTCTGCCGCGCGCCCACTTGCGACGAATGCGCAGATTTCGAAAAGTGTTTCGGACCGGAGGAATAAGGTTAAGAGCAGAGGAAAGATACAAGATACAAGAGGAAAGTATTGGAATCGCTTCGCGATGTTTAACAAGAATAAGTTTGGGGCGTAGGCTAACGGTCTGAGGAATGAACCGCAGCCTATGCGCTTTTGCTTTCCTCTTGTATCTTGTATCTTTCCTCTTGTATCTTTCCTCTTGTATCTTTCCTCTGCCTTTCATCAACATCCGATATTGGCGTCGACCCAGGCCGGGTTTGCGGGCATGCCTCCGGCCTGCAGGAGGTCCGGCACATCGGCATCGATGACTTCGATCCCGACCCGACGGCAAAAGCGCAGTTCCTTGTCCGTAGGACTCGGGATCAGCGCCCAACCCACCGGTGTAGTCGCGCCGTAAACGATATCGCTCATGACCATACGCTCGGTATCGCGGTTCAGTCGAAGACCGAGAAGCAGATACTGACGACTCTTGCGATAGTCCTTGATGAAGGACGGGATCGCGAACCCGCCCATGAGTTCGGTGATGTAGTCGACGTAGTCGGCATCCGACGCGATGTAAGTCGGATCAGGCAAGGGACTGCCCATAGGTTTAAAAAGGACCGGAAGACTTCCATCGGCCTCCTCCTGCGTTACCTCTCGATATTCGCTACCGTCGTATTGATGAATGCGAAAGCGATAGTCGGTTCCGCCGATACGAGCGATACCCCGCACCAGGATGTGCGGGGTATCTGCAAATGACTCCTGCAACTGCGTATCACGATTGATATCGATACAGTAGGCCGGCTTCAGTGCCGCCAGCCAGTCGTGCAGCGGTGCACGGTTCCATTGACGCTGTCCGTACGTCTCGCTCATAAACCGGGAGACAAAGCTGCGCCCCTTCTTGAGCTCCATATCCATGGCCGCTCGCGCAAACTCATACATCAAACGCGGCGCCATCGGCTTGCCACCGTTCATGGCCAGGATTAGGCTGTCGCTATCGGCCGGGATAGGCTCCCCGGAACCGGCCTCGGTAACGCCGGACAGTACGCCGGGCCCGATATAGGGAATGAGGGTGCCTTCCTTTAACCGCAGAGCGAGTTCGCTGAGTGTCGTCATGGTGATCGTTTCCTGAATTAGTTTACTTGTGGACTAAACTATGCAAATTTAGATCCACATCCACCAACCCCTTACCAAACAATCACTTACAAATACTTCAATCTGAGAATGTCGCCAATGCTACAGACAATCCCTCTTGGATGTCTGACCCATCGCAAAGGCCCCCCGGATAGAAGCATCTCTTCCGACTCAATCCCCTGTTACTGTTCACCGAAATATGAACCTTCAGGCGACGTCGAGGCTAAGGACCAGACCCAAAAAATAAAAGGGGCCTAAATCGGCCCCTTCAAATTCTAAATTCCACTTATCGGCTCAATGCAATCTCCACCGGAAGCGGCGTATTAGCGCCGACATCCGGTGGTGGGCATCGCAGGCAATAATTGGATTTAACCCGTTGACGCTCTACCTAGATTTTCGACAGAAGGTCCGGATTGGTCACGAGGTTTCGTACGCCATGCGCATGATCTTCATTAAAGACATTGCCTGTGCACCACTCGCCCACAGTCTCGATGTTGACCTTTGCGACCTTGGGGCGAACGCTCCACGTCACCTGAAAGGGCGAGCCCTTCTCGTTGTAACCAGGGCCTGTGGTTGAACCGGCGTATTGAATAGGGGTGCCGGTATTATTAGGGATATTCAAGGCCTGATGCCGGCCATTATTCACCCCGTGTTTGGTCAATTCACCGAAATCGAGGGCGTTTTTATCATTGACCAATACGTAGACTTGGGTCTCTACACGCAACTGCGGATTCTTTATCGCTTCGCTGAGACAAGAACCCAAGGTAGGGCCCGGCTTGATCTGGGCGGTCGAGTGAACGTAATGAACTTCGATGGTGTCTCCAGACGAAAGACTACCGTGTTTGCTAGGGCAAATCTCGTTGTGGACCGGACTCGACTCCGCTGTACTCAGATGACCAGAATATTTATAGCCGCTCAGGTATCCGTGGCCGTCGCCATTACCCGCATATGTCGTAAACTCGCCGCCTTTGTGTTCGGCATTCTTGTGAAAATGGATATTGCAGAGATTCATCTCCGTATAAGCGGGCGCGGCGTTGAACGCGCGGCGGTTATTACCCATGGAAGAGTCAATATCACGTGGTGACTGAGGTCCGAATCCCATGCCTGCTGTATTCTCTGCCAGCGCTTCACGCTGCATGGCGATCTCATGGTCGGATATCTGTCCATGACCACTCGAATGATGTTCTTCGGCGCCGACGACAGCTGGCAACAGCACCGACGCTGCGGCAATGATAAGAGCTCGTCTTTTCATGTTATTTCTCTCGTATTATTGGTGAACCGAGAATATAAATTGATTTTTATGGTTGTGCAATTTAGTCACGAGACACGGCTATCAAACCATCGCCAACCAGGACATTGCACCACTTTTATTCAACAGCTTATCGTCATATTTCACCCGCCAAACGGGCCGCAGGATGTATAGGGTCCAATCACATTGACCTACGTCCAAAGCGGAAGCTCCCCATGATTACGGCGCCTTCCAATTGTTGAGCAGCCTGAATACAAATTTAACGTGCGGGCCATCAGCCCCCTGATCGCTGTAATACCATAACTCGACGTCACCAGGCTTGATCTTCAAAGGCTCGCCCAACAGTTCACGCACGTCGCTATAGGTGAAGCCGATTTTGAGGCGGCTCCAGTTGGACCCGTCTGCACTGTCACCAGGGTTGGTGGGCGGAACGGCCTGCTGAATCGCCGCCTTAATCTCCGGCGATTCGATAGCGTCGAGACGTCGTTCCAATTCGCCAACGCGCTGGGACAACATCTCGACCTGCCGCTTCAACGACACATCATCTGCAGCATATGCCCCCGACACCGTCACAATGGAAAGAAATAAGCACAATCTACCGATCAAACGACCCGCCTCCGCAAAAATATACCTAAAGGGTGGCGCATCCAGCCACTCCCAACACCAACCCAGGGATGATGACAACAATATTAACCCGGCGCCAATATACATTGCCTTCAGGGCTTCAAGCAGGCTTCGGATCAAGGCGTGGCTCGCCGCGAATGGCAAGGTCCTTTGCAAGAGCTACAACGCGGAGCCGGAGTCTGTTTGAAGCCCCTAACAGATTGAAATTAAAAGGATAGGCCGTTGC
>Ga0114931_10002709_pt1 | contig 22508 bp, 20 predicted proteins | sample 2SBtaG_FD_89579 | JGI IMG/M metagenome (GOLD analysis project Ga0114931, IMG submission 89579) | Deep subsurface microbial communities from Kolumbo volcano to uncover new lineages of life (NeLLi) - 2SBTROV14_V59a metaG | ecosystem: Environmental > Aquatic > Marine > Volcanic | place: Kolumbo... | reverse complement strand
GCGCGCGCTGGCGGAGGCGGGCTTCCGTGGGCTCAACGTGACCGTGCCCCACAAGGAAGCGGCGCTGGATATTTGCGACACGGCGGATGAAACCGCGCGCCGCGTGGGCGCGGTCAACACGCTTGTGTTTGAGGGGGGTGTGTTCGAGGGGGGGCGTATCCTGGGACGCAACACGGACGGGTTCGGCTTTTTAGAGAACATGCGCGCCGGCGCCCCCGGCTGGCGCGCCGACGCGGGGCCGGCGGTGGTGTTGGGCGCGGGCGGGGCGGCGCGCGCGGTGGCCGCGGCGTTGGCCGATGACGGCGCGCCCGAGGTGCGCGTCGCCAACCGCACGGCCGCGCGGGCGGCGGCGCTGGCCGCGAGCCTGGGAGGCCCCGTGCGCGCTGTGCCGTGGGCGGAGCGGGATGCGGCGCTCTCGGGCGCCGCGCTCCTGGTCAACGCAACGACCCTGGGCATGACCGGCCAGGAGGCGCTCGATCTCTCCCTCGACGCCCTGGCGCCGCGCGCGGTGGTCGCCGATATCGTCTATACCCCGCTCGAAACCGATCTGCTCGCCCGCGCCCGTGCGCGCGGTCACCGGGCGGTCGATGGGCTGGGCATGCTGCTGCACCAGGCGCGGCCGGGCTTCGAGGCATGGTTCGGCGTGGCGCCGGCGGTCACGGCGGAGTTGCGCGCGTTAGTGCTGGCGGATTGAGCGCGCTCGTGCCCCCGCGAAGGCGGACACGCCACCCACCGCCTCGCGTTATCGGCCTGACTGGCTCGATTGGCATGGGCAAGTCCACGGCGTGTGACATGCTGCGGCGCATGGGCCTGCCGGTGCACGACGCGGACGCGGCGGTGCATCGCCTCCTGGGGCCTGGCGGGGCCGCCGTGGCCCCGGTCGGGCGGGCGTTTCCCGGGGTCGTGCGCGGCGGGGCCGTGGACCGCGCCAAGCTGGGCGCGCGGGTGTTCGGCAGACCGGACGATTTGCGCCGGCTGGAGCGCATCGTGCATCCCATGGTGCGCGACGCGGCGCGGGCGTTCTTGCGCCGCTGTGCTCGGGCGCGGCGGCCGCTCGCGGTGCTCGATATTCCGCTCCTATTCGAATCCGGCGGCGAGGCGCTGTGCGACCTGGTGGTGACATTGAGCGCGCCACCCTTCGTTCAGACGGCGCGGGTGTTGGCGCGCCGGAATATGACCCCGGCGCGCTTGCGGGCGATCCTTTCAACGCAGATGTCCGACAGAGAAAAGCGCCGACGCGCGGACGTGATCGTCGAGACGGGGCTGAGCAAGCGCGCGACCTTGCGCCAATTGCGCCGCGCCGTCAGACTGGCGAGTCGCGGGCGCCGACAGGAACACTAAGGCAACCATGCGCGAGATCGTTGTCGATACGGAGACCACCGGGCTCGACCCGGGCAGCGGGGATCGCGTGGTCGAGATCGGGTGCGTGGAGCTCGCTCACTATGTGCCCACGGGACGGCATTTTCAGCGTTATATCAACCCGGAGCGCGCCATGCCGCCGGAGGCGGAGGCGGTTCATGGATTGAGCGCGGATTTTCTGTCCAAGCATCCGGTGTTCACCGCCGTGGCCGACGACTTCCTGGCTTTTATCGGCGATGCGCCCCTGGTCATCCACAACGCCCAGTTCGACATGAAGTTCCTGAACGCCGAGCTGACGCGCGCGGGCCGCCCGCCGCTGGAATGGGACCGCGCCATCGATACGGTCGCCCTGGCGCGGGCGCGCTTTCCCGGCGCGCAAGCCAGCCTGGACGCCCTGTGCCGACGTTTCGAGATCGATCTTTCGGCGCGTGCCATCCATGGCGCGTTGCTCGATTGCCAACTGCTCGCGGCGGTGTATTTGGAGCTGCGCGGCGGCCGGCAGCCGGACTTGGCCTTGGCCGCCGGGGCGGGCGAGGCAAGCACTCCGGTGGCCGCGCCCGTGGCGCGCCCCGCGCGCCCGGCACGGCCCCACGGCCCAAGCGATTCGGAGCGCGCGGCCCACGAGGCCCTCGTCGCCAAGCTGAAAGACCCGATCTGGCGCCATTGATTCGTAGCCGTGGAACCGCGTCGGCGACGCTTGACTTCGCCGGAGGCTTCGGATATCCACCGGTTTATCTTAAGGGCTTGCCGTTCGGTGGGTCGGTTCCTAGGTAATGAAGCGGTAACGGGTTAACCGTAATCTGCGCTTCGACCGTCCCCCAGCCGGGGCGGCCCAGCCTGCTAGCAGCCCATACGCACATCCCGGCGCGCACCAGCGTTTTCTCCCCCGTTCATCCGCGATCGCGGTTCCAGTTCAGGCGCAATGCCCATGAATCTCCAAGAATTGAAATCCAAGACCCCGGCCGACCTGCTCGCCTTCGCCGAGGAATTGCAAATCGAGAACGCCGGCACCCTGCGCAAGCAGGACATGATGTTCGCGATTCTGAAGCAAATGGCGGAAAACGACGTGCCGATCAGCGGCGCGGGTGTCCTGGAAATTCTGCAGGATGGTTTCGGGTTTCTGCGCTCTCCCGAGTCCAACTACCTGGCCGGGCCGGCGGATATCTACGTGAGCCCCAGCCAGGTGCGCCGCTTCGGCTTGCGCACGGGCGATACGGTCGAGGGACAAATCCGCGCGCCCAAGGACGGGGAGCAGTATTTCGCGCTGCTCAAGGTCAACACGATCAACTTCGATTCGCCGGAGAACTCGCGCCACCGGATCAATTTCGACAACCTGACGCCGCTCTATCCGGACCAAAAGATCAACCTGGAGATCACGGATCCCACGAAGAAGGATCTGACCACCCGGGTCATCGATCTGATCTCGCCCCTCGGCAAGGGGCAGCGGGCGCTGATCGTGGCGCCGCCGCGCACCGGCAAGACCATGATGCTGCAAAACATCGCCCACGCGGTTGCCGCGAACCACCCGGAGATCTACCTGATCGTGCTCCTGATCGACGAGCGCCCGGAGGAGGTGACCGACATGGATCGCTCGGTCAAGGGCGAGGTGGTGAGCTCCACGTTCGACGAGCCGGCCAGCCGGCACGTGCAGGTCGCGGAAATGGTGATCGCCAAGGCTAAACGCCTGGTGGAGCACAAGAAGGACGTGGTGATCCTGCTCGATTCGATCACCCGCCTGGCGCGCGCCTACAACACGGTGGTGCCCAGCTCGGGCAAGGTCCTGACCGGCGGCGTGGACGCCAACGCCCTGCAGCGGCCCAAGCGCTTTTTCGGCGCCGCGCGCAATATCGAGGAGGGCGGCTCCCTGACCATCATCGCGACCGCGCTGATCGATACCGGCAGCCGCATGGACGAGGTCATCTTCGAGGAGTTCAAGGGCACGGGCAACTCGGAGATCGTGCTCGACCGCAAGCTGGCGGACAAGCGCACCTGGCCGGCGATCGACATCGGCAAGTCCGGCACCCGCAAGGAGGAGCTCCTGGTGGACAAGGGCTCGCTCTCAAAGATGTGGGTGCTGCGCCGCATCCTCATGCCCATGGGGCTGACCGATTCGATCGAGTTCCTGGCCGACAAGCTGAGGCAGACCAAGTCGAACGCGGATTTCTTCGACTCGATGAATCAGTAGCCGGCCCCACCCCGGCCCTACACCGTCAATACGGTGCTCCCCGTGGTCTTGCGCCCCTCCAGGTCGCGGTGCGCCTGGGCGGCGTCCTTGAGGGGGTAGGTCTGGTTGATCTCGATCTTGACCGCGCCCGAAAGCACGACCTCGAACAGCTCGTTGGCGCTCGCCACCAGGTCGTCGCGCTTGGCGGTATAGGTCATGAGCGTCGGGCGCGTGATGTAGAGCGAGCCCATTTGCGCCAGGCGGCCCAACTCGAAGGGCGGCACCGGGCCCGAGGCATTGCCGAAGCCGACGAGAATCCCCATGGGCCGCAGGCATTGGAGCGAGCCCTCGAAGGTATCCTTGCCCACCGAATCGTAAACCACGGGCACGCCCTCGCCGTCGGTCAGTTCCTTCACCCTGGCGACGAAATCCTCCTCCCGGTAATTGATGGCATGGGCGCAGCCGTGAGCCTGGGCCAGCTCCGCCTTTTCGGCCGAGCCCACGGTGCCGATCACGGTCGCGCCCAGGTGCTTCAGCCACTGGCACGCGATCAGGCCGACGCCGCCGGCCGCGGCGTGGAAGAGAACCGTGTCGCCCTTCTGCACCCGGTAGGTGCGGCGGATCAGGTATTGCACGGTCATGCCCTGGAGCATCATGGCGGCGGCGGTGCGCTCGTCGATTTCGGTGGGCAGCTTGACCACCCGCTCCGCCGGGATCAGGCGCGCCTCCGCGTAGGCGCCGATCGGCGGCGAGGCATAGGCCACACGGTCGCCCGGTTTCAGGGTGTTCACGCCCTCGCCCACCGCCTCCACCGTGCCCGCGGCCTCCAGGCCGAGCACGCACGGCAGTTCCACGGGATAGAGCCCGGTGCGGTGGTAGATATCGATGAAATTGAGCCCGACCACGCTCTGCGCGAGGCGCGCCTCGCCGGGGCCGGGATCGCCGACCGCGACCTCCTCCCACCTCATGACCTTGGGCCCGCCGGTCTTGTGGATGCGGATCGCGTGGGTCATTGGCCGAGCCCCTTGTGGAGGAACGTGAGCGCGCGTTCGTTGGCCAGTGTCGCCGCCGCCTCGTCGTAATGCTCGCCGCCGCGCCGGGCGAAGGCGTGATCCTGGTTCTCGTAGACATGGATCGTCACATGGGGATTATTGGCCAGTGCCGCCTTGACCGCCGCTTGCGCCTCCGGCGGCACGAAGCGGTCCTTGCCCGCGATGTGCAGCATGAGCGGTTTGGAAATATTGCCCGCCTCGCCCAAAAGCTCGTCCAGGCCGACCCCGTAATAGGCGACGTTCGCGTCGGAGTCCGAGCGGGTCGCCATCAGGTACGCGATCTTGCCGCCCAGGCAATAGCCGATCGAGCCCGCCTTGCCGGCGCAAGCCTCGTGGGCGCGCAAATGCCCAAGCGCGGCCTTCATGTCCTCGATGCCCTTGTCCACGTCGAAGGCGTTGAAAAGCTCGAAGGCCCGTTGCCATTCGGCCTCGGTCTTGTCGGTGATTTGGATACCGGGCTCGATGCGCCAGAAGAGATCGGGGCAGAGCGCGACGAAGCCCGCGCCGGCCAGCCAATCGCAGGTATCGCGCATGACCTGGTTGACGCCGAAAATCTCCTGGGCGACGACGAGCCCGGGCGCGGGGGTTCGCGCGGGCAAGGCCAAGTAGGCGCCGAAGGCGCCATCCGGCCCCTGGACCGTGATATCGGGCATGGTGTCCTCTCGGGTTCGTTACGGCATGACGAAAGATGTTGCCAAATTCTATCGCGCGCCGGCGCGCCCTGTCACGGCTACAACAAAAGCGCGCCTTCCAGGCGCAGGAGCGCGAGCTTGGTCTCGACCCCGGCGCCGCCGGAAAAGCCGCCCGTGGCGCCGTCCGCGCCGACCACCCGGTGGCACGGGATCAGAATCGGGATCGGATTGGCCCCGCACGCCTGGCCGACCGGCTGTGGGGCGCTGCCGAGCGCGCGCGCGATCTCGCCGTAGGTGCGGGTCTGGCCGTAAGGAATCTCCAGCATGGCGTCCCACACCGCCCGTTCGAGCGGCTGGCCCTCGGGAGCCAGGGGTAGGTCGAAGGCGCGCCGGCGCCCGGCGAAGTACGCCGTCAATTGCGCCTGGGCGCGGGCCAGCAGCGGGTGGTCGAGCGCGTCCGGTTCCCCGTCCACGGGTTCGGCGCGATCCGGGCGCGCCCACCGCACCCGCATGATGGCGTCTTGCGCCGCGGTGATCAGCAGCCATCCGCTCGGAGTCGGAACCCGGGCGGTTTTCAAGATCGGGCTGGCGGGCGCCACGGGGCGGCTTATCCGTCGGCGCCGCCAACCAGCGCGGCGCGCAGCTCCGCCGGGTCGGTGAGCGGCAGGGAGCAGACCGCGCCCCGGCACACATAAGCGGTGGCCTGGCCGGCGACCTGGGCCTTGCCATGGGCCGGGTGCCCGGCCGGCAGGGCGGCCTCGGGCGGGATCGTCTGCAACACCCGGTTGGGCACGCAAGCCCCGTGCACCGCGCGCAGGAGCGCCTGGGTGTCGGCCTGGCCCGGGGCGCCCATGACCACGATCTGCACGGCGCGTCGCAGGAGCTCGTTGCCGTTCACCAGGGTGGCCAGGGGAAAGAAATTGCGCTCCACCTCGCCGGTAAAGGCGGCGACCAGCGCCTCGGCGCGCGCCCGGTAGGCATCCTCGCCGGTCAGGCAATACAGCCGGGCAAGCACGCCGACCATGGTGCCGTTGCCGCTGGGGGTCGCGCTGTCGTTGGCGGTCTTGGCGCGCACGATCAGCCGCTCGCCGTCGGCGGCATTGGTGAAATAACCGCCGGCCTCCCGGTCCCAATAGTGCCGATCCAGGATATCGACCCAGGCGCGCGCCTGGGCGACATAGGCGCCGACGCCGGTCGCCTCGCCCAAGGCGAGGGCGGCGGCGCACATGTTGGCGTAATCGTCGACCAGGGCCGCGTGGCGGGCCTGGCCGCGCCGCCAGGCATGCCACAGGCGCCCGTTTTCGGTCATGTTCTCGCACACGAAGGCGAAGGCGCGCTCGGCGGCGGCCAGCCAGGCGGGTTCCTCGAAGGCCGTCGCGGCGTTGGCGAGCGCCGCGATCATCAGGCCGTTCCAGTCCGCCAGCACCTTGTCGTCCCAGCCGGGGCGCACCCGGGCCGCGCGCGCGGCCAGAAGCTTGGCGCGCGCCTGGCCCAGGCGGGCCTCCTGGTCCGGCGCGGCGAGGCCGGGAGCGCCGATGCGGTTGAGGATGACGCGGCCTTCCCAGTTGCCGCCGGGGGTGACCCCATAGGCCGCCTTGAACGGGGCCGCCTCGGCGCCGAGGACCGCGTCCACCTGGGCCTCGCTCCAGACATAGAACCGGCCTTCCTCGCCTTCGCTGTCCGCGTCCAGGGAGCTGGCGAAAGCGCCTTTCGGGGCGCCGCCCGCGCCGTCTCCGTCGGCGATCATCTCGCGCAGGGTCCACGCCACGGTCTCGCGCACCCGCTGGGCATAGAGGGGATTGGCGCTTTCCTGCCAGGCCCAGGTCAGAAGCTCGATCAACTGGGCGTTGTCATACAGCATCTTCTCGAAATGGGGCACCAGCCAGGCGTGATCCACCGCGTAACGGGCGAACCCACCGCCCAGGTGATCGTAGATGCCGCCCTGGCACATTTTGGTCAGGCTGAGCTCCACGGCGTCGCGATAGGCCGCGCGCCCGGTTCGGCGCCAGGCGCGCCAGAGCATCTTGAGGGGCGCGCATTGGGGAAACTTGGGCGCCGGGCCGATGCCTCCGTTGGCCGGGTCCACCTCGCGCACCAGGGCCTCGGCGAAGGCGTCGGTTGCCTCCATGGAGAGCCCGGCCCCCGGGGCGGCGCGTGCCAAGCGGTTCAACCCGTCTTGCAGGGCGACGACGTTTTTCGCCACCCGCTCTGGGTCGCGCGCGTAGACCTCGGCGATCGCCTCCAGGATCTGCGCGAACCCGGGCCGGCCGTAGCGCGCCGAAGGGGGAAAGTAGGTGCCGCCCCAGAAGGGCTCCCCCGCCGGTGTCAGGAACATGGTGAGGGGCCAGCCACCGTGCTCCCCAAGCAGCGCCAGCGCCTGCTGATAGATGGCATCCACGTCCGGGCGCTCCTCCCGGTCCACCTTGATATTGACGAAAAGCGCGTTCATGCGCGCCGCGATCGCCTCGGTCTCGAAGCTCTCGTGGGCCATTACGTGGCACCAATGACACGCGGCGTAGCCGACCGAGAGCAGGATCGGCCGGTTGCCCGCGCGCGCCGCGGCGAACGCGGCCTCGTCCCAGGGTTGCCAAGCAACGGGATTGTCGCGGTGCTGCAAGAGGTAGGGGCTGGTCTCGCCGCCGAGGCGGTTGACGAGGGGCGCGGCTGGGGGCGCGGCTGGGGGCGCGGCTGGCATTCGCTGTCGCCTGTCCCTATGTTTAGGCCAACGTCATATATGAAGGGCCGGGCCGGGCTCGCTCAACCACATTCGGTGTGGGCGTATTCGAAGGCCGGGCGCGGAGGCGCGAGGGGATGAAGATCACCATCGACGTGGACTGCACGCCGGACGAGGCGCGCCACTTTCTCGGGCTTCCCGATGTCGCGCACATGCAGGACGCCATGATGGCCGAGGTGCAAAAGCGCATGATGGCGAATCTGGAGGCGATGGACCCGGAGACCCTGGTCAAGACCTGGCTGCCGGCGGGCCTGCGGGAGCTGGAGAAGTTCCAGAAGATGTTTTGGACCCAGGTCGGCCGGACCGCCGCCGAAGGGCGCGGCGCGCCATCCGGCGGGGCCGCGCCGAAAGCACCGGCCGGCCGCGGCAAGAAAGACGACCCCGCGTCATGAGCCCCGCGCGCGCCGGGCAACGCCCCGACGATCCGCCGTTTTATAATCGGCGCCATGTATTTTGCTGCGTCAACGAGCGCCCGGGCGGCCATCCGCGCGGGTGCTGTAAGGAAAAGGGCGCCGTGCGCATGCGCAACTATATGAAAGCGCGGGCCAAGGAGCTGGGCCTGGCGGACGTGCGCGTCAACGCGTCCGGCTGCCTGGACCGCTGCGAGCTGGGGCCGACCGTGGTCATCTATCCAGAAGGGATCTGGTATACCTGCCGCACGATCGAGGACGCGGAGGAGATTCTCCAGACTCACCTGGTGGGGGGTGGCCGGGTTGACCGGCTCATGCTGGAGTCCGGCGACGGGCTGGCGCCGGGGCGCGATGTGGCGGAGTGAGGCAAAACGTTTCGATTTCGAAACAGGCGCGCCGACCCCAGGAATTAATCATTCCATGAACGAAACGATAATGCAATCCCGCCCGATGCGCCGGTCCGCGCCCAGTGCGACCGCGCTGGCGAGCCAAAGCGGGACGATCTTCGCCTTGTCCAGCGCGCCAGGGCGCGCCGGCGTTGCCGTGGCGCGGGTATCCGGCCCGCGCGCGGGCGCGGCCCTGAAGGCGCTCGCCGGCGCCGTGCCGCCGGCGCGCCAGGCGCGTCTGGCGCCGATCCGCGACCCACGGAACGGCGAGATCATCGACCGGGGGCTGGTCTTGTGGTTTCCGGGGCCGCGCAGCTTTTCCGGGGAAGACGTGGCGGAGTTTCAGGTCCATGGCGGCCCGGCGGTGATCGCCGCGCTGCTCGACGCCCTGGGCGGGATCGAGGGGGTGCGTCCCGCGGCGCCGGGGGAATTCGCGCGCCGGGCCTTCGAGGCGGGCAAGCTGGATTTGAGCGAGGTGGAGGGCCTGGCGGACCTGATCGACGCCCAGACCCAGGCTCAGCGGCGTCAGGCCCTGCGCCAGATGGATGGCGCCCTGTCCCGCCGCTGCGAGGCGTGGCGCGCCCGGCTGATCGAGGCGCTGGCGCGTCTGGAGGCGACCATCGATTTTACCGACGAGGATCTGCCGGGCAATCCAAATGCCACCGCAATGTACGATATATGGTGTTTTCGTGATGAGCTTGCACAATATATAGCACATCCTGATTGGGGCGAGCGCTTGCGCGCGGGGCTTTACGTCGCCATCGTCGGGCCGCCAAACGCGGGCAAGTCGAGCCTGGTGAATGTCTTGGCGCGCCGGGACGTGGCGATTGTCGCGGCCAGCGCCGGGACCACCCGGGACGTGCTCGAAGTGAATTTGGACCTGGGTGGATTCCCGATCACCATGGCGGACACGGCGGGGCTGCGCGCGGCCACGGGGGAGACGCCCGCGTCGGGGTCGCCCACGCTCGGGGAAATTGAACAGGAAGGCATGCGCCGGGCCCGCGCGCGCGCGGCCGGGTCCGACCTCAAGCTCGTGGTTTTCGATGGTAGCGTGCCCGGGTTCGAGGCGGCGGCGCTGGAGTTGATCGACGCGCGGAGCCTGGTGGTGCTCAACAAAAGCGACCTGGCGACCGGGCCCGCGCCAAGCCAGGTGGCGGGCGCCCCGGCCCTGGCGGTTTCGGCCAAGACCGGCGCTGGCCTGGCGGCGCTGCTGGCGCGGATCGAGGCGCGGGTGAGGGATGGCGTCGAGAGTCTCGGAGACGCGCCCATGACCCGCGCCCGCCACCGCCAGGCCCTTGAGGCGTGCGTCGCCGCGTTGGATCGGGCGGTGGCCGCCCCGGCGCCGGAACTGGCGGCCGAGGATATGCGCCTGGCCGCCCAGGCGCTTGGGCGGATCGCCGGTCGGGTCGATGTGGAGGATGTGCTCGATGCCCTGTTCCACGAATTCTGTATCGGCAAATGAGAGTCCGGGCGGGCACAATGTTTCACGTGAAACATTTTATGCCAGTGTGTGCGGACCGTAAGCCATGAATCTCACGAACACGGACCGGTGGGATGTGATCGTCGTGGGCGGTGGCCATGCCGGGTGCGAGGCGGCGGCGGCCGCGGCGCGCATGGGCGCGCGCACCCTGCTGGTGACCCATAACCTTGAGACCATCGGCGCCATGTCGTGCAACCCGGCCATTGGCGGGTTGGGCAAGGGACACCTGGTGCGCGAGATCGACGCCCTCGACGGCCTCATGGCCCGCGCCATCGATCGGGCGGGGATTCAGTTTCGCGTGCTCAATCGAAGCAAGGGGCCGGCGGTCCGGGGCCCGCGTGCCCAGGCGGACCGGGCGCTCTACCGGCGGGCCATGGGGGACCTTCTGAGGGCTCAGGCCAATTTGAGCCTGCGCGCCGCGCCGGTCGAGGATTTGGTGTTGGATCTTGCCGGAGCGGTGCGGGGTGTGCGCCTCGCGGGCGGCGATTTGGCCCGGTCCGGTGCGGTCGTGGTGACCACGGGGACCTTTCTGCACGGGGTCATCCACATCGGCGACGTAAGCACCCCGGCCGGCCGAGTCGGCGAGGCGCCGGCGGTGCGCCTGGCCGAGACATTCGCCCGGCTCGGATTTCGCCAGGGGCGGTTGAAGACCGGAACCCCGCCGCGCCTGGACGGGCGCACCATCGATTATGGGGACCTGGAGGTGCAGCCCGGGGACCAGCCGCCGGAGCCATTCTCCACCATGACCGCGCGCATCGAGCAACCCCAGGTGGATTGCCACATCACCTACACCGGCCCCGCCAGCCACGACCTCATCCGCGCCAATCTGGATCGGGCGCCACTCTATTCCGGGCGCATAGAATCCGTGGGGCCGCGCTACTGCCCGTCCATCGAGGACAAGGTGGTGCGCTTCGCCGACCGGACGCGCCATCAGATTTTTCTGGAGCCGGAGGGGCTGGACGATCCCACGGTCTACCCCAATGGCATTTCGACCTCATTGTCCCGGGATGTGCAGGCCGCGCTGCTGACGACCATCCCAGGGCTGGAGCGGGCGGTCATGGTGCGCCCGGGTTATGCCATCGAGTACGACCACGTGGACCCGCGCGAGCTGGCCGCCACTCTGGAGACGCGCCGTGTGCCCGGGCTCTTTCTCGCCGGGCAGATCAACGGCACCACGGGCTACGAGGAGGCGGCGGCCCAGGGGCTTCTGGCCGGGGTCAACGCGGCCCTGCGCGCGGGCGGCGGAGAGCCGGATTTCACCGTGGACCGGGCGGACGGCTACCTGGGGGTGATGATCGACGATCTCATTGTGCGCGGTGTCAGCGAGCCCTACCGCATGTTCACCAGCCGGGCCGAATATCGCCTGCGCCTGCGCGCCGACAACGCCGATCAGCGGCTGACCCTCCTTGGGGCGACCATCGGCTGCGTGGGGCCGGCGCGGGCGGCGGCCTTCCAGGCCAAGGCGGCGGCTCTGGCGGCGGGGCGGGGGCTCGCAGCCGCCTTGAGCGCGACCCCCCAGGAGCTGGCCCGGCACGGCATCGCGGTCAAGCACGATGGGGTGCGCCGGCGCGCCCATGAGCTCATGGGCCGCGAGGATGTCCCATGGCCGGCGCTCTGCGGCCTGTGGCCGGTGATGGGCGCCCTCGCCCCCGCCGTGGTGACCCAGTTGGCCAACGAGGCGCGCTACAGTGGCTATCTGGAACGCCAGGAGGCGGACATTCTCGCGTTCCGGCGGGACGAGGCCCTGGGCCTGCCGGCGGACCTGGACTACCAGGCGATCCCCGGGCTGTCGAACGAAGCGCGGGCGGTCTTGCGCGGGGCGCGTCCGGCCACCTTGGGCGCCGCCGGGCGCCTGCCGGGCATGACCCCGGCGGCCCTGACCCTCCTGCTGCGCTACGTCAAGCGCGCGCCCCGTGCTCCCACCGCAAGGGGCGGGGGCGCCGCCATGCCAGGCGCCGCCTCGTGAGCCGGAGCGGTTTTGGCCCCGAAGCGTTTCAGGCGGCGACCAATGTTTCACGTGAAACACTCGACCGCCTGATCGCCTACGCGGTGCTCCTGGAGCGGTGGTCCGGTGCCCTCAATCTGGTCGGCCGCGCCACCCTGAGGGACCTTTGGCGCCGCCACATGCTGGACTCCGCTCAGCTCTACCCCCTGTTGCCCCCGGTGCTCCCGGCGACAGGGGGCCGGGAGCGGGTGGTGGTGGACCTGGGCAGCGGCGCCGGGTTTCCCGGGCTCGTGCTCGCCATCATGGGCGGTGGGCAAGTCCACCTGATCGAGGCGGACCGCAAGAAGGCCGAGTTTTTGCGGGAAGCGGCGCGGGTCGCCGGCGCCACGGTTTCAATCCATGCCCAGCGCATCGAGGACGTCGCGCCCATCCCGGCCCATGCGGTGACGGCCCGGGCCCTGGCCCCATTGCCGCGGCTGCTCGCCTATGCGGCGCCCTTCCTGAGCGCGCCGCGGCCGCCGTCGGCCGGCGGCGAGGGCATCGCGCTGTTCCTCAAGGGGCGCACCCTCGATCGGGAATTGACCGACTCCACCCCAGTGTGGACAATGGATCAGGAGATCCTACCCAGCCGCACCGAGCCGGCTGGGCGCATCCTGCGCCTTCGGCGCCTGCAACGCGGGAACCCTCGGACGTGATGAACGTCGACACCGCCACCGCCGCGCCGCGCCTGAAGGCGCCGCCCGCGCGCACCGCCCGGGTTATCGCGGTCGCCAACCAGAAGGGCGGGGTCGGCAAGACAACCACAACGGTTAACCTGGCCACGGCCCTGGCCGCCTGTGGGGAGCGGGTGCTGGTAATCGATCTGGATCCCCAGGGCAACGCCAGCACGGGCTTGGGCGTGCGCGGGGAGCAACGGGGCCAAACGGTCTATCAGGTGCTGGTCGGCACGGGCAGCCTGGCCGTGGCCGCGCTCGAGACCGCCGTGCCGGGCATGTTCGTGGCGCCTTCCGACGTGAATTTGTCCGGGGCGGAGATCGAACTCATCGATCTGCCCCGGCGAGAATACCGTCTGCAACAAGCCGTGGTAGGTGTGCGGCGCGACTATGACTATATATTGATTGATTGCCCCCCCGCCTTGGGTCTGCTCACCCTGAATGCCCTGGTCGCCGCCGATGCGGTGCTGGTGCCCTTGCAGGCGGAATTCTATGCCCTGGAGGGGCTGTCCCACCTGATGCGCACGATCCGCCGGGTCAAGCGCGCCCTCAACCCGGGCCTGGAGATTCAAGGCATCGTGCTGACCATGTTCGACCGGCGCAACAACCTGTGCGACATGGTGGCGCGCGACGTGCGCTCCCACATGGGCACAACCGTTTACGACACGATCATTCCACGCAACGTGCGGGTGTCCGAGGCGCCGTCTCACGGCAAGCCGGTGCTGCTGTACGATCTGAACTGTGCCGGCGCACAAGCCTACATCCGCCTGGCGCGGGAGGTTCTGCGCCGGGAGCGGGGCGCGCCGACTCCGCGTCCGACCCCCACCTTATAAGGGTGGCGACCCCGCCTCTATCCATGGAGCCAGTATCCATGAGCAACGATCCGACAACGGGCGAAGCGAACAAGCGAACGAACTTGGGGCGCGGCCTCGCCGCCTTGTTCGGTGAGGAAACCGAGGAATATTCAACGCTTGACGAGGTTCGGGCGACCAAGGCCGTACCGATCGAACACCTTCATCCGAACAAGACTCAACCGCGCCGAACATACGACAACGCGGCTCTCGACGCCCTGGCCCAATCGATCGAGGCCAATGGCATCTTGCAGCCGATCCTCGTGCGCCGCCATCCGGACCATCCGAGCGAATTCGAGATCGTGGCCGGCGAGCGCCGCTGGCGCGCCGCCCAGGCCGCGCGCCTGCACGAGGTGCCGGTGGTTATTCGCGACCTCACCGATGGCGAGGCCCTGGAACTGGCGCTGGTCGAGAACGTGCAGCGCGAGGATCTGTCGCCGATCGAGGAGGCGGAGGGGTACCGGCGCTTGATCGAGGATTTCCACCACACCCAGGACCATCTCGCCAAGACCATTGGCAAGAGCCGCAGCCACGTCGCCAACACCATGCGGCTTCTGAACCTGCCGGATGCGGTCAAGGAGCTGCTGGACCAGGGGGCGCTAAGCGCCGGTCACGCGCGGGCGCTCTTGGGCGCGCCGGACCCCGCGGCCATGGCGCGCACGATCATGGCCCGGGATCTCAACGTGCGTCAGACCGAGCGCCTGGTGCGCGCCGCCTCCGGGCGCGGCAAAGAGCCGCCCGCGCCGGCATCGGCGGCCGCGCCGCGCCGGGCGGGGCCGGCGGTTCCTGGCGCCAAGGATTCGGATACCGTGGCCCTCGAACGAGACCTGACGGCGCTCCTGGGGCTCAAGGTCACCATCGCCTTCGCCGGGGAGGGCGGGTCCCTCACCATTCACTATCAGACCCTGGAACAGCTCGACGACGTGTTGCGCCGGCTCAATCAGGCGCCCGCTCAGGGCGCGGCCTGAAACCGAGTTGCTCAAAGTCGCTTAATGTCCGCGCTCGCGCGCGGATCGGGGCGCGCGGTAGGCGATTTCGCTCAAGGCGCGCGCACAAAGGGCATGGGCCGGCGCGCCGGTGCGCTTGCACGCCAGCTCCGCGTCCAGCAGTCGCCCAAGGGCCCAACTCAGGGACCGCCCGGACCAGCCTCGCGCCTGGGCCTCGAAGCGCGCCTTGACCTTCCAGAACGGCGCTGGGCGCAACCGCCGCGCCGCGCTCTCGAAGGGCATGCCCGCGCCCATCAGGGCATTGGCCAGGTGCAGACGCAGCACGTGGCGGCCAACCGCGCGCAACGCCTGGACCGGGTTGGCCCCCTCGTCGAAACCGCGCACCAGCGCTCGCTCCAGGCCCGGCCCATTGCCGCCGGCCACGGCGAACGCCACATCCTCCAGGGACAAGGCGGCGCTATCGCCCACGCACGCGCGCGCGTCCTCCAGCTCAACCGGCCCGCCGTCGGGGCCCACGTACAAGGCCAGCTTCTCCAGCTCGCGGCGGCTGACCTGCCGGTCCCCACCCAGGTTGTAGGCCAGGTATCGCGCGGCCTCCGGGCTGGCGCGCAGGCCATGGGCGCCCAAGGCTTCCTCGATCAGCGCCGGCAGGCGTTTCGCGTCGTCCCGGTAGCAGGCGAGCGCCGCCCCCGCGGCGGCGGATTCGAAAGCCTTGCGCAAGGCCGAGCGCGCCGGCAGGTCGCCGGCCTCGGCCACCACCAGCGCCACGCAGGCCGGATTATCCAGGAGCGCGGCGAACGCCTCCGCGTGATCGTTGCCCGCGTCGCGCACGCGCACCACCCGTCGGCCCCCGGTCAGGGACAGGGCCGCCGCCTCGTCCGGCAGGGCTGCCGGGTCCGCGGTGATCTTGGCCCCGGCTATAATGGCGACCCGAAAGGGATCGTCCGGGGTTTCGGCCACGGCGCGCACCAGGGCCGCCGCGCGCTCGCGGACCAACCCCTCGTCGGGCCCATAGACCAGAACCGCGCGAATCCCGTCGTTCGGCGCCCGGAGGAACCGTTCGACCTCGCGCGGCCCGACCTTCACCGGGCGCCCCTCATAAGGCCCGCGCGTCGCTCCGGGAGAAATAAATCCCCAGGCGCGTGCGAATATCTTCGGACAGTTCGCGCAGCGCGCGCGCGCGTGCGTCGGACTCGGAAAAGAGCGTGGCAAACTGGTTGTTCAGAATGTTGAAGCTATTGGTGGAACTGCTGCGCCCGGACAACAGCACCTTGTTGGCGCCGGCGTCGCGCAAGGTGAAGGCGGCGAACAGGGTCAGGTTGGCCCGCGTCGCCGTTTCGTCCTTGCGGATGCCCAGTTCCTCCCGGGCCTCGCTCAGGGTAACCTGGAGCACATACGCCGGCGCGCTCGGCTGCCCGCGCGGATTGAGCCGGTCGCGCAACAAATTGTGCATCTGCTGGCCGATTCGGTCCGGCAGGGGCTGAATGCGGATCGAGGCAAGGCGCTCGCGCGCCGACGGGGCGCCCGCCCCGGCCGGGCCGTAAAGGGGCTGAAAGCCGCACCCCCCCACGAACAGCAGCAAGCCGCACACCGCCGCGCCGCGCGCGGTCGCGTGCCGGGGCCAGAGCCCCAAAGATCTAAAGAACCACATTGACCACACGATTACGCACCACGATGACCTTGCGCGGCGCCCGTCCCTCCAGGGCCCGTTGAACTCCAGGCTCGGCCAGGGCCGCCCGTTCCGCCTCGACGGTCTCGGCGTCGCGCGGCAGGGCAATGGTGCCGCGCAAGCGTCCATTGACCTGGACCGCCAGGGTGACAGACTCCGCCGCCACCAACGCTGGGTCCGCCACCGGCCAAGGCCGATTCACGAGCATGTCCTCGTGGCCCAGGCAGTGCCACAGTTCCTCGGCCAGATGGGGCATCATGGGCCCGATCAGGCGCGCCAGGGTCTCCAGCCCCTCGCGGTAGGCCCAGCGCAGGGCCGCGTCCGCCGGCGTGCCGTTGGCGCCGTTGCCGGGGCGCGCCGCGCCCTCCGCGCGCGGGCGCGCCTCCGCCAGGGCGTTGGCCAGCTCGTGAACCCGGGCGACGGCGCGATTGAACCGGAACTGCTCGATATCCTCGCTCACCGCCTGGATGGTCCGATGCACACCTTGGCGCATGGCGCGCGCGGCGTCGTCGAACGCGGCCGGCGCGGGCGTGGCCGCGGGCGGCACGGTGCCCAGGCCCTCGTCCACCAGGCGCCACAGGCGCTGCACGAAGCGATAGGCGCCCTCGATCCCGGCCGCGGTCCATTCCATGTCCCGCTCAGGCGGGCTGTCGGAAAGCATGAACCACCGTGCCGTGTCGGCGCCGTAGGTGGCGATGATCCGCTCCGGATCCACCGTGTTGTTCTTCGATTTGCTCATCTTTTCGGACCGCCCGACCGTGATCGGCCGGCCCGAGTCGCGATGCACGGCGGTGCCGTCGGGGCGTTTGTCCACCGTCTCGGGCAGCAACCACCGTCCGTCCTCGTCCCGGTAGGTTTCGTGGCAGATCATGCCTTGGGTAAACAGGCCGGCGAACGGCTCGGTCGCGGAGACATAGCCGAAGCGTCGCAGGCAGCGCGTGAAAAATCGCGCGTAGAGCAGATGCAGAATCGCGTGCTCGATGCCGCCGATGTATTGATCCACCGGCATCCAGCGATCGACGGCGGCCCGCACCAGGGGCGTATCGTCCGCGCGCGGGCAGCAGAAGCGCGCGAAATACCAGGACGAATCCACGAAGGTATCCATGGTATCCGTATCGCGCTCGGCCGCGCCGCCGCACTTCGGGCAGGTTGTCGTCTTCCAGGTGGGATGATGGGCAAGCGGGTTGCCCGGCTTGTCGAAGGACACGTCCTCGGGCAGGCGCACGGGCAATTCTTCGCGGGGCACGGGTACCGGCCCGCACACCGGGCAATGAACCACCGGGATCGGGCAGCCCCAATAGCGCTGGCGCGAAATGCCCCAGTCCCGCAGGCGGTATTGCACCGCCCCCTCGCCGGCGCCCAGTTCCGCCAGGCGGGCGATCACCGCGCGCTTGGCCTCGGGCACGGCCAAGCCATCCAGAAAGTCCGAGTTATAGATCGCGCCGTCGCCCACGTAGGCTTCGTCGCCCACGACAAAGGTGGCCGGATCCCCATCCGGCGGCAGCACCACGGGCAGAACGTCGAGTCCATACTTGCGGGCGAATTCCAGATCGCGCTGATCGTGCGCCGGGCAGCCGAAGATGGCGCCCGTGCCGTACTCGATGAGCACGAAGTTGGCCACGTAGAGGGGCATCTCCCAATCGGGAACAAGGGGATGGCGCACCTTGAGCCCCGTATCGTAGCCGCGCTTCTCCGCGGTCTCGATCGCCTCCTCGCTGATGCCCAAGCGGTCGCATTCGGCGATGAAGTCGCGCAGGGCCGGATCGTTCGCGGCCAGATCCGCGCTCAGGGGATGACGGGGCGAGAGCGCGCAGAACGACGCGCCGAACAGGGTATCGGGCCGGGTCGTGAAAACCTCGAGGCGCGCGTCCCGCCCGATCAGCTCGAAAAAGACCCGCGCCCCCTCGGAGCGGCCGATCCAGTTGCGCTGCATGAGGCGCACCTTTTCCGGCCACCGGTCCAGGCCGTCGAGGGCGTCCAGGAGCTCCTGCGCGAACGCGGTGATGCGCAGGAACCATTGAGACAGCTTGCGCCGCTCGATGGGCGCGCCGGAACGCCAGCCCTTGCCGTCGATCACCTGCTCGTTGGCCAGCACCGTCTGGTCCACCGGGTCCCAGTTGACCCAGGATTCGCGCCGATAGGCGAGGCCGGCGTCGAGAAAATCCAGGAACAAGCGCTGCTGATGCTGGTAATAACCTGGATGGCAGGTGGCGATCTCCCGGTCCCAATCGACCGACAGGCCCATCATCTTGAGCTGGGCGCGCATGGCCGCGATGTTGGCGTAGGTCCACTCGGCCGGGGGCACGCCCCGGTCCATGGCCGCGTTCTCCGCGGGCAGGCCGAAGGCGTCCCAGCCCATGGGGTGCAGCACCTCGAACCCGCGTGCCCGCTTGTAGCGGGCCAGCACGTCGCCGATCGTGTAGTTGCGCACGTGGCCCATGTGGATGCGCCCCGATGGATAGGGGAACATCTCCAGAACGTAGTACGTGGGCCGCCCGGACTCCCCGCCGTCGCGGGCGGCGAAGCAGCGCGCCTCGTCCCAAGCGGCCCGCCACTTGGCCTCGGCTTCCTTGACGTTGTAGCGGCTCATGCGGGCAACCGAAGGGTATCGAACGAACGAGCGAAACCGACGCCGCCGGCGTGCGCGGGCGCTCCGGCGCGGCCAGGGCTACCTATTGGAGACCGGCCACGCGCAGTTGCCGGGCTCGGGTCAGGATCGTGTTTTCCAGGTCCACGGTGGTGTTGCCGCCGACCGCGGCATCGACCCAGGCATCGCCGTTGGCGCGCACCTGCCGAAACACCGCGGCGCGCACGCCGTCGGCGCGCAAATCGCGGCCCAGGATGTAGACGGTCACCTTGAAGCGCTCGCTCTCGCTTTCGGGCGGCGCGTACCAGTCCGTGATGATCACGCCGCCGAACGGATCGGCGGAGGCGAGCGGCATGAACGAGATGGTATCCAGCGACGCGCGCCACAGGAAGCCGTTGACGCCGATCCCGACGCCTCCCTGGGCCTTGGCGGCCGCCGGATCCTCACCGCCGAGGAAGGCCAAGCCGCCGGGTCCGAAGATACTCCCGGGCTCCGTATACGCGTTGCCGCCCCCGGTCCGGTTGGCGCGGTGGTTGTAGTCGGTGGGGTACTGGGTGTTCGGGTCGGCATAGGCGCAGGCCCCAAGGATGATCCCAGTCAGACCGATCGCGAGCCCGGCCCGCAGTATCCTGACGACTCCACCGTGTCTCATGGCGTGTCTCATGGCGTCCACCGCTGTTTAATATTCCGTGGGCCCGCCCTCGCGCCGAATAGTGGCCTTTCGGGTCCACCGCCGCATCGTGCCCAAGCGTCATACGATTGAATAGCGCGAAACCCGGGATTTCGCAACGATTCCGACAAGCCCCGCGACACTTAGCCGTTTCAGGGCTCCCAGCCGAGCGCCGCGGCCAGGTCCTCGGGTATGTACGACCAGGCGCGTCGGCGCTGCTCCGCGGTAAACACCTCGCGCCACTCGTCGATCCGCCCCTTGCGCAAGTGAACCACCTCCGCCTCCGCGTCGAAGGCGAAGCGCGCGCGCGGGATGTCGTAGAACGCCAACACTCGCTCGAAATATGCGTCCGGCTCGGCCCGGAACAATTCGAAGCTCATGAACAGGGCGTTCATGGCGCTCTTCGGGTCCTGGGCGACCGCCCGCCAATCGCGCAGAAAATCGACCAACAACGGCAGATAATGATCGATGCTCCAATCGATCTGCCGCTCCAGGCTGCTGTCCAGAATTGCGCGCGGCGGCACGATCCGCCGCCAAAGAGGCGCCATCAGGCGCCGATTGATGTCGTCGCGCGCGAAGTGAACCCACGAGAGGGTCGCCTGGCGCGGGTCGCGGTGATGGACCACGATGCGGTCGATTCCGGTTTCGCGCAAGAGGGCCAGGTTGTGCGCCGTGGGCGCGATGTGCTCCTTGACCGCGATGCCGCCCTTGGCCGCCTCGCGCATGCGCTGGGGAATCAGGCAGCAATCGGGAAACAGCCCGAGGGATAGATAGCACCGGGCCAGCCCCAGGCCATCGGATAGCTTGTTCCAAATGCTCTCGCTGGCCGATTTGGGCAGGGTCGTGATGATGATCGGTGGCAACCCCGCGGCGATCGCCGTCTCGCGCCGCGCCGCGAACGTCTCCGGTCGCTCGCGTACCGGGTTGAGGGCCACGCTCAAGGTCTGGATCGCCGCCTCCGCCTCGCCAGTGCGCCCGCGCGCGAGCAGCAGGTTGGTCGCCGCCGCGCGCGAGGCCCCGTCCTCCGGTTTGCGTTGCATGGCATGGCACGCAAGGCCGATCGCCCGGTCCAGGAGGGCCCCGCCCTCGTCGTCGCGGCCCTGACGATAGGCGATCGAGGCCAGCATGGTCACCGCGTCCGCGTGGTCTGGCGCCGCGCCCACGACTCGCTCGTAGAGCTCGCGGGCCTCGTCCAGCGCGCCCTCCACATGCTTGTGGCGGGCCATGCCGAGGGCATGAATAACGGATACCCTTTGGGTGATCGGCTGGGACTCGGCCATGACTCGTCTCGTACAAATGGGCCCACGCGGGCGGGTTCGGCCCGGGCGCGGCGGCGCAGTATGTCCAAGTTGGCCCCCATGGGCAAGCGGGGGCAAGCGGGCCCGGGCAAGCGGCGCGGCCCGATCATGGTCCGACGTTGCGCGCCCGGCGTGCCCGGTGCTAGCTTGAGTCCCATGCCACGCGATCAACCGCCCGCGCGCGCACGCGGCGCGGGCACGGATTGACATGACCGCATCGCCCGACCCCGTGAAAAACCCCCGCGCGGAGATACCTCGCCTCGAGATTGGCGATCCGGTGCCCGACATGGGCTGGGCCGATGTTCACGGCGCGCGTGTGGCGTTGGGCCAGTCGGACCATGCCGGGCGCACGACCGTCATCTATGTTTGCGCATCCCCCCGGGCGCCGGCGGCGGAACGGGAGCTCGCGGCGCTGCGCGATCTCCAGGCCAAGTTTCAAGCCCTGGATGCCGCCGTGTTCGTGGTCACCCCCGACGCGCCGGCGGAGAATTTCGCTCTCGCGGCGCGCCACGACCTGCCATTCCTGGTGCTAAGCGATCGTGGTTTCGTGGCCGGCCAGGCGTTTGGGCTGGCGGCCCCGGGGGATGACCCGGGGAATGCCTTGCCAGGCGATTCCATGATCGTGGTGGATCGCAACCAACGGATCGCCGCGCTGGTCGAGCCCGGCGCCGAGGCGACCAGGGCTCACGCCGCCCTGGCGGTCAGTCGGGGCCAGGCGATCGAGGGTCCACCGCGGGTCGTCACCATGCACGCGCCCGTGCTCATCGTGCCGGATGTGCTGAGCCAGGCCCATTGCGCCCATCTGATCGAGCATTGGGAGACCGGCCAGCGTTACCAAGGCGGGGTGGCGAGCGGGGAATACGGCCGCAACGTGCCGCTCAACCGCATCAAGGTGCGCGAGGACGTGATCCTGCCGGACCTTGGGCCCGAGGCGCAGGCGTTGTTCGCCGTCTTCCGCCGCCGGCTGTTTCCGGAAATCCGCAAGGCCTACAACTTCCGCGTCACCCGCGCGGAAACCCTGCGCCTGGGCTGCTACGCGGCGGACGAGGGCGGTCATTTCCGACGCCACCGGGACGACGTGACTCCGTACACGGCCCACCGGCGGTTCGCCATGTCCCTCAACCTCAACACCGGCGCCTACGAAGGCGGTTACCTGCGCTTTCCCGAGTACGGGCACGATTTCCATAGCGTGGGGCCCGGGGGCGCGGTGGTCTTCTCGTGCTCGCTCTTGCACGAGGCGACCAAGGTCACGGCGGGGCAACGCTACGTTCTGCTCGGCTTTTTCTATGGCGAGACGGAACAGGCCCTGCGCGACCGCCTGGCGGCGCAACGCCGCGCCGCCACGGGCCCGGAGACTCCCTAAAATCTCTTTTGCCGCGATTGCCGCCCGCGCGCCAAATCCGCCGTCGCCCCTCGTGATAAATTTATCACGGTGTGGGTCGCACGGCACACGATCCGCCCATGGCCGCTTGACGGGCGACCGATTTGCCGTGAAACATTCACATCACAGACCGCGTTTCGGTTCTTTGGAGAGGGAGGACCGCCGGTCGCGCGAACGCCGTTCAAGGTGTTTTGTGTCGACACGGTGGGCTTCATAAACCTCTCGGAGGG
>Ga0114931_10002708_pt1 | contig 22512 bp, 22 predicted proteins | sample 2SBtaG_FD_89579 | JGI IMG/M metagenome (GOLD analysis project Ga0114931, IMG submission 89579) | Deep subsurface microbial communities from Kolumbo volcano to uncover new lineages of life (NeLLi) - 2SBTROV14_V59a metaG | ecosystem: Environmental > Aquatic > Marine > Volcanic | place: Kolumbo... | reverse complement strand
CCTTGGCATTGAACCAGCCATAGTCGGCTGACGGGTAAGGGCCGAATCTTCTGGTAGGAGATGCTCTACCCGGGAGGTGTGCCATGGCTAAGCGGAGGTGTGCGGCCTGCGGCTGCTTGTTCGAGCCGCGGCGCAACGTTCCCCAGCAACATTACTGCTCCCAAAAGGAAGGGGTCAGGTCTTGACATCACGTGTTTTTGGCCTATGTTTTCCTCATGGCCAGGCCGCTGCGCATCGAATATCCCGGCGCTCTCTACCACATCACCAATCGTGGTAATGCGCGAGAGGCGATCTTTTCCGCACCGTGGACCGCGAGGCTTTCCTCGCGCTCCTGGCAGAGGTCATCGAACGTTTTGGTTGGCTCTGCCATACCCATTGCCTGATGGATAACCACTAGCACCTGGTGGTGGAGACGCTCGGCCGCACTGACCCCACTGTCTAAGCGCGGCGTCGGTCCCAGATAGGGTTCCCCGGCTTGTTGTTCGCCGGTTCATGAAGTAGTATCCGGCGCCATGCATGGCATGAAACCCCTACGCCAGCGACTGCTGCATGTCCTGCTGGCCCTGGCCCTGTTACAGCTGGCCTGGCTGCAGCTCTCCCATGAGCTGGATCTGCATGCCCATGACGATGGTCAGGCCTGTGAGTTTTGCGCCTTCACCGGCTTCCTGGGCAGTGGCGCCACGCTGCGTTTCAGCCCCGACCTGCTGCCCTTCTTCACCCTCCGATTCTTTCTGCCACACTACTTTTCGCCACGCTTGGCGCCGTACTATCTGCAGACCCGGCGTTCCCGCGGCCCGCCTGCACTCCACTGATATCCCCGATCCCGTTGCGAGCAGCCAGGCCGCCTTGGTGGTCCGGCCCTCGCTTGCGTCTATGTGAATCATTTGGAGTGACCCATGCAGCGTAAAGCCTTGATGCTGGCGCTTGCCTGCGCCCTGCCCGCGAGCCAGTGCGCGGCAGGCGGCAACGCCTTCAACCCCAACCTGAGCCTGATCCTCACCGGCACTGCCGCCGACTTCAAGCTCGATCCCAACAACTATCGGCTCCCCGGCTTCGCCCTGGGCGATGAGTCCGATCCAGGCGAGGAGGGCTTCTCCCTCGGAGAGTCGGAACTCGGGATCAGCGCCAATATCGATCCCGACTGGTTCGGTTTTTTTACCCTCTCCATCACCGGTGACAACAATACGAGCGTGGAGAATGCCTATGTGCAGACCACCAGCCTCGGCAATGGCCTGACGGTGCGGGCTGGGCGTTTCTTCTCGGGGGTCGGCTATCTCAACGAACAGCATTCCCACACCTGGGACTTCGTCGATACCGCCCTGCCCTATCGCGCCTTCCTCAATACCCAGCTCGGCGACGACGGGGTGCAACTGCGCTGGCTGGCGCCGACCGACCTGTTCACCGAGTTCGGGACGGAGTGGCTGCGGGGTGATGCCTTTCCGGCCGGTGGCAGCGCCAACAGCGGCCACGGCACCTGGTCGGCCTTTGTGCATGTCGGCGGGGATCTTGGAGAGAGTAACAGCTGGAGCGCCGGGCTCTCCTACCTCAAGGCCAATGCCGCGAATCGCGATACCAGCGACCTGAATGGTGATAACGAGCTGCTCTTCAATGGTGAAACCCGGCTGCTGATTGCTGACCTGGTGTGGAAGTGGGCCCCCCAGGGCAATCCCTATGACCACAACTTCAAGTTCCAGACCGAATACCTGCGGCGCGAGGAGGACGGTGATTACCGGCATGCGGACGGGGGGGCGATTGGCGGCTATGACACCACCGCCGACGGCTGGTATGCCCAGGCCATCTACCAGTTCATGCACGCTTGGCGGGTCGGCCTGCGGCACGATGCCCTGCACAGCGACCGCCCGGGAGCGGCCTTCGCGGGAACCCCGCTCGATTCCCAGGGACACAGCCCGTCACGCAACAGCGTCATGGTCGACTATTCGAATAGTGAGTTCAGCCGCCTGCGCCTGCAATACAACCGGGACGACTCCGGCCCGCAGACGGACGACCAGTGGTTCGTGCAGTATCAGATGAGCCTGGGCGCCCACGGCGCACACATCTTCTAGGAGACAGTCATGTTGAAATCGATGAAAATCCTCATGTTACTGGGGTTGGTGGTGGGCCTTCAGCCGGCCAGCGCGGCCCTCCATGTGTTTGCCTGCGAGCCGGAATGGGCCTCTCTGCTGCACGAGCTGGCGGGCGACAAGGCCAAGGTCTTCACCGCTACCACGGCCCATCAGGACCCCCATCACATCCAGGCCCGACCCTCCCTGATCGCCAGGATACGCCGGGCGGACCTGGTGGTCTGCAGTGGCGCCGAACTGGAGATCGGCTGGCTGCCGGTGTTGCTGCGCAAGTCGGGAAACCGGGCGATTCAACCGGGGCGGCCGGGCTATTTCGAGGCGGCCAAGCAGGTCAAACGCCTGGAGGTGCCGCAGCATGTAGACCGCGCCATGGGCGACATCCACGCCGCGGGCAATCCCCATATTCAGACCGATCCGCGGCGTATCGCCAGGGTCGCCAGGGCTCTGACCGCCCGCCTGATAGCGATCGACTCCAGCGATGCCGGCGCCTACAAAGCGCGTGGCAAGGCGTTCGTCCAGCGTTGGGGGCGGGCCATCGAGCAGTGGACCACGCGGGCCAGGCCGTTGCGGGGTCAGCGCATAGTGACCCAACATCGAGGCTGGACTTACCTGTTCGACTGGTTGGGCATGGAAGACGCCGGCGAACTGGAACCCAAGCCCGGGGTGCCGCCCTCCGCCGGGCACCTGGCGGAACTGAAGGCACAACTGGCCAGCCGACCCGCGCGGATGGTGATCTATGCCGCCTATCAGAACCCACGAGCGGCCCGCTGGCTGGCGAGGGAGACCGGGATTCCGGCCGTGGAGTTGCCCTTCACGGTGGGTGGCACAGCCGCGGCCAAGGACCTGTTTACCCTGTTCGACGATACCCTGGCGAGATTGCTGGGGGCCCTCAAATGAGTGGCGGGGAGTCGCTGGATCTCACCATACTGGCCCCGGCCTTCGCGGCCGGTCTGCTGGTGCTCGCCACCCACGTGCCACTGGGGCGGCAGGTGTTGGCTCGCGGCATCATCTTCATCGATCTGGCGATCGCCCAGGTGGCCGGGCTGGGGGTGATTCTCGCCGCCAGCCATGGCTGGGACGAGCAGGGCCTGGCCACCCAGCTGGCCGCCTTTGCCGCCGCCATGGGCGGGGCGCTGCTGTTGTGGATGACGGAGCGGTTGTGGCCGGAGGTCCAGGAGGCCCTGATCGGTGTGCTGTTCGTGCTGGCGGCCTGTATCGGGATCCTCCTGCTGGCGGGCAATCCCCAGGGTGGCGAGCACCTGCGGGAGTTGCTGGTGGGTCAGATCCTCTGGGTGGAAGCCGGCCATCTGTGGCCGGTGGCGGTGAGCTATGGATTGGTCCTGGCCATCTGGTTCGGTTTGCCGGTACGGGGCCACCCGCTGGTCTTCTACCCCCTGTTCGCGGTGACCGTGACCATCTCGGTGCAGCTGGTCGGGGTCTATCTGGTGTTTGCCAGCCTGATCCTGCCGGCCCTGGCGGTGCGTGGCAGAGGGCCGGTGCAGGGACTCTGGCTGGGCTACGGCCTAGGCGCGCTCGGCTATGCCGCGGGCCTGCTGGCCTCGCTCTGGTTCGATCTGCCGGCCGGCGCCCTGATCGTCTGCTGCCTGTTGCTGTGCGTGCTGCCGGTGTTGTGGGCCAGGCGCGGCGTCCGGCAGTCAGAGTCGACCCGGATGGAGCCCGAGGGGACTCCAGGGATATAAGGGCCGACCCTTGGCATCCACAATAGCCTCCTGATGCGGGAGCGGCCTTGGCCGCCGATTCCATCGGCAGCCACCCCGCCGACTTGGCCTGGGTTCTACAGCAGCACCTGCTCGATACCGCCCCCCAGGGCACGGGCGACGAAACTGCGCTGCCAATCCTCGCCCTGCAGCCGGCGCACCGTCTCCAGCACCAGGTACTCGGGCTGCAGGCCGGTATCGTCGGTGTAGCGGCTGAGCCCCTGCTGGCAGGCGGGGCAGCTGGTGAGCAGTTTGATCTCAGGACGCTGTCCCGAATGCTGGGCGCTGAGTTGCTCGATGCCCTGCGCCAGCTCCTCGCCCTTGCGGAAGCGCAGCTGGTTGGCGATGTCCGGCCGGCTGGTGCCAAGGGTGCCGGCCTCGCCACAGCAGCGATCGGAGAGCAGCACCGGCTTGCCGGTCAGGCGGGCGGCTACGCGCAGCGGGTCGTACTGTTTCATGGGGCTGTGGCAGGGGTCGTGGAACAGGTACTCGCTGGCCTGTCGGCCATCCAGGGCCACTCCCTTCTCCATCAGGTATTCGTGGATGTCGAGCAGTCGGCAGCCGGGGAAGATCTTGTCGAATTCGTACTCCAGCAGCTGATCCATGCAGGTGCCGCAGGAGACCAGCACGGTCTTGATATCCAGGTAGTTGAGGGTATTGGCGACGCGGTGGAACAGCACCCGGTTCTCGGTGGTGATCTGGCGCCCCCGCTCCGCCAGGCCGGCGGCGCTCTGGGGGTAGCCACAGCAGAGATAGCCCGGCGGCAGCACGGTCTGGGCCCCCAACTCGAAGAGCATCGCCAGGGTCGCCAGGCCGATCTCGCTGTAGAGCCGCTCCGAGCCACAGCCCGGGAAGTAGAAGAGGGCGTCGCTCTCGTCACAGACCTTGGCCGGGTCCCGCAGGATGGGCACAGTGCTGGCGTCCCGTAGCCTGAGGGCATCGCGTAGGGTCTGCTTGGGTGGATCGACCCGCAGCGGCCGCTGCAGCATCTCCAGGGCCAGGGTCTGGACCTCGGGGCGGCCGGTGGTGGCAGGGGGCTGGCGCCCGGGGCGGCGCAGCAGCCCCAGGCGGCGGGCCAGCTGGTGGCCCAGATTGAGCCCCTTGAAGCCCCAGTCGGCCATGCCCCGGCGCATCCAGCGGATGGCGCGCGGGTCGGTGAGATTGAGGAAGGTCATGGCGGCGCTGGCGCCCAGGCTGAAGCGCTTCTGGCCCCGCTCCACCAGGATCTTGCGCATGCGGGTGGTGACTTCGCCGAAGTCGATATCCACCGGGCAGGGGGCTTGGCACTTGTGGCAGACCGTGCAGTGGTCGGCCAGGTCGTTCATCTCGCTGAAATGGCGGTGGGCCACCCCCCGGCGGGTCTGCTCCTCGTAGAGGAAGGCCTCGATGATCAGGCCGGTGGCGAGGATCTTGTTGCGTGGCGAATAGAGCAGGTTGGCCCGGGGCACATGGGTCATGCAGACCGGTTTGCACTTGCCGCAGCGCAGGCAGTGTTTGATCTGCTCGTTGAGGGCGCCCAGTTCGCTCGCCTCGAGGATGATCGCCTCCTGCTCCAGCAGGCGCAGGGAGGGGGTATAGGCATCCGCCAGGCCGCCACCAGCGAGCAGCTTGCCCGGGTTGAAGTGGCCCTCTGGATCGACCCGCCGCTTGTAGCGTGCGAAGGCCGTCAACTTCTCCTGTTCCAGGTATTGCAGCTTGGTCATGCCGATGCCGTGCTCCCCGGATATGGCCCCGCCCAGGGAGCATGCCAGGTCCATGATGCGGTCGACCATGCGCTCGGCCTGTTGCAGCATCACATAGTCGTCGGAGTGGACCGGGATGTTGGTGTGCACATTGCCGTCGCCCGCGTGCATGTGCAGGGCGGCGAACAGGCGGGCCTCGCGCAGCCGCCGGTGGATCTCCCGCAGGGCGTGGCGCAGGGGGCGGAACTCTTGGCCGTTGAAGATCTCGTCCAGACGCGAGGCGACCTCCTGGCGATAGGAGACCACAAGCTCGCGGCGTAGCAGCAGGTCGAGCAGCCGGTCGTCCGGGTGCAGGCGGTCGCGCTGCGTCTCGTCGAGCAGCTCGAGGTGTTCGTCGGCCGGATCGTCCATGTGGTTCAGCAGTGCCTGCCAGCGGTCGCGGGCCTGGGCCACCGACCGGCGCGCCAGCTCCAGTTTGGCGAGCAGGATCTCGCGGCCCTCCTGGCTCGCTTCCACCTCGCCGCCCAGCAGCTCGAGGCAACCATCGTCCCCCAGGTAGTCGATCACCTCCTGGGCGATGCGCAGCTTGTTGCCGATGGAGGCCTCGATGTTGATACGCTCGATGCCGCGGCTGTAGTCGGCCAGGCGTTCAAGGGGGATGACCACGTCCTCGTTGATCTTGAAGGCATTGGTGTGGGCCGAAATGGCGGCGGTGCGGGCCCGGTCGAGCCAGAAGTTACGACGCGCCTGGGGGCTGCTGGCGACGAAGCCCTCCCCTTGGCGGGCCTGGGCCAGGCCTACCACCTCGGCGCAGGCGGCCTCCAGTGGCTGGGGCTCGGCGGCGGCGATGTCGCACAGCAGGACCATCTTGGGGCGCTCCCGGCGCGCCGCCTTGGTGGAGTATTTGACCGCCTTGAGGTAGCGCTCGTCGAGATGCTCCAGGCCCACCAGCAGGACCTCGGGGTGGCGGTCCAGGTAGGCCTTGATCTCGACGATGGCGGGCACCGCAAGGCCCACGTCCACCCCGAAGAACTCCAGGCAGAGGGTGCGGGCCTGTTCCGGCATGTGGTGCAGGATGAAGCGGGCGGAGGTGATCAGGCCGTCTCAGCCCTCCTTCTGCACCCCCGGCAGGCCGGCCAGGAACTTGTCGGTGACATCCTTGCCCAGCCCCGCCTTGCGAAACGCCGCGCCCGGGATCTCCAGGATCTCGGGCTCCCCCAGGGGCGGCCCGTCCAGGGATTGGGAGCGGGTGAGGCGGAAACGCACCAGCGGCTGTTCGTGGATCTTGCCCAGGTTGTGGTCGAGGCGCTCCACCTCCAGCCAGGCGCCGTCCGGGGTGACCATGCGCCAGCTGGCCAGGTTGTCCAGGGTGGTGCCCCAGAGCACCGCCTTCTTGCCGCCGGCGTTCATGGCGATATTGCCACCGAGGGTAGAGGCGTCCTGGGAGGTGGGGTCCACCGCGAAGGCCAGGCCCTGGGACTCGGCCAGTTCGCTGACCCTCCTGGTCACCACTCCGGCCTCCGCCTCCACGGTGGGCACGGGATGATCCACACCCGGCAGGCTGCGCAGCTCCACCGGTCCCAGGCGGTCGAGCTTCTCGCTGTTGATGACGGCGCAGCGGTCGCTCAGGGGCACCGCGCTGCCGGTGTAGCCGGTGCCGCCGCCGCGGGGGATCAGGCTCAGGCCGGAGCGGATACAGGCCTGCACCAGGGGGGCGACCTCCGCCTCGCTGTCGGGGTGCAGCACCAGGAAGGGCATGGCCACCCGCCAGTCGGTGGCGTCGGTGGCATGGGAGACCCGGGCCAGCCCCGAGAAGTCGATGTTGTCGCGCCGGGTCAGCCCCTGCAGGTTGCGCCGGGTGCTGTGGCGCAGCGCCTGTTGCTGCTCGAAACCGTCGGCGAAGCGCTCGACCGACGCGCGCGCCGCCGCCAGCAGTTGCAGGGCCTGCTGGTTGCCGTTGGTGCGCTCCTCGAAGCGGTCGAGGCGGTGGATCAGGGCCTCCACCAGGGCCTGGCGGCGGCCCTGGTTCTCCAGCAGGTCCTCCTGCAGGAAGGGGTTGCGGCTGATCACCCACATGTCCCCCAGCACCTCAAACAGCATGCGCGCGGAACGACCGGTGCGGCGGCTGCCACGCAGCGCCTCGATGAGCTCCCAGATGGGTTCGCCGAGAAAGCGGATGACGATCTCCCGGTCCGAGAAGGAGGTGTAGTTATAGGGTATCTCGCGGATGCGCGGGGCGGGTTGCTGATTCATGGGCCTGCTGGACCGGTGAAAACGAGCCATTGTAGCCCAGGCAGTGGCCCGCCGGCATGGGGAATCGTCAAACCAGCCGCCGGGCGGGCCCGTGACCCGCCATCGAGGTGATCAGGGAAAGTCCGGGCCGACCTCCCGTTCCGGCAGGATGCGCTCTATCTGGCAGGCGATATGGAAGTTGCCATCCCCCACCTGGTTGCTGCGCAACACCCGGGCGGTGGCGGCCAGTGGTGGGGTGACGCTCTTGCCGGGGATGATCTCCAGGTTCAGGCGGCTGCCCGGTTCTAGGGCCCGGGGATAGAGCAGCAGCAGGCCGTTGCTGCTCAGATTGCGTACCAGGGCGTTGTCGGTCTGGTCGGTGTCGAGCAGGCGCAGGCGGGCGGGGCAGTCCATGGGCATGCGGGGAAAGTCGCGTTTCTCGGCATAATCCAACATCGGTCTCGTTCTCCTGGTTTGGCGGGTCTCTGGGTGGGTCAGACCGCCAATCTTGGCCAGGCGGGTCGAAATGTCAATTCGGTGAATTCCCTGGATGAGCGCACCTCCTACTGGCTCGCGGGTCTGATGTAGCGAGGACGGGCCAAGGAGACATGTCCGGTAAGGCATTCCTTGCTATGCTGTCAGGTCGAGAATGGAGGTGACACCATGAACTATCAGACACCCCTCCTGTTGGGACTGCTGTTGCTCTCTTCGACCCTCTGGGGTGGCGAGGTCTACCGCAGCGTGGATGCGGCTGGGAATGTGATCTTTTCCGATGTGCCGCCGGCGGACGGCGCCAAGGCGGAGCGCCTGGAGGTGCCGGAGGCGCCTTCGGCCAGCCGGGTCAGGGATGCCGAGGAGCGCCAGCGGGCGATCCAGCGGGCCCTGCAACAGGTGGAGTCCAAGCGAAAGCAGCAGGAGAAGGCCCGTGACGCACAACTCGCGGAGGCGCGGCGGATCCTCACCGAGGCGGAGGCCCAACTGACCGAGGCGAAGGTGATCAAGGACGAGGACCGGCAATCCCTGGCGAGTGGGCGGCGGCGCCTGCGCCCGGAGTATTTCGAGCGCATCAAGGCGGCCGAGGAAGCGGTGGCGGCGGCCAGGAAGCACCTCAACGAGCTGCGCAACCGCCGCTGATCGACACCGCATGAAGACCTACCTGGTCGGCGGGGCGGTGCGCGACCGCTTGCTGGGCCTGCCGGTACGCGAGCGCGACTACCTGGTGGTGGGGGCGACCCCCCGGATGCTGCGGGAGCGCGGCTTCCGCCAGGTGGGGCGGGATTTTCCGATCTTTCTGCACCCCGAGAGTCAGGCCGAATACGCCCTGGCGCGCACTCAGCGCCGGGCATCGGATGGGGCGGGCGAACCCCGCCCCCAGGCCCATCCAGGGGTCACCCTGGAGGAGGATCTGGGGCGGCGCGACCTGACCATCAACGCCATGGCCGAGACCGAAGAGGGGGTGCTGATCGATCCCTATGGTGGTCAGCGGGACCTGCAGGGGCGCTGGCTGCGCCATGTCTCTCCGGCCTTTGCCGATGACCCGCTGCGGGTGTTGCGGGTGGCGCGCTTCATGGCCCGCTTCGCCGCCCTGGGTTTTCGCGTGGCCCCCGAGACCCTGGAGCTGATGCGACGCATGACCCGGGAGGGGGCCCTGGACGGACTGGTCGCCGAGCGGGTCTGGAAGGAGCTGATGGGGGCCCTGGGGTGTGACGATCCGCGCCCCTTCTTTACCAGTCTGCGGGCCTGCGGCGCCCTGGCCCGGGTGTTGCCTGAGCTTGACCGCCTGTGGGGCGTGCCCCAGCCCCCCCGCTGGCACCCGGAGATCGACTGTGGAGAGCACAGCCTGCTGGCCCTGAAGGCCGCCTGCGAGCGTTCACCAGCGACCCGGGTGCGCTTCGCCGCCCTCACCCACGACCTGGGAAAGGGCACCACCCGACGTGAATCCCTGCCGTCCCATCCGGGCCACGAGGGGCGCGGGGCGAGGCTGGTGGCGAATCTGTGCCAGCGCCTGCGCGCCCCTCGGGACCATCGCGAACTGGCACAGGCCTGCGCCCGCTACCATACCCACTGTCATCGCCTGGATGAGCTGCGCCCCAGCACCGTTCTCAAGCTGCTAGAGGGCCTGGATGCCTTCCGCCGGCCCCAGAGGCTGGACGATTTTCTGCTGGTCTGCGAGGCCGACTTCTATGGACGCAAGGGGTTCGCCGGGCGCCCCTATCCCCAGGCGGAGCGGTTGCGGCGTCTCTACCAGGCGGCGCGGCGGGTCGAGGTCGGGGAGTTGGTCCAGCGTCTCCAGGGCCGGGCCCTGGGTGAGGCCCTGCACAGACTGCGTCTGTCGGCAATCGGGCAGGGTCGGTAAAGGGGCCGAGTACCGAATGGCATCGACTCAAAGTACAGACAGCCTTTCTTCAGGATGCCACCGTAACTGAATAACAATCCTCCCCATTCATAGTCTGGATTACCGCAATCTGCGGTTGATTCCACCAGAGAAAAGACTGTTCGTGAGCGGTACATTAAACCTAGATTCCTCAGTCGATCGCTCCATTCTGAAACTAAGTGATTGATATGAAAAACACTCACTTCGATTGACCTTGTCACCCGTTGGGTGAATCACGCTACAGGGCAAATTGCACGCCTGTGGTGGCGCATGGCTGCGTAACAACTCCTTGAAATAGGCAGAAAATTGCTCCTGCATTTTCTGCATACCGTCCATCCATGGACATAATTAACTATTCCGCGTCGTTGTGCCTTGCCCTGCACCACCGCAAACGCACACTTTACCCTGTCCAACTGAGGATTCTAGGTTAAAGCGGTCATCCATAGGGCCAGGCTTTCCCGGAGTGTTTCCGGTGGGAAGATGCCCTCCAACAGTATGAACGGCTATTGCTTGCGTGGCTTCCCGACAATTGATGTGTAAAAGTGAATCCCTTGTTAATGCTCAGCCGGTGAGCCGGTCGAAGATGCGAAACCCCGCCAGGTAGGTGCCGACGGCGGAGCCCAGGGTGCTGAGGAAGAACACCAGCAGGGTGCGTGAGACCCGGTTGCGCCACCAGCCGATCAGGCGGGTGGTATCGGCGCGCAGGGCGCTGAAGTCCGCCACCGTGGGTTTGCGTAGATAGAGTTCGGCCGCGGCGGTCACCATGCCGGCGCCAATGGTCGGATTGAGGGAGGTGATGGGGGCGGCGAGAAAGGCGGTCAGCACGGTCAGTGGGTGGGCCGCCGCCAGCAGCGCCCCGAGGGCGGAGAGCCCGCCGTTGATCAACACCCAGTCGGACACCAGTTGCAGGCCCAGGTGGGGACTGCGGATGAAGCCGATGACGAAGCCACAGAGCACCAGCACGACGATTATCCAGGGGATCAGCTTGGGCCAGCGGCTGGGGCTGGGCAGGCGCTCCAGCTCGCCGATGACCTGGCGCGGCGGCCCGAGTGGCTGCTGCAGGTAGTTGGTGATGCCCTGCAGGTGGCCGGCCCCCACCACCACCAGGATGTTCTCATGACCCTCCTGCTCGATCTCCTGGGCCAGGCGCGCCGCCATATAGCGATCGCGCTCGTCGATCAACGGCAGGTAGAGGTCCTGGCGGTTCTCCGCGAACTCGGCGAAGGTGGTCTCGAGGATATCCCCCTCTTTGAGCTTCTCGATCTCCGCCTCCGAGACCTCTTCACGGGAGAGGATGCCACCGAGCAGACCGGCGAACAGACCCAGGCGCTTCCACCAGGGCAGATTGGCGGCCACCCGCTTGAGGGTGGTGCTGATCTCCCGGTCGATCAGCAGCAGGGGCAGGTTGGACTCCTGGGCCAGGCGCATCGCCTCGCGCTGCTCCTCCCCGGGCTTGATGCCGAACTGGTCGGCCAGGCGCTGCTGGTAGGCGCTCAGGGCCAGGCTGGCCATGACCATGCCCACGTGTCCCGAGCGGATCACCTGGAACAGGTCCATGCGCGCCAGGGCGTCCGGGTTGATCAGGGCGTTATAGCGGCTGGGGCAGAGTTCCACCGCCACCGCATCATAGCTGCCGTCGTGCATCAACTGGGTGACCATGTCGGCGCTGGCGCGGGAGACATGGGCGGTGCCGAGCAGGGTGATACGGCTCTCACCCAGGGTGATCTCGCGTTGCGGTTCCTGCGCGCTGGTCTGCATCGATGGGACTGACTCTCGCAAAAAGGCGTCAGTTTAACAGCAAATGCCAACTCATGGCCCGATCGTTTCCGCAATCCACCCGGGGAACGCGGCACTGGGATCCAAGGTTGCAGGTGACAATCGGCGGGGGAGTTTGCTAACGTTGCCGGCAAATCGGTAACGGGTCAACCTGTCCCGTTCCACCCCTGGAGAAGTATCGATGGACAGCAATGTCGTCTGGCACCACGCCTCGGTGACCCGCGAGCGCCGCGAAAAGCTCAACCGCCACCGCGCCAAGGTGCTTTGGTTCACCGGTCTGTCGGGTTCCGGCAAGTCGACCCTGGCCCATGCCCTGGAGGAGCAGCTGCACCAGCGGGGCTGTCGCACCTATGTGTTCGATGGTGACAATGTGCGTCACGGTCTGTGCCGGGATCTCGGTTTCAGTGTCGAGGACCGCACCGAGAATATCCGCCGCATCGGCGAGATGGCCAAGCTGTTCGTGGACGCGGGGGTGATCGCCCTGACCGCCTTCATCTCGCCGATCCGCGAGGACCGGGAGCGTGCCCGCGGCCTGCTGCCCCACGGGGACTTCCTCGAGGTCTATGTCAAATGTTCCCTGGACAAGTGTGAAGAACGCGACGTGAAGGGGCTCTACCGGCGCGCCCGGGCCGGCGAGATCCCCGAGTTCACCGGCATCTCCTCCCCCTATGAGCCGCCCCTGAAGCCGGAGATCGTGGTGGATACCGAGCAGGACAGCGTCGAGGATTCGGTGGCCCAGCTGCTGACCTCGCTGGAAGAGCGGGGAGTCATCCCCAACCAGGTGGTCTAGGCGCGGATGGCACCCATGCGGCCCCTGGTCCGGGTGTTGCTGGCCCTGTGGGTGCTGGCGGGCTGTCAGAGCCTGGCGCAGCGCCAGCAGGCCACCGCCCTGGAGGATACCCTGAGAAGCTACGAGGCGGCCTTCCGCTGGGGCGCCGCGCAGCAGCTAAACGGCTACCGGGCGGCACAGGGATCGCAACCGGCCCCCTTTCCCAAGGACCTGCGCATCGTCCACTACGAGGTGGTCCAGGGGCCGACCCGGGTGGCGGGGGACCGGGCGGTCCAGACCGTGCGCATCGAATACCTGCGGGAGGCGGATCAGGTGGTCCGGGAGCTGCTCGATCACCAGGTCTGGGTCTATCGGCCGGGGCAGATGCAGTGGCAGCTGCACAGCCCCCTGCCGCACTTCGAGTAGCCTGGTGCCAGCCGCCCAGCCCCTCTTCTCGACGGCGGCGCGGGTGCTCCTGCTGAGCGCCGCCTTCGTGGTGTTGGTGGCCGGGATGAAGGCCGCCAAGCCCCTGCTGGTGCCCTTTCTGCTCTCCCTGTTCATCGCGGTGATCGCCACCCCTCCGCTCTTCTACCTCAAGTCCCGCGGGGTCTCCAGGGGCTTGGCAATCCTCATCGTGGTGCTGGGGATCGTGCTCGCCGGCTTGCTGCTGGGCTGGCTGGTGGGCGGCTCTCTGAACGACTTTACCAGCAACCTGCCGGGCTATCAGCAACGCCTCGCCCAGCAGAGCCAGGGCCTGCTGCAGTGGCTGCAGCAGCAGGGCGTCGATGTCGCTAAACTCTCCCTGCTCGACTACCTCGATCCGGGCAAGGCGATGGGGTTGGCGGCCGTCCTGTTGAAGGGGCTGGGCAATGTGCTGACCCAGGCGGTATTCATCCTCATCACGGTGATCTTCATGCTGCTGGAGGCGGCGGTCTTCACCAACAAGCTGCAAGTCATCTCCGCCGACCCCCAGGCCTCGCTGGCGTGGGTCGAGGCGATCACCCGCAGCATCAAGCGCTATATGATGATCAAGACCAGTACCAGTCTGCTGACCGGGGTGCTGGTGAGCCTCTGGCTATGGCTGGTGGGGATCGACTACCCGGTGCTCTGGGGGCTGCTGGCCTTCCTCTTCAACTATGTGCCAAATATCGGCTCCATCATCGCCGCCCTGCCGGCCCTGCTGCTGGCCCTGGTGCAGCTGGGTCTGGGCGGGGCCCTGTGGACCGGGCTCGGCTACCTGCTGATCAATACCCTGGTGGGGAACATGATCGAACCACGCTTCATGGGCCGCGGGCTGGGGCTCTCGCCGCTGATCGTGTTCGTCTCCCTGGTGTTCTGGGGCTGGGTGCTGGGGCCGGTGGGGATGTTTCTGTCGGTGCCCCTGACCATGACCGTGAAGATCGTGCTCGACAGCAATCAGGAGACGCGGCGTTTCGCGGTGTTGCTGGGGTAGCCCTAGGGGGCATGGGGGAGTCCGAGACGTTGTGTTCACGCACAGGGTTCCTGGATTGTGCGCCATCCAGGCTACGGCGGGTCAGCGCAACAGGGCCTCGGCCCGGGCGATCTTCTCCTGCGCCTTGTCGAGGATCAGGATGCCCAGCCTGGGGCTGAACTCCCCCAGCCCCAGCCGGGCGAAGGCGGGTACCTGGTCCAGGCTCGGCAGCTGGTGCATCCGGGGGGTGCCGATGTAGGCGTGGATCTGGGCGACGATCACCAGGTCGGCGTAATCGGCGGGGCCCGGCGTCTCGCGCCGCCAGTCTTCCGCATCCTCCGCCACCCTGACCAGGTCCGGCATGAACTCCCAGGCTCGCAGGATATGGCTGCCGATGGGGCCGCGCATCTCCTCGATCACCGCCGCCAGTCGGGCCTCGTCCCGGGCGATCTCCGGATAGGCCGCCGCATAGCTGAGGATGGCGACACTGCCGATGTCGTGCAGCAGGCCGGCCAGCAGGGCGTGCTCCGGATTGAAGCCGTCCTGGATGCGGGCCAGGACATAGCAGAGCGCGCTGACCCGGACGCTGTGTTCCCAGAGCTGGTGCATCTGGCGCTTGAGTAGCGGCAAGTGGCTGTCGAACAGCTCCCGCAGGGCGAAGCTGAGCACCAGCTGATGGGTGGTGTCGGCACCCAGGCGCACCACTGCGGCGCTACAGCTCTCCACCGGGTTGACTCCGGCATAGAGGGGGCTGTTGGCGGCGCGGATCAGCTTGGCGGTGATCACCGGGTCGGTCTGGATGATCTTCGCCAGGGTGTGGGCGTCGGAGGTCTCGTCACGCATCGCGCGGCCGACCCGCACCGCCACGTCCGGCAGGCTGGGCAGCACCAGGCGATCGTTCTCCAGGTCCTTCAGGAGGGCCTCCGAGAGGCGGTATTCGCTGGAACCTGCATCGCTCTCCAGGGCCTCCGGGGGCAGCTCGGTGGCGGTGATGCCCAGGTCTTCGTCCCGCAACAGGCCGTCCAGCAGGCGGCCCTCCACGCACAGATACTCGACCTCGCTGAGGGCGGTGACCCGGTAGCGGCGGGGGATCAGCTGGGCGATCGGCTGGGTCGCCTCCGGTGACTGACTGGCGATGCAGATGCTGCGGTCGTCGGCGGAGTCGAGACGCAGGCTGCCCATGAGCAGGTAGAGATTGAATCGGTCGGTGTCGCCGAGTTGCAGCAGCACCTCGCCTGCCGGCGCCTGATGGACCCAGAGGATCTGGGAGAGCAGCTCCAGCTGGACCCGGCTGAGTCGGCCCAGGGGGTGCAGCTCGGCCAGGGCGGCGACCTTGGGATGGCGGTGGGTCTGGGTCATCTGCGTTCCCTCCCGGGTTCAACAGCCACAGCGGGGGCTGGGGGGCTGGTGGAGCCGCAGGCTGCCGACTAGCTGGCCGAGTCGGGCCAGGCGGTGGCGCCGCAGGTAGTCGAGGAGCCCCTGGTTGATCTTGCGGCAGATCAGGGGGTCGTAGAACAGGGCGGTACCCACCCCCACCGCGCTGGCTCCGGCGATGATGAACTCCAGGGCATCCTCGGCGCTGGCGATGCCCCCCTGACCGATGATCGGGATGGCGTGCTCACGACAGACCTGGTAGACCTGATGGGTCTTGAGCAGGGCGATCGGCTTGATGGCCGGGCCGGAGAGCCCCCCCTGGTTGTTGCCGATGAGCGGCAGCCGCTCCTCGATGTCGATGGCCATGCCCATCAGGGTGTTGATCACCGAGAAGGCGTCGCTGCCGGCCTCGATGCAGCCCCGGGCGTTGCCGGCGATGTCGGTCTGGTTGGGCGAGAGCTTGGTGATCAGGGGCTTGCGGGTGGCCTTGCGGCAGGCCTCCACCACCCGCGCCGACATGGCCGGGTCGTTGCCGAAGGTCACGCCGCCCTCCTTGACATTGGGGCAGGAGATGTTGATCTCGATGGCGTCGATGGGGGAGTCGTCGAAGCGGCGGGTCACCTCGTAATACTCCGCCAGGCTGGAGCCGGAGACGTTGGCGATGAAGCGGGTCTCGCTGAAGTCCAGCCCGGGCAGGATCTCGTCGACCACCCGCTCGACTCCCGGGTTCTGCAGGCCGATGGCGTTGAGCATGCCGGCGGGGGTCTCGTAGATCCGGTGGGGCGGGTTGCCGAGGCGGGGCTCCAGGGTGGTGCCCTTGAGGCAGACCGCGCCGGCGTCCCGGTTGCTAAAGCCGCTGACCCGTGTGTACTCTTCGCCGAAGCCCACGCAACCCGACAGCAGCACGATCGGCGAGTTCAGGGTCAGACCGCAGAGATCCACCTGGAGGGGGGCGAGGTCGTTGTCGTTCATATCGTTCTATTCCACCGCGAGACGGGCCTGACGGATGTTCCACGTCGTACTCTACGAACCGGAGATACCGCCCAATACTGGCAATATCATACGCCTGTGCGCCAATTCCGGCAGCAGTCTGCACCTGATCCGCCCCCTGGGGTTCGAGCTGGACGACAGGCGTCTGCGCCGCGCCGGGCTCGACTACCACGAGTGGGCCGAGATCCAGGTGCATGAGGACCTGCAGGACCTGCTCGACCGCTTCGCCGGGCACCGCCTGTTTGCCTGCACCACCAAGGGTGGGCGCGCCTATACGAGCGCCCGCTTTCAGGCCGGGGACCTGCTGCTGTTCGGGCCCGAGTCCAGGGGCCTGCCGGAGTCCCTGCTGGACTCCCTGGGGCCCCGCCAGCGGTTGCGCATCCCCATGCGCTCGGCCAGCCGCAGCCTCAATCTCTCCAACGCGGTGGCGGTGATCCTCTACGAGGCCTGGCGCCAGCAGGGATTCGCCGGCGGGGGCTGAGCCGGCTTCAGGTCGTCTCCGCCTTCTGACGCCGCTGCAGCAGGCGGCGTACCGCGCTGCTGGGGTCCACCCCCTGGTGGAGTACCCGGTAGACCTGTTCGGTGATCGGCATGTCGACCCCCAGGCGCCGGGCGAGTCGCTGGACCTCCTGGGCGGTCTGTACCCCCTCGACCTCCTGGCCGATCTCGGTGCGGGCCTGGTCGATACTCAGGCCCCGGGAGAGGGCCAGCCCCATGCGCCGGTTGCGCGACTGGTCATCGGTACAGGTGAGCACCAGGTCCCCCAGCCCCGCCAGCCCCATGAGGGTCTCGTGGCGGGCGCCCAGCCGGGTTCCCAGGCGCATGATTTCCTTCAGGCCGCGGGTGATCAGGGCGGCCCGGGTGTTGGCGCCAAAGCCCAGTCCGTCGGCGATCCCGGCGGCGATCGCCATGACGTTCTTGCAGGCCCCGCCGACCTGCACGCCGATCAGGTCGCTGCTGGTGTAGGCCCGGAACCAGTCGGCGTGCAGCAGCCCGGCCAGGCGTTCGGCGTGCCCCGGCGAGTCGGCGGCGACGGTGATGGCGGTGGGCAGGCCCCGGGCCACCTCGCCGGCGAAGGTGGGGCCGGAGATGACCGCCAGCGGGTGCTCCGGCAGGTTGGCCTGCGCTACCTCCGAGAGCAGTCGCTGGCTGCCGGGCTCGAATCCCTTGGTGGCCCAGGCGATCCCCAGCCCCGCGGGGATGCGCGGGGCGATGCGCCGGGTCACCGCTTGGAAGGCGTGGCTGGGGACCACGATCAGGACCTCATCGGTCCCGCTGAGGGCCTGCTCCAGGTCGGCGGTGGGGGTGAGGCGCTCGGGAAAGGGGATGCCGGGCAGGTAGTGGCGGTTCTCCCGCTCCCGGGCAAGCGCTTCCAGCTCCTCCGGGAGATGGCCCCAGAGGCGGGTGTCACAGCCGTTGCCAGCGAGCAGGATCGCCAGGGCGGTGCCCCAGGAGCCTGCCCCGAGGACGGCGATGGCGGCCGGTGCGTTCACTGATTGCGCCATGGGTTGAGGCTATCGGGCCGCCTCTCTAGTGCTTGGGTTTGCTCTGGGCCTGTTGCTGCTGATGCTGGGCGTAGAGGGCGTCGAAGTTGACCGGCTGCAGCACCAGCTGGGGGAAGCTGCCCTTGGTGACCAGGTCGGAGATCACCTCGCGCACATAGGGGAACAGCAGGTTGGGGCAGTAGGAGCCGAGCAGCGGGCCCAGCTCCTGGTCCGGAAAGCCGGCGATACCGAAGATCCCGGCCTGCTTGACCTCCGCCAGGTAGGCGGTCTGCTCCCCCAGCTTGGTGGTGACCGTGACCGTTAGGGCTACCTCGTAGACGTTGTCCGCCAGTTTGTTGACCCCGGTATTGAGGTTGACGCTCGATTCGGGTCGCCACTCCTGCTGGAAGACGGCGGGGGAGTTGGGGGTCTCGAAGGAGATGTCCTTGGTGTAGATGCGCTGCAGGGCGAACTCACGTTGGGTTTCTTCGGGTTTGGTTTCCGACATGCTGAGATCCTTTGGCTGTTCGTTGAGTTACTTTTTCCTGCTCATGGGGAGATTGGCGTTCTGCCAGGCGAGCATGCCCCCGCGCAGATTATAGACCCGTTCGAAGCCCGCCTTCAGCAACTGGTTGCGCGCAGTCTGGGACTGGGAGCCTGAGCGGCAGCCGACGATGATCGGCCTGCTTTTGTACTTGTTGAGGCTCTTGATCTGGTTGGCGAAGCCGTTGATGGGGATGTTGACGGCGTTGATCACATGTCCCTTGTGGAAGTCGGCGGCGGGGCGTACGTCCACCAGTACCGCGTCCTCGTGGTTGATCATGTCGATGGCCGCGAGGGGGTCCACCGAACCCTTGTCACCTTGCAACAGGGTGAAGACGAGCACCCCGCTGACCAGCAGGAAGGCTGCCACCAGGATCCAGTGGTTCATCGCAAATTCGATGAGTTGTTGTTGCATGCGAATGCCTCGATGATCTAAGGAATCGAAAGATGTGGTTGGGCAAGGGCGGGGATTCTATACCAGGAAGGGGCGGCTGTCCCGCCCCGGGCCGGGCAGCCGCTCAGGGCGAGGGTGGTGAGGGGCGGGCTCAGGCGTGGGTGCAGAAGACCTCGCGCATCATGCCGATCAGTTTCAGGGTACGGAAGTCGCTGACCCGGTAGTAGACCCGGTTGGCGTCCTTGCGCGAGGCCAGGATGCCCTTGTCCCGCAGGATCGCCAGGTGCTGGGAGATGTTGCTCTGAGAGGTGCCGACCTGTTCGACGATATCCTGTACGCTCACCTCCTGGTCGCCCAGGGTGCAGAGGATCTTCAGGCGCAAAGGATGAGACATGGCCTTGAGGGAGCGCGATGCCCGCTCCACGTCCTCATCGGTGGCGAACAAGGTATTCATATCACCATGTTCCGGTTTCAGGACGGGGGTGTTTGGTCTGCTGAATTTGTGTTCCATGGATACAACCCTTCAATAGTATCTAATACAATAATACGCTGTTTTTGTAGTTGTTGAGAACCCCCACGCATCTCCTGGTTTCTCCAGGCCCTCAAGACCGGCGATAGCGGTCCTGTCCAGTTTCTAGGATAATGCCCCGGCTTCCCACACACCTAATTTGACTATCGAGGCCTGCCATGACGGAGAGACCCAAGCCGGTCGTCCTGATTATTCTGGACGGTTGGGGCTACAGTGAAGACCAGGAGGACAATGCCATCGCGCTGGCACGCATCCCGGTCTGGGAGCGCCTGTGGAAGGAGTGCCCGCACACCCTGATCCGCACCTCTGGCGCGGCGGTGGGCCTGCCGGGCGGGCAGATGGGCAATTCGGAGGTGGGCCACCTCAATCTGGGCGCCGGACGGGTCGTCTACCAGGAGTTCACCCGGGTGAGCCGCTCCATCCGCACCGGCTCCTTCTTCACCAACCAGACCCTGACCGATGGGGTGGACCAGGCGGTGAAGCGCAAGAGCGCAGTGCATCTGCTTGGGCTGCTCTCTCCGGGCGGGGTGCACAGCCATGAGGAGCACATCCACGCCATGGCGCGCCTGGCGGTAGAGCGCGGTGCGGAGCGGATCTATCTGCACGCCTTTCTGGATGGCCGGGACACCCCGCCGAAGAGCGCCGACCGCTCGATCCGGGCCATGAACCAGGTATTCGAGGAGCTGGGTCGAGGCCAGATCGCCAGCATCGTCGGCCGCTACTATGCCATGGACCGGGACCATCGCTGGGACCGCATCGAGCGGGCCTACAACCTGCTGGTAGACGGAAAAGGTGAATACCGGTCCGACAGTGCCTGCGAGGCCCTGGGAATGGCCTACGCCCGCGGCGAGACCGACGAGTTCGTCAAGCCCACGGCAATCGTCGCGCCGGAGGAGGGGCCCGTGACCATCCAGGATGGGGACGTGATGTTCTTCCTCAACTACCGCTCCGACCGGGCACGCCAGCTGACCCGGGCCTTTACTGAGGCCGGGTTCGACGGCTTCGAGCGCCGCCGCTGGCCCAAGTTGAAGCGCTTCGTCAGCCTCACCCAGTACAACAAGGAATTCGACATCCCCGTGGCCTTTCCACCGGAGCGGCTGAGCAACGGCTTCGCCGAATACCTCTCCAAGCAGGGGATGCGTCAGCTGCACCTGGCTGAGACCGAGAAGTATGCCCATGTCACCTTCTTCTTCAACGGCGGCAGGGAGCAGCCCTTCGAGGGAGAGGACCGCATCCTGGTGCCCTCGCCCCAGGTGGCCACCTACGATCTGAAGCCCGAGATGAGCGCCGACGAGGTGACCGACCACCTGGTGGAGGCGATCGAGAGCGGCAAATACGACGCCATCGTCTGCAACTATGCCAACACCGACATGGTGGGCCACACCGGCAAGCTGGAGGCGGCCATCCAGGCCATCGAGACGGTCGACCACTGCCTGGGGCGGGTCCGGAAGGCCCTGCACCGGGTCGGTGGCGAGATGCTCATCACCGCCGACCACGGCAATGCGGAACAGATGGCGGACCACAAGAGCCATCAGCCCCATACCGCCCATACCACCAACCCGGTGCCCCTGGTCTACGTGGGACGGCGGGAAGCGGAATTGGAAAAGAATGGGGCGCTCTGCGACATCGCGCCCAGCCTGTTGAAGATGATGGGTCTGGAACAGCCCGTCGAGATGACCGGCCATCCGCTGATCCACTTCCTGGAAGGTGCCTGAGCGGCCGCCGCCATGCAGTCGCCAGCGTGGGCCGCGCAGTCTGCCGGTCGTCCCGTTTCGATGGGGCGGCTGGCGCCGGGTCATCCTCTGTGGCCTGGCGCTGAGCCTGGGGTGGCCACCGCCCGGCAACGCCGTTGGCGATGAACTGAAGAGCAAGACCCAGGAGCTGGAACGGGTCAAGGCCAGGATCAAGCGGCTCAGCAGCCAGGTCAGCCACGTCAAGGGCAAGTACCAGCAGCAGAGCGAGGCACTGCAGCGGACCGAGAAACGGATCGGCGAGATCGCCCGGCACATCCGGGTGCTGCGCCAGAACCAGCGCCGGCAGAAACGGCGCATGGAGAAACTGGAGCAACAGCGGGCCGACACCCGCCTGCAGCTCGACCGCCATCGCCAGGTGCTGGAGCAACAGATTCGCGCCGCCTATGCCATGGGCCGGCAGGAGCGGATCAAGATCCTGCTCAACCAGCAGGACCCGGCCGTGGTCAGCCGGGTCATGGTGTATTACGATTATCTGGCGAAGGCCCGGCTGCGGCAGATGAAGCTGATCCGGCAGAGCCTGCACAGGCTGGCCGGGATCGAACAGGAGATTGCCGCCGAAGAGCGGCGCCTGCAACAATTGCAGGCCCGCCAGGAGCAGAGTAAACAGCAGCTGGAGCTGGCCCAGGCCGAGCGCCAGAAGGTGATCTCCCGCCTGAGCCGCAAGCTCAAGGACAAGGGCCAGGAACTCGACGGCCTGAAGGCCAATGAGAAGCAGCTGCGGTCGCTGCTGGCGAACCTCCAGGATGCATTCGCGGATATTCCCCTGGAACCGTCCGCCTACCAACCCTTCCGAACGCGCAAGGGCAAACTGCCCTGGCCCGCCAAGGGGCGGCTGGTTGCCAGTTTCGGTTCACCAAAAGGGGTGGGCAATCTGCGCTGGGACGGGGTGGTGATCGCCGCCCCGGAGGGTCGTGAGGTGCGGGCCATCCACCACGGGCGGGTCGCCTTCGCCGATTGGCTGCGGGGCTTCGGCCTGCTGCTGATCATCGATCATGGCGACGGCTACATGAGCCTCTATGGTTACAACCAGAGCCTGTTCAAGGAGACCGGCGAGTGGGTGGAGCCAGGGGAGGTAGTGGGTCTGGTGGGCAGCAGCGGCGGACGCAGCAGTTCCGGGGTCTATTTCGGCATCCGCTACAAGGGTACGCCCCAGAACCCCAAACGCTGGTGCAGACGCACCAGAGGCAGGCGGGTAGGTTGAACCTAGAATCCTCAGTTGGGCAGGGTGAAGAGTAGGTTTGCGGGGGTGCAGGGCAAGGCACAACGACGCGGAATAGTCATTTATGTCCAAGGATGGACGGTATGCAAAAAATGCAGGAGCAATTTTCTGTTATGTCCAAGGATGGACGGTATGCAGAAAATGCAGGAGCAATTTTCTGT
>Ga0114931_10002707_pt1 | contig 22516 bp, 14 predicted proteins | sample 2SBtaG_FD_89579 | JGI IMG/M metagenome (GOLD analysis project Ga0114931, IMG submission 89579) | Deep subsurface microbial communities from Kolumbo volcano to uncover new lineages of life (NeLLi) - 2SBTROV14_V59a metaG | ecosystem: Environmental > Aquatic > Marine > Volcanic | place: Kolumbo... | reverse complement strand
GGGTCTTTTTCCGGAATTTCTCGAAATCATCGGCGGCAAAACTCTGTTGGCGCATCGTTCGCTTCCCAATTAAATGACTTTCTGTATTATCTCAGATTCGGGGAATTAATCAGAGCTTCCTTAGATCGAATAGAACTAAATACAACATCACGAAATCAGATTTCGAGAAGGCGCTAGGGCTATGGCCGCTTGAAGGGCCAGGTCAAATCAGCGACCAGGTGCGTGGATCGGCATATATCTGGGCCGTGTTGCACGATCAGCGCATCAGTAGGGGCGATTGGTAGCCGCTTGATCTTATGGGATCCCTTAGCGAATTCCGATGCGGAAATTGTGGCTATACAGCTGAAGTATCTGGTGGAAAAGACTGCGGGATGGTCGCGGTTGTGCGAACGATGGTTTGCGCCGACTGCGAAGAACTGGTGGATGTGCTTATCGGTCGGCATGGAAAAGAAGGGGCAACGGGGGATCCGGAATATGACCGTGTGTTATGGATCTGCCCGGAATGCCACGGCAGGAAAGTGGTGGCGTGGGGAGCATCTAAGACCTGCCCCAAATGTAATGAACCTATGACCAAAGGCCAGATGACAGTTCTTTGGGACTAAGCTGCAAAGCCCAATTCCCTGATATTCCCTGTTCCAGATTTGGCCAGCACTAGTAGAGAGTCGCTAAGATGCAGATATTGCTGGGGTATTTCGCTACTTTGTGCAGATTCCGGCTCATCCGAATCATTTTTTCCCTGTATTTTCCCTGTAAACTGGGGATATTCGAGAGGAGACGTTAGCTCAGGTGACTCCCTCCACCGCCAAGTCGTCGTCTGCTGCGAACGTTCAACTTGCAGTTCGTGGGAGTGCTGGAGTACTCAGGCAAAGCCCCGAATTGCCGGGGCTTTGCTGCATTCGGGTGGATGAACCTGTGCGGTAGACATCATGCAAAGACGGTTATAGACCGGACCGAACGGTAGCCATTTGTGCAACACCTTCGAGAAAGATGTCATAAGCTTCACGACAGGTTCTGTCGGACCAGCGACACAAACCAATGGTTGCCAGCCATTCCTCCAGGCGGTCAGCGGTGACCGGATCGCCGCCGAGTCGATACGGGTCAGAGAATGACCTGGCCAGTCCCGGTGACCAATCGTAAAGCTGAAAAACGGTAGCGGCACGCAGTATGTCGCGCGACTCGATCTGGACGAACATGAATCGAAAAAAGCTGGTCTGGATCTGCGGTGTCGCGTTGATCACTTGCCGTGGAGTTACAGCGGAACCACCCAGGTCGCCCCATCCGGCCGGGCAGCCCAGTTCCTGAAAAAAGACTTCTCGACCCCGGGCTCTTGATATGAATGTATTTAAGTTCTTTTCCCACACCGTCTGGCCGGTGGTTTGCAATGTGTTGCTGTCCAGACAATAAAAATTGTAAGACGCAATATCGAAGTGCGGCATTAAATCGGCAACGAACCGGATTATCTGTGGATCATTATCGGCCGCGCCGGCAAGAGTTGCAGTGATCGAAATTTTATCGGTGAGCGAACCGGCATAGTCGGCACCGTCGATCAGGAAACCGGTTATCTCCTGCTGATCCATGCTTTCGAACAACGACGAAGGTTCGTTTGCAATGGCCAGTCCCCAGACCTTGTAAGCGGCAATCTCGGGTATCAGCCAATCCAGAAATGCGTGAAAGCGACCCAATATTTCCGGGCCATCCAGTGTCAAGCCTGCCGCCGGGGTCAGTCTGTCTGCGGCCATCAAGTCGAGCGGAATAGTCAACCCGCCCGTATCGAGGGTAGTCAACGTCAGAAAAGGTTGCTGGCCTGAAACCGTTGCCTGATCGAGCGCGATCATGAGGTTTCCGGACTCGAATATGCCGGGTGCCGGTTCCAGTTCTTCCCAACTGATCTGGATGCGTGAAATACGCATGCCGGCGGCAACCGCTTCAGAGAAATGATTATCGGCATCCGCGGTTTGTCGGGCATCGAGCGTCTCGAATCCGACGATATAGCCAAGATGCGGTCCGGGTGACAGAGCCGGGATCTGGCCTGACGTTTGCGGTGGCACGACAGGTGGCCGGGATGATAGGGCGGAAGAACCGCTGCCGCCGCAGGCAGCAAGGACTGAAAATACCGAAATGACCACTGAGGTTTTGATCCAATTCAGGACTGTATTCCTCGATTGAAAGTCGTGTTTTTGGCCGTGTAAAGCTCTGTCGACCCGCCGCTCACAATTGGCTGAAGTATGCATTATCGTAGAATGATACCGTACAGTAACGTAGTCGGGCTTTAACAGCCTGTTAAAGATTGGCCCGCTCGGCATTAACAATATCGGCCTGCGCATCGGGGGAATGCCGCACAAACATCGGGCTGGAAAATTTCCCTTGACCCGGCCATCATCAATTTTAAACGGGCCGACGCCGAAGTGGTCACGCAAATGCTGGTCGCGCCGCCCTTTCTTCCGGAACACGAAAGGATCGTGGGCGGACCGCCTAAACTCGTCAGAATTTACATGAATATTGTGTAGCGTGAGCGGAGATTGCGCTTGGCGTATTCATGTTGCCGATGAGTGGAACAATGAATTGATAGAGCAAACCTCGCCGCCATCTGCCGCGGCGGAGCAGTGAGCGCCCTGATGGTGCTATTTGACGGTAACGACGCCGGTCATGAAAGGATGAATACTGCAGAAATACGGATGTTCGCCTGCTGCCTTGAATGTATAACTGAATGTCCCCTGTTTGCCGAACAGACCTGAGCTGAAGATACCATCTGGAAATTTTGTCTGCGACAATCCACGCGAGGCACGGCCGTTGATAGACTTTCCGCTGGTGACGTCATGCTCCACCGGATCCAGGTTAATCCAGCGTACTGTTGTACCCGGCGCAATGGTGACTTCCGCCGGGCTGAATTGCAGGTTTGCAATTTCGATGGTAACGACATCGGTTGCGGCAGTAGCGACATCCGCCCCGGCAATAACGGCGCTCGCCTGGTTGTCGGTACCCGGCGCAGGTGTTGTACCACCATCGGCCAATGCCACGCCAGGGAGTATGACCACTAATAGTAAAATCAGCAGGTCACGGATAAAACGCATCAGTACGGGCGCTGGTCGGGTTGCACAGGGACGCCAAACGTTGACGCGGAGCGATGCCAGGCATCGCTCCGCGCATACGGGTCAATGCCAGGTGACGGTTTCATACATCAAATGCACGAAACGGGTAAATGGAGGCAAGTACCCTTTGGTTGGCGGTTCGTCGGGATGGGCGACGAAATGTATCTGCATGCCATGCTTGTTGTAGACCGACCCGGGATATGTTTTGACATTCTTGGGGCCCTTGAAGTCCACCTTTCCGTTTGCAGGGTCGCGTACTTCTTCGGTGACCATCAAATGCGCTGGCCCCATCCAGGCCAGCTTGCCATTATGAAATACCTTGGCCGGCCCCCAGGTCGCCAGATAGGTCCAGACCTGCGGTAAAACCGGCGGGCTCATGGACGGATCGACATCGCCCCCGCTCGCGCCGTGCAGGTTAACGTCGGTCTTGATCAGTTTGAATTTTTTGGTGACGATCTTCCAGTTGCCGTCGGTGCCGCTGAAGGTGGCAGTGATCTCCCCGCTGCTGGTCTCGGGATTGACTGCTATATCGATGGTGCCGCTGCCGTGAATCAGGCAACTGCCGTCGTAGCAGAAGCGGTTTTTCGACTTAAAACCTCCGACCTGATAGGCCGGCGATGAACCTTCGAGATGCATCGTCATGGTATTGGCGGCCTGAACGGAAAATACGCCCGTCATGAGTGCCAGCATGCCGGCAATGTAACTAATCGTTTTGGTCACGGGTTTCATTTGCAGATCCTTTTAAACTGAACATGAACAAGAAGCGCCTTCACACATCACAGGTTCGGCGATGAGGCGCATAAAGCACATTTCGCCTGACCGGCGCCTGCCGCATTGCGCAAAAATCATGACACACCAAGCCACGATACTTGCTGATGATTGGTAAGACTCAAGGTCCGCTCTGGAAGTTCCGGCCGCAGAGAAAAAAATCAAGATATCTGTCGATCCTGATTCGGCAAATGGCCTCACCGAGATGTGATCGACTGCGGAAATTGGCCCTGTTCCTCCTGAATATTCTTTCAGGTTGAATTTATTACCTTTTCCCAAATGATGACGGCGCTCTTCGGAGTATGGTCAAATAGATTGGGAATCATCGTAGAACGCAACCGTGCTGAAAAGGCGATGGTGTGGCACAAGACCCGGCCAAGGCGGTAAGTTAGTATTGCAAGGCAGCTGCGCGGGGCCATGCTGATTTCCGGCATCGCCTGACCGTTGCAGGCCGCGATCAACAACAAGGAGAATCATCATGGCGCAGGAATCAGCGTTAGTCGTCGGGGTCGGCCCTGGTCTGGGCTTGGGCTTGCTGGAGCGTTTTCACGGGGCCGGGTTCAAAGTGGCCGCCGCCGCGCGCAAGCCGGATAAACTGGAAGAAATGAAGACGCTCGACGGACTGGACGATCTGGCCTGTTTTGCCTGTGACGCCTCTGTCGAAGCCGATGTCGAGGCATTGTTCGAAGGTGTGATTGCCGCCCACGGGGTGCCCGATGTCGTTGTCTTCAATGTCGGCAACCTGATTTTTGGCGAGGTTGCGGAACTTTCAACGGAAGATTTCGAGCAGAGCTGGCGGGTCGGTTGCCTGGCCGGTTTTCTTGTCGGGCGCGCCGCGGCGAGGGCGATGCTCGAACGTGGCACGGGTACGATCATCTTTACCGGCGCCACCGCATCATTACGCGGCGGGGCCCGATTTTCGTGCCTGGCCGTGCCCAAAACCGGCCTGCGTGCGCTGGCACAAAGCATGGCCAGGGAACTGGGCCACAAAGGCATTCATGTCGCGCATGTCATCATCGATGGCGGTATTACTTCCAAACGCCCGCGCGAAATTCCCGAGGCATTGCGTAATTTCGATTTCAAGCCGAGCAAGACCCCGGACTCGGTCATGCAGCCGGCCGATATTGCCGAGACCTATTTCCAGCTGCACAGGCAGCCTCGTAGTACGTGGACGCATGAACTGGATTTGCGGCCGTGGGTGGAAAAATTTTGAGTTCGGTCGCCGCTGCGGCACGCGCGCCACACCTCGTGTTGTGTGAAGTCGGGCCGGATACGCATGGACTGGAAAGCCTGTCGCCGTTTTGCCTGAAGATTCATCGCGCACTCAGGTTTTACGGGCTGCCGTACGAACGACGTTATGCGGTCCGTCCCGACGAACACAAAAAACACAATCCGATCGGGCAGGTACCGGTGCTGCTGATCGACGGCAAACCGGTGCCGGATTCGACGGCTATCCTGCATGCGCTGGAGGGTTTGACGGAAAAAAGCCTGCTGCCCGCCGACCCCCGCCAATGCGCCGATGCCTGGCTCTGGGAAGATTATGGTGACGGCGTGCTGGGCTATTATGCGTTTGCCACACGCTGGTTCGACGATCGGAACTGGGCCGCGCTGGTCAATGAACACTTTCAGTCGATGCCGTCCTTCCTGAAGCCGTGGATGCCAAACAGGATTCGCAAACAAATACTGAAAAAGATGTCTCACATGGAGTTTATCCGCATCGGCCAGGACGGCTGCTGGGCCCGCTTCCAGCAGCACCTCGACCTGCTCGAAGCCCGGGTGCCGGACAGCGGATTCTGGGTTGGTGAGCAGGTGACGGTGGCCGATATCGGCTTGTTCGGCATCCTGCATTGCATGCGTTCAGACCTGAGCCCGTGGCAGATGAACGAGATCAACCGGCGCCCGCGGATGCGCGCGTGGCTCGATCGGGTCGATGTGTTAACCCGCGCGTGAGCATGTGATTGTCACGCTCCCATTCCCAGCCACTGCCCGGTTATGCTAAAAGAATAGTATTGGCGCGGTTTTTTTGCGAACGCATGACGTGACGTACAGCCTGGATCACAAATACACACGCACTTCAGGCTCCGTCTTCCTGACCGGCAGCCAGGCGCTGGTGCGTCTGTTACTCGTCCAGCAGCAGCGCGATGCGATGCAGGGCCTCAATACCGCGGGTTTCGTGTCCGGCTATCGTGGCTCGCCGCTGGGCATTTTCGATCAACAACTCTGGAAAGCCGGGCAATATCTCAAGGCGCATCACATTCATTTTCAGCCCGGTATCAATGAGGACCTGGCGGCGACCGCCATCTGGGGTTCCCAGCAAGTCGGATTTTTTGACGGCGCCCGCTACGATGGCGTTTTTTCGTTGTGGTATGGCAAGGGTCCGGGTGCAGACCGCAGCGGCGATGCCTTCAAACACGCCAATTCAGCCGGTGCGGCCACGCACGGCGGCGTGCTTGCCGTCGTCGGTGACGACCATGGTTGCAAGTCATCATCGCTGGCCTTTCAGAGCGAGTATGCATTTGTCGATGCCTCGATTCCGGTGTTGCATCCGGCCGGCCTGCAGGAATTGCTCGACTACGGGATCTTGGGCTGGGCGATGTCCCGCTATAGTGGCTGCTGGACCGGCATCAAAGTCACGGCAGACCTGATCGAGTCTTCGGGTGTTATCGATGCGGATATCGGCCGTGTCGATATTCGCTTGCCCACTGATTTCGACATGCCCGAAGGGGGATTGGGCGCACGCTGGCCCGATCCGGCGCTGGAGCAGGAATATCGCCTGCAGGAACAAAAGCTGCCGGCGGCGCTGGCTTTTATCCGGGCCAACGGGCTGAATCGCGTGACCGTCACGGCCGCCCGCCCGCGTCTGGGTATCGTGACCACCGGCAAGAGCTATCTCGATGTGCGCCAGGCGCTGTGCGACCTGGGCATCGATGCGCAGATGGTCGATCAGACCGGGCTTGCCGTCTATAAGGTGGGAGTGCCCTGGCCACTGGAACCGGCGGGGGTACGGGCATTTGCCGACGGTCTCGAGGAAATCCTGGTCGTCGAGGAAAAACGCCCGCTGATCGAGAATCAGCTCAAGGGCAGCCTGTACGGCGTATTCAGTAACGGCGGTCCACGTATCATCGGCAAGCTCGACGAGTCCGGCAAGCCGTTGCTGCCGGTGACCGGCGAGTTGTCGACGGCGATGATTGCCCGGGCCATCGCCGCGCGCATCGACCGGATGGGGCATTACCCCGTGCTGGACAGGCGGATCGAGTTCCTGGCGCGTCAGGAAGCGGTGCTCGATTCCTTGACGACCAGCATCGAGCGCACGCCTTATTTCTGTTCCGGCTGCCCGCACAACATCTCAACCCGTGTGCCGGACGGCAGCCGGGCGCTGGCTGGCATCGGTTGTCACACGATGGCCGTCTGGCGTGACTCGACGACGATGACCCTGACGCATATGGGCGGCGAGGGCGTGACCTGGATTGGCCTGTCACCGTTCACCGACATCCCGCATGTCTTTCAAAACCTGGGTGACGGTACGTATTTTCATTCGGGATTACTGGCGATTCGCGCTGCCGTGTCTGCCGGCGTGAATATTACCTACAAGATTCTTTTCAACGATGCGGTCGCCATGACCGGTGGCCAGCCGGTAGACGGCGCCCTGACGCCGGCCCTGATTACGCGGCAGGTTTTCGGGGAAGGGGTACGGCGCATCGCCGTGGTCAGCGATGCGCCCGAAAAATACTCCGGGGCCGATCAATTTGCCGCCGGCGTTACGATTCATCACCGCCGGGAAATGGACCGCCTGCAACGCGAATTACGCGAAACCGCGGGTGTTTCGGTGCTGGTGTATGACCAGCTGTGTGCAGCTGAGAAGCGCCGGCGCCGTCGGCGCGGTACCGTACCCGCCGCCCCCAGGCGCGTGTTTATCAATGAGCTGGTCTGTGAAGGTTGCGGCGATTGCAGCGCCGTTTCCAGCTGCCTGGCGATCACTCCGCTCGAGACAGGGTTTGGACGCAAGCGCGTGATCAACCAGAGTGTTTGCAACATGGACTACAGCTGCGTGGACGGATTGTGTCCGAGCTTCGTGACCGTGGAAGGCGGCCGGATGAAAAAGCCCGACGTGAAGCCGATGCCGCTTCCTGATCTGCCCGAACCGCAGCCGGTGGCCGGCGACGGCGTGTACAGTATTTTGATCACCGGCATCGGCGGTACCGGCGTGGTCACGGTGGCAGCATTACTGGGCACGGCTGCGCATCTGGAAGGGAAGAATGTCCGGGTGCTGGACCAGACCGGCCTGGCGCAGAAATTCGGCGCCGTCATGAGTCACGTACGTATTGCGGCCGGCAGTGATGAGATTCATACAGCACGTATTCCGGCCGGAGCAGCGGACCTGCTGCTCGGTTGTGACCTGGTCGTGGCCGCCGGCAAGGGCGCGCTCGTCAAACTCGACCCGCAACGTAGCCGCACGGTGCTCGATACATACGAGGAAATGACTTCCGGGTTTCTGACGTCCAACGATTTCAAATTGCCCGGTTGCGGCCTGCGCGATGCCATCCGGCGCAACACCGCACCCGGGCAGTTGCACGAGATCAATGCCACGAGCCTGGCGAATCGATTGCTGGGCAATACGATCGGTGCCAATGTTTTGCTGCTGGGTTTTGCCTGGCAACAGGGGCTGGTACCGTTACGCGAAAGCTCCATCTTGCGGGCCATCGAACTGAACGGCGTTGCCGTCGAGCAGAACAAACAGGCATTTGCGAGCGGCCGCCAGGCCGCGGGTGACCCGGAGGGGTTGCGCACGCTGCTGGCCGGTATCTCCAATGGTGATGAGCCGGTGCGTGACCTAGAGGCGATCATCAACTTGCGCGTTGCAGAACTTGGCAAATATCAGAACGAAACATATGCCGGGCGATATGAGCAGGCGGTGCGGGAAGTGGCGCGCATCGAGAGCGAATGTATCGACACACCGGCCCGGCCGGTCACCGAAAGTGTTGCCCGAAACTATTTCAGGCTATTGGCATACAAGGATGAATACGAAGTGGCACGCCTGCATTCATCGACATCCTTTCTGAACAAATTGCGCAATCAGTTGTCGGGAGACTACCGCATTCAATTGCACCTCTCGCCGCCATTGCTGGCCCGTACGGATCCCGATAACGGCCGGCCGCAAAAAATAATATTCGGTGAATGGGTGGTTCCCTGGCTGAAAGTTCTGGCCCGGTTCAGGTTTTTGCGCGGAACCTGGCTGGATCCGTTTTCTTACGGCAAAGAACGCCGGGCAGAGCGTCAGTTGATTGCCGATTACGAGGAAACGATGGAAACGATTGTCAGGCAAATGAATGTTGCCAATCATTCACTCGCGATCGAACTGGCATCATGGCCGAAAGATATTCGCGGTTTCGGGCCGGTAAAAGCCGCTGCAATTGCGCGGGCTGCAAAGCGGCGAGAGGAATTACTCGGTGAATGGCGACAGCCCCGTCAGGGCAGTGCGGCGGAAGGGCAGGACATTTTGTCCCTGGCCAAGGCATAGCGGGGCTTTCTTCTCACCGCTCAGAGCCGGCTTTGCACCCATCGCACGATGTCTGTCGCCCCGATGGCGCCCGGCTGACGGGTAATTTCCCGTCCCTGCTGAAACAACGCCAGGGTCGGGATGCTGCGGATCGAGTATTGTGCGCCAATGGCCTGCTCGGCTTCGGTATTGAGTTTTGCCAGGCGGACCCCGGGTTCCAGTTCGCCCGCTGCCTGTTCGAAGGCCGGGGCCATCATCTTGCACGGCCCGCACCAGGGCGCCCAGAAATCGACCAGTACCGGGATATCGTTGCGCTCGATATGTTGGCGGAAGTCTGCGGAAGTCAGTTCCACCGGGTGAGCGGTAAACAGCGACCGGTGACATTTTCCGCACCGGGGATTTTCGCCAATACGATTCGCCGGTATCCGGTTGATCGCTGTGCAGTGGGGGCAGACAATGTGCAGGGATTGATCCATGGGCATGAATCTCCGGAAGCTGTCAGGCCTTGCATGCCTTGTGAAGGCCGATCATGCCGCCAAGAATATCTTTTTTTGAGATATTGGAAAAACCGATCGATGCCAGTAATTCGGAAAGCTCTTCCGACGAATAGAACATGCGTATCGCTTCAATAAAATACCGTCGGCAGTCCAGGGCGGCAGGGCCGCTGCGAAAGACAAATGCCAGGACGGGCACGCTGATACTCAGATAGGCATAATACAATTCTGCAACCAGCCTGCCTTTCGGCCTCAACATGTCGCAATGATAAAAATAGCCAGCCGGTTTCAGTACCCGGTGAATCTCAGAGAACACATCGACAATCTGCAGGTGTCGCGAGGCCCACTGCAAGGTGACAATATCGAAATGGTTATCCGGGAACGGCAGATGATGCACGTCACCGATCGTGCTTTTTATCGTAAATCCCTTTTCCTTTGCGAGGCGCTGACCGACTTCCTGCATGGCAACACTCTTGTCAATGGCCTGTACATCGAGCGTGGGTTCCCGGTGTAATAGCGCCCTGCCGATCACATTGGTGCCGGCGCATACGTCCAGTACTTTCTGGCCGGGACGGGTATCGATGGTGGCAACAAAAAGCTCGCGCCACCGGTTCAGCAAGCCGAGGCTGGCGACGATATTGACCCGGTCGTAATAGGCGGCCACATCGGCAAATACGTCATCGAGTTTATTGGCCCAGATATTTTCAAACTCTTGCTTGCGAATGATTTCCCGGTCTAGAAACTGCTGCATATTCTTCTCTTCATTCTGTGTTGAGTTTGACCGGAGCTTGTCGAACCCGGAATATGAACTGAACCGTCCGGCCCGAATCAGTAAGTGAGTGATTCTATCCGGTACGAAGGCTTGCGCCAACGCGAGGGCCGAGACTGTCCGTGCCGATAGAATGCTCAGGTTTTCCGGAGGATGCCAGTCAGGGATTTCCGAAATTATCCTGATATTTGCCTGCCCCCGGTCGCTTGACGGGACATGACCAGATGTCGGACCATGCCGCTAAACCACCTCGAATAAAGGATCCCCGATGAAACTGCTCTGCGCCATTGCCTCACCCTATGTCACTCGTGTTTTAATGTTTGCCCGGCTCAAGGGCGTGGATTTGCCGGTGGAGCCGGCGCCCGGCGGCCCGCGGTCGGACGAATACCGCGCACTGAACCCGATAGGCAAGATTCCGTCCCTGATCGTCGACGATCAGTGCATCGCCGAATCCGAAGTCATCTGCGAATACATCGAGGATAGATTTCCCGAGCCCTCGGGCCTGCCCGCAGATCCGATGGGACGCGCCAAATCCCGGCTGATCTCGCGCATCACCGATTTATATGTGTCACCGCACACGGGATCGCTATTCCGGCAGATGAACCCGGCGACTCGAGAACAGAAGATTGTTGACGAAAAAACGGCCGAGATAAAAAAAGCTTTCGGCTATGTCGAATATTTCATGGGCGAGGGCCCGTTTTGTGCCGGTGCCGAACCCACGCTCGGCGATTGCTCTCTTGCGCCCTATGTATTGCTGTTGAAAAAATCTGTGTTCCCGGCATTCGCCGAAATCGATGATCCGACGCAGGGCAACGGACGCCTCGCGACCTGGTGGCAGGCAATCGAGGATAACGAGATCTGCAAAGCGACCATCGATGAATATGCCGAAGCCGTCGACTCTTTCATGAAGGCGATACGGGAGAGACTCACAGGCCAGAAATCCTGATTCTTCACCTGAATCGCCTGTATCATGGCATCGCCATCAGATCAGCGCGCCCGTAGCTCAGCTGGATAGAGTACCTGGCTTCGAACCAGGTGGTCGGGAGTTCGAATCTCTCCGGGCGCGCCATTCTATAAGGGTTTCAGCGCTTTTTCCGTTTTTCAGCTGTCCAAAATAAACAGCGACTGTCCAAAATAATTCACCGTGCGATGGGTTTTGCCCCAATCGGTTTTTCGAGGTAGAAGCCTTGGCTAGTTCGTGTGTTCGTGTTCCCAAGCCTGTGAATCGGAATTTGCGTTTAACCTTCCCAGAAAATTCACATTACCAATAGATCGATGATGGTCAAGGTAGTCACCCCGGTACCGGCCGCCGTCTGGTTGTTCGGTTCGGCACTCGGCCTGCTCCGGCGACGGGCTGCCTGATCCAGTAATCGAGCTCTACTCCTCCAGATCCGACAATAAAATCGGATACGAATTGCCTCGCCGAGTGCGGGGCAGCCTCCTGAAAAAGGCGCGGTGGTCGCTTTGAAACGGGTCGGTGGTTTGGATCATTTATACACGAGAATGGCTGCCTGAACGTTGAGACGAATAAATAGGTGGGACAGCGGCTTCCAGCCGCGATAACCCACAAAAAAAGTCTCACCAATCAAACAGCGAGACTTTTTTACAACCCCTGCGAAGCTGCTTCCACACAGCCACCTTTCGGTAAGAATTATTTTTGGCCCAACTATTCCCTAGGGCAAAAGACCTGACGGCCCCGGCGGCTTATTAAGTCCGCTACGCAGAATCAGGAAATCCGTCACTGTTACCAAACCATCGCCGTTTAAATCCGCATCTGCGTCGGCAGAATTCAGCACACTACGCAGAATCAGGAAGTCTGTCACCGTAACAAGGCCGTCATTGTTTAGGTCAGCATCGCATTGATTCCCATAGCCGTCGCCATTCGTGTCACGCTGATCTGTATTGGCCTTCAACACACAATTATCGAGGGCATCGGGCACGGTATCTGAATCGGTATCCTGCAGGTCCGTCAACAAGGCAATGCCGCCCGGATCGTGAATCACGCGATTGGCCACGTCATCACCGTCGTTTGAACCACCGTCCTCGATCGTCAGTTGTACGCAATGACTCCCGGGAACCAGCCCGCTCACATAACTCGCACTACCGGGCGCCGGACACACACCGGTTGCCGCAACGGCGGATGCCAGTTCATTGTGTGCATCCGTCACAAAATTTAGCCAGCCGAGATTGGTGCGGTATTTCCTGTATAAAGCATCCGGCGGCACGGGGCCCGGCAGCGGAATAACGACCTGTACCGATTCGCCATCCTCGGTTAATCCGCTGAGTTCAAAATCGAATATGCCGATGGAATGATCAAAGGCCGCATCGTCGGCATTTAAAGCCGGAACGCCGTTATTACCGAAGTTCGCTATATCTGTTTGCGACACGCGCGCGCCGGCATTCGCACCGACAGCGGACCTGCCCAGCTGCAGTGAATAGCCTGCCGGTACCTGCAGGACCTGATCAAAGGAAGTGGTGTCAACCGGCAACAGCGAGTCGGCAAAGCCGCGTTCGAGGTAATCGCTCACGCCGTTCTGATTGTTGTCGCTGAGACCCTCGTCGACGTCGTTGATGCCGTCACCATCGGTATCAACACCCGGAATCAGCGACGGCCCCGTGGTTACAACCCGGATCAGGCGACTTGCGACGGCCGGCTCTGCGGGGCTGCCATCATCCATGACGGAAACGCTGACTGCATACAAGCCGTCGCCAAGACCCGACGGATCGAACGTAAAGGTTGAGCTATTGAGCCCTTCGATCGGCACCAGCGCGGCATCCGACGCCGACCAGTCGAAGGTGTGTGTATCGCCCGGATTCGGATCGTTAACATTCGCCGACAGGCTCACGTTGCCGTCACCGGTAACGACGATAGCCCGTAACATCGTCGCCTGCTCCAGCGTCAGGTCGACACGCGGCGCGATATTCGTCTCCACGATGTGCACGGTATGCACACTCGTGCCGCCCGCCACTGCATTGACCGGCAACCCCATGGTCAGCACGACCGTTTCCTCCGATTCCAACCCGCCGCCACCGAGAATTGGAAAATTAATCGTGACCACATTACCCGCACCGATATCGATGCTGCCGTCGCCAAGCACATAATCGCTCCCGGTACTCGCAGACCCGGAGACTGTATAGGGCACGCTGACCGGGTAACTCACGGCATCGCCGTTGAGGCGTAACTCAACGTGAGCGGTCACGTTTTCGGGCGCGAATTGTGTCGCACCGACGAAGTTCACCAGCGGTATGACATCAACCTGCTGTGTGTCGACGGCGGTGTTACCCGCTACATCGGTCGCACTCCAGTTGATCGTGTGACGCCCCGGCGGCAGCGGACCCGGATCGGCCAGGACCGCGGACACTACGCCATCCTTGAAGTCGACCGCCGTAGCCGCGCCGAACGGCACAACCGTGAAGGGTCCGATCGCATCGGTGACAATATCGGCCGGTACGGTCAGCACCGGCGGCACATCATCATTCAGCGGATCGGTGCCCAATAAGTTGACTTCTTCACCGTCCGACACCCCGTCGCCGTCGCTGTCGGGATTTAGCGAATCGGTTTCACCGGCATCGACTACGCCGTTATTGTTCACGTCCTCCTGGCTGTCGAGCAAGCCGTCGAGGTCTTTGTCAAAGGCGAGGACCGGTACCGAGATCTGGCCCTCAACGTTTCGGCCCCAGCACACCACGCCACTGTCATCCAGCGCACACGTAGCCCAGAGGCCCGCGCTGACCGCCGCCGGGTTACGCAGGCCCGGCACCGTAATCTGGCCCTCGGCGCTGCGGCCCCAACACACCACGCCGCTGTCATCCAGCGCACAGCTGTGCAGGCCGCCGGCACTGACGGCCACCGGATGGCTCAGAACCGGTACCAGAAGCTGGCCTTGCGTGTTATCGCCCCAGCACACCACGCCGCTGTCATCCAGCGCACAGCTGTGTTGACCGCCGGCGCTGACGGCTACCGGGTGACTCAGGGGCGGCACCGTGCGCTCACCGAAAGTGTCATCCCCCCAACACACCACGCCGCTGTCATCCAGTGCGCAGGAGTGGAAAAACCCGCCACTGACCGACACCGGGTTACTCAGAACCGGGGCCGTGCTCTGGCCAAAAGCGTTATCACCCCAACACACCACCCCGGTGTCATCCAGCGCACAGTTATGATCATTACCGGCAATCACCGCTACCGGATTACTTAAGGCTGGCACCATCAGCTGGCCAAAAGCGTTATCACCCCAGCACACCACGCCGCTGTCATCCAGCGCACAGCTGTGATCACCGCCGGCCGTCACCGTCACCGGGTTATTCAGGGGCGGCACGATGCGCTGACCAAAAGTATTGTCGCCCCAGCACACCACGCCGCTGTCATCCAGGGCGCAGCCATGCAGACCGCCGGCGCTCACCCGCCAGTCGGCGACCAGCGGGTCGCGGCCCGGCAGCAGGTCCAGCGCATCGGGGATCGTGTCTCCGTCGCTGTCGGCATCCTGCGGATTTGTACCGGCGATGATCTCGTCAACATCACTGATACCATCATCATCATCATCAAAATCTTCACTCAATGCAGAGGGCGCTGTTATTCCGCCGGACAAAATAAAGTAGTCGGGCAATCCGTCACCATCCGTGTCGACAACGGCAACAGGATCATTCGGAAATGCATCAATAAACAAACCGGATGCGGCAATCTGTTCTGCCGTTGCGCCGATGTTAAAACTATCCGGAAAACCGTCGCCATCCGTATCGATACTGGCGGCCGGATCATTGGGAAACGCATCGGGAGCACTGACCAGGGTCACTTGTCGAACGACAGCCGTTGTTGAAACGAATAAATTCCCCGCAGCATCCATGGTAAGCCCCTGGGGGGAATCCAGTTCGGCCGCTGTCGCCGATTCCCCGTCACCACCAAAACTGCCCGCCACATTCCCGGCTACAGTTCCGGCCACGGTCGTGACAAAGCCCGTGGTCGCATCGACCCGCCGGATTCTGTTATTGGAAGAATCCGCGATAAAAAGATTCCCCGCCGCATCGAAAACGAGCTCGTTGGGATCGTTCAATTCGCCTGTCGCTACCGTCGTGATAATGCCCGTGGTCGCATCGACCCGCCGGATTCTGTTATTAGCGGCGTCTGCGATAAAAAGATCACCCGCAGCATCCATGGCAAGTGCCTGGGGGAAATCCAGTTCGGCAGCCGTTGCTAAACCTCCATCACCACTAAAACCGCCCGCCCCGGCCCCGAATCCAGCGCCTGTCCCGGTCCCGGCCACCGTCGTGATAATGCCCGTGGTCGCATCGACCCGCCGGATTCTGTTATTGAAAGTGTCCGCGATAAAAAGATTCCCCGCCGCATCAACGACAAGTCCCCTGGGAAGGTTTAATTCGGCAACTGTCGCCAAGCCCCCGTCACCGCCGAAGCCGGAGGCACCGGTACCGGCCACCGTCGTGATAATGCCCGTGGCCGCATCGGCCCGCCGAATTTTGTTACCGGAAGAGTCCGCGATAAAGAGATTCCCTGCCGTATCAAGGACAAGTCTATTGGGGCCTCTAAATTCGGCAGCTGTCGCCGGGCCCCCGTCACCACCGGAGCCGAAGACCCCGGTCCCCGCCACCGTCGTGATAATGCCCGTGGCCGCATCGATCCGCCGAATTTTGTTACCGGAAGAGTCCGCGATATAGAGATTCCCTGCGGTATCAAAGACAAGTCCCCTGGCGGTTTAATTGGGCATCTGTCGCCAGGCCCCCGTCACCGCCAGAGCCGAAGGCCCCGGTCCCGGCCACGGTGTAGATCGTATTATCGAGAATGCCGTCGCCATCCAGATCGATGGCGCCACGTGGATTAGAGGAATCCAGATCAATCAATAACGGTGGCTGTGATGTGGAGTCTACTGCCGGCACCAGCGCATCGGGATAACCATCGCCGTCACTATCCAGACTCGCTGCGGGATCTGATGGAAAAGCATCAACACCGTCATCGATGCCATCACCATCGGTATCGCCATCGGCCGGATTCGTTCCCCGGGCGACTTCATCGGCATCAGCGACCCCATCCACATCAAAATCACTCAAATCACAGGCGTCACCAATGCCATCGGCATCTACATCGTTTTGATTCGTATTTTTAATCGCCGGGCAATTGTCCAGAGCGTCGCTGGCCCCATCGGCATCGCCATCCGCAGGGCCGGAGAATCCGATCTCATCGATCCAGACAGCATCAGTAAGGAAACCGGTCGAATTTGGGTAACCCTGTTCCTTGGTCCAGGCAAAAGTATGGGCCCCGGCAGTTACCGGAAAACTGGCTCTCGTCCATTCATTTGTCTGGTCTAAAAAATGAGTTGCATCATCAATCTTAAAGATAAAATTGTTGCAACAACCCACGGTACTCAAAAAATACCAAAAGCTGACATGCCCGCCGGTAACTGTGAGATTGATAGATAAACTGGCACTCTCATTATTTATCAGGAGAGGAGAGCTGGCCGAAAAATTGCCGGTCAGAGGGTGATCAGGCGTTTCCGCTTGCGGCACCACACTCCAGGAGGCATCACCACTGGTGACCCATGGCAGCGCACTCAGGTTACCTGATTCAAAATCTTCAAAACTCGTACTCAACATATCAACCGGGTATGGATCAATGCCATCAGCAACGCCATCCCTGTCGCTATCGCTATACACGCTGCTGGTTGAATCCAGGGGGAAGGCGTCACTGATGTCAGGTACCCCATCGTTGTCATCATCCGGATCGATGGTTAGCCCCGATGCCGAAGCCTGTTCGCTCGAAATATTGGCATTAAATTCATCCGGAATGCCGTCGCCATCATGATCCCGGCTGATCAACGGGTTATTGGGAAAATCATCCAGATAATTCGGCAAGGCATCCCCATCGGCGTTGACCTTTTCAAATTCATATCGTGAATTGATATCGGGGATGACAAATGAATACTGATTTGAAAATGGCTCGCTGAAATCACCCGGTATAAGCCCCAGATCCGGAAATACATAAATCTCATCCATGACCCGACGGGTTAATCCCGTTTCCATATCCGTCAACAAATAGACGTAGCTGTCCAAACCCGCAAAACCGGGTTCAGGCGTATATAAGAGCTGTTGTTCAGAAGTTAATGACAAGGCTCCGTGGGCCGGCATCGCCCTCGTCAGGGCAACGGATAAAGTTTTATCCATGAAGGGCGACAGCGGGTCAATTTCAAGAGCGGTATTTTCATTGGTCACGCTAATCCTTTGACAAGCTGTCTCATTTTCGCAATCCCCGTCCTCTATCCAGTTTTTCAACAGGGCAAAATACGCAACATCTTCACGAAGGATCTTGCCGCCCCCATGGATACCGTCCAGCACAACAACGTCTGCAAGCAGACCGGCAGATTTGTAAAGCAGCCTTGTAATATAATTTCCTTTTACAAAAGAGTATTCCTCAAGCTGAGTCATATCTGCAAAATCAATATAAGAATAAAATTCCTCAAAACCTGCCGAATCAGGTTCGGAATGACATTTCAAACACCGAGCATTGGTCGGCGAGTTTTTTATGGCGGATTCGAATGTGATGCGCGCAAAAGGCGAGCTCACCACATTCACTGTTGCAGATACCGGAACCGATATATCGGCCGGTCGAGTGACGCCGGCATTATCGGTTTTTTCATCGTTCGAGACCGTCAGCGTCACCGTATAAGTACCGGGGATGCTGGCATTAAACGTTGGCGTAGCAGATGACTCATCTGTCAGAGTCGCACCGATGGCCGGTGATACCGACCAGGTGAAATTATCTGCCGACAAACTCAGACTGCCGTCGAGCTGCAATGGCCGGCCAACGACCTGATCTACATAAGAACCCGGGTCAGCAATTGGTTTTCCGGGCATTACGACAACTAAATTACCGGTGCCATCATCTTCTGTCGGTAGGATTTCCGTATAAGAATTATTGACAGAATAACCAATAAGATTCTTGATTCGATAATCGAGATAGTCAATAAGGTTCGTAACGGCTGCGGAATCATTCCAGAACTTTTTATGTGTCACCAATGCGAGTGGCATCGTGGTGCGAGAAAGAACCGTGGTTCCTACCTGCTTGAGAAAATAATCCAGGTCATTTTCAGCATTGAAATCCAGTTGGGATTGTTGCGCATTCTTGTTCACCGTACTTTCCGGAAATGCCCTTTGAATATGGCAGGCCCGGCAGTAAGGGGCCAATACGGATTTATAAAACGTTGAATCTTCCGTGCTGCCTGTCCACCCTACCGGCACGAAATTACCGTCAAAAGCTCCGAGTAATCCAGCGCCGCCATACCACCCCTCTACGAGCTCTCTTGCCGCCGGGGTGGGATCGGTGTCCAGAACGAGTCGATTGAGTTCTTTATAAGAGGCCTCTTGGTTCGCGCGACTATAGGTGCCTGAACCCACATCAGCGCCCGCGCCATCAGGATCATGATATTCATAGAGATCGGTATCGAACGGCAGGAAACCGGCGCCGAAATTTCCATCTTCTGCACCCGCATAGGCCGGATCGGCGGGAACGAACTTTCCTGCCCCGTCCACGCCTCCGGGGTTACCTCCATGACAAACCGCGCACAGCCCCGGGAATGCCTCCAGCTTTTTCCTGCCCGTCAAATCAAGTGCTTTAGCCCGCGCACCGTCATTTCTATACCCGTAAAACTGGGTGAATTTCGGGCCGCCCGACTGCACGGCGCTGTATTCCATGACAACGGAGGCCAGCACCCCGGAGAGGTCACGGTTCTCAAATGCATCGATACCGCCAGAAGTGCATCGTTGCTCCTTGGGCAGGGCCGGATCGAACGGGCTGCTGCAACCGTCGGCAACTTCATCGGAAGATTGGTCTATCGTTCTTTCGAAACTGGCAAAATTTTCCAGCAGTGCGACGACGTCCCCATTGGGCTTAACTCTCATATATATATTGCGGACAAAACCCAGATCGGTGGCATTACGATGCAGGGCATGTGTAATGCCCATGGCAGCGAGGCCCGCGGTTGTATTGGGCAGCGGCTCTATGAATCCATTGAGGGTTTTCCACTCATCCACGGTCGTGCGCAAATTACAGGGATCGACCGCCCGGTAATAAGCATCGCTACTGGCAACGGTATCCGCCCTGTTGCTCTCTGCAAACTGCAGAAATTTATCGTGATCGAAAGGCACGGTTCCCAAACCGGCGGGCGGCGATACGGCCCCTGAAACACCAACATTCATCAGACCTATGATGAATAAACAGCTTAAATATCTATATTTCTTCATTCAGAAGTTACTTACGCCATATTCTTATGCGGCAAGCATTACCGGGCACCAACAAGTACCTCAACGTAATTCAAGTTACTGCCGGGTTTAATCAGCACCGCCAGGCATGGGCAACCACAGTAAATAAAATTGGCCATGGGCCTTTTCATCAGAAAAAACCCTTGATGGCCAACGTTGCAATACTCCACTGTAAAGCCCGCGCAATTATTATTATTGGTTATTATTGGTCGCCCGAGCCTGAACATTCTTACAAATCAGAGAATAAATATAACATTAAGCGAGAATACCTGTCATTCTCAGTCGAAAGACTGCCACTAGCCGGTTCATTTACATAACACAGTGATTCTGCGGCCCAGTGGAAGTTCGTTATAAGGTCGACAATAATTGTAAATCTCAAAAAAAAGAACGGATATATTTTCTTCTCGAAACTCTTCGATGAAGTCTTCGTAAAGATTAATGGCAAACAGCATTATCTGTGGCGGGCAGTGGACCAGGATGGTGAGGTGGTTGATGTATCTCTCCAGGCGCGACGGGATGGCGCCACTGCTAAGCGATTCTTCAAGCGCCTCTTGCGATAGCCTGACAAAGTTAAATTGTCAGTACCCGCCCGTGCCTTAAGAGCTGTTCTGTAACCAAAAAAAGCCCCGCGCTCGGCGGGGCAATTCGTATCTGATGGCTAAAGTCGGACAAGGAGGATAGCCGCTATCAAATCAGGTCACCCGTCGTCGGGCCCAGCAGAGCAGGCCGAGGGCCGAACCGAGCAGCCAGGCGGCGGCCGGAACGGGTACAGCTGAGACGGTGACACTGGCCTGGTTGTAGACGATGCCGCCGATAATCGTGGCATCGGATCTGTTCCAGCCGCGAGACACGCCGCTCTCGTTGATAATAATGTTGCTCATCCCGGCCGAAACCGCAACGAACTCGAGGATAAATGAATCGAAGTCTCCGACCGGGTCCGTGCTCGGGTTGAACAGGTCGCCGAAGATCGAAAACAACGGGATGTCACCCGCATCCTGTTCGGCCTGAGACGGAGCCGAAGGCGCCAGGCCCGAGAATGCACCAGGCGCAAGCGAAATCGAGTTCAGGTCCAGTACCGCGGCATTCCAAAGGATGCCTAGCGTCGCGCCACCGGTCTGCTCGAAAGCAGCGTTGCTGACGGTCACGGTAAACATTTCACCGGGCGAGATCGCCAGCGGATCTGCCGGAGCGTCAACAACTACATTTATTGTCGCTGCATAAGCCGGCGCGAACGAGCACAGCAGCAGACAAACCCCTATATATAATTTTTTCACGAGAAACTCCCAACAATTATTCGAATTGAACGCAACGCTTGTTAGCTGCACTCAAAACAGGGAGTTCGACAGGAACCGACAGGTCCGGCATGCCACAGAATCGGCACACGATTATTTTTATTGTCATGTCATACCCCTTTGTTCTGAGACCGCTCTTCGAAGCGTCCCTGATTTGCGTCATCGGGGTATTTCTGCAGTCAAGTATAGCATGGTGAACTGGACTGCTCCAGTTTCGGATGAAGAAATTTAATTTATGCGGTTATTCGACTGCCCGAAATGATTATGTAAAACAAGGGTCCACGGTGTTTATTATAAGTCAGGGCTGTTGCTAACTCTACGGCATTTATTGGTTAGAAAGGTGTCGGGTGCGAATTCCTATTCAAGCTGCAATTGGCAGTTGATATAAACCACGACAGCAGGATTTCCACAGGTAATTGTCCAGGCAAGCATTGCTTGGATGTTTGTTCGCCGGGCTCGAGTCGGGTATTGCACTATCGAGCCCGCGGTGAACACGGTCCCGGTTGTAATATTCCTTAAACAGCAGCAATTTCCTCTCCAGATCACGGGCACTCCAGAAAGGTACCCGGTCGAGAAATTCTCGCCGGACAGTGCCGACCAGGCGTTCGACAAATGGATGCGAGAGAGGGGCGTATGGCACAGTCTTGGCTTCCGTCACCTCGAGAATCCGGAGGTTGGCATTCCATTGGTGAAACGCAAACAATGGATCATTGTCCGAGCTCAGATATTGCGGACTCGCGGACCCGCCGATGATGCTGTTGAACATACGGCAGACAACAGGTCCATCGAGTACGCCAGCATGGACAGCGAAACCAATGATGCGTCGCGTATACTGATCCATGACGACCATCACCCAGTGGGATTTGAGGATCAGCGATCCACATCGAAAGAAATCCACGCTCCATAAACTGTCCTTACTGTGCCCAAGGAACGTGAGCCAGGATGGGCCATTAGATCCTGGTTCCGGCCGGTAGTATTTGGCCAGCACGCGCCGCACCACAGCTTTTTCAATCTCGATATTGAAGATCAGGGAAATCTGGTCGGCGATGCGCTGGTAACCGAAACCGGGGTTTCTGCGTTTCATTTCAACGATTGCTGAAATCAGTTCTGGAGAAGGGCCGATGGGACCTGGTTTGCCGCGAGTTTTCGGTGTAAACAGTTGGCGGTACTTGCGTTTTACGAGGGCTCGATGGAAGCTGAGAATTGTTGCGGGCTTCAGAACAATGGCTGACCGTAACAAGCGGGTAGGGCGCATCAAGCCGGCACACAGTCCGGCTATAAATCGGTCGCTTGGCCGGAGGTCTGGTGCTCGCGCTCTCGAGCGATTCAGGATCAGAAGCTAATGT
>Ga0114931_10002706_pt1 | contig 22517 bp, 24 predicted proteins | sample 2SBtaG_FD_89579 | JGI IMG/M metagenome (GOLD analysis project Ga0114931, IMG submission 89579) | Deep subsurface microbial communities from Kolumbo volcano to uncover new lineages of life (NeLLi) - 2SBTROV14_V59a metaG | ecosystem: Environmental > Aquatic > Marine > Volcanic | place: Kolumbo... | reverse complement strand
TTCGCCCGCGCGGTCACCGAGGCGGGGCTCGTGTGGATCGGCCCGCCGCCGGCCGCCATCGAGTCCATGGGCAGCAAGACCGCCGCGCGCCAGGTGATGGACGCCGCCGGCGTGCCCGTCGTGCCGGGGACCCTGGAGCCCCTCACCGTCGATGCCGAGGCGGTCCGGGTCGCCCGGGAGATCGGGCTGCCGGTGATGCTCAAGGCGTCCGCCGGCGGTGGCGGGAAGGGGATGCGGCTCGTCTCAGACGAGGACGACCTGCCCGGCGCGTTGGCCGCGGCCCGCTCCGAGGCGCGCAAGGCCTTCGGCGACGACGCGGTCTACGTCGAGAAGGCCATCGTCGGCCCGCGCCACGTCGAGATCCAGGTGCTCGCCGACGCCCACGGCCACGTCGTGCACCTCTTCGAGCGCGACTGCTCGGTGCAGCGCCGGCACCAGAAGGTCTTCGAGGAGACGCCCTGTCCGGTGCTCCCCGAGGACACCCGCCAGGCGATGGCGGGTGCGGCGGTCCGCGCTGCCGAGGCGGTCGACTACGTCGGCGCCGGCACGGTGGAGTTCCTGCTCGGGGCCGACGGGAGCTTCTACTTCCTCGAGGTGAACACCCGCCTGCAGGTGGAGCACACGATCACCGAGGCGATCACGGGTATCGACCTCGTCCACGCACAGCTCCGGGTGGCGGCCGGCGAGCCCCTGTGGTTCGACCAGTCCCAGGTGGAGCGCCGCGGCCACGCTGTCGAGTGCCGGATCTACGCCGAGGACGCCCTGGCCGGGTTCCGCCCGTCGCCGGGGCCCCTGCTCGGCTACCGGGAGCCCGGCGGACCGTGGGTCCGCGTGGACAGCGGGGTCGTCGAGGGGATGGAGGTTCCCATCCACTACGACTCGATGGTCGCGAAGCTGGTCACCTGGGGTGCCGACCGCGAGCAGACCCTGCAGTGGGCGCGGCGGGCCCTGATGCACTACCGCGTGGTCGGGATCCCCACCTCGATCCCCTTCTTTCTGGCGCTCCTGGACGATCCGGAGTTCCAGGCGGGGCGCTACGACACGGGCTTCATCCACGAGGCGTGGCTGTCCGAGCACCTGAAGCCACCTGAGGAGGCCGAGGAGACGGCGAGCATCGCCGCGGCCATCGCCCGCTTCGAGGCGGACGCGGCGGCGCGACCTGAGCCCACCAGCAACGGGGTCTCGGCGTGGAAGTGGGCCCCGCCGTGGAAGCACGGCCTGGAGAGGCACCGGTGAAGTACGAGGTCACGATCGGCGGGGCGACGCGCTCCGTCCAGGTCCGGCGGGCCCGCGAGGGCGGCTGGTGGATCGCGGTCGACGACGCGCCGGAGCGCCTCGTGCGTGGCGGGCACGTCGGCACCGCCGAGTGGCAGGTGGAGGACGGCGACGGCGCCCGGCGTACCGTGGGCCTCGTCGCGGACGGCAGCGCCGTGCACGTGCAGATCGGCGGGCACCCGCTCCGAGTGCAGGTCACCGACCCGCGTAAGGACGCGCTGGCCCTCGGGGCCGCCGGTCGCGCCGGTGCGGTGATCACCGAGATGCCCGGCGCGGTGGTCCGGCTGCTCGTCGCGGAGGGCGACCGGGTCGAGGAGGGCCGGCCGGTAGTCGTGGTCGAGGCGATGAAGATGGAGAACGAGCTGAAGGCGCCGGTCAGCGGGGTCGTGTCGTCCATCGAGGTCGCCCCGGGCGACCGCGTCGAGTCCCACAGCCTGCTCCTCGTGATCCAGCCGGAGGAGCCATGAGCCACGAGAGTCTGCGCGACGACCTCGCCCGCTGGCGCACCGAGGTCCGCGCCCGCGCGCTGGCCCGGTTCCCGGAGCGCCCGAACCTCGTCCGCTCCGGCGCCACGCCGGTGCAGGACGTGTACACGCCGCTCGACGGCGCCGACTTCGAGCGGGTCGGCTTCCCGGGCGAGTATCCCTTCACCCGCGGCATCCAGCCCACCATGTACCGCTCGCGCCTGTGGACCATGCGGCAGTACGCCGGCTTCGGCACCGCCGCCGAGTCCAACGCGCGCTACCGCTACCTGCTCTCCCAGGGCACGACCGGGCTGTCCGTGGCCTTCGATCTCCCCACCCAGATGGGGTACGACTCCGACCACGAGATGTCGCTCGGCGAGGTGGGCCGCGTCGGCGTGGCCATCGACTCGATCCACGACATGCACACCCTGTTCGAGAACATCCCGCTCGGCAAGGTGAGTACCTCGATGACGATCAACGCGACCGCGAGCACCCTGCTGGCGCTCTACGTCGCGGTGGCCGAGGAGCAGGGCGTCGGCGCGGACGCGCTGCGCGGCACGATCCAGAACGACGTGCTCAAGGAGTACATCGCCCGCGGCACCTACATCTACCCCCCGCGGGCGTCGATGCGCGTGGTCACCGACGTGTTCCGGTGGTGCGCCGAGCACGCGCCGAAATGGAACACGATCTCGATCAGCGGGTACCACATCCGGGAGGCGGGGAGCACCGCGGCCCAGGAGATCGCCTTTACCCTGGCGGACGGCATCGCCTACGTGCAAGCGGCCATCGACGCGGGGCTCGAGGTGGATGCCTTCGCGCCGCGGCTCTCCTTCTTCTTCAACGCGCACAACAACCTGCTCGAGGAGGTCGCGAAGTACCGCGCGGCCCGGCGGCTGTGGGCGCGGATCATGCGCGAGCGCTTCGGCGCCAGGAAGGCCAGGAGCTGCTCGCTCCGCTTCCACACCCAGACCGCCGGCTCGACGCTCACCGCGCAGCAGGTCGACAACAACGTGGTCCGGGTCACGGTGCAGGCCCTGGCCGCGGTGCTGGGCGGCACCCAGTCCCTGCACACCAACGGCAAGGACGAGGCGCTGGCCCTGCCCACCGAGCAGAGCGCGCGCCTCGCCCTGCGCACCCAGCAGGTCCTCGCCTACGAGGCCGGGGTCGCCGACATCGTCGACCCGCTGGGTGGGAGCTGGGCCATCGAGCGGCTCACCGGTGACCTCGAGGGCGAGGCGGAGGCCCTGATCGCGGAGGTCGACGAGCTGGGTGGGATGGTCGAGGCGATCGAGCAGGGCTTCCCGCAGAAGGAGATCCAGGCCGCCGCCTACGCGACGTAGCTCGCCATCGAGCGCGGCGACCAGAAGGTGGTCGGGGTGAACTGCCTGCAGGCCGACGAGGACATTCGCCCCGAGATCCTGAAGATCGACGAGGATCTGGAGCGCGCGCAGGTGGAGCGGGTGCAGGCGGTCCGCGCCGAGCGCGCCGCGCAGCCGGCGAAGGACGCGATCGAGGTGCTCCACGCCGCCGCCCGCGGCGATGACAACGTGATGCCGCACATCCTGCGCGCGGTGACGGCTGAGTGTACGCTGGGCTAGATCGCCGACACCCTCCGCGACGTGTTCGGCGAGCACCAGGAGCAGCCGATCCTCTGAGCGGCCCCCTGGCCGGAGGCCGCCCGTGCCGCTCGTCGTCCCACCCCCGCCGCCGGCCCTGTACGCGCCCCGCGACTGTGTGCGTCATGCACGACTGCGCGCGCCCCAGCGCCCCACGGCCATCGGCTCGGTCGCCTCGGACACCCTGCCCCTGCGGGTGCACTGGCAGCGCCCGGGCGACGACGCCCTCGCCGCGGAGATCCTGGCCGATCTCGAGCACGCGTGGAGCGTGCAGGTCGACCAGCTCGGTTTCCGCCCGCCCGTGCTCCCGGACGGGGTCGATGGCCCCGACTTCGACGCCTACCTCGCGCCGGTCGGGGCGCTTCAGGCGTGGGTGCAGCCGCAGAGCTGGCAGGACACGGTGCAGGGCGATGGGTACGACAGCGTCCCGACCTTCATGGTGATCGACCAGGATCTGCCCGAGGCCTACCGTGCCTCCTACGCGGCGCACGAGTTCAACCACGCCCTGCAGTTCGCCACGGACGCGAACGAGCAGACGCTGACCGTGTGGGAGGCGACCGCAGTCTCTGCCCAGAAGTGGACCCTCGGCGACGCCGGGGACTGGGCGGCGGACGTCCGCTACTTCCAGGAGGCGCCCTGGGCGCCCACCCTCACCGGCGACAGCTACACCCTGTGGTACGACGACCACGTCGGCTGGAACTACGAGTACGGCGCGGCCCTGTGGCTGCAGCACCTCGACGAGGTCCTCGGCGACGGCGACGGCGCGGCCGGACCGGCCCTGTGGGACGCCCTGGCCCAGGACGGCGACGCAGTCGACGAGCCCGACGTGGTCGACGCGGTGCAGAGGGTCTCCGGCCAGGACCTCGGCACCTTCCTGAACGGCGTCGCCCGCACCCGCTGGCTCACCGGCCCCCGCTGGACCTCCGCGGGCCTCTCCGAGGCGGCGGACTGGGACCCGACCCAGGCCGTCCCCATCGCCACGGAGCTCCAGGCGACCGATCTGCCCGCCGACGTGACCTTCGAGCACGGCCCGATGATCGACGGCCAGGCCTTCGTGACCCTCGACACCGAGCACCTTCGCCGCCACGTCACCTTCACCGTGGCCGCCCCCACCGGCAGCACCGCCGCCCTCGCCCTGGTGGGCCGAGACGCGAGCGGCTGGCACGCCCTCGCCGAGGACACCGGCGCCACCCCGGTCGTCCAGCTCGACCCAAGCGAGTACTCCACCCTCGCCGCCGCCGTCACCTGGCTCGGCCCCGACACCTGGGACGGCGACGACGACCCCTACATCGAGGGCGACCTCGTCCTCCACGTCGACGCCCCCACCCGCACCGCCTGCGGCTGCGCTACCGGCACCCGCCCCACCCCGGCCGCCCCCCTCCTGCTCCTCCTCCTCCTCTGCCGGAAGCGGGGAGGACGGGGAGGGGTCAGGAAGTAAGACCTTACGTCGATCAGCTGGTCCACACCGATGCGATCGATGGGGTCAGGCAGTAAGATCTTACCCGGCTGGCCCCGGTGGGCTTCGGTGTCGACAGGTAAGATCTTACTGCCTGACCCCGCCGAGAAGGCCCTAGTGGCGCCGAGATCGACGTAAGGTCTTACTTCCTGACCCCTACACCGCCGCGGGCAAGATGGGGGCTTCCCATCCGGTCGGCGCGGCGGTCCGCGTCAGCCGGAAGGCCTCGTCCAGGACCACCGTCTCGCCGTCCGCGAGCTCCTCCCACCGATTCTCCGCCTCGCCGATGGGCTCGGACGCCACCAGCAGGTGATTCACCAGCTGGTCCTGCGGTCGCCTTCGGAGCATGCACACCTTGCTCGGCTCGGGGCAGTGGTGGTACTCGGCGCAGAAGTGCTTCTGGGTGGACAGCAGCAGGGGCATCCCGGCGCGGTGCGCCACGAAGAGGCGGCCGTCGGTGAGCAACAGGTTGGTGATCGGTCGATGCAGGCCCAGCCGGCGCGCCTCCTCGTCCAGCGCGAGGACCGCCTGGCGCACCACCCGCCCGACCGTCGCGGCGTCCGAGGGGCGGCGACCCGAGCGGTCGACGCCGTTGTCGGCGAGGGCGGAGAGGAGGTAGTAGAAGAGGTACTCGCTGTCGGTGTCGCCGAGCACCTGCGGGCCGAAGCCCTCGTCGACGAACTGGTCCATCCACGGCTCGAGGCGGTCGAAGCCGAAGATCGTCCCGTTGTGGGCGAAGAGCCACCGGCCGAATCGGAAGGGGTGGGCGTTGAGGTGGTCGACGGTGCCCACCGTGGCGCGGCGGACGTGGACCACCATCGTGTGGCTCGAGAGGGCCGAGGACACCTTCTGGAAGCGCTCGCAGGCATGCGCCGCGTTCGCGGACTTCACCACGTAGGCGTCGTCGTCCACGAACCACCCGATGCCCCACCCGTCCGGGTGGCGGGTGGACTGGGCGGCGAGCGAGTTCTCGGCCTCCGTCAGCGACCGGTGCGCACGGCTGGGCACGGCGCTGCGGAAACCGAAGAGCCTGCACACGGACCTGGTCCTCCCTGGCGTTCAGCCTATCAGCTATCCGGCCACGGACCGCGTCGTTTGCTCCCCTGCGACGCCTGGGGTAGGGAATCCGCCGGTTCCTGCGCCCCTGGGAGGACCATGCTCGGACTTGGCGTGGGCGAGATCCTGGTCATCGCGGCCATCGTCCTCATCGTGGTGGGGCCCGAGCGCCTCCCCGAGATGATGCGAGCGGCTGGCAAGGGGTACGCCCAGCTCCGGCGCGCCGCCGAGGACCTGCGTCGCAGCTTTGTCATGGAGGCCGACCGCATGGAGGCCGAGGAGCGCCTGAAGGACCTCGAGAAGCGCCGCTCCGACGCCGCCGAGGCCCGCAAGCAGGCCCTCGAGTCGGCCGGCCCGGGTGCGGTCGCCCAGGAGCAACGCATCGCGCCGCCTCCGCCGCCCCCGCCTGCCGACGGCCCCGCCCCCGACGACGAGGCGGCTCTGGACAACGGCGAGGCGCGGCCCACCAACGGCGAGGCACCGCACGAGGCTCCCGGCGAGGCCCCCGATGAGGCCGACGACGACCTCCTGCCCCGCGCCTCCCTGATGCCACCGCCGCCCCGGCCGTCCGCCGAGGACGGAGGGCGGGAGTGAGCCAGGAGGAAACCTACGACGAGGTCGAGGCGTCCCGCATGCCCCTCATGGAGCACCTTCGGGAGCTCCGCTATCGGCTGATGGTCAGCATCGCCGCCCTGCTCGGCGGGATGGCGGTCGGCATGATCGTCGCCAAGCCGGTCTTCGGGTTCCTCACCGCGCCCATGCGGATGCTCCTGAAGGACAGCCAGCCGCAGCCCGAGGTCGACGCGCTGTACCTCTGGCTCACCACCCCTATCCGCACGCTGTTCCCGGTCTCGATCAGCGGGGTGAAGCTGGACGGCTCCCTGGTCTTGACCCAGTCGCCGATGGAGGTCGTGTACACCTGGCTACAGGTGGCGCTGATCACCGGCGCGCTCATCGCCGCGCCGATCATCGCCTTCCAGATCTGGCAGTTCATCGCTCCGGGCCTGTACTCCACCGAGCGCAAGGTGGTCATCCCGCTCACCTTCACCTCGACGATGCTCTTCGTGGTCGGCATCGGCTTCTGCTACACGGTGATGTTCCCGATCGCGTTCCCGTTCTTCCTGCAGGTGCTTCCGGCGGAGCGGGTGATCTCCATCGGGGGCTACCTGAACACCGCCACGCGGATGCTGCTCGCCTTCGGCGTGGCCTTCCAGCTCCCGGTGGCGGTGTGGTTCGCCGCCCGCCTCGGGTTCATCGACCACCAGGACATGGTCAAGGGCTTCCGCTACTCGGTGGTCGTCCTGTTCACCATCGCGGCCATCCTGACGCCGCCCGACATCACCACCCAGTGCATCCTCGCCATCCCCCTGGTCATCCTGTACATCCTCAGCATCGGCGTCGCCTGGATGTGGACCACGAAGAAGCGCGCCTGAGCGCCTACCGGGGTGACTTCAGGAGCCCCGGAAACTGGACCCCCGCCCGGGGATCGACGCCCTGGAACTGGTTCTGCGCAGCCCGGAACTGCACCGTCCACGTCATCAGGGGGAGGTACGCACGCCCGTCCTTCGCGATCAGCTGCTCCGGCGGGTTCGGAAAGGGCCCCGCGATGCGGTAGGCCTGGGTCACGCAGTCGTCGAGTACCGGTAGCCCCGACTTCTGGGTCACGTCGATCCGCTCCACCGCCCCGTCGCCGTTGAGCGTCACCATCACGCCCGTCGTGTACTCGGGCCGCGCCACCCGGGTGGAACTGGGCAGGTTGTCGAGGTTCTGCTCCCAGTAGAAGTTCACCAGCCGCCGGATCCGGAGCAGGTAGGCGGCGAAGAGGACCTCCTTGGTCGACAGCTGGGTCGAGTCCCCGATCTGCACGTCGAGCAGGTCGTTCTGGGGCGCTCCGGACAAGGCCGCCTTCAAGCGCGAGGCGAGGACCGGGTCGGCCAGACCCTGCTCGTTGGTGACCTTCCACTTCGACGGAACCGCGGCCATCACCCCGTCCCGCGCCGGGTCGAACTGGTGGCCCCCCGCGGTCGCGCCGGTCGAGTCCTTGTTCACGTGCAGGTCCTCGCGCTCCTTCTGCTCGGCCTTCGACTCTTCAGAGAACTTCGGGGAGACCACCTTCGGGTTCACCTTGAACCGCTCCGACCGGGTCTCCTTGGGCACGACGTTGTCGTACTGGGCGAGGAACTTCGCGTCATCCGGCCGCTTGTCGATCTTCGGCTTCGCCGTCTCGACGATCTGCCCGTCCGGCGTGTCGTCCTTCTGCTCTTCCTCCGGCTTCTTCTCGCGCCTGGGCGGGGGCTCGAGGATGACGAGGGACTTGGGCGTGGCCGGCGGGAGCGCCCGGGCGTACCGAGACCAGGCGTAGCCGCCCAGGCGCAGGCCGAGGACGTGGAGCAGCACCGCGAGCAGGGCGAACAGCGCCCAGTAGGAGCGCCGGTTCCACCAGCGCCGTTTGCGGGAGCGATCGTCGACCAGGTACCGGTTCAAGGGCCGTCCGACACGATCAGGGGGTTTCGGTAGTGGAAGGTGATCTGCTCGACCACCTCCGGCAGGTCCAGGTTCCGCGGGAAGCGCGGCAGTCGGTCGGGGACCGCCTGTAGCGCGAGCGCGTCCAGCGAAGCATGACCGCTGCTGCGCAGCATCGCCAGTCCGCTGACGCGTCCGTTGCGGTGGACGCGGAACACCACCGTCGCGCGCCCCTGGATGCCGAGCGCCTTGTCCTGATCGTCGAGATCCTGGGCGTACCAGCCCTCCTGGACGATCTGGTAGATGTCCTGCGTGTAGCGACCGAGGGGGGTCTCGCCGACCTTCGCCCAGGTGACCCGCCCGTTCTCCACGTCCTCGAGCAGCACCGCCTGGGGCGAGGTGGACGGCGCGCCGATGTTCGCGGAGATACCGGCGGGGGAGGCCGGCGGCCTGAGCTGCTGGTGGTCGACGCCGGTGAACCCGAGGGAGGCGCGGACGTCAGCGACCGGGTCGATGGCCCCCTCGCCCTCCGCCGGGCCGGTGCCGTCCCGAGGCGGGACCGCAGGGCGCGCCTCGGTGGGCTCTGGGGTGTCCGCCTCGCTGCCGCCCCGATCCGCGTGCTGGCCAGGCCGCTCCACGAGGGCCTCGCCGTCGCCGTCGGTGGGCGAAGCTGGCGCCTGCACGGGCGAGGGCGCCGCGCGAGCGGCCGGCGCCGGCGGCACCATCACCGTGTGGGGTCTCCACCATGCGGGGACGTCGGCATCGGGCGGCAGATCGGGCCGCGGCGCCTCGCGGACCGCCGGGATGTCGGCGTCGGCGACCGCCGGGGCGCTCCCCGGGTCCTCTGCGTCTCCGTGGCGCTCGGGTCGAGGCGCCGAGGCCGCGCCGCCGCCGCTGCGATGCGCCGCCGGCCCGCCCTCCTCGCGGTCCCCGCCCTCGCCGGGCTCGCCCTTGCCGTGGGCCTCGCCGTCGCGCCCGCCACCGCCCCACGCCTTCGCGGTGTGGGCCGCGTCGGGGTGGGTGGCGGGGCGGTCACCAGCCGGGTCGGCGGGACGCCCCTCGTCGACGTTCATCGTGGGCGGGGAGGGCAGCGAGGCCGTGCCCACCTCGGGCGGGGTCCACGGCCCGGCGTCCTTCGCGACCACCGGGGCCCGGCGTGCCGCCGCGTCGTCCACGTTCCGCGCGCCGATGTACTCCGGGTCGTCGGGGTGCTCGGCCGAGGCGGCTACCCCGTCCGTGCGCAGGAAGCGCTGCATCTTCAGCGGCTCGGGCGGGTCGGGCTTCGCCTCGGGCTCGGGCTTCGGCTCGGGCGCCTTCGCCTGCCGCTCGGGCTTGCGGTCGGGGCGGTCCGGGTCCGCGCGGTCCGGTCGCCGCCGGTCGGGTGGGGTCGCGTCGGCCACCGGGAGCTTCCCGCGGGGGCGGGCTCGATCCGCGCCCGCCGAGGCCGGGTCGGTGCCGGAGGCCGCGGGGGCGGTGCTCGCCTCGGCCGTGCCCGAGCGACCGGTGGAGCCGCCCTTCGCCGCCGTCGCGTCCGCCACGGCGTCGCTCCCGGTCAGGTCGGCCCCGGGGTCCCGCGCGTCCGCATCACGCAGGAGCGGGGAGGCCGGGGGCGGTGCGTCGGGCAAGGCGACCAGGGCCACGGGCACCGCGTCCACGGTGTGGGTCTGCGTCGGCGCCGGCCACCCGTTGCACCGCACCACGAAGACAAGCAGGAGGTGGGCCCACACCGAGATCAGGTAGGACCAGCCTCGCACGTCGTAGGCGACTACCCGGCTCGGCGCTTCCGGATCCGCTGGATCAGCTCCTCCCCCAGGTCCGGGGGCGGAGCCACGAGGAGCGCCTGGCGGGCTCGCTCGATGGTCGCCTCGAAGCTGCGGTAGAAGTTCTCGCACGGGAGACACGCCTGCAGGTGGTGGCGATAGGCTTCGCGCTCCGCTGGCGACAGATCGTCGTCGTGGAAGGCGGAAGCCCTGTCATAGATATCGTGGCAGGTGATCATCGTGCCCTCCAAGTCCGGCTTCACCCGGTCACGTTCGCGTGAGGATGCCCCGCCAGGTAGTCGGCGAGGTGCTCGCGCAGGCGAAGCCGGGCGCGGTGCAGCCGCGTCTTCACGTTGGGGACCGTGAGGTCCAGGGTGTCCGCGATCTCCTGCATGCTCATCAGCTCGAGGTCCGCGAGCACGAAGACCGCCTTGTAGTTGTCGGGGAGCTGCTCCATCCCCTGCCGGATGACCTCGCCGAGCTCCCGGTTCTCGTAGAGCTCGTCGACCCGCGGCGCGAGATCCTCCACCGGGCGCTCCCAGTGCCCGTCGTCGTCGAAGCCGGGCGCGCGGACCTCCAGGGGGACCTCGGGACGGCGGCGACGCTTGCGCAGCCGCATGAGGCAGGCGTTGGAGGTGACCCGGTACACCCAGGAGCCGAAGGCGGCGTCGCCCCGGAAGCCGTCCAGGCGGCGCCAGGCGTTGAGCAGGCCGTCCTGCAGGGCGTCCATGGCCTCGGCGTGGTCGCGCATCATGCCCATGGCCAGCCGGTACAGGCGTGGGGAGTGCCGGCGGACCAGCTCGTCGAAGGCCTGGGCGTCGCCCTTCTGGGCGAGCGCGACCAACGCCTCGTCGGTGATCTCGGGCTCGACCTCGGGCATCGCGGCACACGGTAGCAGCGGTTCCTCCTCTTCGCAGGAACAGATGCCGCGATCGACGAACGGTTACGAAGGGGTCCCGGGGCGACGCTGCTCCGGTGCCAAAAAGGAGGCCCATGCCACATCCGAGCCGACGCCTCGACCTGTTCCTGGTTCCCGCCGACGCCGACAACCCACCCGATCGCGGGCGCTTCGAGGCGCTCCAGCGCACGCTCGCCGAGCGCGATGTCCTCGACGACGCCGGAGCGCCGGGGCCTCACGCCGAGCGCCTCGTCGACGGCGGCTTTGCCGCGCTCCGCTTCGAGGAGGGCGAGGGGAGGCGCCTGTACGCGAATCAGCAAGGCGGGTTCCGGGTGCGCTGCCCCGCCTGCGGGGCGAACCTGGTCCCGGCCCTGCACGCGAACTGGTCGGACATCACGGAGGATGGCGGCCGCGAGTTGACCTGTCCCGAGTGTGGCGGCGTGAGCCCGGTGATCGACCTGCAGTACGAGCCCCCCGCCGCCTGGGGCCGCTGGGCGGTCCGGGTGGCCGACGCCGGGAGCGCCAGCCTGCACGCGGAGGCCCGGCGCGCGGTGGAGGACGTGCTCGGCCCGGTCCGCGTGGTCGCGCGACGCGTGGCTTGACAGGCACGCCGCGAGTGCGCAGCCTTCCGGGGCCCGAGCCGGAGCTTCCTTGACCGCACTGCGCTTTCGCCTCGCAGGGTTTCCCGTCGAGATCCTGCCGAACGCCCTCGTACTCGCCGGCGTGTTCTTCCTCCTCGGCCTGAGCTGGGGGTGGAGCCTCCCGCTGATCCTCGCGATGATCGGCATCGCCATCGGCTCGGTGCTGTTCCACGAACTGGGCCACGCCACGGTCGCGAAGCTGTTCCGCCTGGAGCCCATCGAGATCACCCTGCACGGTTTCGGGGGGCTCACCCGCCACGCGCCCTCGCCCTCGGCGGGACGCGATCTGGTGATCATCCTCGCCGGACCCGGCTTCGGGATGATCCTCGCCGGCCTCGGCTTCGCCGCGACCCTGGCGCCCTGGCCCCCGGCCCTGCACCAGGTGTTCCACCAGCTGGTGTTCTTGAACATCCTGTGGAGCGTGTTCAACCTGCTCCCGATCTTCCCCCTGGACGGCGGACAGGCCCTGAGCGCGTTTCTCCGACTCTTCCTGGCGCCGACCCTCGCCTGGGGGATTACATGGGGCCTCGGCTTTCTCGGCGCGCTCGCTCTGGCGGTGTACGCCCTCCTTGGCCAGGAGTTGTTCGTGCTCTTCTTCGCGGGCATGTTCGCCTGGCAGAACCTGCAGATGCTCCGCGTCCTGCGCGGCCGGAGCCAGAAGTCCTAGGGAGTGGCATGCCCGCCATCCGGAGACAGATCTACATCGCCGCATCGCCCCGCACTGTGTGGCGAGCGCTGACCACCGCCGAGGGCCTGATGGCCTGGTGGGCCGACGACGCCCGGGTCGATGCCCGCAAGGGGGGCCGCATCGTGCTCCAGACCGAGGACGACGAGGGCAACCCGGTCGAGGAGCGTGGCATCTTCCACGAGCTTCGCCCGATCCGCAAGATCGAGATCGCCTGGGACAGCAACAGCACCGCCCCCACCCGCGGCTCCCGGATCCTGTTCCAGGTCGCGAAGGACGGGGACGAGACGGTGCTGAATCTCGTGCACAGCGGCGGCGACCTGCTCGAGGACGAGGAACAGCGCGCCGCGATGGACAAGACCTGGCGGCAGGCGCTCCTCGCGCTGCGGGACGCGCTCGAAGAGAGTTGAATCTACCGAATTTGGCTCAAATCTATGTCGGGTAGATGAACAACACGACGAGTTGCGCCGAAAAATCCGCTTTGTACTTGCAAAGCATATCTGGCACGCCGCATGCAATGGATGGGTGCGACCCAAGTTGAACGGGTCGTAGGAGGCCAGAATGGCAAGTCGGTACCCCCTCGTCCTGATCCTCGCGCTCTCCGCCTGCGGTGGCACCTCGCTCGGGATCTCCCACTCCTCGCCCTCCACGACGTCCAAGGACGACGTGGTCGCGCTCTCCCGCACCGCCGTGGAGGACGCCTCGTCCAGCCCCGACATCCGGGAGTCGTCGGTCCTCCCGACCGACTCCGTGGACTCGGGCTCCACGTCCTCGAGCGTCGCCCTGGGCGAGTCGATGAAGGCCCAGGCGGTGCCGATGGCGGACGCGAGCAACCCCTGGGAGTCGCCTCCTGAGGACTCGACCGCGGACGCGTCGGAGCCCGACGTCCCGATGGCGACCTTCACCCTGCGCCGCGGCGAGACCCTCGCGCACTTCGCCCGCTGGTCCGGATACCCCGTCGAGGACATCGCGAAGTTCAGCGACCTGACCCTGGACGGTGCCTACCCGGTCGGCACCGAGATCCAGCTGCCGGTCGCCGGCGAGGAGCTGGCCGAGATCCAGACCAAGCGCGCCGAGCACCTGCACAAGCGCGTCGACGGCTACCTCGCCTCGCGCGGCGGCTCGGTCGGCAACGAGCTCTACACGGTGCACACGGGCGACACCGCCTGGGGCATCGCCAGGGACGACTACGGCGTGCCGGTGTGGCTGCTCGAGGCCTACAACCCGTCCACCGACCTCGACCACCTGCGCCCCGGCCAGGAGCTGATGGTCCCGAAGCTCGCCGACACCGTCGCCGACGCGGGTAGCGACACCGCCGCGTCGCCCGGGATCACGCAGCCCGAGACGGCGTCGCAGCCCGAGATGGCCGCGGCGACCGAGGGCACCGACGCCTCCGAGCCGGCGCCGTCCGACCCCGGCCCTGCTTCGCCCCCCGCGCAGTAGGCACCTCCCTTCCGAGCGTCCGTCCCCCCTCGGCGCCACACGCGCATGGTGGACCTCCTCTCCGAGGGGGGACGGACCCTCCTGCCCACCTCCCACCGCCCCCCTCACGGCACGAGGGTGATCCCCGCGGCGATTGTCACCTCGCGCACCCCGTCGGCATGGTCGGTCGGGGTCCAGCCCACCCAGGTCGCGATCGGCAGGACGAGGCCAACGTGGATCCGGAGGCCGGGGAGGGGATCGACGCGCACGCGCCCGCTGACCTGCCAGGGAGAGACGTCCCAGTAGGCGAAGGCCGTCTCGGCCTCGACCCCGAGCCACCGACCCACGGCTACGTCCACGCCGCCCGCGATCTCGGTGCGCAGGTAGCGGCGGGGGAAGGGCGCCGCGGCGACGGCCTCGTGCACGCCCAGCGCGCCGCGAACCATCCAGGTCACGTCGCCCTCGGGGATCCGCGCCTCCCAGAACGCCTCGATCCCCGCGCCCGGCCACAGCTCCGGCGCGGCGTCGATCCAGGTGTGGCGGACCCGCCCGCGTCGAAGTGCACGGCGATGCCGGCGTACTCCCGCAGCGCGCCCAAGGGCAGCCGCCACGCGGCCCACAGCCGCGCGTTGCCGAGGCTCCGGTCGCGGCCGCCGGGGACGGGAAAGGTCGTCCAGGGCAGGGCGCCCCCCACGACGACGTCGTCGGCCAGTCGGATGCGGGTCCCGACCGTGAGTGCCTGCATCCCGCCGTCCGGCCCCACCACGACCTGCTCGCCGACCTGCACCCCGGTGCCGCCGTCCATGGGCAGCAGGCGCTCGCCCTCGGGGACGAGCCCGGTCGCGGGCGGATCGGCCCAGGCGGGGGCGGCGAGCAGGGCGAGGCCGAGCGCGATCACGGAGCGGTGCCCTCGGTCCACAACCGGTGACGCGCCGCGAAGAGCGCCCCCGGCGAGGCGTCGGTCACCTCGACCAGCCACGGCCCGTCGCCATCGAACCAGACGCGCACGAGCGCACCCAACTCCACCGGCACGTCGCCGGGCAGGCACACGACGCTGGCGTCCCGGGGCACCGAGGCGTCGACCCCGGCGGCCCAGGTGTCCGGGGAGAGCACCTCCAGCGCGTCCAGGCCGGTGTCCTCGCCGTCGATCGTCACCCGGACGCCGCCGAGCCGGTCCCCGGACACCATGTCGGACAGCACCAGGCAGCCGCGGCCCTCGGGCTCGGAGCCCGCGTCGAGGACCCGGAGCCCCGTGCGGGTGTCGAAGGCCGCCGAGCCCGTCTCCGCGGCGGCCAGGGCCACCTCGGGGCCGTGGGGTGCCTCCTGGGGATCGTCGATGGTCCACACGTAGCGACCACGTGCCCAGGGCGCGTCCGGGACGAAGGCCACGCCGTCCTCGTCGTCCACGACCGACCCCGGCACGAGCCCGCCGTCGTGCAGGTCGACGACGGTGATCCACGGCGCCGCCGGGTAGTCCGCGGGCCAGGTCCTCACCGGTCCGACGACCCGCAGGGGGGCGGTCGTCCCGACCCCGGTGTGGCCGTCCAGGGGGGCGATCCACCACGGTCTCGCGGCACCTCGGTCGGCGCAGGCGGCGGGGCCGAGCAGGAGCAGCCCCAGCACCGGAAGGGACGGTCGCATGCACCCTCTCGCAGAGCCCGGGAACCGTAGCACAGGGCACCCTGGGGCGCGCGGGGTCGGGACCTCAGCCGAGCTCGGCCTTCAGCGCCTCGGCCTCGGCGCGGTAGCCGCCCTTCTTCGGCGCCTCGGCGAGGTAGGTGTCGAGCGCCTTGCCCGCGGCCTTGGCCTCGCCGCGGTCCGCCTGGACCCGACCGAGCCAGTAGAACAGGTCGGCTCGCGGCTTCTTGGCCTTCGTCAGCTCCTCGAGCAGCGCGAGGGCCTCGTCGAGATCGCCGATGCGCCACAGGAGCATCCCCCGGATCCGCGGCGCGGTCGCGCTCTCGTCCTCGGCGAGCCGCGCCGCGTGCGGACGCAGGGCGGGAGCTGCCTTCGAGGTCGCCTCGGTGACCACGCGCTCCAGCCCGCCGGACAGGGCCTTTCCCTCCTGCTCCCACCAGGTCGTCTCGCCCTGCTGCATCGCCCGGCGGGGCTCGTCCTGACCCAGGCGAGCGACCCACAGCAGGCGCAGGGGCACCTTGTCATCCTTCAGGGTGGCACGGCCGGTCTCCGAGTCGATCGCGAGGGGCACGGGCGCGCCGCCGGTGCTCACGGCGCCGTCGCCCACGAGGCGCCACGGAGCGTCGTCCTCGGAGTCGCCGACCTCGAACACGTCCAGTGTGTCCAGGACCCACAGGCCGTCCCAGCCCTCGGGCTTCAGACGGGCGTCCAGGCGCTTCATCGCCTCGGTGGCGGCCTCGCCGTGCAGGCGTCCGGTGGGGCCGATCCGGCGCACCGCGTCGCGCAGGCCGAGGTAGCCGGCCTCGCCGACCAGCTTCACGAGGTCCAGGGTGACGTCGGGGGGCATCCGGCTGTCCGCGAGGCACTCGGTGACCGTCCGCACGATCGCGTCGTCATCGAAGGCGGCGGCCGAGAGCGCCATGCGGCGCACGGCCACGAGGGCGCCGGCGCGGACCCCGTTGCGGGGGTCGCGCAGCAGGCGGGCCAGCCGCTTGCGCGCCTCGTCGTCCTGGAGGGCCGACAGCAGGCTGATCAGCCCCGGGTTGCGCCCCGGATCGAAGGACCGCGCCCACTGGTGCACCTGCTTGCGCTGGGCGGCGGTGAGGGTCGGCCCCCCGCGCAGTCCGCGGTAGCGGTGCAGGATGTCGGCCGCCGCGGCCGCGGCGTACAGCCGCAGCGCGCTGCTCTTCTGCTCCACCGCGATCTCGATCAGCGGCGGCAGGTCCTCGAAGGTTCCCACGCGGGCCAGATCCCGCGCGGCGGCGGCTCGGACCGCCACGCTCTTGTCCTGTAGCGCCTTCCGCGGATCCTCGGTCTCGCCCATGCGACATCCTCCTGCAGAACGCTAACACCCGCGCCGGACGCGCGGGATCGCCCGGGGGTGGTCGGTTAAGCGGGGGGTCTCGTCTCGGAGACCTGATGCCGACCGAACTGCCCAGCGCCTACGATCCCCACGCCGCCGCGCAGCGGTGGTCCGCCGAGTGGAGCGAGGCGCGCCTGTACGAGGCCGATCCCGACGCCGCCGGCGAGTCCTACTCCATCGTGATCCCGCCGCCGAACGTCACCGGCTCCCTGCACATGGGCCACGCCCTGAACAACACGCTGCAGGACGTCCTCGTACGGTACAAGCGGATGGACGGGTACAACGTCCTGTGGGTGCCGGGCACCGACCACGCCGGCATCGCCACCCAGTGGGTCGTGCGGCGGCAGCTCGAGGCCCAGGGCATCGACTTCCGCGAGCTGGGCCGCGACAAGTTCCTCGAGAAGGTGTGGGCCTGGAAGGGCGAGGCGGGCGGCCGGATCACCCACCAGCTCCGCCGTCTGGGCGTGTCCTGTGACTGGTCGCGGGAGCGGTTCACCCTGGACACCGGGCTCGCCGCCGCGGTCACCGAGCACTTCGTGCGCCTGTACGAGCAGGGCCTGATCTACCGGGGCCAGCGCCTGATCAACTGGGACCCCGAGGACCAGACCGCCCTGTCCGACCTCGAGGTCGAGCACGAGGAGGGCGTGGCGAGCGAGCTGTGGAGCTTCGCCTACCTGCTGGCCGACGGCAGCGGCGAGATCGTCGTCGCCACCACCCGTCCCGAGACGATGCTCGGCGACACGGCGATCGCCGTGCACCCTGACGACCCACGCTATCAGCACCTGATCGGCCAGAACGTGAAGCACCCGATCACCGGGCGCGAGTTCCCGATCGTGGCCGACGCGATCCTCGTCGACCCCGAGTTCGGCACCGGCGCGGTCAAGGTCACCCCCGCCCACGATCCGAACGACTTCGAGGTGGGGCGTCGCCACGACCTGCCGCTGATCAACATCCTGGAGCCCGACGGGCGGATCAACGACAACGGCGGCCCCTTCGCCGGGCTCGACCGCTTCGAGGCCCGCGACGCGGTCAAGGCCAAGCTCGCGGAGCTGGACCTCGACCGCGGCAGCAAGCCCCACACCATGAACATCGGCCGCTCCCAGCGCTCCGGCGCCATCGTCGAGCCGATGGTCTCGACCCAGTGGTTCGTGTCCATGAAACCGCTCGCCGGCCCGGCGCTCGCCGCGGTCGAGAACGGGTTCACCCGCTTCGTGCCGACCCAGTGGGAGAACACCTACTACGCCTGGCTGCGTGACATCCGCGACTGGTGCATCAGCCGGCAGCTGTGGTGGGGGCACCGGATCCCGGCCTGGTACTGCCAGGACTGCGGCGAGGTCCACGTCGCCCGCACGGCCCCCGAGGTCTGCGCCGCCTGCGGGAGCGCCACGCTGAAGCAGGACGAGGACGTGCTCGACACCTGGTTCAGCAGCGCCCTGTGGCCCTTCAGCACCATGGGCTGGCCCGAGCACACCCCGGAGTTCGAGCGCTACTACCCGACCAGCGTGCTGATCACCGCCTTCGACATCATCTTCTTCTGGGTCGCTCGGATGATGTTCGCCGGCCTGCACCTGACCGGCACCGTGCCCTTCTCCGACGTGTACATCCACGCGCTCGTGCGGGACAAGCACGGCGACAAGATGAGCAAGACCAAGGGCAACGTCATCGACCCGCTGGTGGTCATCGACGAGTGGGGGGCCGACGCCTTCCGATTCACGCTGGTCGCCTTCGCGGCCCAGGGCCGCGACATCCTGTGGGACGACAAGCGGGTCGAGGGGTACCACCGGTTCATTACCAAGATCTGGCAGGCGCTCCGGTTCTGCTTCCTCAACGCCGAGGGCTACGACCCCGAGGGTGAGATGGAAGAGGGCTCCTACGAGCGGTGGATCCGCGCCCGCACGGGGGCCGCGGTGCAGCGCGTGCGCCAGGCGCTCGACGAATACAAGTTCAACGAGGCCGCCGCGGAGATCTACGCCTTCACCTGGGGCGAGTACTGCGACTGGTACCTGGAGCTGTCCAAGACCACGACCTACGACGACAGCGCGACGCCGGCCCGCAAGAACGGCACCCTGCACGCCCTGCTCGAGACCATGGGCGCCATCGTGCGCCTTCTGCACCCGATGATGCCCTTCTTCACCGAGGACGTGTGGCACCGGCTGCCGAACACCGACGGCTTGGTGACCACCGCGCCCTACCCGCGCCCCGAGGACTACCCGCACGACGCGGCGGTCCTCGACGAGATCGCCGTCCTGCAGGACACGATCACCGAGGTCCGGCGGATCCGGGGCGAGATGGAGCTCTCGCCGAAGCTTCCCCTGCGCGTGCTCGTCGCCGACGACGCCCTGCGGGGCCTGCTCCTCCGCCACGCCCGCGCCCTCGGCGACCTCGGCGGGCTCACGGTCGAGCCCCTCGTGGAGCTCCCGGCCGGCGTGGCCACCGCGGTGGTCCGGGGCCAGGAGCTGATCATCCCGCTCGAGGGCGTCGTGGACTTCGCCGAGGAGGTCAAGCGCCTCGACAAGGTGCTCGGCAAGGTCGACAAGGACGTCGGCCAGCTCGAAAAGCGCCTCGGCAACAAGAACTTCGTCGACCGGGCGCCGCCCGAGGTGGTCGAAGAGGTCCGCGAGAAGCTCGACGCGGCGCTGCGCCGGCGCGACACCCTGCGCGCGAGCCGCGAGCGCCTGGCCGAGGCCCTGTAGCCATGGACCTGCGCACGCTCGTCGCTCACGCCATCGACGAGGACCTCGGTCCGGGCGACCTCACGACCGAGGCCACCGTCGACGCGAGGGCCACGGGGTCGGGCGTGGTCCGCGCCAAGCAGGACCTCGTCGTCTGCGGCCACGAGGTCGCCCGCGAGGTCTTCGACGAGGTCGGCCGGCGCACCGGCGGCGCGCTCGCCTACGAGGTGCTGAAGCCCGACGGCACCGCGGTCGCGCGTGGCACCGAGATCGCCCGGGTCCACGGCTCGCTGCGCACGCTGCTGATCGGCGAGCGTACCGCGCTGAACTTCCTCATGCGCCTGTGCGGCATCGCCACCAACGTCCGCGCCTACGTGGAGGCCGCGGGGGAGGGCGGACCCAGGGTGGTCGACACCCGCAAGACCACCCCGCTGCACCGCGCGCTCGAGAAGCTCGCCGTACGCACCGGGGGCGCCGCGAACCACCGCTTCGCCCTGTACGACGGCGTGCTGATCAAGGACAACCACATCACCGCCGGGGGCGGGATCACCGCCGCGGTCCACCGCGCTCGCGCCCACGCCCACCACCTCGTGCGGATCGAGGTCGAGGTCGCCGACCTCGACGGGCTCCGCGAGGCGCTCGACGCCGGCGCCGACGCGGTGCTGCTCGACAACATGAGCGACGAGGCCCTGGCCGAGGCGGTCCGCTTCGCCCGCGCCCGCCGCCCCGAGGTGCTGCTGGAGGCCTCGGGGAACATGGACCCGACGCGCATCGCCGCGATCCGCGACCTCGGGCTGGACTTCGTGAGCGCGGGGGGGCTGATCCACCAGGCGCGCTGGGTCGACCTCTCCCTGAAGATCGTCCAGGACGCCGGGTGAACGCCCAGCAGCTCGTGGTGGCCTCGGAGCGACACGGGCTGGCCTGGCCGATCCGCTACGTGGCGCGCACCGGCTCCACCAACGCGGACGTGCGGGCCCTGGCCGCGAGCGGAGAGCCCCACGGCACCGCGCTGTTCGCCGACACCCAGACCGCGGGACGAGGGCGCCTCGGGCGTACCTGGGAGAGTCCACCCGGAGCCGGCCTCGCGCTGTCCGTCCTCCTGCGCCCGCTGCTCCCCGTCGAGCACGCCGGGCTCGTCGCCCTGGCCACCGCGCGGGTCGTCGCCGAGGCGTGCGGTCCCGAGTATGGGATCAAGTGGCCCAACGACGTCCTCGGCCCCGGGGGCGAGAAGGTCGCGGGGATCCTCGCGGAGCTGGAGATCGCGAAGGGGCGGGTCAAGTGGGTGGTCGTGGGCATCGGGCTGAACGTGACCGCCGCGCCCCCCGAGGTGCCCACCGCCGGGTGCCTGCGGGCCATCGACGGCCGCGAGCGGGACCGCGCGGAGCTCGCCGCGACCCTGGTCGCGGGGCTCCTGCGGGCCTCGGAGCGCCTCGGACGCACCCCCACCGAAGAGCTGGAGGCGTGGCGCGCGCGCTCGGTCACCCTCGGCCGGCAGGTCCGGGTGGGCGACGTGGCTGGCGAGGCGCTGGACGTCGATCCCGACGGCGCCCTCCGGATCCGCGACGCATCCGGCGTCGAGCACCGGGTGGTCTCGGGCGACCTCCTGCCCGGCGCCGGTGGTTCCGGTTAACGTCGGGCGACGGAGGTTCCGTGTTCGCCGCGATCCCGTACTTCGCCCTCGGCGTGTACAACCTGCACGTTCCGGGGCTCGGCAATCTGCCCATCGACCCGTGGTTCACCCTCGTGTGCGTCGGGTTCGTGGTCGGGCTCGAGGTCTCCCGCTACCGCGGGATCAAGCTCGGCCTCGACGTCCGTGACATCGTCGACGGCGCGGTGTTCACCGTGCTCATGGGCTTCTTCGTGGGCCACGTGTTCACCGTGGTCGCCTACTTCCCCGAGCGCCTGAAGACCGAGGGGATCTGGTCGATCCTCCGCGTGTGGGAGGGCTTCTCCTCCATCGGCGGGTTCCTCGGCGCGGTCCTCGGCGCGACCCTGTTCTACAAGGTGATCCGCAAGCGCGACCCGTGGCGCCACGCCGACGTGATCATGTACGGCTTCCCCTTCGGTTGGATCTTCGGGCGCATGGGCTGCTCGGTGGTCCACGACCACGTGGGGCGGTCGACGCACTTCTTCCTCGGGATGTACTTCCCCGCGCACACCCTGCGGCTGCTCGACGGCTCCTGGGCCCCCGCCGGGGTCCGCTACGAGCTCGGCATCCTCGAGATGCTGTACACGATCGGCATCGCCGCGCTCTTCTGGTGGCTCGGTCGCAAGGACCGCCCGCCGGGGTTCTTCCTGGCGATGTGGGCGCTCGTGTACTCCCCGGCGCGCTTCGCGCTCGACTTCCTCCGCAACACCGACCTGTACTTCCACGACGACCGCTACTTCGGGCTGACCCCGGCGCACTACGCGAGCCTGTTCATGTTCGTCGCCGGGATCTGGCTGTGGTCCACCCTGGACTTCGAGCATTTCAAGCCATGGCCGCTCGACGGCAAGCCGAATCAGGCCGATCGCGCCGCGGCCGAGCCGCCCGGAGCGCCGCTGGATGCCGAGGCGGCCGATGGCTGAGGGGCTGGGGCCCGAGGGCGCGCTCGGCTGGACGCGCCTGGGCTGCGCCACCACGCTGTTGACCGTCCTGCCCCTGTGGGGCGGCCTCGTCGCGGCGCTGATCCACATGTGGGGTCCGGACTGGCCGGCCCGCTTCGGGCTCCAGGGCCCGGCCACCTGGCTCGGGATCTCGCTGGTCACCTGGGTCGCCATGGCCCAGGCCACCCTCGTGCTGGTCGCGCTGGGGGTGGTGGTCGCCCTCGGGCTGCTCGGCTGGCGGGTCGTCGGCGGGTGGCTCGAGCGACGGAGCGCACGGGCCTCCGCGCGGCGCTACGATGCCCTCGTGGGGGACGGGGGCGTCCTGCGCCCGGACTCCTGGGCCCTGACCGACGGGCCCGAGCCCGAGGCCCCCTCGCCGGACGACGAGGACACGGAGGGCGAGTGAGATTCCTATGGGCAGCTGACCTTGGAGCGCGGTGCGCTCCTCCCCTGGCAAGGGCTACCGGGGTGGTTCACAACAACCACACCACCGGCCCCCAGGCCAAGAGAGGAGCGCATGCG
>Ga0114931_10002705_pt1 | contig 22520 bp, 21 predicted proteins | sample 2SBtaG_FD_89579 | JGI IMG/M metagenome (GOLD analysis project Ga0114931, IMG submission 89579) | Deep subsurface microbial communities from Kolumbo volcano to uncover new lineages of life (NeLLi) - 2SBTROV14_V59a metaG | ecosystem: Environmental > Aquatic > Marine > Volcanic | place: Kolumbo... | reverse complement strand
CCTGATTCAACAAGGCTTTGATTGAAGCCACTCCGGACATCGACAAAGCCTGTTCAGCCAGTCTCCGCGCCTGCTGCCGGGCGAAAGTCCGGATCACCCATTTCACCCGGTGCAGACTGCCGACACTCATGCTCAGGCTGTCCACTCCCAAACCCAACAGAATAATGGCCGCCGCCGGATCGCCGGCCATTTCGCCACAGACACTCACCAGTCTGTCGCTGGCATGCGCCTGTTCCACCACCTGCTGAACTGCTTTGAGTACCGCGGGATGCAGCGAATCGTATAAGCCGGCCACCTGGGCGTTATTGCGATCGACAGCCAGCAGATACTGCGTCAGGTCATTCGTGCCGATGGAAAAAAAATCCACCCGTTGGGCCAGAGCCGGAATCTGATACACCGCGGACGGCACTTCTATCATGACGCCGATGCGTGGCCGGCCCACCAGAACGCCCTCTTCCCGCAATTCTTCCCGCGCCCGCTCGATCAGATCGACGGCTTCATCGACCTCTTGCACATCGGCGATCATCGGCAACATGATGCTGAGATTATTGGCTTCACGGCTGGCCGCCAGCATGGCACGAATCTGGGTAAGAAAAATTTCCGGATGATCCAGCATCAGGCGGATACCCCGCCAACCCAGAAACGGGTTGTCCTCCTCCACGGGAAAATACGGCAATGGCTTATCGCCGCCGATATCCAGGGTGCGCAATACCACCTGCAACGGTGCAAAGCCATTCAACACTTCACTGTAGATGCGCTGTTGTTCGGCTTCCGCCGGAAAACGTTCGCGGATCATGAACGGGATCTCGGTGCGGTACAGACCGACACCGTCGGCGCCGGAGCGAAAAGAAGGCGAAATATCCGCCAGCAGGCCGGTATTCACATACAAGGGCATACGATAACCATCGGGAGTTTCCGCGGGCAGCCCGCCGAGTTTTTCCAGGCCTTCCCGCAATTCGGCTTCTTCGGCCACCAGGCGTTCGAATTCTTCGAGCATTGTCGCCGAGGGGCGCACATGTACCTTACCCCGGTAACCATCGATAATCAGCTGCTGGCCATCCAGTTGCGCCGCCGGCAGATTACCGATGCCCATAACGGCGGGTATGCCCAACGCGTGCGCCAGAATGGCGACGTGGGACGTGCTGGATCCCCGCGCCGAGACCACACCCAACAGGTGCGCCGGTGGAATTTCAGCCAGCTGGGTGGCACTGATCTCTTCCCCGACCAGGATAGTCGGCGCGGTAACCGACAGTGTCTCGGGCTGTTCAGACTGTATGTACGTCAGAATACGTTGGCCAAGATCACGCACATCGGCGGCCCGTTCACGCAGATACGGGTCCTCCATCTGCTGGAACAGCTGCACATGTTCCTCGATGGTTTCGCGCAATGCTCCGGCCGCCCAGTTACCGGCCTGGATTCGCGCCACCACCGGATCGATCAATGTCTCGCTCGACAACATCAGCGAAAAGGCATCAAACAGCGCCAGGTCTTCGCTGGGCAACACATTGGTCATGCGACGGCTGAATTCCTGCAGATCCGCCTCCACCTGAGCCACCGCGGTTCTGAACAGACGTTCTTCCTCCAGCGCCTCTTCCCGGCTTATCGGGTGGTCGGGAATGGCATTGAGATCCGCGAGCGGGAAGATCACCTTCGCCGTGCCGATGGCCAGTCCCGGGGAGCCCGCGACCCCGGTGAGATTGAAAGAAATATCACCGCTGACTTCTTCGATCAGGCGCGCGGCCTCACCCGACTTTTCCGCGTTGTTGATCGCTCCCGCCAATTGCGCGGCCAGCGTAACCAGAAAGGCTTCATCATTCGGCTCGAAACGGCGCTGAGCCCGACGCCGCACCACCAGCACCCCGAGAACCTCCCGGTGCTGAATCAGCGGCACGCCCAGAAAACCGTGAAACGAGGTTTCATCGGTATCGATCAGGTTGAGATAACGGGGATGCGCGGGCGCGTCTTCCAGATTGACCGGCTCGGCCCGTTCCACCACCAGCCCCACCAGACCCTTGCCATCCTCCACGCGGATAGTGCCGATATAGTCCGGGTTCAAGCCATCGGCCGCCATCAGTACCAATTGCGCGGAATCGCCGTCGCGAAAATAGATCGACGCGGTCTCCGCGTGCATCGCCTCCTTGACGCGTTGTACGGTAATCTCCAGCGCCTGCTGCAGATTGGCCGCTGAATTGACCGCCTGCACAATGGTGCGCAGGGTTTCAAACATGGATGTCACCATGGGTTACCCACCGTGAGGAAAAAGAATCAGCGCTGACTACGCCGCCGGGCAGGATACCGGGATGACACCGGACGCGGTGGAGCACCTTTCGGAAACAATACGGGCGCGAACTCTTTCAACGCCCGCAGGTAAACATTGCGCTTGAAAGACACCACCTCCTGCAGGGGGTCCCAGTAATCAACCCAACGCCAGGAATCGAACTCCGGACTGTCACAGCCATCCAGACAGACCGCTTCTTCTCCGGCCTTGAAACGCAACAAAAACCACACCTGTTTCTGCCCGATACAGGTCGGTTTGACATGCCGGCGAATATAGCGGCTCGGTAAACGATAACGCAGCCAGCCACGGGTCGAGGCTATGATTTCGACATGATGGGGCTGCAGTCCGACTTCTTCATTCAGCTCCCGGTACAGCGCTTCGCGCGGTGTTTCATCGCTGCGAATCCCTCCCTGCGGGAACTGCCAGGCATCCTGGCCAATCCGGCGCGCCCACAGCAAACGCCCGTCCGGATTACTCAGGACGATGCCAACATTCGGACGATAACCATCTGGATCAATCACTTAGCAAAACTCTGCAAAATTCTCTTACGATGATTCTCCCAAAAACATCGAAACTGAGCAAATGACTGATTATGCTGTGCGGCTGGAACGGCGAATATAAGAGGAACCCAATTTGGCTCTGGCCCTGTTTGATCTCGACAATACCCTGCTGGCCGGGGACAGCGATTACCTGTGGGGACGGTTCCTGGTGGAACATCAGCTCGTCGATGCCGAGCTGTATGAACGTGAGAACCAGCGGTTCTATGATCAGTATCGTCAGGGCACCTTAAATATCGAGGAGTTTCTGGCTTTTTCACTGGCCCCGCTGGCCCACCATCCGGCCGCCCAACTGCATGCCTGGCGGGAAACCTTCATCCAGCAGGTGATTGAACCCATCATTCTGCCGGCGGCCGAAGAGCTTCTGGCACAGCATCGCGGCCAGGGCGATGTGCTGGTCATCATTACCGCCACCAACCGCTTTGTCACTGCGCCGATCGCCGAGCGGCTGCAGGTCAGCCATCTGCTGGCCACCGAAGTGGAAAGGGTCGATGGGGTGTATACCGGGCGCAGTTGCGGCATACCCTGCTTTCAGGACGGCAAGGTGACCCGCCTGGAACAATGGCTGCAAAGTCACGACACCGGCCTCGAAGACAGCTGGTTTTACAGCGATTCGCATAACGACCTGCCGCTGCTGGAACGGGTGACCCATCCGGTCGCCGTCGATCCCGATGATGTCCTGCGGCACAGCGCGCAGTCCCGCAACTGGCCGGTCATCAGTCTGCGGGACTGATCTTGCCGAGGCCCGTTGTCTTTCTCGCTCTGCTGCTCCTGGCGCTGCTGGTTTTCCTCGCCAGCCTGCGTTATGGCTCGCTGACGCTGGACTGGCGGCAGTTATGGCAGCTGCTGTGGCAGCCGGACCAATCCGTGCTGAGCCGGGTGGTTTGGGATATCCGCCTGCCCCATGCGCTGAATGCCTTCTGTGTCGGCGGGCTGCTGGCGCTGGCCGGCGCCCTGCAGCAGGTGCTGTTACGCAACCCGCTGGCCGATCCCTACATACTGGGCACCGCCGGAGGTGCCGCGGTCGCCGCACTGCTCGCCATGCTGCTGGGATTGACCCATACCGGCATCATGGCTGCCGCTTTCGGCGGCGCGTTACTCTCCTCGGTCCTGGTATTCAGCCTGGCTCGGGGGCTGGCGGCAGCGGAACGCCTGCTGCTGACCGGTATCGTGCTGGCCGCCGGCTGGGGTGCCCTGACCGCCCTGATTCTGAGTCTCAGTCCGGAACACAACCTGCGCGGCATGCTGTTCTGGCTGCTGGGAGACCTGGCTTCGACCCGTCTCAGCGGCTTGGGGTGGGGCGTGTTGTTACCGGCGCTGCTGCTGGCCGGTTTGTTCGCCCGCCACCTCGATCTGCTGGCCCGGGGGGAGCTGCTGGCGGCCAGTCTCGGCGTGCCGGTGGCCCGCACCCGCCTGTTGCTGTTCGTGCTGGCGGCCCTGCTCACCGCCACCGCCGTCACCCTGGCCGGTCCGGTGGGCTTTATCGGCCTGGTGGTGCCGCATTTGTTACGTATGGTGGGCCTGCGGCTGCACCGGGCGCTGTTACCCGCCGTGGTTCTGGCCGGCGGCACGCTGGTAATGGCGGCCGATCTGCTGGCCCGCACGCTGTGGGCACCCCAGCAACTGCCCGTAGGCGTGTTGACGGCCTTTATCGGGGTACCGGTGTTTCTGCTCTTGATGCGGCGGCAGACGCCGCCGGGAAACCCCTGATGCTGCGGGTGGACGATTTGAGCCTGCACCGGGGCGGCTCCTGCTTGTGCCGGAAGCTGCAACTGCGCGTCGAGCCCGGACAGATCTGGGCGCTGCTGGGCACCAATGGCATCGGCAAAAGCACCCTCTTGCACAGCCTGGCCGGCCTGCTGCCCACCCCGCGGGAGACTATCCACCTGCAAGGCAAGCCGCTTGGCGACTATTCCCGCCGGGAACTGGCGCGCCGGCTGGGACTGTTGTTTCAGCATCAGGAAGACCCTTTTCCGCTGACCGTCCGCGAGACCGCCGAACAGTCCGTATTTCCGCACCATGCGCTCTGGCAGTCGCCCCCGGCGGATCGCCTGCAGCGGATCGACCAGGTACTGGAAGACCTGCAACTGACCGCACTGGGCGGGCGGGACATCCGCACCCTCTCAGGGGGCGAACGGCAGCGGCTGGCGCTGGCCGGCTTGCTGATTCAGTCGCCGGCCCTGTGGCTGCTGGACGAGCCCACCAACCATCTGGACATTCCTCACCAGATCAGACTGCTGGACACGCTGTCCGCCATCGCCCGGCAGGGACGGACCGGCATGCTCATTGCGCTGCATGATGTCAACCAGGCGCAGCGTCTTGCCAGCCATGTGCTGTTGATGCTGGAACAGGGGCGCTGGCTGGCCGGCAGCCGCGCGGACATGTTGACGGCCGGGCATCTGCAGCAGGTCTATGGCTGCCCGTTCCGGCGCCTCTACGATCCCCAGTCCGGGGCCAGCTGCTGGCAAGCGATATAATCCGGAGAGTATTTCTCAGGCTGCCCGGGCGCGGCGCCGCAACTGTGCCTGGCGGCCGATCAGCCGGCGCTCGATCCAACTGCGGGTCAGGCGGGCGGCCAGCTGGCGGGTGCAGGCACCCCCGGCAAGCGGTTGCGCGTATTCCAGATAGACCTGTGTTTCGGCGACCGACAGTACCCGCAGCAGGTGATGAAAAAAGGTTTCCTCCCCGACGAACGGCGCCAGTTCATCACGCGCTCCGGCACGGAAATATCGGATGGCCACCGCCTGGATGGGAAAATCGTTATCGATGGCCGCCTGAAACAGCGCGGGAAAAAACGTTTTCACTTCCCGGCCGTCGGTACTGGTCCCTTCGGGAAACACCAGCCCGCCGACGCCCGCGTTGAGGCGGTGTTTGAGTGAAACCAGCAAGTCCCGGATACCGGCCAGAGAATAGCGCGACAGAAACAAGGTCCCGGTCAGCCCTGCCAGACTGCCCAGCAAAGGCCAGCGCCGCACATCGGCCTTGGCCACGAACACACCGGGCGCCACTGCAGCCAGCGCCGGGATATCCAGCCAGGAAATATGATTGGCCACCAGTAAGGCCGGTTGCGCCAACACCCGCCCCTGCACATGCACGCGCAGGCCGATAATGCGATTGAGCCTTTGCATCCAGCACTGGATACGACGCAGACCCGCGGGCCGGCAATGCCAATCCGGCCCCAGGCTCAGCCGATACAGGAACACCTGGAGAAAACCGGCTAGTACATGTCCCGTCAGGCGCAGCAGGCGCCGCAACACTCGACAGCGTTGCAGAAGGGTCATGACGTTCCCATAAAATGGCGCGCATAGCGCCGTTCCAGGTTGTCCCGGTCAAGCACCACGAACAGATCGGCGACATCGAAATCCGGATCCCAACAGGCTTCGCGGCTGATGCGCGCACCCAGACGCAGATAACCCTTCAATAACGGCGGCACTGTGACCGCCTCATCCGGCCCGCCGTGCTCGACCGGCGGCAGGGGCAGACGCGGCCTCACTGCCTGGGCATCGGCCAGCGCATAACGCTCGGCAAGCCGTTCGATCAGGGCCCGCGCCGCCAGCCCCCGGTTGCCCATTTCGATACTGGCGCAGCCGATCAAATAGTCGACCTGATGAATATCCACCATGCGCGCCAGCCCCGACCAAAGAATAGCCAGGGCACTGCGGGACCGGAAATCCGCATGAATACAGGTTCTGCCCACTTCCAGAATGGTACCGGGCAAGGTCCGTATATTGTCCAGATTGAATTCGGTTTCCGAATAAAACCCGTGTCCCCGCCGGGCATCCCGGTCCAGCAGCAAACGGGTGGTGCCGACCACTTGCCCGCTGTCTGAATGCCGCACCATTAGATGGGTACAGAACGCATCGAATTCATCTTCATCGATACCCGGGCGCCGGGAATGCAGATGCGCGCCCATCTCCCCGGCAAACACCTGGTGGCGTAAGCGCTGACAGGCTTCCAGGTCCTGCTCGGTACGGGCGATCTCAACCGAAAGCGAGCCGGATAAATCGCCGCCCTCGGCGGGTACAACCACTGCCACTGACTGAACCATACGGTTTCCTCTTGTGTCGTGCCGTATGGGGTAACGTTAAGAATATCAAGTGACAAAGTCGTGAACACGCCATGACAAAGCCATGACATGATGTCGAAATGACGACGGGTTCAGGTCGGTGAGGATCAGGAAAAAATGCGTTGCCACCACCGCCGGCGATTGCCCGGCAAGGGCATGTTCGCTTCCAGATCCACCGGGGGCATGAGTGACATGATCCAGCCCGGCTTGGGCGGATTATCGGAAAAACCGCAGGACACTCCCAGATTGTTGGGATCAAAGATTTTTACATACGAAGGATCATCGAAAGAATCCGTATAGACGATACCGCAGTAATCCTCGGCGTGTTCACGCCGCAGCAGCGCATCCACCTCGTCGATAAACCGCCTGACCTGCTGAGGGGAAGCCGCTTCCGCCGGGGGGGCTTCGCCGACGGCATAGAGATACCAGCCCTGGTCCGCATGATCTTTCAGCACCGACCAGAAATCAGCCAGCTGATCCCATTGCAGGACGCCATAAAAAGTCCCGCGAAACGCTTCGACAAACGGGTGGATGGATTCTGCCGGCTTGGCCATCGTGCTGAGCCTTATTGAGATTGTATGTCTCCAATAATCTATGACACATGTATGGTTTTTTCAAGTCATTAAAGCCGAAAAGCCATGCTTGACAGTCCGCTGGCCGGCCCGTATCTTGCCCGCCTACTGAGACTTCCGGTGTTCCACGGATATTCCATCCGGGGAATGAAACGGGAAGCCGGTGCGGAGAATACCGTAACAGAACGGGTTGCTCTCCCAGTCCGGCGCTGCCCCCGCAACGGTAAGTGAGTCAGGGTGAATCGACAGGCCACTGTGCCCACCGGCATGGGAAGGCGATTCATCCGGCAGCCGCCACTCACAAGCCCGGAGACCGGCCGGAAGTCACCCCATGGTCCGTGTTGCGGAGGGCGACACCCGGGTGGATCGTCCGTTGCTGTTGTCGTTCTGCTCGTTCTCTCTCTGTCAATCCGGTAATGCAATGCGCGGGGAGCGCACACAGAGAGAACATCATCCGATGAATAAAACCCGCTTGATCATCCTGCCCCTGCTGGCGGCTGCCGGCCAGCCGATGGCCGATACCCTGACTTCGGAACCGATGCTGGTCACCGCCACCCGCACCGAACAGGCCGCCGCCACCAGCCTCGCCACGGTCACCATCATCGACCGGCAAACCATCGAGCAAAGCCAGAGCCTGGACGTCGCCGAATTGCTGCGCAGCGTTGCCGGCATCGATATCGCGCGTAACGGTGGCCCCGGGCAGTCCACTTCATTCTTTATTCGCGGCACGGAAAGCAACCATGCCGTGGTGCTGATCGATGGGGTCAAGATCAATCCGGGCACAATCGGCCAGCCGGCCATCCAGAATATCGATACGGCGATGATCGAGCGCATCGAGATCGTCAAGGGACCGCGCTCGACGCTGTACGGCTCGGATGCCATTGGCGGGGTGATCAATATCATCACCCGGCGTGACGACCGCCTGGCCGTCAGCGCCATGGTCGGCAGTTTCGCCACCCGCAAACTCAATGCCACACTGGGGCAGAAACGGGACGACCTTTACTACGGCTTCGATATCGGCCTGAGCGACACCAACGGCTTTCCCACCCGCACCACCTCCACCGTCGACAGCGGCTTTGACAACACGAACGTCAACGCCTACCTCGGCACCCGGCAGTCCTGGGGATCCCTGGAATTGCGGCACTGGCAGGCCACCGGCACCTACGATTACCTGAGTTTCTCACTCCTACCGGTCAATCAGGATTATACGAACAGCAGTACCGCGCTGAGTAACGAACTCTTCGTCACCGACATCTGGACCAGCAAGCTCACGCTCAGCCATATCGAGGATCATATCGAACAGAATCAGAGCAGCGACTTCGTGCGCACCCGACGCAATGCCCTGGACTGGCAGAATGACATTGAACTGGATCGGCATCTGGTCAGTGCCGGCATCACTCTGTGGCGGGAACAGGCCAAGGCCATTTCTTTCGGCAGCCCGTACAGCGCCGACACCGATACCAACGAAGTCTTCATACAGGACGACATCGACCTGGGCCGGCATAAACTCCTGGCCGGCCTGCGCTACACCGACCATGAAACCGCCGGCAGCAATACCACCTGGAACCTGGGTTACGGCCTGCAACTGAACGACGCCAGCTTTTTGTACGCCAATGCCGGCACGGCCTTCCGCGCGCCGGATGCCACCGACCGCTTCGGTTTCGGCGGCAACCCCAATCTGCGCCCGGAAACCTCGCGTTCCTGGGAACTGGGTCTGCGGCACCAGTTCACCCCGGCTCTCAAGGGCAGTCTGGCGGTGTTCAACAACGATATCGATAACCTGATAACTTTCCCGGCTCCGAGCTTCACCGCCACCAATATCGGCAAGGCCAACATCCGCGGCCTGGAGGCCACCCTGGATTTCCGCCAGGGTCCCTGGGAAGGCGACCTCTCGGCCAGCATCCAGAACCCCAGGGACAAGTCGAACGACAGCCAGCTGCTGCGACGCGCCAAACGCAGTCTGGATGCCCATCTGAACTACACCTGGCAGCCCGGTGCCCGTATCGGCGCCGAGCTGCTTGCCCAGAGTGCGCGCCACGATATCGATGCCACGACTTTCGCCGCCACCACCAACCCGGGTTACGCGATCTTCAACCTGACGGCCGATTACCGCCTGGCGCCGGCCTGGATTCTGGCCGCCCGGGTCGAGAATCTGGCCGACCGGGATTACGTGCTGGTCAACGGCTTCCGCACTCAGGAACGCTCAGCCTATCTCACCCTGACCTACCAACCGGGTAACCGGGACTGATGAACCGGGTGCTGGGCATCAGTCTGGCGGCCTCGGCCACTTTGCATCTGGCCGCCGGCGGCCTGGCGGGCTTCACCCCGCAAACGGACAGTCCCACGCCGCGCTCACTGTCCCTGGTGGTGCACCCGCTCAGCCACCGGGCACAGCCGGCAATTCCCGCTGCCAATCCGCCGGGCCAGGCCCCCGAACAGGCCTCTCCGCCGCCCGACACCCGCTTATCCAATGCGCTCCCGGCGCTGCGGCCGGTACCGGCAGCCGGGCATCCGGACCGGCCTCGGGTGCCGCCCGAGCCGGTTCCCGGCAAACCGTCCGAACCGGAAACCCCGGCCGCGGCCGCGGTCCCCCAAGTCATCACCCGCCAGACACCGCCGCAACCGGCGCCGACCATGCCGACCGCCAACCAACAGCGGGTGCGGGAAGGGTTACAACAGCTGTTGCGCACCCAGTTCTACTACCCCCGCACCGCGCAGCGTCGCGGCCTGGAAGGCACCGTGCTGATCGCCCTGCATATCAGCCCCGATGGGGCGATCAGCGATATCCGTCTCGACCGGGGCTCCGGCGCGGCACTGCTGGACCGGGCCGCGCTCACCAGCGCCGGCAATATCAGTCTCACGCCCGAGGCCATCGACTGGCTGGACGGGCAATCCATCGACCTCATCCTGCCTGTCACTTTCTCGCTGGTTGATGGATAATCGCCATTTATGGGCAACCGCTTATCCAGAATCTATACCCGCACCGGAGACCAGGGCAGTACCGGCCTCGGTGACGGCTCACGCATCAGCAAGGATTCTCGGCGGGTGGAAGCCATCGGCCAGGTCGATGAACTCAACGCCCTGCTGGGCATTGTTCTGGCACAAACGGCGCTTCCCGGGCCGGTGGCGGAAACGCTCAGTGAGGTACAACATCAGTTATTCGATCTCGGCGGTGAACTCTGCCTGCCGGCTCACCCGGTCCTCGAAGACCGCCATATCGACTGGCTGGAACAACAACTCGATACGCTCAATGCCGCCCTGGCGCCGCTGAAAGAATTCATCCTGCCCGGAGGTTCCCCGGCTGCCGCGCATTGTCATCACGCGCGTACCGTGTGCCGTCGGGCCGAGCGCCGGCTGCTCTCCCTGTCCGCGCAGGAAACTCTGAATCCCGCCGCATTGGCCTATCTCAACCGGCTGTCCGATCTGCTGTTCGTGATGGCCAGAACGCTGGCCCGCCAGGAAGGTGGCCGGGAAGTGTTGTGGCGTCATACGCGTTAAAGGGCCGCACACTTGCCCGCACCCGTGCATCCCGGTAGCCTGTCAGGCCCTGTACTGAATTCGGGAGTCTGCTTGTGAGCTGGTGGGGAAAGGTTGTCGGCGGCGCCTTCGGTTTTATGCTCGGTGGTCCGCTGGGCGCGCTGCTCGGCGCCGCGGTCGGGCACCGCTTCGATAAAGGCCTGGGCGGCCTCGACCATGAAGCCCTGGAATCCGGTGACCAGGAACGGATCCAGTCCGCTTTTTTCACCGCCACATTTTCGGTCATGGGCCATATTGCCAAAGCCGACGGCAAGGTCACGGCCGATGAAATCCGCATGGCCGAACACATCATGGGACAGATGCATCTGTCCGCCGAGATGCGCAAGACCGCGCAACGCCTGTTCAATGAAGGCAAAGCAGCCGACTTTCCTCTGGCCGGCGTTCTGGAGCAGTTCCGCCGCGAATGCCAGCGGCGGCGCAATCTGATCCGCATGTTCATCGAGATCCAGCTGCATGCCGCTTATGCCGACGGTGCGCTGCATGCCAACGAAGCCGCAGCCCTGAAGCTGATCTGCCGGCAACTGGGTATTTCCGAGTTCGAATTCCGGCAACTGGAGACCATCGTCCGCGCCGCGCATCATTTTTCCAGTGGTGGCGGCCAGCGCGGGCGCACCGCGCCGCCGCGCAAAGATCTGCTCAAGGAAGCCTATGCCCTGCTGGGCGTGAAGCCATCCGACAGTGATGCGGATATCAAGAAAGCCTACCGGCGGCTGATGAACCAGCATCATCCCGACAAGCTGGTGGCCAAGGGGCTGCCCGAAGAAATGATCAGCATGGCCACGCAAAAGACGCAGGAGATCAAGGCTGCCTATGAAACCATCAAGGCCGCCAGAAAACCGTGAACCCCGTGCTGTCTCCAGCATCGGGAGCGACGCCGATCGAGGTTGAGAAATCATGAAACAAGCTGTTGTTGTTATCGGAATCGGCGAACTGGGCGCGGTTTTCGCCCGTGGTATGCTGCGCAGCGGGCACCCGGTCTATCCCATCACCCGGGAAATGGACATGGCCCTGGAATCCGCCAGCCTGCCGCAACCCGAGATGGTTCTGCTGGCCGTGGCGGAACAGGACCTGCATCCGACGCTGGAGGCCATACCGGAACCCTGGCGGCAACGCCTGGCGCTGTTACAGAACGAACTGTTGCCCCGTGACTGGCAGCGGCATGGTATCACCGACCCCACCGTCATTTCGGTCTGGTTCGAAAAGAAACCAGGCATGGACTCGAAAGTGCTGCTGCCTTCGCCGGTATACGGACCCAACAGCGCCTTGTTGAAACAGGCCCTGGAGAGTATCGCCATACCGGCCCGCGAACTGGATTCGCCGGCCCGGCTGCTGTTCGAGCTGGTGGTCAAGAATGTTTATATCCTGACCACCAATATCGCCGGCCAGGAGGTCGGTGGCACGGTCGGCGAACTGTGGCGTCAGCATGAACCCCTGGCGCGCGAGGTGGCCCATGATGTCATCGACCTGCAGGAACACCTGACTGGCGCAACATTCGACCGGGAGGCTCTGATACAGGGGATGCTGGCCGCCTTTGATGGCGACCCGCAACATGGCTGCATGGGACGCAGTGCACCGGTCCGCCTGCAACGCGCCCTGCAACTGGCCGATGAAGCCGGTCTGAAAGTACCCAGACTGCGCGCTATTGCGGCCGAGAAATTGTAAGCCGTACCCGGTCGATCGCCTCGCACAGCTGTTCGATCCCCTGCAACATGAGCGGCGTGGCGCGATGCATCAGATCGGCCGGCACCACGGCCACCGGCACATCCAGCAAGCGCCGGTCCAGCCAGACCGGATCTCGCTGCCTGCCGTCCGGCTCGCCCAGCACCAGCAGCTCCGGCTGCTCGAGATAAACCGCCTCGACGGACAGTGTCGGCGTCAGTCCTGGCAGCCGGGAAAAAATATTCCCGCCCCCGCACAAACGGATCGCTTCATCGATGATATGTGCGTGATTGACCGTCATCAACGGCCGCTCACTGATCTGGTAGAACAGCCGGACCGGCCGCCGCCCCGCATAGCGCTGCCGCAACGCCGCCAGACCCTGGCGAAACTTTGCCGCCTGACGGCGGCCGTTGTCTTCCTGCCCGGTCAGTCCGCCCAGTTCCTCCAGCAGTCGGGCAATGCTGTCGAGACTGTCCGCTTCGCGTACCCATAATGGCAAACCCAGTTCGCGCAGTTGCTGCTGCACCGCCGGCGGCGTTCCCGACCGCCATACCAGTATCAGGTCGGGCCGTAATGCCAACAGCCGTTCCAGATCCAGGCGCAGCGCATCTCCGACCCGCGGCAGTTGCCTGGCCGCTGGCGGATAATCACTGTAACTCACCGTACCGACCAGCCGTTTCTCACCGCCCACAGCATAGACCAGCTCGGTGAAATTCGGCGCCAGGCTGACGATACGCCGGGCCTCGCCTGCCGCCTGACAAGCCAATGAAACCAGCAGCAAACAAATCAGGCTGAGCTGGCGCATCATGTCAGATTGCGACGCGCAGGGTAGATAAGCACCGGCGCCTCGGCTCTATCCGGCTCAGGCCGGCATAAAGGACTTTCAGCGCAGCGATGGCCGGCAACGGCGCATGCAGCCCATGCGCCACTGGCGGGTGGCGGCCGGCCATCACGCCAGCCAACCGGTGATCGTCAACACCGCCAGGAAAAACAACCAGATGATCAATGTACGCTGCAGTAATTCCAGCGCCGCGGCAAACACCGGCGCCCAGTTCTCAGGCAGGCCGACATCCAGGGCCGCGCATCCCACCCTGTCCAGCAACTCGCCGGCCGGCATTCCCCAGCCGGCCTCATGAATGGCATTACGCCAGGCACGCAAGACATTATCGAAATGCCCGGCCAGGGCAAAGCCGATGACCATGATTCGCGATGGCAGCCAGTCCAGCACGGCCTGCAGCCATTCCAGTCCGGCGGCGAACGCCGGATCCCCGGCAAGCGGATGACGCACCAATTCTTTCACTGCCCGGTAGCCCACGGCACCGGCCGGGCCGAGCAGCAGAAACCAGCACAATACGCCGAAAACCCGCTCATTGGCCGCCACGAAAGCCGCCTCCAGTACGGCGCGGTGTTGCTGCTGCGGGTCATCCGGCCGTTCACCCAGCCAGGCCTTGGCCAGGCGTTGCGTGGCCGCCTCATCTCCCACGGCCAGTGCCTCCTGATAATCCTGCAGTTGCGAACGCCAGTCTCTCGGGCCGAGACAGACCACCAGCACCAGGATGGCAAATCCCAGCCCGGGCAGGCCACAGAGGATATCCGCCAGCGCCGAACCCAGCAGGGCGGTAACGCCCATTACCGGCAGCAGAATCAGCAGCAGCTCCAGCGCGGCTGACATCCAGTCGTAGCGCAGGCGCGCATGCAGCCAGTCCACGTAGGCATGAAACACTTCGTAACGCCGCCAGTGATCGACCCGGTCGTAGAAATGCTCAATCAACACGCCCAGCAGAACCGCCAGAATACCCATTGTTTATCCCCACTGATTCTTGGTTTCGATCCGCTTCCAGTCAAACGCCGCGCCCGGATCGGTCTTGCGTCCGGGAGCGATATCCGCATGGCCCACGATATGCCGCTGACCGAGTAACGGAAAACGGCCCTGCAATGTCCGTATCACCCGGTTCAGGTGCAGATACTGGGCATCGGTATAAGCCAGATCGTCGGTGCCTTCAAGCTCGATGCCAACCGAATAATCGTTGCACCGTTCCCGGCCCAGGTACTGGCTCTGGCCGGCATGCCAGGCCCGCCGCAGAAAAGAAACGAACTGCACCAGCTCCCCCTGCCGGCGGATCAGCAGATGGGCGGACACCCGCAAATCCTGCAGTTGCCGGAAATAGGGATCACCGCTGGCATCCAGCCGGTTACTGAACAAGGCCTCGATCTCGGCGCCGCCAAACCGACCCGGCGGCAGACTGATGCCATGCACCACCAGCAGCGACACTTCACCGCTGGGGCGTTGATCCTGATTGGGTGACACCACCCGGCGGACGCCCCGCAACCAGCCCGCGGGGTCGATAGACAGCTCCTCGCGCCGAACCGTTTCCAATGCGCTCTCAATCCTCGGTTTCCCAGCCCAGGAGTGTAACAGGTTACCGGGAAAGTCCCAGCCGGCCGGGCTTCGGTCTATCCGGAGACATCATAAAAGGATCCAAACACACCCTGCGCATAAAACTTGATTTACCCGGGCCGATCACGTCATCATGCGCACCGAGACCTGAATCAATGTTTTTCCGGCCGCTACCCTCTATACTTTCGCCGGCTTACCCGATAAGGATCAGTACGTGAAATTGCTGTTGTCAGCCCTGCTGCTCTCGCTGAGCATCGCCGTTCCGGCCATGGCGGAAACCCTGTATGTATCCGACCAGCTGGAAATCCCGATGCGTTCCGGCATTTCCAATCAACACCGCATCGTACGCATGCTGCCCAGCGGCACGCCCGTCACGGTGCTGGAAACCGATTCCACGGCCGTCTACACCCAGGTACAGACGCCGAGCGGCGTCGAGGGCTGGGTATTGAGCCGCTACCTGATGAAGATCCCGGCCGCCCGGGACCGCCTGACGGCGGCGGAGAAAAAGCTGGCCGACCTGGAACTGGAAAACCGTGAACGGGCCGCCAAACTGGCCGAAGCGGGCACGACCAAGGAATCACTGCTGGGCGAAGTGGAGCAGCTCAATAAAGAGAACAGCAAGCTGACCCAGGAGCTGGCCGAAATCCGCCGCACCGCATCCAACGCCCTGGCGCTGGACAGCGAGAACAAGCAACTGAAAAACAAATTGCTGGAGCTAGAACGCGAGCAGCAGAATCTGGCCCAGGAAAACGATTCACTCCGCGACCGCAGTGACCGTGACTGGTTCATGGTCGGCGCCGGTGTCGTCATTCTCGGCATCATTCTGGGTCTGATCCTGCCACGCATCCGCCTCAAGAAGCGGTCCAGCTGGGACACCCTCTGATACGCCCGCCTATAGCCCGCCGACAATGGGACGGATAAGCCCGCCGGCCGGCGAGTCGGCTGAATGTTTCACTCGTCCGTGACACATCCCTGGGAGGCATTGCTGACGTTCTTGATGAATTTATACAGGGTGCCGCGCGTCGCCTTGTAGGGCGGCATCACCCAGTCGGCCTTGCGCCGGACCATCTCTTCCTCGGAGACATCCACGCTGAGCGAATTATCTTCCGCGTTGATGGTGATGATGTCGCCGTTTTTGATCAGACCCAACGGCCCGCCTTCCTGAGCTTCGGGTACGATATGACCGATGATGAAACCGTGTGAGCCCCCCGAAAAACGTCCGTCGGTCAGCAACGCCACATCCTTCCCGAGACCGGCACCCATAATAGCGGAAGTCGGGGTCAGCATTTCCGGCATCCCCGGCCCCCCCTTCGGCCCTTCATAACGAATGACCACCACCTGGCCTTTCTCGATCTGCCCGTCTTCCAGGGCCTTGAGCATATCTTCTTCGCAGTCGAACACGTTGGCCGGACCGGAAAAATGCAATCCTTCCTTACCGGTGATCTTGGCCACGGAACCGCCCGGCGCCAGGTTGCCCCTGAGAATACGGATATGGCCGCTTTCCTTGATCGGATTGGCCAGCGAATGAAACACCTCCTGACCATCGCTGAGATCCGCCACGGCCGCGACGTTTTCGGCCAGCGTCTGGCCGGTGACGGTCAGGCAGGACCCCTCCAGCAGGCCTTCGGCCAGCAGGTATTTCATTACCGCCGGGGTGCCGCCGACATTATGCAGATCCTCCATGACGTATTTTCCGGATGGCTTCAAATCGGCCAGGAACGGAATGCGATCGGATACCGACTGGAAATCATCGATACTCAAGTCCTCACCGGCGGCTCGCGCCATGGCCAGCAGATGCAGCACCGCATTGGTCGAACCGCCGGTGGCCATGACGATGACCATGGCATTCTCGAACGCGGCGCGGGTCATGATGTCGCGCGGCTTGATATCCTGTTCCAGCAGCCGCTTCATGGCCGGTCCGGCAGCCAGACATTCGTCCCGCTTGCCCGGGTCCACCGCGGGCACGGAAGAGCTATAGGGGAGTGACATCCCCATGGCCTCGATCGCCGTTGCCATGGTGTTGGCGGTATACATGCCGCCGCAGGCGCCGGCCCCGGGACAGGCATGCTGCACAATATCCTCGCGTTCTTCCTCGCTGATGTGATGGGCGATGAACTCGCCGTAACTCTGAAAGGCCGACACGATATCCAACACATCGCCGTGGCTGCTGTGCCCCGGCTTGATGGTGCCGCCATAAACCATCAGCGCCGGCCGGTTCAGGCGCGCCATGGCAATCAGGGTACCCGGCATGTTCTTGTCGCAACCCGGGAGGGCCACCAGCCCGTCGTACCACTGGGCGCCCATCACGGTCTCAATGGAGTCGGCGATGATCTCCCGTGACTGCAGTGAATAACTCATCCCCTCGGTGCCCATGGAAATCCCGTCCGACACGCCGATGGTATTGAAGCGCATACCCACCATGCCCGAGTCCACCACGCCTTTTTTGACCACCGCGGCCAGATCATTGAGATGCATGTTGCAGGTATTGCCTTCCCACCACACCGACGCGATCCCGATCTCTGGCTTGCTCATGTCTTCCGCAGTCAGCCCGGCGCCATACAACATGGCCTGCGAGGCACCCTGCGCCTTCGGCTGGGTGATACGGGAACTGTATTTGTTCAGTTTTTTGCTCATCGTCTTATAACCTTACGTTCGTCATCTCCGGCGCTCCATCAAGGATACATCAACCCGCGTTGCGAGTTCGAATAAGGCCGGGATCCAGGAAATCACATTTTAATGCCTCGTCGGCGGCACACTCGGTTGATCGATCGCCGCAAAAATCTGTTCCGCGTCCACATGATCGAATTCATAATGGTGGCCGCAAAACTCACAGTCCACTGCCACGCGTCCTTCTTCACGCAGAATATCCTGCACCTCGGCATAACCCAGGCCACGCAGCATGGCTTCGATCCGTTCCCGCGAACAGCTGCAGCGAAAACTCACCGGCTCCGACTTGAACAGCCGCACGTCTTCTTCATGAAACAGCCGGTGGAGAATGTCGCGGTGACCCAGCTGCAGCAGTTCTTCATCGGTAATGGTTTCGCCCAGGTGCAGGGATCGATCCCAGGCATCATCATCTTCCGTTTTCCGCGGCAGCGCCTGCAACAGCATCCCGCCGACCCGTTCCTCGCTGGCCACCAGCCAGAGCCGGGTCGGCAGCTGTTCCGACATCTCGAAATAATCGGTCAGCGCAATGGCCAGACTGGGCTCGTTTTCCAGCTCGACAATACCCTGGTAACGATCCAGTCCTTCGCCGGGATCGATAGTGATCACCAGCCGCGCGTTGCCGATCAGGTCGGCAAAAGTCCCGGTCGTCGGCGCCTCACTCCAGTGCGCCAGACCCCGCAGGGATTTATCGGCTTTCACCTGCACCACCAGCATACTGACCGGCCCGTTACCGTTGATCTGCAGAGTCAGCGAACCCCTGAATTTGATCGTGGTGGACAACAGCGCGGCGGCGGCCATGGCCTGGCCGAGCAAATCCCGGACCGCTAGCGGGTACTGGCGTCGTTCCAGCACCGCCTGCCAGCTGCTGTCCAGATGCACCAGTTCGCCGCGCACATTGGTACGCTCCAAGATAAACCGGTTCAGAACATCGCGGTCACAATCAGACAAGGGGATCCTCGTACAATCACTACTCGCTTAGAATCTGCTTGAGCAGTTTGTTCACTGCCGCCGGGTTCGCCTTGCCCTGCGAGGCTTTCATCACCTGACCAACAAAAAAACCGAACAGCTTTTCCTGCCCACCCTGGTACTGCTCGTGCTGTTTCGGGTTGTTGGTGATCACTTCGCGGATCATCGCCTCAATCGCCGCGGGATCGGTGATCTGTTTCAGACCCTGCTTCTCGATCACCTCATCGGCCGTCTCTTCACCGGCCCACATGGCTTCGAACACCTGCTTGGCAATCTTGCCGGAGATGGTGTTGTCGGCAATGCGCTTGAGCAGGCCGCCCATGGCCTCGGCACTGATCGGCGAGGCGCTGATGTCAGTGTTCTCTTTGTTCAGCATAGCCGACAGCTCACCCATCACCCAGTTGGCGGACAGCTTGCCGTCACCACCGGCCGCTGCCACCACAGCCTCGTAATAGCCAGCCAGTTCGCGTGTGGCGGTCAGCACGCCGGCATCGTAGGCTGACAAACCATAATCATCCATAAACCGCTGTTTTTTGGCATCCGGCAGTTCCGGCAGGGTACCGCGAACGGCTTCGATGAAGTCTTCCTCCAGTTCCACCGGCAATAGGTCCGGGTCCGGAAAATAACGGTAATCGTTGGCCTCTTCCTTGGCGCGCATGGAGCGGGTCTCATCCTTGTTGGCGTCGTACAGGCGGGTTTCCTGCACCACCGTGCCGACGGACTCCAGCAGATCGATCTGGCGCTCGATCTCGAAATTGATGGCGCGTTCGACAAACCGGAATGAGTTGATGTTCTTGATCTCGGCGCGGGTGCCGAAGGCTTCCTGGCCCTTGGGCCGTACCGACACATTGGCATCGCAACGGAAGGAGCCTTCCTGCATGTTGCCGTCGCAAATCTCCAGATAGCGCACCAGCGAATGCAGCTTCTTCATGTAAGCCACCGCTTCCTTGGCGGAACGCATGTCCGGCTCGGACACGATTTCCAAAAGCGGCGTACCGGCGCGGTTCAGATCGATACCGGTCATACCGTGAAAATCCTCGTGCAGCGATTTGCCGGCATCCTCTTCCAGATGGGCCCGGGTGATGCCGATCTGCTGCACCGTCTCCTCATCGATTTCGACATCGACATAACCGTCGTGCACGATGGGCAGTTCATACTGGCTGATCTGGTAACCCTTGGGCAGATCGGGATAAAAATAGTTCTTGCGCGCGAACACCGAGCGCCGCGCCACCGTGGAATGGGTCGCCAGGCCAAACTTGGCGGCCATCCGTACCGTGGCCTCATTGAGCACCGGCAGCACGCCCGGCAAGCCCAGATCGACCGCGCAGGCCTGGGTGTTGGGCGCCGCGCCGTAGGCGGTGGAGGCACCGGAGAAAATCTTGCTGTTTGTCGCGAGCTGAGCGTGAATTTCCAGCCCGATAACCGTTTCCCATTCCATGTTGTTAACACCTAGCTAGTTGGTTTTGAGCCGCCAAGGACGCCAAGATAATAAATTTAGTTAGCCGTTGTTTTCTTCTCGTCACCCCGGCGTAGGCCGGAAAGACGCAGAACTTGAGTACCGATGACTTTTTATTTCCTTGGCGTCCCTGGCGCCTTGGCGGCTATAACAATTTCAGCCAAATTGCTCCGGCGCCCGAGTATGCCAATCGGTCGCCTGCTGGTACTGATGCGCCACATTCAGCAACCGGGCTTCATCGAAATAGTTACCGATCAACTGCATACCCACCGGCAGATCGTCACTGAATCCGGCCGGCAGCGACATGCCCGGCAGACCGGCCAGGTTCACCGCGATGGTGTAAATATCCGACAGATACATAGTCACCGGATCATCGACCTTGGCGCCGATGTTGAACGCCACGGTCGGCGAGGTCGGCCCGGCGATCACATCCACCTGCTCAAAAGCCTGTTTGAAATCATCCGCAATCAGGCGCCTCACCTGCTGGGCCTTGAGATAATAGGCATCGTAATAACCGGCCGACAGCGCATAGGTACCGACCATGATGCGCCGCTTGACCTCGGCACCGAAGCCTTCACCCCGGGAACGCTTGTACAGATCCTCCAGGTCTTTCGGCTCCGCACAGCGATGGCCGAAACGCACTCCGTCCATGCGCGACAGGTTGGACGAACACTCGGCCGGGGCAACGACATAGTAGGCGGGCACCGCCAGCCGGGTATTGGGCAGACTGATCTCGACCAGCGTCGCCCCCTGGCTCTCGAGCTGCTTGACCGCCTGTTCGATCACGGCCGCCACGCCACTGTCCAGACCCTCACCGAAATATTCTTTCGGCATACCGACCCGCAATCCGTCCAGGCTGTCCTGCAGGTGCGCCGCATAATCATCCACCGGCCGTTTCACACAGGTCGAGTCCGCCGGGTCAAAGCCGGCTAGAACACCCAGCATCAGCGCCGCGTCCTCGGCCGTGCGCGTCATGGGGCCGGCCTGATCCAGGCTGGAGGCGAAAGCGATCATGCCATAACGTGACACCCGGCCGTAGGTCGGTTTGATGCCCGTGATGCCGCACAGCGCGGCCGGCTGCCGGATCGAGCCACCGGTATCGGTGCCGGTGGCGGCCGGGGTCAGACGCGCCGCCACCGCCGCCGCGGAGCCGCCCGAGGACCCTCCCGGCACCGCGGCCGTATTCCAGGGATTTTTCACCGGTCCGTAAAAACTGGTTTCGTTGGAAGAGCCCATGGCGAACTCATCCATGTTGGTCTTGCCCAGCATCACCGCCCCGGCCGCCTGCAGGCGCCGCGTCACGGTGGCATCGTAAGGTGCGATGAAATTATCCAGCATCTTCGAACCGCAACTGGTGCGCACCCCGTCGGTACAGAAAATATCTTTATGGGCGAAGGGGATACCGGTCAGCGGGCCGGCGTCACCGGCGGCCAGCCGGGCATCGGCGGCACGCGCCTGGGTCAGCGCCAGTTCTTCGGTCACGCTGATGAAACTGTTGAGCTGGCTGTCATGCGCCTGGATGCGCTGGAGAAAATGACCGGTCAGCTGTTCGCTGGAAAAAGCCTTGTCGCGCAGACCGGCCGCCAGTTCGGCGAGGGTTTTGTTATGCATGGGGTAATGTCACTCGATAACTTTGGGTACCAGATACAGGCCCGCCTCGACGGCCGGGGCATGCTCCTGAAAATGTTCACGCTGGTTCTGTTCGGTCACTTCATCCGGGCGCAGACGCTGGGTCATGTCGAGCGGGTGAGCCATGGGTACGACCCCGCTGGTGTCGACCTCGTTGAGCTGTTCGACGAAGGCCAGAATGTCGGACAGGTTGCGCGCATAAACCGGCACGTCCTGCGGGTCGATCGCCAGACGCGCCAGATGGGCGATCTTTTCGACTTCGGCGGGTTCGAGGGCCATGAGTGCTCCTTGGAAAATGGGAGAGATATCGCAAAAGATGCAGTTTACCGTATCACGCTGCCGGTAAAAATAGTTTTGTATCTTGCCCCCCACCCCCGGGGGTTGATACATTAGCGCAGGCATTTTACAGACGGTTTACCGTCTTCTTCAGGAGTCTACTCCGTACATGTTGGGCTTTAAAAACCTACTGGGATTGTTTTCCAACGATCTTTCCATCGACCTCGGCACAGCCAACACCTTGATTTACGCCCGCGGCCAGGGCGTGGTTCTCGACGAACCCTCGGTGGTCGCGATCCGTCAGGACCGCGGCCCGGGAGGCCCGAAAAGCATCGCCGCCGTGGGTATCGAGGCCAAACGGATGCTGGGCCGCACCCCCGGCAACATCCAGGCCATCCGACCGTTGAAAGACGGCGTAATCGCGGAATTCACCGTCACCGAAAAAATGCTGCAGCATTT
>Ga0114931_10002704_pt1 | contig 22521 bp, 20 predicted proteins | sample 2SBtaG_FD_89579 | JGI IMG/M metagenome (GOLD analysis project Ga0114931, IMG submission 89579) | Deep subsurface microbial communities from Kolumbo volcano to uncover new lineages of life (NeLLi) - 2SBTROV14_V59a metaG | ecosystem: Environmental > Aquatic > Marine > Volcanic | place: Kolumbo... | reverse complement strand
TCCGCTGGAGCCGGTTTCGGTGCGTCTGGCGCCGGTTGAGTTTGCCTTGTGGAAGGGAGCCAAAGAGTGGGTATACGTCCGCCAACTCTGGGACGGCCTCGAGAGCACGCTCGGAGCCCCCGCTGTCTGTCTGTCTCTGGTCGGCGTGGGCTTGGCGATGGCGCGGCGCCGCACGGCTGCCTTGTGGCTGTTGATCCCTTCTCTGTCGCAATACTATGTGTCGTTGCGGGGTCTCGATTTGATCACCGTGCGTTATCTGCTGCCGATCAGTGTGGTGCTGGCCTTGCTGGCTGCCGCCGCGCTGGTCGAGTCGTACCGTTGGTGGCCTTCGGCTCGCTGGCGCGCGTCGGTTGTGGCTGTCTCGCTAGCGGTTTGCGCACTGGCCGCGGGCCGGGCACTGGAAACGCTCTGGCTGTTCGAAACCGACGCCCGTTACCAGGCGGAGCGTTGGATGGAGACCCATGCCGCGCCCGATAGCGCCGTCGAGTACTATCAGAAGGATACCTATCTACCGAGATTTCGCGGTAGCCTGCACGGCCGGCGGATACCGATTGCGGAACGTACGGTTGCAGGCCTGGCTCGGCGCGATCCGGCGTATATTGTTTTGAGCTCCGCCTCGCGCAAGAGTATCGCGCATATCTGGAACCCGGATTGGCGCGAGACACGGGAGCTTCTCCAGCCAATTCCGGAGGCGGCCGAGCTACTCGAGAAACTCGAAGGCGGCGACCTCGGCTATCGGCAGGTGGCCTCTTTTTCGCAACACCCGGTCACGCTCCGATTGCGGATCACGAGTCTGGCCCCGGAGATACAAATCTATGCACGTCAGTGAAGCAGAGTTGTCCGGAGACGACGCCATCAGTAGCGAGCGCACACCATGCCTGATCTGCGGCGGTACCAACTTCCGATCCCGGTTCCCGTCGATCGCGGAGCCCGTGGATCAGGAGGCAAGCTCCGAGCCGTATCGTATCACCCACAGTGAGCGAAAATTCGTCGGCGCAATCGTTCGTTGCGTCGATTGCGGGATGGTGATCCTACCGCTCGACTTCGTGCCGAGCGGCTCCTACACGGATGCCGCCGATCCCTATTATCTCGAGCAGGAGGCGGAACGCTTGGCCAATGCGCACGCCCTGCTCGAGCACGTTCCGCCGGGCGGCAAGCTGCTCGAGATTGGCTGTGCTGCGGGATTTCTCTTGCGTGCCGCTCGGGATCGCGGTTTCGATGCGCTTGGTGTCGAAATGTCAGAATGGGCGTCGGGCGTCGCTCGCGACCAGTACGGACTCGATGTCCGCACGGGCAAGCTCGAGGACATCGGCTTAGCCGACGATACCTTTGACGTAGTGGTGCTCGCCGATGTGATCGAGCACCTGACCGATCCTCGGCGGACGTTGCGTGAGATCGGGCGCGTGTTGAAACCGGGCGGCAGACTTTTGTTGCTGACGCCCGACGCCGGTAGTGTCGTCGCCCGGATTGCTGGAGCCCGCTGGTGGGGATTGCTGGACGATCACTACTTCTACTTTTCCCGCGACAATCTGAAACGTTTTCTCGAAGGGGAGGGTTTCGAGGTGGTGACGATAACGGCCCACGGCAGGAAGTTCCCGCTTGCTCACTGGCTGTCGAAGGTCGATCAGTACAGCCCGTCGGTGCACCGCGCGATCGCTGGTGTGGTGGGGGCACTCGGGATTGGCGAACTACAAGTACCCGTTAACTTGGGAGACATGATGGCATGCGTAGCTCTGAAGAAATAGTAGAAGAAATCGAATCGGCTGATGCGGCTGCGTTGTCGAAGCCCAAAGTCGTCGTCGTCATGCCGGCCTACAATGCCGGGCAGACGCTGCGGATGACCTACAAGGAGCTTCCGCGAGATACCGTCGACATGGTGATCCTGGTCGACGATGCGAGCACTGACGACACGGTTGCGGTTGCCCGGGATCTCGATCTCAAGCTGTTCCTGCACGATCGCAACTACGGTTACGGAGCGAACCAGAAAACCTGTTACCGGGAAGCCCTCAAGGCGGGCGCGGAAATCGTGGTCATGGTGCACCCGGATTACCAATACGATCCGACCCTGGTGCCGGAGATCATCAAGCCGATCCAGGAGGGCGAAGCGGACGTAGTGCTGGGCTCGAGGCTGAAGAGTGGCGCGCCACTTTCGGGTGGGATGCCGTGGTGGAAATACGTCTCGAACCGATTCCTGACCGGCGTCGAGAACTGGATCTTCGGGCTCAGCCTGGCCGAGTATCACACCGGATACCGCGCCTACAGTCGTGACGTGCTCGAAACGGTCAATTTCGAGCTCAACGCCGACCAGTTCATTTTCGACCAGGAGATTATCGCGCAGTTCGTCGAATCCGGCTTCCGCATCGAGGAGATTCCGGTGCCGACGCGCTATTTCGCCGAAGCCTCGTCGATCAGCTTCGTGGCGAGTAGCCGGTACGGGTTTGGGATCTTGTGGCTGGTGACACGACTCGCCCTCCACCGGGCTGGTCTCTGGCCGCAGCGGCAGTTCGAGAGCCTGGGAAATCGCTATCAAGAAGTTTCGTGAGTTCTTTGTGAGTACTGGGGGTACGATCTCGACGGGCGACGGGCAGGTGGCCGCTGTGCCATCGCCGAGCGCCGATCCGTTGGATAGCGACCTGGCTCCTGCGGTGGGTCCATCCGGCGACGAAGTGGCCGCGGCGACGCGCCCGGCTGGGGCTCCGCTCTATACGCCGTGGTGGAAGGTGTGGCTGCCCGTCCCGCTGATCTTATTGCTCTTGGACGCCGCTTTTCCCTTTTATTTCTGGCGGATTCCCAAGCTGAGCGGGACTTCCGACGATTACAGCTATCAATTTCTCTACGACCTTCACGATCTGCAGACGCACCGCCCGCCGGGGCTGAGGATGCTGGCGTTTGGCAGCTCGGTGACGAGTGCCTTCGATCCCTACCAGATTGCCGGACTCCTCGAACGGGACTTTCCGGATCGAGCGATCGAGGTACGCAGGATCCTGCGCCCCGGCAGCAAACCCTCGGACTACCATCTGCTCTGGCAAACCGAGTTGGCGCCGATTCGACCCGATGTGATGGTGCCGGTGTTCAACCTGGTGGACTACATCAATCCCGGGTTCGAGCGGAGCTTGAAACCGGGAATTCGGTACATTCTGCCGCCCTGGCAAACCTTGAAGGCGCGTTACGATCTGATCCCCGGGTTTGCCGAAAAAGTGGAGATGGTCGTGGCCAGCGTCAGTAATCTGTACCGATTTCGCAAGCCGATCCGGTCGACCATCCACGACCACGCGAAGCTCGTGCGCTCGTGGTGGCGCGGCGGCGGGAACGAGCCCTACGGGGTCTACCCGGATGGATACACCAAGCCGCGCTTCGGTGTACCGGTGAGTGACGAGCTCGAATATTTCGTCGATCCGCGCTGGATCGACCAGCGCGGCCGGGCTCGCCTGCGTTTTTTGCACGACGGCGAGCTGCTTGCGACGCGTGACGATGCGGAGCCCGGATGGCACCGGATTTCGCTGTCGGGGGTTGGCTCTGGTGCCAAGGGGCTACTGGACGTCGAGATCGAGGGCGGCTGGAGTCCGCGCGCCGACGGCGACGAGGACTTCCGGCTTCTCGGCGTGCGCCTGCGAGAAGGGCTGGTGGATCCGTCGGCGGCGCAGCGGCGGCCACCCCTGCGCTATCCACCTGTGCGGCCCAGCGACACCAAGCAGCTACTCCGCATGCGGGGCGCCCGAGGCGAGGCTTACGAGAAAATTTGGCAGAAGACGTTGGCGGCGGATGACGACTTTGGGCATCGGTTTCGGCTCTACCGCAAGGCAAAGCTCGAACGCAGTCGGACGAAATTCGCGCCGACCCAGGAATTTGATGAGATGCGCAAGATGGTGCGAGAGATGGCCGGCAAGGGAATTCGGGTCGTCATGATCAATACCCCCGAGAACCCCCTGTTGGAGGGCGTGGTGACCAGTCAATTCTACCGAGACTACCTGGCTTTCTTTGCGTCGATCGCCGCGTCGAGCGACCGTATATCCTTCATCGACCTGCACGATCAATTGCCGCCGGAGGATCTCAACGACTGGCATCACTTGAACTATGTCGGCCAACTCGAGGCTGGACGGCTGATTGCCAGCGATATCGCTCCAGTGATTGCCCGGGCGGTCGATGACCGGGCCGGAAACCAGTAGGGCGCGCCAGCGCAGCGACCTCCCATGCTATTCAACTCGGTAACCTTCGTCCTCTTCCTGCCGATTGTCCTGTTGGTGATCTCGGCGTCGCCGCGCCGCTTTCGCAACGGGATCATCCTCGCTGCGAGCTACGTCTTCTACGGTGCCTGGGATTGGCGATTTCTCGGGTTGATCCTGACTTCGACGTTGCTCGACTACTTCAGCGCCCTCGTCATCGATGGCTCGGACGACCCGCGGCGATCCCGTTTCGCGCTCAGGGTCAGTCTGATCGGCAACCTGGGGATCCTCGGTACCTTCAAGTACTTCAACTTCTTCGTCGACTCCGCCGTCACCCTGATCGAGTCGTTCGGGTGGCACGCATCGCGACCCGCGCTCAGCCTCATCCTGCCCGTCGGGATCTCCTTTTATACCCTGCAGACCATGTCGTACACGATCGACGTGTACCTCGGCCACATGCGGGCGACGCGGCGATTCCTCGAGTTTGCTGTGTACGTCGCCTACTTCCCGCAGCTCGTCGCGGGGCCGATCGAGCGGGCGCGCGATTTGTTGCCGCAGATCGTGTCGCCGGGCAAAGTGACTGGCGAACGCATCAACATTGGCCTCATGTTGATGATGGTCGGGTTCACCAAGAAGGTGCTGATCGCCGACTCGATCGCTCCCATCACAGCTGCGATCTACGACCATCCCGAGGCCTATACCGCGGGCGTTCTGCTGAAGGGATGTTACCTCTACACCTTACAGATTTTCTGCGACTTCTCGGGATACAGCGACATTGCGCGCGGAGTGAGTGAGCTCTTGGGGGTACGCCTCGGCGAAAACTTCCGGCAGCCGTATTTGTCACAGTCGGTGACCGAGTTCTGGCGGCGCTGGCACATGTCGCTGGGAAGCTGGCTGCGCGATTACGTGTACGTTCCCCTCGGTGGCAACCGCGGTAGCACGTTGCGAACCTACAGCAACATCATGGTGACCTGGCTGTTGTGCGGGTTGTGGCACGGCGCCGCCTGGACCTACGTGGCGTGGGGTGGCCTGAACGGCTTTTACATCTGCGCCGAGCGTTTGTCGGGAATCGGCCGGAGCGATCCACCCGAGGCGAAGACGGCATCGCAGTGGGCCATCCGGGTCGGGCGGTCGGTGCTGACCTTCCATCTTATCGTCATCACGTTCATCGTCTTCCCGGCGCCGAGCTTTGGCAACATCATCGAGTATGTGCGGGGACTGTTGGTGTTCGATCACCTTCTCGACGTCGGTGTGGTCCCCGTGTTGGCCGGCCTCGCGGTGCTCGCCATCGATATCCCGCAGAATGCCTCGGGCGACCACAGCGTCTTCCTGCGCCTGCCGTGGTGGGTGCAGGCACCGCTCTATGCGACGCTGTGCCTGGCGATGATGCTCTATGGCGACCGCAATATTCCGTTCATCTACTTTCAGTTCTAAGGCACGTCGGGATGCGAGTCGGACATGTGATCGGGCAGTTGACGGCGGGCGGGGCTGAAGGCCAGCTGCGGTTGCTCACTTGTTCGCCGAACCGGCGCGCCGTACCCTTTGTCTACTGCTTGAGCGAGCGCACCGAACCGTACGGCCGAATCCTCGAGGATGCCGGCGTCGCGTTGCGAATCGTTGGCGGCGGGCGCTTTGCCAGAGTACGGCGCCTGCGCGATTTGCTGGCTGCCGACCGGGTCAATATCGTCCATTCGTGGTTGTTCATCGGCAACGCATACGCCTGGGTGGCGAACGGAGGGCGGCGGCCCCTGGTAACCTCGGCTCGCAATTGCAAACGTCAGGGAGCGGCCCTGGACATTGTGAACCGGTTGGCGTTCGCGAGGTCCGCGGCGATCGTCGCCAATTCCAACCTCGTCGACGAATACATCCGCCGGGTCTACGCGGCGCCAGCGCCGCGCATCCGGGTGGTCCACAACGGCGTCGATCTAGCGCGCTTCTCGCAGCGCGAGCGAAGTGGACCCAGGGAACGGCCGACGATCGTTGCGATCGGTCGCGTCGTGCGGCAGAAGAATCCCGAGCTCTTCATCGCCGCTGCCCGGCGTGTGCTCGAGGTGATGCCGGGAGCGAAGTTTCTGTGGGTCGGGGCCGGTGCGATGCGTGACCGCCTGATTGCCGAGTTGAGCGAATCGGGGCAGACAGAGCGAGTTTCGTTCGTCGGCGAGCGCGCCGATGTCGAGAAGGTCCTCGACGATGCGGATCTGTTCTGGCTCACCTCGAATTGGGAGGGACTGCCCAACGTCGTCATCGAGGCGATGGCGAGCGGCTTGCCGGTGGTTGCGACAGAGGTCGGCGGTACGGGGGAATTGTTTGCCACCGGTGGGGAGGGTTGCTTGATCGCCTCCGGTGACGAGTCTGCACTGGTCGCGGAGTCGCTGGCGCTGCTCGGCGACCGACAGCGTTACGCCGAAGCCTCGACGGCGGCGCTCGCCAGTGCCCGGCGCTTTGCCGTGGTGAAGATGGTCGCGAAGATGGAGAGTCTCTACGAGGACGTGCATGCCAAGGTGGTTCGGTGAGCGACTTGTCGAAGACACCGAGTGTGTCGGTGGTGATTCCGATGCGCAACGAAGAGTCCAGTATCGGTGAGTGTCTCGAGGCCGTCTTGGCGCAGGACTATCCCGAGGACAAGCTCGAGGTGATCGTCGTCGATGGCGATTCCGAGGATAGGTCGGCGGCGATCGTCGAGGAGTTCGGGTTGCGTACCGGCCGCGTGCGTCTGTTGTGCAACCCGGTGAGGATTGTCCCGCCGGCTCTCAACGCGGCGATCCGCAGCGCGCGGAATGAAGTGATCGTCCGTGTCGACGGTCACACCAGGATCGCGAGCGATTATGTCCGCAAGGGGGTGGAGACGCTGTTGCGGACTGGCGCTGAGAACGTCGGCGGTCCGATGATCGCTGTCGGCGGCGGCGTCCTTGGCGACGCCGTGGCGCGGGTTACCAGCTCCCGCTTCGGGGTCGGCTCCTACTTCCATTTTGGCACCGAGGAGTGCGAGGTGGACACAGTGTACCTCGGGATGTGGCCGCGTTCGCTATTTGCCCGCATCGGCTTGTTCGATGAGGAGCTGGTGCGCAACCAGGATGACGAGCTCAACTACCGTCTGCGCAAGTCCGGCGGCCGCATCGTGCTCAATCCGGAGATTCGCTCGCACTACCAGAATCGGCAGAGTTTTCGGAAGCTTGCCAAGCAGTATTTCGAGTATGGCATGTGGAAGGTTCGGGTCTTACAGAAGCACCCGATGCAGATGAGCTGGCGCCACTTCGTGCCGCCGGCCTTCGTTCTGTCGCTGGCGGTGCTGCTGGTACTGGCGCCGATCTCATCTGCCGCGGCGCTCGCTTGCGCAGCGCTGGGCGGGTTCTATGTGGTAACGATCGGTCTGTTGTCGGCGCGGATGTCGGCCGCCGACGGTTGGTGCGCGTGGTTCGCCGCGTTGCGGGCGTTTGCGATCATTCACCTGTGCTGGGGGGCGGGGTTTCTCGTCGGACTGGGGCGTTTCGCGCGCCTGTGGACACGCCCCGAAGCACCACCGCCCGATCTGGACGAAGCGGCCTGAGGCGAGGGCAAGAGGAACCGGAGGGCGGGCAATAGGTCCGAGGGGCATGGCACCAGCGGCGAGGCATCTGGCTGAATCGGAGGGGGACGATGAGGGCGCGAGAGAAATTGACGGTCGAGGAAAAGATCTCGATTGCCTTGGATTTGATCAAGCGCGAACGCTCGCTGGAGGAGATTCGCGACTACTATCGGGTCAGCCACACCACGGCGTATAAGATTCGCAACGCCTTCATCGACGGTGGCCGGCGGGCGCTGGGTGGAGTTGACAAGAGTGGGGGAGACTTGGAGGCTCGCGTCCGGGCGCTGGAACAGCGGGTTGGAGTGGAGGCTCGGGGGCCCCGGGACCAACACAACGTACCCCGGCGCAGCAAATCGCCGTCGGGCAAGATCAATTCACAAGTGAGGTAAGTGAGGTAGATGTCTGATTTGTACTTGATTACCGGAGGTGCGGGGTTCATCGGATCGAGCCTCGCCGACGAGGTCATCCGCCAGGGTGGTCGTGTCAGGATATTCGACGATTTTTCCTCGGGCTTTCGCGAAAACGTCAGTGAAGGGGTCGAGGTCGTCGAAGGAGACCTGCGCGACTACGAGGCGGTGCGGTCGGCGATGGAAGGGGTATCCTACGTCTCCCATCAGGCCGCACTACGGTCGGTCGAGCGCTCTGTCGACGACCCTCTGAGCTCGAATGCGGTCAATGTCGGTGGCACGATGCACGTGCTCACCGCTGCTCGCGATGCGGGTGTGAAGCGGCTCGTCTACGCCTCGTCGTCGTCGGTTTACGGTGATTCCCCCGAGCTGCCGAAGCACGAGAAGCTGACCCCATCGCCGGTATCGCCGTATGCGGTGTCGAAGCTGGCGGCCGAGCACTACTGCCGCGTCTATGCGAAGCTGTACGGCTTGGAGACGGTGAGTCTGAGGTACTTCAACGTGTTCGGCCCGCGGCAGAGCCCGAAGTCGCAGTACGCGGCGGTGGTGCCCCTGTTCATGCGTGCGGCACTCGACGGCGTGCCACTCGAGATCCACGGGGATGGACGACAATCCCGCGATTTTACCTATATCGACAACGTGGTGCAGGCGAACTGGCGTGGATTCCGCGCCGACGGAGTGGCGGGCGAAGCGTTCAATGTGGCTTGTGGTGAGCGCCATGACCTGCTCGAGATCGCCGATCTGATCGAGGGGTTCGTCGGTCACAAAGTCGAGCGAAATCACATCGGGTCCCGTCGCGGCGACGTCAAACACACCGAGGCCTCGATCGACAAGGTCAGCACGATGATGGGCTACCAGCCCACCGTTGGCTTCGCCGAGGGAATGCAGCGAACCTTCGATGCGCTGGTGGCGAGGGGAAATTGACAGGCCCCGGTGCAGACGGTAGGCCTACACGTTTGACGGTGAGGGCATTGTGAGTATTCTAGTCAACCGAGACAGCCGCGTTGTGACCCAGGGCATCACCGGCTCTACTGGCCAGTTTCATACCCGGACGTGCCGCGAATACGGTACCCAGATGGTTGCCGGGGTTACCCCAGGCAAGGGCGGCGGCGACTTCGAAGGCATCCCGATCTTCGATACCGTCGAGCAGTCGGTTCAGCAGACCGGTGCCAACGTTTCGGTGATTTATGTTCCGCCTCCGTTTGCGGCGGATGCGATCATGGAGGCGGCTGACGCGGGAATCGCCCTGGTCGTGTGCATCACCGAGGGGATTCCGATTCTCGACATGGTGCGCGTGCAGCGCTACCTCGAAGGCAGGCCGACGCGATTGATCGGTCCAAATTGCCCGGGGATCATCACACCTGGGGCGTGCAAAATCGGGATCATGCCCGGCTACATTCACAAGCCGGGTCGCATTGGCGTGATATCGCGCAGCGGTACCCTGACCTATGAAGCGGTCCATCAGTTGACGACTCTCGGCTTCGGCCAGTCGACTTGTATTGGCATCGGTGGCGATCCGGTTGTCGGGACCGGTTTCGTCGATGCCCTTGGGCTGTACCAATCCGATCCGGATACTGACGCGGTCGTCCTCATCGGCGAGATCGGTGGCAGCGCCGAGGAGAGTGCGGCGGAGTTCGTCAAGCAACACATGACCAAGCCGGTGGTTGCATTCATCGCCGGTCAGACAGCTCCGCCGGGACGGCGGATGGGCCACGCCGGGGCGATTATCGCCGGTGGCAAAGGGACCGCCGCCGACAAGATGGCGGCGTTCGAAGCGGCAGGTGTACGCGTTGCGGAGAACCCGTCGGAAATGGGCACGGCGATGCCGGCAGTGATCGGGGAGCGCGGATAAGCATGGTCGAACGCACACTTTGCATCGTCAAGCCGGATGCGGTCGAGAAGCGCAGCAGCGGGGCGATTCTCGCCCGCATTGAGGAATCCGGTCTGCGCATCATCGCGTGCCGGATGTTGCTTCTTTCGCAAGAGGATGCCGGACGATTTTATGCCGTCCATCGCGAGCGCCCGTTCTACGGCGAGCTGACGCAGTTCATGTCGTCGGGCCCGATCGTTGTCAGCGTGCTGGAGGGCGAGGGCGCGATAGGACGATGGCGTGACCTGATGGGTGCAACCGATCCGGCGAAGGCCGCGGAGGCCTCGATCCGACGTGATTTCGGTACGAATGTGGAGCGCAATGCCACACATGGTTCAGACGCCCCGGAAACGGCCCGATGGGAAATTGGCTTCTTCTTTTCCGAGCAGGAGCTTCGCTCTTAGCGACGAACGGATCCTCCTGACGCCCGAGGCGTTGCGCGCCTGGGGCGAGCAGGAGGAACTGTCGGATTTCCGGGTTGCCCAGGTTCTCCGCTGGGTGTTCCGCGGTGGCATCACGGACTTCGCTGAGATGACGAACGTCGGCAAGGTGTTGCGCCGCTCGATGGCGCAACGGTTCCGGCTCGATGCTCTACCGCCGCCGCAGGCGGTGACGGCCAACGATGCGACCACCCGCTTGGTGTTTCGGCTACCGTCCGGCGGAGCGGTCGAAACCGTGGTCATTCCAGAGCGCCAGCGGTTGACCGTGTGCGTCTCTTCCCAGGTCGGCTGTGGGATGGGGTGCGACTTCTGCGCAACGGCGAAATTGGGCCTGCGACGCAGCCTGAGCGGCATCGAGATCGCGGCCCAGCTGGTCGCCGTGCGACGCCTACTCGGCCCCGACGAGCGGATCAGCAACGTCGTGTTCATGGGGATGGGCGAACCGCTGCACAACTACGCTGCGGTACTCGAGGCGATCGAGATCATGCGTGCCAACTGGGGATTTGCGCTTTCGGCACGGCGTATCACGGTATCTACGGTCGGGCTACTGCCGCAGTTGCAGCGTTTGACACGGGAAACCGACGTCGCGGTCGCGATTTCGCTGACCGCGGCGCGGGACGCCTTGCGCGATCGGCTGATGCCGGTGAACCGGCGCTATCCGCTGCGCGCGATCGCCGAAACCTGTCGCGAGTTGCCGATCTCTCAGCGCCGTCGGATTACTTTCGAGTATGTCCTCTTGCGTGGCGTCAACGACGGGGACAGTGACGCCAGTGATCTCGTGGGATTACTCGGCGGAATTCGGGCCAAGGTCAACCTCATCCCTTTTAACCCGTTTCCGGGCGCGCGCTACCAGGCGCCGACGCCGCAGGGAGTGCGCGATTTTCAGCAACGTCTCCTGGCGCGTGGGTTGAGCACTACCGTGCGAAAGACTCGCGGCGGTGATGTGCAGGCGGCGTGCGGGCAATTGGCCGCGGCGGCCGTCGGCTGACGGTTCGGTGGTGGCCCCGTGCGTCGCGGTGTTGGTCAATCCCGAGGCCGGGCTGTCGACCGGGCAGGATCAAACGGCGGCGTTGGCTGCCATCGTTGGCGATCGCGGTTTTGTGCGGCGGGTCTCGGCGGTCGACGAGCTCGCCGCATTTGCGTCGGAGGCACGCGACGCTGGAGTGGATATCGTCGCCGTTCGCGGTGGCGATGGAACGCTGGGCCGCGCGGCTACGGCAGTCGCCACGGCGTACGCCGACGTTTCCCTACCGATTCTCGCGCCGCTCGGCGGCGGAACCATGAACACCATCGCCAGATCCCTCGGCCTGCGGCGCTCGCGACCCGAGATCGGAATCGGTCGGATCGTCGGTGGCGATCTGTCGGCGCAGTCGACGGTTCGCCAGGGAACGATGCGGCTCGCCGGCGGACGACTCGGTTTCATGGTGGGTGCCGGGGTACCGGCGCGGTTCCTGGCGCTCTACGGACAGGGCCGGGTGCTCGGTACCGGTCGAGCCGTTCGCGTGCTGGCACGGTTGATCGCGTCGAGTGTGCTGGGCGGCGGCGCAGCGCGCGAGATGTTCGCCGCGGTTGCTGCGCGAGCGGAGTTGGACGGGCGCGATGTGGGGTTGGATCGCATATCGTTGGTCTACTGTGCGACGATCGACCAGATCGGGCTCGGGTTTCGGCCGACGCCGCGAGCGCGTGAGCAAGTGGGCCGGTTCCAGGTTTTGCTCGGATCGGTGGGCGAGCTCGATTTGGCTCGGGCTTTGCCGCGAATATGGAGGGGACGCGGCGTGCTGGGCAGAGGTTGGATGGACGCCTGTGGCGCTGGGCTGCACATTGCCTTTCACGAGCCCACCCTTTACATGGTTGATTGTGACGTTGGCGAGCCCATTGGCGAGCTAGATCTACGTGCCGGACCGGTTTTCGAGATGCTGGTTGCCGGCGCCTGACGAGAAAGTCCCTGGCCAGCGTGATGGGGCCTTGGGTTCTAAGGAGAGATGAGTGCTCGGAGTCATTGGCGGGAGCGGACTGTACGAGCTCCCGGGAGTCGAGGACGTCCGGCCGGTTGCGGTCGAGACTCCGTTCGGGTCGCCGTCGGACGAGGTGATGATCGGGCGGTTGGGCGACGTCGACGTCGCCTTCTTGCCGCGCCACGGTCGCGGCCATGCGATCTTGCCGTCGGAGATCAATTTTCGCGCGAACGTATACGCGCTCAAGAAACTCGGCGCCGAGTTTTTGGTGTCGGTCGGTGCCGTGGGGAGCCTGCGCAAGGAGCTCGAACCGGGCCACGTGGTCGTACCCGACCAGTTTATCGACCGGACGGCCGGTCGCATCGGTACATTCTTTGGCGATGGTATCGTCGCGCACGTGTCGTTGGCCGATCCGGTGTGTGCGGTTCTCGCCGGAGCGGTGCGGCAGGCGGCCACCGACGCTGGAGGAATCGTGCATCAGGGGGGCACTTACATTTGTATGGAAGGGCCTCAGTTCTCAACTCGCGCCGAATCGCACCTGTATCGGCAGTGGGGTGCGGACGTCATCGGCATGACCAATTGGCAGGAAGCGAAGCTCGCCCGCGAGGCTGAAATGTGCTTCGCCAGCATGGCGTTGGTCACCGACTACGATTGCTGGAATGCCGCGGCGGGCGACGTCGTCATCGAAGACGTCATCAAAATACTGCGGGAAAATGCCGACCTGGCGCGGCGCGCGGTTGCGCTGGTAGCGGGGGCGTTGCCGGTCGAGCGCAACTGTCCGTGCGCGCATGCGTTGGAGAGCGCGATCATCACAGCTCCGGAACTCGTCTCGGAGCAGACCAAGATCCGGCTGGATCCGGTGATCGGTCGTTACATGAAAGGAACGTTATGAGTTTGTTGGTGGTCGGTTCAGTCGCCTTGGACACTGTCGAAACTCCATTGGGCAAAGTCGACAATGCGATCGGCGGCGCGGCGACTTACTTCGCATACGCCGCGAGTTTCTTTGCGCCCGTTCGCATGGTGGGAGCGGTCGGCGGCGACTTCCCAGAGGACGTTCTGAGCGATCTCGAGAGCCGCGGGGTCGACATCAGCGGTGTCGAAAAGCTTTCGGGCAGTACCCTTCGTTGGTCGGGGCGCTATCACGAGTCGCTCAACGTTCGCGACACGCTGGATCTCGATCTCGGGGTGTTCGCCGACTTTCAGCCGAACATTCCGGAGAGCTATCGCGATTCGGAGTACGCCTTTCTGGCGAATATCGACCCGGTGCTGCAGTCGCGAGTCCTCGATCAGTTGACAGGTCCCCGTCTGGTGGGTTGTGACACCATGAATCACTGGATCGAGGGGGCGCGGCCGGTACTCGACGCGCTCTTCGAGCGCGTCGACATGCTGGTGGTCAACGACGAAGAGGCGGAATTGCTCACCGGCGATCGCAATATGGTTAGGGCCGCGGCGAAGATTCTCGACAGCGGACCGAAGTCGGTGTTGATCAAGCGCGGCGAGTACGGCGTGATCGACTTTTCGCCGGGTAACGTGTTCGCGGTTCCGGCGTATCCGTTGGAGGAGGTGTACGATCCCACCGGCGCGGGCGACTGCTTCGCTGCCGGCGTGATGGGCGAGCTGGCGCGCTCCGGCGACCTGTCGGCGGCGGGGATGCGTCGCGCCATCGTCTACGGCAGCGTCATGGGTTCGTTCGTCGTGGAAGACTTTGGGCCCAAACGGCTGCAGAGTTTGACGATGCAGATGATCGACGAACGCTACCGGCAATTCGTCGCCCTCACCGACATCCCTCGCTGAGCTGCGCGGAGCGGTGGATTGATTGTGCATGGACCTTTCGCTCGTCATCCCGATATACAACGAGTGCGAGAACATCGCGATCCTGCACGATGAGATCGTTGCGGCGTTGACGCAGTGGGGTGGTGGTTACGAGGTGATCTACGTCGACGATGGGAGTTCGGACGGAAGCTTCGGTGTGCTCCAACGACTGGCGGATGACGACGAGCACGTGGCGGTCGTCAAGCTCAGCCGCAACTACGGGCAGACGGCCGCTCTGGCGGCGGGGATTGCGCAGTCGAGCGGAGATGACGTCGCGTTGCTCGACGGCGACCGGCAGAACGATCCGGCGGATCTTCCCGCGTTGCTCGATAAGCGAGCGGAAGGTTACGACCTGGTTGCGGGCTGGCGTTGGCAGCGACGTGACGCGTGGCTGTCGCGCAAACTGCCGTCGATGATCGCCAACTGGTTCATCGGCTGGATTACCGGGGTGCGTCTGCACGACTATGGATGTACCCTCAAGGTATTGCGCGGCGATCTGGCGCGGTCGCTTCGCCTGTACGGCGAGATGCACCGGTTCATCCCGGCCTTGATCGACGACTTGGGCGGGCGCGTCGTAGAGGTGCGCGTGCATCATCGCCCGCGTGTCGCGGGGGAGTCGAAGTACGGTATCTCGAGGACCGTTCGGGTGATTCTCGACCTGGTAACGGTGAAATTTCTGTCGAGTTACGCAACCCGGCCGATCCACGTGTTCGGCGTCGTCGGACTGATCTCTACCGTGGCCGGGCTGGGGATTGTCGGCTGGATGGGAGCCTTTCGGATCTATACAGGGAACCCGATCGGCGATCGTCCCATCGTGTTGCTCGGGATCCTGCTGACGATCATGGGGCTGCAATTCGTCACGATGGGCCTGCTCGGGGAAATTCTGGTGCGTACGTACCACGAGTCACAGGGGAAACCGGTGTATCGCGTCGAAAAGATTCTCTAGCAGCATGCTGTTCACCGGACTGCTGGGCGGTACCGACTTCGTGATTAGAACGGTTCAGGAGGGGGTCACTTGAAGATTTGTGTAGTGGGAACGGGGTACGTCGGCCTGGTGGCGGGAACCTGCTTCGCCGAGAGCGGCAACGACGTCATTTGCGTCGACGTGGATGCGGCCAAGGTAGCAGCGTTGTCTGCTGGCGAGGTGCCGATCTACGAGCCCGGACTGGAAGAGCTCGTTCGTCGCAACGTCGAGCAGGGCCGGCTCACCTTCCAGACTGATCTGGACGACGCCGTGCGCCGCTCGCTGCTGTGCTTCATTGCCGTGGGTACCCCCGAGGGCAAGGATGGAGAAGCCGACCTCGGCGCGGTGATGGCGGTGGCCAGGGGCATCGGCGAGGCGTTGGACGGGTATCGCGTGATCGTCGACAAGAGCACCGTACCGGTCGGCACCGCGGCTCGCGTCGAGGCGGTCATCGGCGATTGCACAGACCACGAATTCGACGTTGTCTCGAATCCCGAGTTCCTCAAGGAGGGCGCAGCGATCGCCGATTTCCAGAAGCCCGATCGGGTCATCATCGGCTGTCGTTCCCAACGTGCCGGGCTGCTCATGGAGGAGCTGTACAACCCTTTCGTGCGGACTGGTAAACCGATTCTGCGGATGTCCCCGGAAAGCGCCGAGATGGCGAAGTACGCCGCGAATGCCATGCTGGCGGCGCGCATTTCTCTGATGAACGAGATCGCCAACCTGTGCGAGGCCACCGGGAGCGACGTGGAAGACGTGCGCCGCGGCGTAGGGCTCGATCAGCGACTCGGGCCGGCATTCTTGTTTCCCGGCGTCGGCTACGGCGGTTCTTGTTTTCCCAAGGACGTCAAGGCGCTGATCCAGGTCGCGGATCAATACGCCCAGCGCGCGCAAATCCTGCGTTCGGTGGACGAGGTCAACGACCGCCAGAAGGGGTGGTTGTTCGAGAAGTTCCAGCAGTATGTCGGCGGCGACCTGTCGGCCAAGCGGGTCGCCGTTTGGGGCCTGTCGTTCAAGCCACGTACGGACGACATGCGGGAAGCGCCCTCGGTTGTGTTGATCCATTCCCTACTCGACGCCGGCGTCCGAGTGGCTGCGCACGACCCGGTAGCGATGCCGGTTGCCGAACGGATCTTCGGCGACAAAATCGAGTATTTCGACAAATCTTACGACGCCCTGGACGGGGCGGACTGCCTGGTGATCGTCACCGAGTGGCAGGAATTCAAGCAACCCGACTTCGACCGAATCCGGCAGCTTCTCAAGACCCCGCTCGTTATCGATGGCCGCAACCTGTACGACCGTGAGACGATGAAGAGAATAGGATTTCGCTACATAGCCGTCGGGCGCCAGCCAGTGGGCGAGGCCTGAGTATGGGAAGAGTTCTGATCACGGGCGGTGCCGGGTTCATAGGATCCCATCTGGCGGATCGTCTGATCGACGAGGGTCATGAGGTCATCGCACTCGACAATTTGTCGACCGGGCATCCGCGCAACATCGCGCACCTGATGGGGAAGCCGGGGTTTCGCTTTCTCAAGTATGATGTCACCGATTACATTCATATTGAGGGGCCCCTCGATACGATTTTTCACCTGGCATCGCTGCCGAGTCCGGTCGACTATTTGCGCATGCCGATTCCGACGCTGAAGGTCGGCGCGCTCGGGACCCACAAGGCACTCGGCCTGGCGCGCGCCAAGGGATCTTCGTTTCTGCTGGCGTCGACCTCGGAGGTCTATGGCGATCCCGAGATCCATCCGCAGCCGGAGGAGTACTGGGGCAATGTGAACCCGGTCGGTCCGCGTGGCGTCTACGACGAGTCGAAGAGGTACGCCGAGGCGATGACCATGGCGTACAAGCGCAATCACCACATGCCGACCCACATCTGCCGCATCTTCAATACGTACGGCCCGCGCATGCGCGCCGACGACGGGCGGGTGGTCACGAATTTCGTGGCACAAGCGCTGCGTGGCGAGGCGTTGACCGTGTACGACGACGGGGCGCGCACGCGGAGCTTTTGCTATGTCTCCGATCTGGTCGAGGGGATGCTGCGGCTCGTGCAATCCGGCTACCACGACCCGGTCAACCTCGGGAACCCGAAAGAGATGTCGATCATCGATTTCGCCCGCCGGATCGTTGATCTCACTGGATCGAAATCGAAGATCGAATTTGTCAAACCCGAAGACGAGCGAACCCAGGACGATCCGAAGACGCGACAACCCGACATTACGCGGGCGCGCCAGCTCCTGGGGTGGGAACCGACGATCGATCTCGACGTCGGCCTCGGCAAGACGATCGATTACTTCCGCGATCTCTTCGCCGCCGAGCGGGAGGGCTCTACGACTTGAAAGCAGGTCGGTTTTCACCGGCCCCGGCTTCGATACGGAACTTCTCGATCATCGCGCACATCGACCACGGTAAGTCGACGTTGGCGGATCGGTTGATCGAAAGTACGGGGACCATCAGCGAGCGCGAGCGCCAGGCGCAGATGCTCGACAGCATGGATCTCGAGCGCGAGCGCGGGATCACGATCAAGGCGAGCCCGGTTCGTCTCCACTACAAGGCCAAGGACGATGTCGAGTATCTCTTCAACTTGATCGACACGCCCGGGCACGTCGACTTCACGTACGAAGTGTCGCGCAGCCTATCGGCCTGCGAAGGTGCGGTGTTGGTCGTCGACGCCTCGCAGGGAGTAGAGGCGCAGACTCTCGCCAATGTGTACCTTGCGCTCGACAGTGATCTCGAGATTTTGCCGGTCATCAACAAGATCGATCTTCCCGGAGCTGAGCCGGAGCGGGTGCGTGCGGAGATCGAGGAAGTCATCGGCTTGGATGGCTCGGAGGCAGTTCTGGCCAGCGCCAAGCAGGGTATCGGGATCGACGAGGTGCTGGAGGCGATTGTTCGCACGGTGCCGCCGCCGCGGGGCGACGAGAACGCGCCTCTGCGGGCGCTCGTCTTCGATAGCTGGTTTGACCCTTACCACGGGGTGGTCGCGGTCATTCGCATTTTCGACGGGCGCATCCATGCCGGCTTACCGATCCTGCTGATGGCGAGCGGCCGGACATTTCAGGTGACGCAGGTCGGCGTGTTTTCGCCGCGTCCGCTCGTCGTCGACAGTCTCGGACCGGGCGAGGTCGGATTCGTCAGTGCCAGCATCAAAGACATCTCGGACGCCAAGATCGGTGATACGCTGACCGAGGCCGAGCGCCCGACCGCGTTGGCCCTGCCCGGGTACAAGGCAATCAAGCCGATGGTGTTCAGCGGTCTTTACCCGACCGAGTCTACGCAGTACGAGCCTCTGCGCGATGCCATGGAGAGGCTGCGGCTCAACGACTCGGCGTTCAGTTATGAGGCCGAGAGCTCGATCGCCCTCGGTTTCGGTTTCCGCTGCGGATTCCTCGGGCTTTTGCACATGGACATCGTGCGCGAGAGGCTCGAGCGCGAATTCGGGTTGTCGTTGATCGCAACCGCACCGACCGTCGAGTATCGTGTGACGACGACGCAGGGGGAGGTTCTCCTCATCGATAGTCCGGCGAAGTTGCCTTCCGTTGGCGACATCGAAAGGATCGAAGAGCCGTATATTCTCGCTTCGATCCATGTACCAGAGGGCTATCTGGGGAATGTCTTTGCCCTGTGCGAAGAGAAGCGCGGGCGGCAGCGCACGATGAACTACCTGGGCATGGCGCGGGTCGTCGTCGAGTACGAGCTGCCACTGAACGAGGTCGTCCTCGACTTCTACGACCGGCTCAAGTCGATCAGCAAGGGATATGCCTCACTCGACTACGAGTTCCTCGACATGCGCGATGGCGATTTGGTACGTCTCGACATTCTGATCAATGGTGAATCGGTGGACGCACTCTCGCTGATCGTTCACCGCGATCACGCATACGAACGGGGGCGCGACGTCATCACCAAGATGAAGGAGTTGATTCCGCGCCAGATGTTCGAAGTCGTCTTGCAGGCATCGTTGGGTGCCAAAGTCATTGCCCGCAAGACGGTCAAGGCACTGCGCAAGAACGTCACGGCAAAATGTTACGGCGGCGACATCAGCCGCAAGCGCAAGCTGCTCGAGAAGCAGAAAGCGGGCAAGCGGCGTATGAAGCAAGTCGGGCACGTAGAGATTCCCCAGGAGGCGTTCCTCGCGGTTCTCCGAATCGGCGAAGACTAGTCAGCCCGTCGCCAGAGACGAGATGCGCGCCAGAATGGGCTCGGTGAGAACGTACTTCAAGACGGTGGTCACTGCGTTCGTGGTCGCGCTGCTTCTGCGTGGCTGTGTCGTTCAGGGCTTCAAGGTACCATCCGGATCGATGCTGCCGACCCTGCAGGTCGGCGACTACATTCTGGCGTCGCGCATCGACTATGGGATTCCGCGGCCGGTACTGCGTGGCTGGCTGTGGCGGTATGGTTCGCCCCGGCCCGGCGAGATCGTCGTCTTCGGTCGCAGCGCGGAGCCCGATCGCCTTTATGTGAAGCGGGTTGCCGCCGTGGCCGGCGAGATCGTTGAGGTTCGCGACGGCCAGTTGACCGTGGACGGCCACCAGCGTGACATCCTGCCCGACTGGGTCCATACCGGGAGACTCGACGATTTCGGGCCCATACGGGTACCGCCGGGGCGACTTTTTGTGCTAGGTGACAACCGAGACCAGAGCATCGACAGCCGCAGTTGGGGGCCGGTCGACAGTTCGGGCATCAAAGGGCGGGTTTTTCTCATCTATTGGTCGCAGAGTAACAGTGGTGGGGGTGTGCGCTGGGAGCGGCTCGGATCCCGGGTTCAATGAAGGATTGTGGAGGGGTGGAGATGGTCCATCGATTTCTGGCGTTTTCGTGTTGTTGTGTCGTACTGGTGTTCGCCTGGCCGAGCTCCGTGGCGCGGGCGGATAGCGGCATTTTCAGGTCGGCGCCGCTTTCGCAGGTTGGCAGTCGGCCGACCGCGCTCGCGGTTGGCGATGTCGATCGCAACGGCAATCTCGACGTGGTGGTCACCAGTACGGGCGGATCCGACAATCGGATCATCGTTGGCGTGGGACGTGGCAATGCTACCTTCGCTGCATTCCCGCCCGGAATCAGCGTCGGCACGTTGCCGGGTGAGCTGACTCTGGAGGATCTCGATGGCGACGGGATCGGCGATCTGGCGGTCGCCAACACCAACGACGCTACGGTGACAATCCTCCTGGGGGAGGGGAGCCGTCCCCGTTTTTTTGGCGTGCCCGGTACTCCCATCGCAGTCGGTGGCGCTCCGGTCGACATTGTTGCCGCCGACTTGAACGACGATGCGATTGTGGATCTGGTGACGGCCAACGAGGAAACCGAGGGGGCGACGGGTACGATCTCGGTGTTGCTGGGAATCGGTGATGGAACCTTTGGCCGGGTCGATCAGGATCCGAGTGAAGACGGGGTCGACGACCTGGCGGGCGAGCTCGGCACCAGTGAGGTCGTCATCGAACACATTAATCGCGATACCATTCCGGACATTTTGGCATTGAATCGGTTGTCGGAGACCCTCTCGGTGTTTCTCGGCGGTGGAGACGGAACGTTCGCGACACCGTCAGTTCAGAACCTGCCCGGGGTTCAGCACATCGCCCTGGCTGATTTCGATGGTGATGGCAACCTCGACCTGGTTGGGGCCCTGTCCGATTTGGATCGCGTCCAGACCAGGCTCGGCGCTGGCGACGGTACCTTTGGCGCCGGCACGGTCTACCGGGTCGGCAGCGCTCCGATCCGGGTCGCGGCCGAGGATGTTACCGGCGACGGCAAGGTTGATCTGATCGCTGCCAATAGCCGCAGTCAGGATGTATCGGTGCTGACTGCTCGTGGTGACGGGACGTTTGCTCCGGCACGTAATTACGTCGCGGATGCCGAGCCTCGCCGTCTCGCTTTCGGCGACTTCAACGAGGATGGTGCCCGGGATATTGCCGTTGTTACCGAGGGTAGCAACGGCGCTACGGTGGCCGTGCTGCGGGCGCTTCCCGATGCCGGGTTCCTGGCGTCGGAGGACCTGCTCGCCGACGGCAAACCGACCGATCTCAGTGCCGGAGATATCGACGGCGACGGTTTCGTCGACCTGGCCGGAGTCAGCGAGGGCGGCAACATGTTCATCTTTCCCTCCGAAGGCGCGCGGGGGCTGGGGCAGCGCGTGGACATTGCGCTGGGCGGTCGCACGCGGGCGTTGGCCCTGGCCGATATCGATGGCGACCTGCGACTCGACGCGGCGGTGTCGGATATCGACGCAGGGGAAGTCGTAATCATGCGGGGCCAAACCGATGGAACGTTGCTGCCGGCGGAGCGCCTCGCTGCCGGCCCTCAGCCTGCACCGGTGGTGTTCGGTGATTTCAACGCCGATGGGCGGGTCGATGTGGCGACCGCGCTGGTCGACGACAGCGAGGTGACGGTATTCCTGCAGTCGGCCAATGGAAGCTTTGCCGCTGGACGGCGATCGCCGGTGACGAAGACCGGGAAGCGCGCGGCACCGATCGAGATGAAGGTCGTCGATGCCGACTGTCGGGGTGGCGACGACCTGGTGGTGGCCAACAATGCCATCGACACGGTCGTCTTCCTGACCAGCGATGGCGACGGCGGTATGACGATCTCCCAGGAGCTCGATCCGGCGGTCGTCGGCGAGTTGCCGGATGCGATCGTGGTCGCAGACTTCGACTCGGACGGTCGCCAGGACGTGGCGATCAGCAACGCACGGGCGGCCGGGGTGCAGCGATCGGTGCGTTTCTACTACGGCGGTTGTGACGGGACATTCGTCCAGGGAGATCCGTCCGACAATTTGCCGGCCGGTCTCCTGGTCACGGCGATGACCGGGCGAGACTTCACCGGCGATCAGATCATCGATATTGGCTTGGTCAATCAAACGGCGAATGTCGCAAAGGCATTCGTCGGCCGCGGACAGGATGGAATGGGTGACGGCTCGTTCAGGAGCAGGTCTTCCGACACAGTCAGTCGTATGCCTGAAGCGATTGCCTCTGGTGACTTCGACGGCGACGGCCGGTACGACATGGCGGTTGGCAACACCGATGCCAGTGCCAACAACGTGACCTTCCTCGCCAACTGTTCGCGCGATCCCGGCTGTGACATCTTCGGAGGCAACGACCCTGATGGGACGGCGGCGAGGCGCGCCGACGGCAACGACGACGGTTTGATCTCAGCTGCCGACATCGCTGCGGTCGCGGCCGAAGTGATCGATGGAGATGGAGACCAGGTCGAGGATATCGGGATGGGCACGTTCGGAGCAGCCGCCGGCGTCGATGGCAATGGCGACGGCCGGGTCGACGAGCAGGATACGCGCGCGGTGGCCCGCCGCATATTTTCGAGCCAAGCGGGATGACGGATGACGGATGACGGATGA
>Ga0114931_10002703_pt1 | contig 22523 bp, 19 predicted proteins | sample 2SBtaG_FD_89579 | JGI IMG/M metagenome (GOLD analysis project Ga0114931, IMG submission 89579) | Deep subsurface microbial communities from Kolumbo volcano to uncover new lineages of life (NeLLi) - 2SBTROV14_V59a metaG | ecosystem: Environmental > Aquatic > Marine > Volcanic | place: Kolumbo... | reverse complement strand
GCTTAAAAATGCGGCGCCTAATAAATTGGCATTGTGTACTATGGTTTCTTCACCCGGGATATAGGCAAAACATAGTTTCTCGCTATCTTCGTAAAGAATTAAAGACTTTTTAATAAATTCTACAATCTGTATGGCCTTGTTCAAATATTTTTTTTCTTCAAAATATTGAAATAAATTCAAATAGGCATGCCCAACAAAAGCGGAAACAACCATATTGGGTTTATATGCAGGTACAAAAAAGGCACGGGCTTGCCATGGGAAATTATATCCCCATCCAGCGCCTCCATATTCCTTGTTCACTTGCAATTCCAGGCGAGATAGCAGCACTTGTATGTATTCCAGGTACTCTTTTTTAAGATTAATTTTATATAGATCCAACAGCCCCGAAATAAAGAGCGCAAGGGCTTTTGCGTTGTCGCCTTTAGGCACCATTAAAATTTTTCTAAAATTTACGGGGGAGCGTTTAAACAACTGTATCCAGGCTAACCGAAAAAAACGGCGATTGTAGCATGGTGTTTTCTATAAAATGCGGCTGTTTAACCCATCGAAAACGTCCCATCCTTTAAAATCTGCCGATTTTAACCGCTGAAATTGGTTTAAAACAATTTCTTCTAAAGATTTATTATTCAAAAACAATTTTTACAAGTAAATAAGGTGAACAAAGAGCTAGTAACTCCACATTGAATATGTTTAGCGTAATTGTAATTTGATAAGCTTACTGGTTTTAATGGACTCAATAATTTTAAAAGGAATTAAGGACGAGATATAAAGTTCGTTAAAAGATATGGGTGACGGCTGGCCATTTTTCAAGGCTTTTAAAAATTGCTCAACTTCTTCTTTATGGCCTTTGTCCTGCGAAAAAGACTTATACTGTTTCTTCTTTTTAGCATAAATATTAAGAGCTTTAAAATCATTTAAAATGGCAGTTGTTCCGTTTCCGTAAACCTCCAAATTTTCCTTCTCGAGGGCCTTGCTGCCATTTGCGAAGTAACATATGTTTGCCACTGATCCGTTTTGGAATTTCAGATTTATAGTAAGAGTATCATTCAAATGCTGAGGATCATCCATTAAAACCGCGGAAACTGAAACCGGGATACATCCAGCCAAGTACATTGCCAAATCAACAAAATGACATACTTCACCAACAATACGTCCCCCTCCTACTTGCATGTCCTGTGTCCAGTGATTGGGTGGGATATATCCTGCGTTAATTCGATAGGTTATTGCTATCGGTCCGATTTGCAATTTCTTTTTAATCTGTTGAACAAAGGGGGCAAATCTGCGATTAAACCCCACCATTAATAATGGCACTTCATCCGTAGAATTATTCTTAAAGAAATTTATGATTGAATCAATTTCTGATTCTGAAATAGCCAGAGGTTTTTCCACAAATACATTTTTTCCGGCTTTCAATGCTTCTAAAACCAATGTTCCATGTAAATCATGACGAGTGGCAATAAAAACGGTATTAATTTCAGAATTATTTATAATATCATGGTAATCTGTTGTAGCAAATTTAAAGTTATATCTCTCAGCTACTGTCCGGGCAGAATTACCGGAAGCAGTAGCCACACCCACCAGATCAATGTCATCTATTTTAATCATATCAGGGAGGAGATAAGCCTGCGCAAAAGACCCCGCACCAATAAATCCAATTTTTATTTTCCCCTGAGAAGGCGAGGCCTTTAATGTAATCGAATGACTTACAGGTCTATCCGGGTGATAACGTAACAATATTCCCAAGAAAGGTTCACGGCGTGTTAATATCAAATCGTACGCCTGGATTGCATTGTCAATGTCAAAAGTATGTGTTGTGATTGAATCCAGTTTAATTTTACCCTCTTGAACCAATTTAAGAAATGCTTCCATATTGCGTTTTTCAGTCCATCTAACATAACCATAAGGATAATCTGTCCCCTTCTCTTCATAAAGTGGATCATATCTCCCCGGACCATAGGATGTGGACATGCGCAATTCCAATTCTTTCTTATAATAATTTTCTCGCGAAAAGCCGGTGGGCACAGCCCCTACTATTACAACCTTGCCCTTTTTACGTGCTAAACGTCCCGCCAATTCTATCGGATCTAAACTGGACGTAGCCGCAGTAATAATCACTGCATCAACCCCATGCCCCTTGGTTGCATCGATAATTGCTATTTCTAATGCGGGATCCTTCCTTTCAAAAGCAATATCCAACCCATTTTCTTTTGCCTTTTCAACCATGGAAGGATTAATATCAATACCAAAAACCTGAACACCTGCGGCTTTAAGTATTTGCGCGGTTAACTGACCTAATAAACCCAATCCGATCAATACGCAGCTCTCCCCGATTCGCAAATCCGCCTGGCGAACCCCTTGCATTGCAATTGCACCGAGCGTGGTGTAGGCAGCATCAGCAAAAGATACATTTTCGGGGATGCGCGCAGCCAACAACCTGGGGACAGAAACATATTCGGCATGAGAAGCAATATCCTGTCCGGCACATGCAACACGGTCGCCCACTTTAAAATCTTCTGTTCTGGATTCGACAACCTTTCCAGAACAACTGTAACCCAGAGCTTTCCACGCATCTAAACGAGAAGTCACTTTACTTATTGTTGCCCTTAGCCCTTCTCTCTGCAAATTATCGATTACCTGTTTTACCAGATCGGGACGCTTTTTTGCCTTACCAACTAGGCTGGCTTTCCCCATTTCAACCGTGCCCCTTTCTGTCCCGGCAGAGATGAGAGAATAAGCTGTTTGAACAAGGATGCCACCCTGACGACAAACCGGAACAGGCACTTCCTCAAGCATGATTTTACCTGTCTTGAAATTTTGTAATACCTGCTTCATTCATGTTGTTCTTTTATTATTCATACGCAATTAAATCTTTATAAACCCGAACATTAAAATCCAAAAAGGAAATATTCTTTAAAAACATTTCAGTTGCTTTTAGATAAATTAGAGACGATAAAGCAAGATCTTCTCTGGAATACAAATCGGATTGTTTATTTAGTACAGCCCATTGAAATCGTTTATACATTTGGTCATGTCCTTTATCCCGAAGGATTTTTCGCCGTACCTTTCGCCTGCCGCCCTCATCGAGTACCATCTTCAGGAAATCATCCACAAAGATAGTCGTTTCATCAAACCGGAGTTCAATTTTTTCCTGAACACCCCGCAGCGAATTGCCTGCTTCTGTGGGAAATAGGTTCACAAGCGACCCGTCGATAAACAAAATAGTCAACACCAGGTTATCCGAATTGGGGCTTCTTATCAACGAAAGCTTTTGCGGCAGCGCCCCAACCCAATAAACAGCCAAATCGATCCAGTGACACAAATTGCCGGTAATGCGGGTTCCCTGATTTGGCCAGAAATACCAGTGATTAGGATTCAGCGTAATTTCTTTAATTGTCATATTGATGAATAAGGGCGATTTCCTGTTATCCAATTTTTTTTTTATGTCCTGTACCCAGGGAATGTGCCGCCTGTTATATCCTATAAATATTTTTAAAGGATCATAAACCTTCAAAAGCTTTTTCAGTTGGTCTTCTGTAGTAACCGGTGGCTTCTCGATAAATATCTTTGCGGTCGGATTAATATTAAGAATATCCAGTGCAATGGGCGTATGTGTAGAATGATAACCGGCAATGAAAATAATTGGATTTTTGTCTTTTTCAATTTCTTCCAAACAGGAATGGCAATGAATACCATAGCTATCAAAAGAATATTTTTTTGCGACCCACTGCGCTATATTAATATTGTAATCGATTACACATTTTCGATGGAATTTCTTAATATTAGGTAAAATAGTTGTGCGCGCGTAATCACCAGCTCCAATTAAATATAAAGGAAATTTTACAGCATTTTTTTGCCGTGTGATAATAGTGAGTTCAGGTGTATCATGTTTTAATTCCGGATACTCAATTTTCCATCTATGAGCGATATAATCAGCAATATGTATAGAAGGTGTCAAATCAGAAAAAGGATTTATTTTTGTCACACAACTCCTAAATTTTTTATCTTTATAAAAAAGATTTTTTAGGTATTCTATCAGTTCTTGAACTATGGAAGATGGTACTTTGATAACAAAATTTTGGTGAAAGAACACGTAACTGTTATTTTCAATGAAATTTAAGCCTAAACCAATAATTGACTGATGTCTGCACTGTAAGGTTCTCCAGGCAATTATTGGTACTTGAAGTTTTTCTGCAGAGCTTTGAAATTTCCTTGATTGAACTTTTCTATAGGTTTTTAATAAGCCTTCATTAAATAAAAAATAAATAAGTTTTTTAATCCTATTTTTTTGCAAAGGTCTAGAAAATTTAGATTTTTCTATAGAAGGTAAAATTTCAACTCCAGTAGATATAAAAAATATAAGCTGTCCTATTCTCGCTGGAATATCTTTGTACATAGCAGAATTTTTAAGAAAGAGTCTCGTGAAAAACATTAATCATATTATTGGCAAATATTTCATTGGTAAATCTATTAAGGTAAGATTGACGAGCATTTCTGCTCATTTTTTGCAGGGCATCCGGATCACTAACAAGTTCGAATATTTTTTTCGCTAATCTTAATTCATTTTTAGCTGGCAAAATAAAACCAGTTTTTCCTTCTTCAACAATTTCCCCAATTGCTCCCTGTTCAGAGGAAATCAAAACACAACCACAAGATAATGCCTCTAAAAGGACCAAGGGATGACCTTCATAATGATAAAAAGAAGGTAATATAAAAATATGCGTTTTTAATAGTAGTTCTTCTTTCTCTTTTCCGCGAACCACCCCATGATATAATACACGTTCATCATTTTCATATTCCCTGAGGAAATCTCTAATCTCACGAGAAGTTTTATCTTCATTTTCAATAAAATGGCCGGCCAGGTGAAAATGGATATTTGTACTTTTTTTCAAAATTAAACGTGCAGCTTTTATAAACGTAATAATACCTTTTTCTTCAAAAAAATTACTAATGAATGACACGTGAAATATATCTCTCGTTTTTTTTATTTCACCGTTCAACTGAAAATAATGAAGATCTGCAACGCCATTAGGAACAACTACAATATCTCGCACCTTATTCATAAATATATATTTTAAACAATCTCCCACAACAATTACACGATGGATATTCTTTAAAGTAATATCTATTAATTTTTGAATATATTTAGATTCGTTTTTGTAAAAAGAGTGGAAATACCCTCCATTTAAATGTGCAACGATTTTGCTTTTCGGATGAATTATTCTAGTAATAAGCAAAAAAACACCATCTCTTAAATAGGCCCATCGATTTTGAGACAAATTTAGATATATAATATTGGGACGAAAGATTAACAAAAAATAGATAAGCAGGAAATTATGTTTGAGGGCTAAAAGAATATTTAACAACTCTAATTTCCCCATGTTGTCAAGGTCACGCCGGTCGGTGATGTCTAACAATTTTACATTAAATTGTTGCACAAGCGACGAGTTTAATAAGGTTTCATTTGCTGTGGAAACGCCATGCTGGGGTGGCGGAGTCGAACCAATAAATAATATTTTATTTTTCATTTTTACTTTTACTCCTGTTTATATGATAGGCATAATAAATAGCATCAATAAAACCCTTTGCTGCGTTTTCATATGTAAGCATTTTTGATAATTTTCGTGAGTATTCCGAAAATGATCCATCCCTATTACCATCAATAACTTTTTCAACTGCATTACATACCCCCTCAACATTAAACGGGTCCACAACAAATCCGTTTTTACCATTATGTACAAACTCGGGATTACTTCCAACGTACTTTGAAGAAATTATAGGCAGTCCTGCCGCAAGTGCTTCGGTATATATTAAAGGATTCCTGTCGTAATGAGCAAGATGTATTAATATATCTGCATTTTTCCAAAACTTAAGACTTTCTTCAAATTTTACGAAGCCGGGCATTTTAACGTTCGTGATTTTTTTACTACCTATATACTCTTTGACAATATTGAATAATTTGCCATTACCAAGCAAAATAAGTTTATATTTATCTGATTTTTTATTCAACACTTCAAATGCTTTAACAACCTCAAAGATACCTTTTGACTCAACCATCTTCCCTGAATATAATAAAGTTATCATAGCATCATTTTGATTTCTCTCCTTGCAGAATTCTGAAATAAAATGCGTATCGTTACAATTATAAGAAGTATAAAAACGGTTATTTTTGTTAGATAATGATTTTATATATTCTTTTGACATAATACCAGCAACCACAAATACGTTAGTTTTCGAAGCAAGGAATTCTCTGATTTTTTGCTGCTTTTTCCCTATAAACTGCTCTGTATATTTTGTTCCCTCCATCCATATTATAAATTTTTTATTAAAAAGCTTTGCGTAAATATAACTCTGGATTGTTGCAAAAGAAAAACCTGCGCATATTACAACATCTGGCTTATGTTTTAACAGTTTATAAAAATAATCGTAGCTTAAATAGATATAAGGATCATAGCCTTGCTTTTTTATTTTAATAGTATGAAGAATAATGTGCTTATACCCCAGGTTTGTTTTCCTTTTAACCTTCCACGATTCATCACGATGAGGCTCATTACTTGCATGTAGAATGAGTGTAAAGTCTAAAGAAGGATCATAAGCAATTTTTTTAAACAGCGGTTTCCTGTAAAATGATAAAATGTTCTGTATAAAGAATACTTTTATTTTTTTCATATCGAATATATTTAATTGTTTTTGAGTGCTTCTTTAAAAAGTCGCCAAATTTGTTCTAAATTTTAGGGTATGAGCTTACATTATTTCTTAAAAAATATTTTTTGCAATTCTATAAGCATAATATTCATATTTGCTAAAAAAGCTAATAAAATCACAGCAGAAACAGGGCAATATTCATTTACAAATACACTATCCCTATCCAAACCTCTGTTGTTTGATTTGTCCTGGACTTTACTTGACTTGGTTCAGCTTTAATTGGACTTTTTGTTTTAGTTCGACAGGCACAATAACCTTAAACAGTAGACGGACTTACGGCGACGACATTCTCATGCAACATCTTATATGTCTCCCGACAATAGCCATCTATTACACGTCCCTTACAATAGGTAATAAGCGCAGCCTTTTTTTACGGTAATATCCAGTGGCGCTTTGGTATGCATACATTATTGACGTTTGGTTTATCTTGACGTTTTATTCATTTGTAGTAACACTCCTGGGAATATTAATTTTTTTGATTAAATCTTTTTTATTCATATGTGTACGCATTACCATCTTTTCTACGTATAGAATTATCTCATCTCTTACATCAGGCTCGACCCATTGGCTATTTAGATTTCGCCATTTAAGTTTTTTAAATTCAATATCTTCCGTTCCTATTTTCGATATGACATCATAATGCTCTTTCAATTTCTTCTCTCACTGTTTGACCGTTTTATTGGTTTTATTCTTCTTATTGCTATCTAAGCTTGAAATGGCTTCTTCAAAAGGTACTGAGTTTATAGAAGCAAAGCTGCTTTTTCCAAGGATATAACAAATTAGGATTAATTTGGTAACGTTCACAAATGGTAGAAGCGGTAATGAGATTCTCTTAATGTTCTCGCAGAATATGTACTTTTTGTTCAGAGTAATACTTACGTCTAGAACTGGACATGGTCAGTGAGTCTGACGAACTATGGTTACTCCTTTCTGTTGGTTTATTTAGTTTACAATAGTTCTATTCACTCACTAACCTTACTACTTAGTAAAAGTCTAATTACATGTGAAGCCTGAAACTTTAAATACCAGTTTATAAATCAGTAACGTTAAAGTTGCAAAATTAAATCCATTACAAATCACTACGTCTGGTCGTTCCTTTATAAGCTCTTTAAGAAAAAAGGTGCAACTGGAACGGGGAATTCGCTATTCTTTTTAAAAATAAAGGAAGACAATTTTTTTGCCCGAAAGGGTAAATTATTTTGATATTGCTTTCATTCTGGTCTTCCAGTAGCATTAGGTGAAAATAAAATCAGGGTAAAATTAATATCTTTGGATTGCGCGATCTTTTGAAATAATGGTGTTCGATAAGGGGAAACAACCTCTTGCGTTAGCCAAATTTACATCGTGATTGGAGCATTCTGTTTTTTCCATGATATCTTTTAATTTTAACTTGTGAAAAAGTAATGCCTAAAACTGACCACATGGGGTATGATAAAGGGATTAAGGTAGATGGATTTAGTGTAAAACTTGTTAGGAAATAGGACATGAAATAAATTGCTGACAAGGCAACAAGACCAATAAAAAAATTGCCTTTTAAATATCCATTTCTAATAAAGAAAAAGCGTTTTATAATTTGGACTATAATAGAATAGATTAAGAATAAATAAGATATTAATCCTAAGATGCCGGTGTTAAATAGGCTTCGAATAAAATCATTGTGAGAGTATCTGGAAAAATTATAGCTTATTCCAATAAGCTTTGCGTAAAAATCTGCTTTATTAAATGCTACCATCATATCAGCCCAACGCCCCGCTCTACCGTGAAACGATTGTTCAAAATTGAGCCCTTGCTCGGGTTTAAAGAAAGAAAATAAATCTGCAAAAAAATGAGAAAAAAACATACTAAAAGCCAAAAAAGAAATAGCAAATAAAATTAAGCTCGCCATCAAAGCCTTTTTATTTCCCGTTATATAGAACCACAAAATAATTGATACAGCAAAAATTATATAAGATGTCCGATAATATGTTTTCAATAAAAGAAAAAAAACTGTAGCAAATAAAATAAAATAACAAAACCTTCGATTACGATTTATTTCCTGCCCAGTATAAATAACAAAGAGTATAAAATACAAACCTGCAATCAAATGCATTGTTAAAAAAAAGGCATCCCCATACCCAGCGTCTAACCTGACATCTAACCCTTGTATATAAGCATATCTATGGTATGGTATTTTATGAAATAGCTGAAGAATTGAAAAAAAAATGGGAAATGAAACTGAAAATACTATTAATTTTGCCCATTCCATAATTTTTTTAAAAGAATTTATTACCACTGGTATAAAATAATAAATAACAAGAGGTCCAAATAATCGTAAAAACAGACCTATTTTAGAAAAAAATGTACCTGGAGTAAAAATAAATGATATTATATTTGCTAGCAAAAAAATGAGAATAGGGACGCCAAGGGGTAAATAGCTTAGCCTTATTTTTTTTATTAACAAAAAAGAGAAAGCGCCAATAGGAGTAATAACACCTAACAAATATTGCGGGCTAAGATATAAACCTTCACTTTCCACGCCTTTTGACGCAAACCAATCAATTAAGGGTCTGAAAAAAAAATAAAACAATACAAAAGAACCCGGATTTAAAAATATAAATAAAAAAACAAACAATCCGAATAAGATAATAATTATCAATTATTCTCCAAAATTTTATTCAATTTGTTCATAATATTCGTATTTTTTAAATCGGCACGAAATTTTTGGGCTCTCAACCTGGCTTTTTCCTCCATTTTTTTTCTTTCTTCCCGATGGTTATGCAAAAAGAAAATTTTTTCCGCTATATTTCCCGGCGTAATTGGATGCACCAAAATCCCTGCATCTCCAATCAACTTTTTCAGCCCGGCAATTTTTGTAGCAACAATGGCTTTCCCCAGTGCCATAAATTCAATAGCCTTTATGGGATAAGTTTGTTCTAAATCCATAATTTTTGGAAAAGGAATCACACACACATGAGATTTTAGAGCTAACCTTTTAAATTCATCATGTTCCACAAAACCAGTCAATATCAATTTGTCTTTATGGGGATACTGATCGATTATCTGCTGCACTTCCGGCATAATATGGCCAACAATTAAAAGCCGGGCATCCACCTTTTTCAACAGCAGTTGAAAAACATCCAGCATCAATTCCAGCCCAAATCCTTTATAAAACTGGCTGCGCTGGATAAGAATAGTAAAATGCTTGAATGGCTCTACTATTGGAAGATTTTCATATTCTTCCAAAAATATGACATTGGTAAAACAGCGCATCTTTTTTCTGGGAAGCCGAAATTCTTTGAGTTGAAAATCAGGCAAAATAGAAACAATATAGAGATCAGCGTAGCGAAAAATAGGCCTGAAAAATGTAACTTGTATTTTTCGCTTGAGCTTTGTCTTCAAGGAGCCTTTTAAATCACGAAAAGGAATATCCCATATATCGATAACCCATTTTTTGTTATAAAATACTTTCGCCAGGAATCCAAAAACAGTAAATGTAGACGGCTCCGTAATGACCAAATCAAATTTGCGTAAATAAAATAAATGGGAAAGCAGAAATAAAAAAAAACCTGTTTTACCACTAAGTTTGCTTTCTATAATATAACATTTATTTTTGATCTCATCACTAACAATGGTCTTTTTACCTACAAAGAGTACAAGGGATGTACATCCAGAGAGGAAATAGACTCTCTGATAATAATTAAAATTACGAAAATTTGAATAAAATGGACCATTAGTTATAAAAGCAATTTTCATCTACTTATAACCCGTAACCAATAATTGCCGCCGCTTTTTGAGAACAGATAAAAAATATTGAGATAAATCAGATAATAAGGGAAATTTATAAAGAAAAAATATTTTTACAGACCATGCTTTTGTTATGATTTTAATAGCAATACTTTTATAACCTGCTAATTGGAACAGATTTCCAATTGACTGGGGTGTCCAGGCATACAGATGTTGATTAATATCCTGCGGATTAAAATACCTCTGCGTCCTGCTTCTCCAATCATCTAAAGGTAGCACGAAAATAATTCTACCCCCCCCTTCAATTTTTCGTGCAATTGTGCCAAAACTTCCAATGGATTATGTGTATGTTCAAGAGCATGATTTGAAATGATTTTATCATAATAATTATCCTGCGTTTCCTCTATTGTTTCAAAAACGGCATCTAACCTTTTTTCAGCTACCTTTCTGCTAAATTTATTTATCTCTATTCCATGTTTTTCTTTACAGCTTAAGGCGCCTAATATCTTCCCTCTGCCGCAACCAAAATCAAGGACCAAATCATCTTTTGCAATAAAATTTATAAAAAATTTTGCTTGAATTGCCTCTCCTTTTTCTATTTGAGCAATAAAGTCATCATATTCTTTTCCATAATTATTTTTATTTTTCATTAATTGAAAGCCTCCATTTGATAAATTGGTTATTTGTAATTCTTGGCCTTTCTTCTTGTGCAGCTGCAATAATTTCTCCATTTTTTAAAATACAAGCGGCAAAGTCATGATAAAAAGTAGAAATACCCAATATACATGATTATCCTTTTTTGTAATTTATATTTTAATTTGATGTTCCTTGAATTCAAATAATAAGTGCAACAGTTATCTATGAATGTGGCTGAATAAAAACAAATTAATTTAAGATAGCTTAAAATATTCGTCTCGAATTTGGATCATAATCGTATGATTAGAACACAGATTAATAATCTGTGCTACTTTTTGGTCCACCCCCTAAACTGGCGCTCAAGATGAATTAGTCTCAACTTATTTATAATTAATTCCAAAATTTATGGTATTAAGCGACAAATGCCAAATAATCGCTCTTAAATATATTATTAGCCTTCTGATATTTAACTTTGTTTCTCTAAAAATAATTATGGAAGCTATTGAATAAATTGTTCTAGTAAATAACCATAACAAAAATATTAATCGTGCAATACCTTTTGAAGATCCATATTTTTCAAATAATTTAAAATTACTATAATGATATTGCATAAGTCCCCAAAGAAACAAGCCATTTCCTGATGACCCATAATGTAATATCTTAAATTCTGGGAAATAGGCTATATCATAACCATGGTTGTGACATCGAAATCCAAGATCAACTTCTTCGGCCATAAAAAAAAATCTTTCATCAAAAAGACCAATTTGTTTAATTACAGCTTTTTTTATTATTAATGCAGCACCATTTAAATAACCCACTTTTTGGATTTTAGCAAAATTTATTTCGGCTTCTCGTAAAAATTTGTTGATATAAAGAGCATCTAATAACATTTTTTTTTTATGTGTGTTAAAATCTTTGCTTGAAGAAAAAGATTTAATAATCATTCCTTCTTCGTTAAGTTGCTGTGGCCCTGCAATTGCAATCTCATTATTATTATTATCCATATAATCAAATAAATCTTTTATTTTGTCATTTAAAATAATGGTATCAGCGTTTAATAAAAACAAATATTTCCCACTTGCCATTTTTATTGCCTTGTTATTTGCCACAGCAAATCCCAGATTTTCTTTATTTTCAATTAAAATCACATCAGGAAATTCTTTTTTGATTTTTTGCTGCGAACCATCTATCGAAGCATTATCAACAACAATAATTTCATAGCTCACTTTTATAAAATTCTTTTTAATACTTTCTATACAAGGCTTCAAATAATGCCACGTATTGTAATTAACAATTATGACAGAAATATCCATAGGTCACTCTTTCCATGCCAGGGGTAAGTTTTTTTCGATCTCAATTTTTTCAAACTTAATGCTCTCTCTTGCACCGTGTTTTTTTACCCATTCTGCCATGCGTTTCAGACCGGTCTTCAAATCCACATCTTTAATTAAATGTCCAAAAAATTTCCTTGCTTTACTATGATCGGAATAGGCATGCAGCACTTCATTTCTGGCGGGTAAATATTTTATCCTTGGCTCGACGCCCATTACCCGGGCTGTTTCTTCTGCTAATGTTTTCACAGAATATGGTTTATCTGCACCAATATTGAAGATTTGATTATAAGTTTCCGACATAAAACCACTATGTGCTATTGTAGGAGCTACATCCGCAATATAGCTAAATGCGCGTGTTTGACTCCCATCGCCAAATATTGGCATTTCTTTGCCTTGCAAAATGTTATTCATAAAAATACCAATGACATTACGGTATTTATCGCCAATATTTTGCTTCTCGCCGTAAACATTATGTGGACGGAAAATTACATAATTCAGTCCGAACATTTCGTGCGATACTTTTAATTCCTGCTCAACGGCATATTTTGCAATGCCATACGAGTCTTCCGGCTGTGGCACGGTCTCTTCCGTAAAAGGCAATTGATTAGAACCGTAAACTGCGATAGAAGAAGTAAAAATAAAACACTCAACATTATGGTTAACCGCCTGGTTTATTAAATTTATGCTGCCGATGAGGTTGTTGTTATAATTAAATTTTTTAATAAAATGACTTAATCCTTCGGCGGCGTAAGCAGCAAGATGATAGATATGGGTGATGTTATTTTCGTTAAATATTTTATCTAACAGGTTGGTATCTAATATACTGCCTTTTATAAATTCAGCACCTTTGGGTACATTATCCTCAAATCCACCGCTCAGGTCATCGAGTACAATGACGTTTTTACCAAGTTTAATTAATTCCTCCGCTACATGCGCGGCAATAAATCCGGCGCCGCCTGTTACTAAAATTTTATTCATTGTTAATATTCCTCTTTTCTTCAGGTAAAAATTTAAATTTGTTTTTAAATATTGATGGAATTTTATTATAATGAAAACCGATAAATCTACCTAACCCCCCAGCTAAACCTTTTTTGAAGCTGGTATAAGTCCAATATAATTTTCTGTTAATATTCATCTTTTTTAATACCGAGTAAAAGTTTTTAGAACCTACAATTAAATTAAATGGCAGAGTTATTAGCCGGGCCTTAGCACCTGATATTTCTCTAAAAGCCCTGGCAATTTCAATATTTCGTTTAAATATTGTTTTGCTGTTTTCTTCATGTGAATGAATAATTATCGAAGAGGGATTATAAACAATTGTATATCCGTCTTCTAAAATTTTCTTGGCTATAGCCTGATCTTCACCGTAACGTAAATTCTCATCAAATTTAAACTTTTCCCAGATTTCTTTCCTATAAGCTGAACTAACATCTGAGAAAAATATTAAATCATCCCAATGTAAAGCATAATCATACTCCATTAAATTTCCTAATTTTTTTTCAATTTTATAAGGGGGGAAAGCATTTTTAATAAAATGTGAATCGACTGGATTTGACTCTTCACGAGGTATTTGCCTTGAATAACTTGCAGCGACGGCATTTTCTTTTAATGGCGATACTAATTCTTTAAGCCAGAAATTATTATAGGGTATAGCATCACCAACAGTAAAAACGAATATATCTCCTTTTGCCTTTTGAACCAGCAAATTCCTTGTTTTAGAATGATGATATGATGAAGGATTTATATGATGCAATTGTACGTCGTATTCTTTGATAATGTTTACTGTATCATCAGTTGAACCCGAATCGATAATTATGACTTCAAACTCCTCATCTATTTTTTGTGAATATATTCCATCAAGGCATTGCCTTATAAATTTTCCTTCGTTTTTTACAGGAATTAGGATTGAAATCATATATCACCCTTACTGGCAATAATAAACAACGTTGTTGCCCATAAAGTTGGTGGCAGTATTTTTTTTACTAAAGGTATAAATTTATCTCGATACTTATATAGAATATTTAAATTATCAATCACCGGAACATTAGGGTGTAAGTAAATCAATTCATCCAAATTCATACCACTTTTTTTAACTAATTCTATAATAGTATCTTTAGTAAAAAATCTTAGATGAGTTCTATCCATAACACCTTTTTCCTCATATCTCCATCGTCCTTTGAAAAAAAGTAATGCTCTAGAATTCCAATTGGCTATATTGGGGGTTGCACATATTAATTTTCCGTTATCTTTTAAATAAATATTTAAATTTGAAATTAAAGACCAAGGGTCTTTTAAGTGCTCGATAACATGTAATAATATAATAAAATCAAATGGAGCATTTCTCCCAACATTTTTTTGTACATTAGGGTCTTCAATATCTCCAATGATTAAATGATCTAATTTCTGTTTAGCGTTATCCTCTAATCGATAATCAATATCTACACCTGTGATTTTGGATTTTGTGAGACGTTTTATTTTTTCCGAAAAATATCCCGCATTGCATCCGATTTCCAAGACATTAGAATTGGGCAAAAGATAAGTTAGTGTTAACTTTTCTTCTTCATTAAGTTCCGCACGACCTAACTGGTACGTATTTTTATCTTTTGTTAACATTTATTTCTTTATACCATTCTGATAAATCTAATTTTGCTAACTCCTCTAATTTTTTAATATCATCATAAAATAAATCTAAAAGATATTTTTTTGTGCTGATCCTCATCGGCGGATATTTTTTATTACTTCTATTGAACTTTTCTATTATAGGATAAAATTTCCATCTAATATTACGGCAGGGAATGATAAATTTAAAAAGTCTTTTGATTTTAAGGGGTTGACCGTGTATTTTTCTAAGAAATTCATATTTTGGCAAATAACCAATGTTCTTTTCAATATTTTCTATATTATAATTAATATTATTTACGTTTAAATAATTAAATAAATGCATCATCACATTTGAGGCGTCACGAATAACCTCCTCGTAAATAAAAATTTTTATCCTTTGTGTGGGAAAAAGATCGTAAAACTCTTTTAAATGTTTATAATACATTCCTTTGCATTTATAACCAAAATGTTTCAAGTAATAATCGCCTTTTTGTAATCTTTTATTTTCCTCCTTTAGTGCATCTTCAAAGGATAGTAATTCTATACCTCTTCTATAGCTCATCCAATAGTGTGAATAAGCAAAATCGATCGGATTTCTTAAAACAAAAAATATTTTGGTGTCAGAACCTAACAGATTGAAAATTTTTTGTTTGGCCTCAGGATAAAATAAATATGCCGGTGAAACACTTCCTAATATTTTATGCTTATCTTTATCATAGTGAGGAAAATACTTGGAAGTATATTCTTTAAGAGAAGGCGTGTTAGAGTTTATAAAATAATTATCTTCTTTCTTATTAGCCATACAAATTTCCGGATGACTCTTAAGCATATGATATAGACTTGTAGTTCCTGATTTGCCGGAACCAGCACAGATAAAGAATTTCATTTATTAAACGTCCTGCCTATTTTATACTTGAATTTCTTAATTATGTAAATGTCTTCTTTATCAAGCACTTTCAAATAAAATATTAATAAAATAAATATTATAAAAACAGTGGCAGACGATAAGTTCTGCAGTAACAAATTATTTGTAATCAGATAATTATTTATAATTATAATTGATATAAATATAAGTGCACCGATACCTGTTATATAAAAAGAATCCTTTGCAAATAATTTAAGATCCGATTTATTTTTTACCACTCCCAAACCGTAAAAATGGCTTAGAGCAATTGAAATTAGCCCGGCAAAAGCTGCACCGTTCATTCCATATTCTGGTACCAGTAATAAACTGAGCCCGAAATTAGATGCAAAAGAGATAATAGATGAGTAAAGAATATGTTTCGTCCATCCCATCGATTTTAACGCCATTCCGTCAGGTCCGGTTAAACCGTTAAAAATATGTGAACCCACAATTAAGTAGATAAGCAGAGGTGAAGAAATTTTATAGTCCTTACCGAAAATAAGAGGAACCAACCAGAAACCTATGCTAATAATTAAAATTCCACCTGTAAAAGTTATTAAATGGTACCATTTGGCAACTCTTTGGTAAAGTAACGACATTTCCGTTTTATCATTTCCCGCGGTTACTTCACTAAAAACAGGATAAAAAATACCGGCAAGTGATCCCATTCCTACAGCAACTATAGAAGCAAAGAAAACATATACTTTATAAACTCCCACCTCTTCGGTTGTGCGATAAGCGCCCAAAAATAAAATACCCAACTGCGCTAAAATTAAAGGTAATAAATTTGAAAACCATAAAGGCAGTGAAAAGTTAAATAGTTCTTTTAGTTCAGGCCGAGCTGTAACTTTTGTTTTCCATTCTACCTTCTTTTTGTAAAAAAAAAACAGAACTGCAGCAGTACAGAGAAGAGAAATTGTATAAACCGCACTCCATTGATAGACACCCCAACCAGCAAGTAATAAAATTACTGCAAAAAGTAGTTTCACTCCCGGCACAATAATATTATTTGTTACAGCGGGGTAAAAGAAATTTTTCTTTGCCCTGAAATATCCTCCTGCAATTCCGCCTATGATAGAAAAAGGATAGCTTAAGGACATAATTTTGATGAGCAAAGATATTTCCGGTTTGTTAAAAAAAGTTACCGCAATTTTATCCGATAAAAAATAAACCGTAGCCGAAAGAATCAGGGAATTAATAAACAAAAATTTACTAATCCATTTCCATAAACCGTATGCTTTTTCATTTTCGCCCTTCGCCCAATAGAATGGCAAATATCTTACAATTGCTTCACCAAGTCCAAAACCCATAAAAATAGCCGCTATTTGTACAACAGATAAAGCGAGGGTGTATGTTCCGTAACCGTCCGCCCCAAGCACACGCGTTATTATAACGGCAACTAAATAGTTAATTAGCATCATAACTATTTGGCTGGAGAATATTATTGAACCCTCGCGGGCTATTTTTGTGTAGTATTCCTGCATTTTTTAAATAATGTCTTATCAACTGCTAACTGACAATTAAAAACTCACCAGGCAGTCTAAACCTTGAAAAGCCTATAGAACCTGGCGAGGCAAGGAAAAAGATGATACAGGATAGATAGGCAAGCCTGGTAGAAAAAGCAGGTAGCTTAAAAATCTTTTTCAGTCCATAGAAATACAGAACAATCATGTAGAAAAGCCCATAGAACCACAATAGTATGCCATAAACAGGCAATTGCAGCAAGCGCCGCAAATAAGGAAAGTTTAAAAATGAGTAAAAGTTCAAATTCGTTGCATCGCTTCCTTCTTCTACCTTATATCTTCCTTTAAATATCATACGATTTAGCTGGCTAATGCCCCACGGCGGTTGAAAGGTAGTTTTTACAGTTCCCAGGAGAAAGGTTTTAAGAAAAGCAATTTTATTTTCATTAATCAATTTTAAGCCCAAATTTCTTGCTGAACTTGTCTCACGCCAGCCCATTGCATTCTTAGCTTTATTTTCAAGCTGCTGCCTGAAATGTTCCTTAACACCAGGCAAACTTGATTGATGAGCGCTTGCATAACTGTTTTGACCGAATACATACAAATTATAATTCCCCGCGGTGCTTAGTGTAAAATAATGATACTTGTTGGCATTGCGGCACATCCACGCCATGAGAAGCACTGAAACGATCAATACGGATTTTAGCAGAGTGATTCGTCCTTTCGCACCCGTCTTGCCGAGAAGAAAAAAGAATAATAACAAATAAAAACCGATGGCAACAGGACGCGTGAGTATAGCGCTGCCGGCGGCAAGAGACGCACCACAAACGCCGGGCCGGCTGTTTTCTTGTGTGAGCATTTTTTTGATCAAAAGCAGTGAAAGCGCCAGCAAAAAGATAAAAAGCGTCTCCGACATGATTTTCCCACTGTAATAGATCGCCAGGGGGTTCAGAGCGTACAAAATGGCTCCCATCTTATTAAATCCATTAGTTGTACTAAAAAATCCACCGCTCATGGCAACGAGCACGGTGGTTAAGCTATCTAAAATAATTTGAAAAAGAAAAACAGAAATTATGGATTGCGTGTGGCTTATCCACCAGATTAGTGCAATAAAAAATGGATAACCGGGTGTGCGTAACACCGAGGGGAACTGAAAATCCTTATAAAGGCTCTTTGCCAAATGAATATAATTACCAGAGTCTGTCAGCAAAGCATTATTTTCATTGATAAATAGAGAATAATTATAAATAAGTCGTAACAGGAACGCTGACAAAAAAATGACAATAAACAGATATCTTTTATCGCTCAAACAATTTTTCATTCTTGCTCAAATCAACAAAGTTAACAAACTTTTTTAAAATACATACGGTCATAAATATATCAAGAATTTCACAAAAATGGCATCTGTTGCGCTTAGAAATAATTTAGAGGTTTGAAATACCCTAAAAAGGTAGTTGTCAATGGTCCAATATGCATATAGCTTAGCCACACCATAAGGCGATCTGGGATAAAAAAGTGTTTTTTCGTTTTGTGGTATTTCCTGTACCTTGCCATATAATTCGCTTGTAGATGCCTGATAAAATTTAGTCTGTATGCCCGTTTCCTTAATAGCATCAATAAAACGTAACGTACCCACAGCATCCACCTCCGCGGTATATTCTGGCACTTCAAAAGAGACTTTTACATGACTTTGAGCGCCAAGGTTGTAAATTTCGTCCGGTTTAATTTTTTCTAATAGCCGGTTTAAATTGCTGGAATCCGTTAAATCTCCGTAATGAAGAAAGAATCGTTTGTCATGTAAATCGGGATTATTAAAAATATGATCAATGCGGCCGGTATTAAAGGAGCTGATACGGCGGATGATTCCGTGTACTTCATAGCCTTTTTCAAGTAACAACTCGGTTAAATAAGAACCATCCTGCCCGGTAATACCGGTAATAAGTGCTTTTTTTCTTTTGTTATTCATCATTTTACTCTTTGAATATTTATAGGCTTAAAATCTACACAAACTAACTACCGTTACAATAAACCACCCTGCGGTAGAGGTCAGAATAGCGGAATCATTCAAAAGGATATGCTCTGGCCGCCCACCTAATTCTTTGCGGAACACCAGATAAAAATATCTAAACAATCCTAAAATGACAAAAGGGATGGTAAGCAACATGCCAATTGGAAAGTTAGGTTTTTGGGTGATAGAATTCAACAAATACATTGTATAGGTAACCATTGTACTGGCACCCATGATGGCTAACATTAAATCCAGGATGACGGGATCGTAATAGTTTAAACTAAATCTATGGCGATGGGCTTCATTTGCCAGTATAATCAATTCATGGCGCCGTTTTCCGATGATAAGGAACAGCGCCAGAAAAAAAGTACAGACCAACAACCAGGGTGAAATAACAACAGTAATGGCCATTGCACCCTCTACAGCCCGTAAGACAAATCCAATAGCAACTATTAATAAATCAAGAATCGGAATATGCTTTAGAAAAAAGGAATAGAATATTGTCAAACTAATATAGCTGATGATAATATAAAGAGATTCGATATTTATTTGAGAAGTACCTATAACTGATAAAACTAATAAAAAAACAGCACCAGTTATAGCCAAATTGGGGTTCAATTTGCCACTGGCAATGGGTCGATTTCTTTTTCCGGGATGGAAGAGGTCTTCCTTACGATCTCTCCAGTCATTGATGATGTATCCGCCACTGGAAGCCATAGAAAAAAATATAAACATCCACATACTCTTTTGAAGTGCCTCTAACGAGAATAAATTTCCAGAGAAGATAAGAGCTGCAAAGACTAATAAGTTCTTAATCAATTGGTAAGGGCGCAGCGAGATAAGAAAATATTTAATCTGGTTCATGCAAAGATGGCTTTATAAAGATAATTTTTTGAATAGAAATTCTGGAATGCTTTTAATGATCCCCATAATATACCGCCAATAAAAAGGGACATATATGATATTTTTATTTCTGGATTCGGCTTTCATGATGTTTTTTACCACTAGCTGTGGCTTTGCAACAAGAAAAAGCCCCGTGAGTCCATAAGTCATTGCCGTATCCACAAATCCAGGCTTAACAGTCATTACATGAACATTGCTTTTTGCCAATCGATTCCGCAACCCCTGTGCAAACGCGTGCAGTCCTGCTTTAGCCGATCCATAAAAATAGTTGCTCTGGCGCCCCCGATCCCCAGCAACCGATCCCACAATGATCATTTTCCCCCTTCCTCTTTTCTCAAAATAGTTAGCAAATTCACTCAATAAATGAACCGCCATACCATAATTAATATGCAGAATTTTTTCCCTCTCCTGCCGGTTTTCTTCGGCTAATTTTTGGTTTCCTAAATACCCCATTAAAAAATACAGTGCATCGATGTCAGAAAATTGTTTTTGAATGGAGCGAACTCGTTGCTCAATCGTTCTTTGTTCTAATAGCTCAAATACGACTGCTTCACAGTGGATTGAATAACGGATTTGAAGATTGGCTTTTAATCTTTGCAATTCAATTTCATCACGCCCTGCCAGTATAAGCGGCTTATGGTGTTTGGCCAGTTCTGTTGCTAATGCCCTTCCGATGCCAGAAGTTGCACCAAAGATTATTGTTTTGCCATAATTGTCTTGCATACTTTAGTCAAGCAGCCCCAGGCGCTCGGCCTGCGCCGAGGCGAACCGTCCGCCGGGATCAACCCGTTGTTTGATTTGTTTCCATGTCCCCAGCTCCGGATACATGGCTTCGAAATGTTCCCGGGAGAGGGTCGCATCTTTGGTTAAATACACCCGTCCGCCGTAGGCCACCACCAGTTCATTCAGTTCACGGGTCCATTGTTGGGGATGATCGTTTGCCGGAAAGTCAAGGGCTATTGTGTATCCCTTCATGGGAAAGCTTAATCCATCATTCCCCTTCCCCATTTTCTTTAACACCGCCAGGTAGGAGACGCGCCCTGCACGATGCTGCCATTCCAGAATCCGTCGGATGCCCTCCGCTCCATGTTTCAATGGCAGAACACACTGCCACTGGATGAAGCCCCGTGAACCATACAGCCGGTTCCAGTTCCGCACCCCATCCAGGGGATAGAAAAAGGGATCGTAATGCACCAGGCTTCCAGCCCAGCGGAATTTCCAGTAATAATGATACCGGTTGTAAGCCCAAACCAGCCTTGAGAAAAGCAGCCCGTTGGGCGCGCGAAAGGGGATGGGAATTTGGGAATTTCCATGAACGGGCAAGGGGTTGGCACGAAGCTCGGTCGGCAATTCTTCCCGCCTGGCATGATTCCCCAATATCACCACACTGCGGCCCAGTTGCGCCCCGCGTGCAAAACAATCCACCCAGGCTACGGAATAGGGGTACTGTTGGTCGTGTTGATCAAAACGAGCCAGTGTTTCTTCCAGATTTGGAGTGCGAATGATGGTTTGCTGCATATATGCAGTTTCGATGGGGAGCAAACGAATGCTTGCGGATAGGATGATCCCGGTAAGCCCGTTGCCCCCCAGCGTGGCCCGGAATAAATCGGCATTTTCCTGTCGTGAGCAGGATAACACCTCTCCAGCGGCGGTCAGCAGTTCTATGGATTCCACAAAATTGCCAAAGCTGCCGCCGTGATGGTGGTTTTTGCCATGCACATCGCTGGCAATGGCACCTCCCAGGGTAATGAATTTGGTTCCCGGGGTGACCGGCAGAAACCACCCTCGGGGAACGAAAATCTGCAAAATTTCCTCCAGCGTCACCGCTGCTTCGGCATGCAACCGGCCCGATTGTTCATCAAATTCCAGGAACCGATTCAGGCGGGTCATTAACACGGTTCCCCCCTTCTCATTCACTGCCGCATCACCATAACTTCTGCCCAGTCCCCGCGCCAGCCAACTATTTTCAGCATTCAGATTTAATACTTCCCTGATTCTTTCCGGCCGATACAAACGGGTTTCCAGTACCGGAAAATTTCCCCAGCCCGATATTTTTGTTTTTTTATAGCGCATCATTTTATGCAATCAAGAAATTCCTCCAAAAATACCCATCAGGTGAAAGTTACGCCTTCGGGGGAAGAGGGGGTTTTGGAGCAAGTGAAAAGGTAAAAGGTAAAAATTAGAGCCAAGTAAAAAGGAAAAAGGTAAAAGTCAAAAGAATTTTTAACCAAAGAACGGCTGAAAGGAGT
>Ga0114931_10002702_pt1 | contig 22523 bp, 20 predicted proteins | sample 2SBtaG_FD_89579 | JGI IMG/M metagenome (GOLD analysis project Ga0114931, IMG submission 89579) | Deep subsurface microbial communities from Kolumbo volcano to uncover new lineages of life (NeLLi) - 2SBTROV14_V59a metaG | ecosystem: Environmental > Aquatic > Marine > Volcanic | place: Kolumbo... | reverse complement strand
TCCCATAGGCGCCCACGCCCATGATGACGACATGACCCAGCGACCATTCGCCGGTCAGGGTCATCAAGCGATAGCTGACCACCAGAAGCACGTTGATAACCAGCAGGACGGCGATCTCCTGCTGCGAATAGCTCAGGAGATGCGGCAGGGCGATGAGGCCCACGATGACGCCGAGCAGCCCCAGCACGGTCTTCCAACGCGCGCCCTCAGGCACGCTCCCGCGCCCCGAACAGTCCGGTCGGCTTGACCACCAAGACGATCAGCATCAGCGACAACCCAACGATATTGGCGATGACGCCGTCGTAGTAGGTGGTGACAAGCGTATGCACGAAGGCATACAGCACGGCCGCGATGACCGCGCCCTCGAGGCTGCCGATGCCGCCGACGATGATGATGATGAAGGCGCTCACAATGACCGAGTGCCCCATGTAGGGCGTGGGGCTGACCAGGGGCGCGGTCAGGGCGCCGGCGATTCCGGCGAGAGCCGCGCCGATGAACATGGCCAGACGCGCCGTCTTGTTCATCGAGATGCCTTGGAGCGCGGCGGCTTCCGGGTCCTGGGCGCAGGCACGCAAGGCCCAACCGAATTTGGACAGCCGGAGAAATGCCCACAAGGCGCTAAGCAGGACGACAGTCGCCAAGATGACGTAAAATCTCTGCCAGGTCAGGATGGCGCCTTCCACCAGGACGATCTTTTCCTGGGTCGGCGGCGGGATATGCTCCATGCGCACGCCGAAGCCGACGACCGCGAGGGTCTGCAACACCAGGAGAAAGCCGATCGAGGCGATCAGGCCGCCGAGCGGGTTATCCCGTAGGGGCCGAAACAGGCACCGCTCCATCGCCAACCCCAGGCAGCCGACGAAAACGAGGCCAAGCGCGACGGCCCCGAAGAATGGGAAACCCAGATCGGCATAGAAGAACACGACCGAATAGGCGCCGGCCATGTAGAGCTCGCCATGGGCGAAATTGATTACCCCCATGACGCCGAAGATGAGAACCAGGCCAACCGCGACCAACGCCATGTAGCTGGCGGCGTAGGTTGCGTTGACGATGGTCTGGAGGATGAGTTCCATGGCGCTCCAGCAAGGTCTTCGGCCATTTCGGCGGCAATGGGACCGGCGGGCGATCCCGCCGGTCCCGACACCCAGAATCGCCGCTTTCGCGACCGCCGAGGGCGAAGTTAAGCGCGGACTCTAGCCGCGCTGGGTATACATCTGGCCGAGCGCCGTCATGTATTTGACCAGGAGATCCCCGTGCTTGTCCCACCAGGCGGGGATGCTCCTGTACTCCTTGATCACGGCCTTGCCGTTCTCGATCACGACGACCGGCCAGTTGCCGACCAGCGCGTTGTCGATTCCGAACAGCTCCTTGCCCCACCACTGAGCGTCGCCAAAGGCATGCTTGCCCCTGCCGCCGGCCTTCATGGCCTTGAGCACGGCGCCGGGCTCCACGCTGCCCGCCTTGGCCGCCGCGTCGGCCCAAAGGTCCATGATCGCGGCGTACTCCCAACTCACCGCGCCCCACTCGCTCTCGCCATAGCGCTTCGCATACTCGGCATAAAAGTCGTTGGGCCGGGCGAAGTTCACGCGCGGGTCGTTCAGGGCCGGATCGTCGAAATCGGGGAACTGGAAGATGAAGCCTTCCATGAACTCCTTCGAGGTCTTCTCGATGATCTTGGAATAGAAATCGGCCGTGCAGGAGATGATCTGACCCTTGAAGCCTTGCTGAAACGCCTGCGCGCACAAGGGATGGACGTAGTCGGCGTAGCAGGTATCGAGGCACAGAATGTCCGGCTTGGCGGCCAGCAGCCTGGTCATGACCGGCGCGAAGTCGGTGGTCGCCGGGTCGAAGAAGAGCGGATCGTCGAGCACGTCGATGCCGGCGCCCTCGAAGGCCGCCAGGTAGGTCGCCACCGATGGCTTGCCCAGCGCATCGTCCTGCGCGCAAATCACGGCGCGCTTCAGGCTCGGCTTGTGCTCCGCCAGCCATTCGACGCCGGTTACGTTATAGATCGGATGGACCTCGCAGGGCGCCAGGAGCGTTTTCGTGTCCGGGTTCAAGTCACTTGGCAGCAGGGTCGAGAACAGCATGCCTTCCTTGGCCGCGGTCCGCTCCACGCCCGGCCAGGTATCGCCGCCCAGCATCATGATGAACTTGACGCCGTCTTCCTTGATCAGCTTGGTCGCGCCGGTGCGCGCCTTGCCCGGATCGTATTCGTTGTCGTAGGCGACGAATTCGACGTTGTAGCTATCGCCACCGATCTTGATGCCGCCGGCCGCGTTGACCCAGTCGGCCCAGATCCGGCAGCCATCCAGGCCCGGCTTGCCCCAGGCCGCGACATCGCCCGTCAGCGGCGCGAGAAACCCAATCTTCACGGTCTTGTTGGCCGCGAAGGCGATCTTCGGACGCGCCATGCCGGCCAGAGCCGCCGTGGCCACGGTCGTCGACAAGAACGTACGCCGGTCGATAAACGAACCGCCGAGGTAATCTGTCATATCTTCCTCCCCTGATATCCGTTCCGTGGTGGCTGGTTCGGCGCGTTCCGCCGTGGCCAGGTCGGTCCGGATTGGCGCCGTTCTTGAGGCGGGCCGCACCGGCAGCCCGGATGTGTCGCCCCGCGACGGCTCGATTTATTGCGGTCCAGCCCCTAAGCGGGCTCACCGACGTTAGGAGCTTAGGGCGGATTTGGACCAGCGGGCAATACCAATTTCACTATGTTTTGACAAATTGGTTCGCGGTTGGTCTACAATGGTTGGGCCGCGCGGTGAATTGGTTGGTATCGCGCGCCCTCCTTCGATGGGCGCTTGGAAATCAATACCCTTGTCCGAGGGCGCATCGATAAGAAGGATCAACGGACGAAACACGGGAGAGCGAGAATGACGGTTCGTGTCGCGGTCATCGGGGCGGGCCCCTCGGGTCTGGCCCAGCTCAGGGCCTTTCAATCGGCCGCCAGCAAGGGCGCCGAGATTCCAGACGTGGTCTGTTACGAAAAGCAGTCCGACTGGGGCGGGCTCTGGAACTATACCTGGCGCACCGGGCTCGACGAACGCGGCGAGCCGGTTCATTGCAGCATGTACCGCTATCTCTGGTCCAATGGCCCAAAGGAGTGCCTGGAATTCGCCGACTACACCTTCGAGGAGCATTTCGGCAAGCCGATCGCCTCCTATCCGCCGCGCGCGGTGCTTTGGGACTACATCAAGGGGCGGGTCGAGAAGGCCGGCGTGCGCGACTGGATCCGCTTCGGCACGCCGGTTCGCATGGTCACGTATTCGCCGGACACGGGGAAGTTCACGGTAACCGCGCAAGACTTGGCGAACAACACGATGACCGCCGAGGAGTTCGACAACGTCGTGGTCGCGTCCGGTCACTTCTCGACCCCTCATGTCCCCTATTTCGAGGGCATGGAGGGCTTCAATGGTCGGGTCCTGCATTCCCATGATTTCCGCGACGCGCGCGAGTTCAAGGGCAGGGACATCCTCATCATCGGCCGCAGCTATTCGGCCGAGGATATTGGGTCGCAGTGCTACAAATACGGCACCAAGTCGATCACGCTCAGCTACCGCTCGGCGCCGACGGGCTTCAAATGGCCCGACAACTGGCAAGAGGTCCCGCTGCTCCAGAAGATCGAGAACAAGACCTGTTACTTCAAGGACGGCACCACGAAGGATGTCGACGCGATCATCCTATGCACCGGCTACCTGCATCATTTCCCCTTCCTGCCGGATGATCTCCGCCTGACCACGACCAATCGCATGTGGGCGCCCGGCCTCTACAAGGGCGTCGTGTGGGAGAAGAATCCGAAGCTCTTGTATCTGGGCATGCAGGATCAGTTCTATACCTTCAACATGTTCGACGCGCAGGCTTGGTACGCCCGCGACGTGATCATGGGCCGCATCGAGCTGCCCTCGAAGGCGGAGATGGCGAAGGACGGCGATGCCTGGCTGGCGCGCGAAGCGAAGCTCGAGGACCCCGAGCAGATGATCTATTTCCAGGGCGACTACGTCCAGGAACTGATCGATGTGACCGACTATCCGAGCTTCGATGTCGGCGGCGTCAACAAGACCTTCGTCGAGTGGGAGCACCACAAGATGGAAGATATCATGGGCTTCCGAAACAACGCCTACCGGTCCCTTATGACCGGCACTATGTCGCCGGTCCACCACACGCCCTGGCTGGAAGCCATGGACGATTCCATGGAGTCCTATCTTCAGACCGACTCCGAGGCCGAAAAGAAGTTCCGGGAGGTGGTCGGACGCTAATACGCCGGGCGGCTCGGTTGGGTTTTCGGCGTGCTCAGGACCGCACGCGCTCCTTGTCGGGGTCGTAGTGAGGGAAACGCACGACGCGCGCCGGTAGGCGCTTCTGGTGCCCGTCCAGCTTGCCGACCTCGACCGCCGTGCCCGGCGCGGCATGGGTCACGTCGAGGCGGGCCAGCGCGATGTTCTTCTTGAGGATGGGAGAGCGCACCGCGCTCGTTACCTCGCCGATCCGCGCGCGGCCGAGATGCACGCAATCGCCGTGGCCGACCGTCTCGCCGGAGTCGATCTCCAAGCCGACCAATTGCCTTTGCGGGTTCGCCTTGCGCCGGATCAGCGCCTCGCGCCCGATGAAGTCGTCCTCCTTGGTCTTGAGCGCGACCGTGAAACCGATGCCCGCCTCGAAAGGGTCGGTCTGATCGCAGAACTCGCTGCCGGCGAAGATCAAACCGGCCTCGATGCGCAGCATGTCGAGCGCCTCCAGGCCGAGCGGCGCGATGTCGCAAGCCTCGCCCGCGGCCCACACGGCATCGAACACGGCCAGCGCATCCTTGGGATGGCACCAAACCTCGTAGCCGAGCTCACCCGAGTATCCGGTACGCGAAACCACGACCGGCGCGCCGTCGAAGTCGCCGATCCGCCCGATGGTGAATCGGAACCAGCCAAGCTCCTCAAGCGTAGGTTGGGTCGGCGGAGTCCAGACGACTTGGCGCAGGATGTCTCGCGATTTCGGCCCCTGAACCGCGATGTTATGCATCTGATCGGTCGAGGAACGCACCCAGGCATGGAGGCCCAGCTTGTCGGCCTGTTCGCGCAACCAAACCCCGCCAAAATCGTCGCCACCGATCCAGCGAAAGTTGTCCTGGCCCAGGCGGAACAGCGTGCCATCGTCGATCATGCCGCCGTGCTCGTGGCACATGGCCGAATAGACGACCCGCCCGACCGCCAGCTTGCGCACATTTCGGGTCAACGTCCACTGCATCAGCGCCTCGGCGTCCGGCCCGGTCACCTCGAATTTGCGCAAGGGCGATAGGTCGGTAACGATGGCGCGTTGTCGGCACGCCCAGTACTCCTCGATTGGCCCGGCCTTGGCGAAGCACGTCGGCAGCCAGTAGCCGCGGTATTCGGTGTAGTTGCGCGTCATCTCCGACAGGCGCGGATGGAACGCGGTTTCGCGTGTCATCTGGGGGTCTGCTTCGGGCGTCATTCTATAGGCCACCGCTCTGGAGAAACGTTCCTTGTCGGCATAGGTCCGTACATGAATGTCGGTCGGATTCCACGCGTTCGCCGGATCGATATCGTCTGGGCAAGCCGAGGACACACACACCAGATCGCTCAGCGCCCGCATCAACACATAGTCGCCGGGCCGCGACCAGGGCTCATCCAGATACAGCGCGTTATGGTCGTCGATATTGTTGTTGTAAAAAAAATTGAGCGCCATCCAACCCTTGCGCGGGGCCACGCCGTAGGGCACTAGCGCGCCGTTGAAGTTGTCCGAGCAGTTGACGTGGCCCGGATAGCCCATGTCGCCGTAATACTTGGCCGTGCAGGCCAGCGCGAAGGCATCGTGCCGGCCGCACGTGTCCTGGACAACCTCGACCAGGGGCCGCATGTCCCGATCGAAGCACTTCGCGTAGAGGCCGGGCATGGGATAGCTCTGGCGGACCAGGGTGCGCGTTGTCGTCGCGTCCAGCGGCCGCTCCAATCCGCGTTCCAGGGCGCGCGTGGAAAAGCATTGAAAATCGCTACACTGGCGGCCGGCGACATCGATCACCTGAATGAATTCGCCCGCCTTGACCACATAGGCCTCGGCGGTCCTCTTGCGGATCCGCATGTCCAATAGTGGATCGGCCAAGGGTTCGGGCAGCGGCACATCTTCCGGCGCCGAAATTCGGGCGCGCGCGATCAGCAGTTCGATCGGGGTCGCGGTGTCGTGGCCGTCAACCGCCATGGGGCCACCGGGCGCGCCGACGATGAGAACGCCACCGCGCTCGACCGTGAATTCGGCGCTATCGCCGGGGCGCGATTCGCCGCCAAGGAAATTGACCGCCCTGGCGCCCGTCAAGGTTATGCCGCGGCGCTCCAGGGTCGCGCGCAGACGCCGCGCCCCCTCGCCCTCGCCCGCCAAGATGGACGCCAGACCGGGCGCATCCGCACCGCCCTTGGCGCCGATCAAGCCGGCATCGATCCGCCCATCGGGGCCGGCCGCGATGACTTCGCAGCACTGGCGCCCTTCGAGATCGCGCAGAGTGACCCGGTCGCCAGCCTCGATGGCGACCACCGTGGCCCCGCCGCCGGCGATCCGATAGCGCTCCACGCCGGGCGGCAAAAACGGCACGCCGGGGCGCAAGATCGCGCTCGGTCGAGGCGGGCCGGGCACAACGTTCGGCAGGTCGAGTTCGCCGAGAATGACCGCCTCCTCAAGTCATGGCTTGAAACAAGCCTAGGGCATGGGGTGCCGGGAATCAACGATTGGTATAGCGAATAGATGATTTGGTATGTAATTGGTCTGTTTTGGTCCTTAGGTATCGTGGCCGGGAATCCAGTTGGTCCCGGCCAGGGGCACGCCGGCCATGGCCGCCGCCTCGACGGTGAGGGCGGCCAGGTCCTCCGGCTCCAGGTTGTGTACGTCGGACTTGCCATTGGCGCGGGCCAGGGTCTGGACCTCCAAGGTGAGTACGCGCAGGTAGTTGGCGAGGCGGTGGCCCGCCTTCACCGGGTCCAGGCGCTTGGCGAGCTCCGGGTCCTGGGTTGAAATGCCGGCGGGATCGTTGCCCGCCTGAAAATCCTCGTAGAAGCCGGCGGCCGAGTCAATTTTCCGGTACTCCGCTTCGTAGTGTGGATCGTTGTCGCCGGGGCGATCAAGGCGGCGGTGCCGATGGAAACCGCGTCGGCCCCCATGGCCAGGGCCTTGGCGACATCGGCGCCGGAGCGAATGCCGCCAGCCACGATAAGCTGCACCTTGCGGTGCATGTCGATCTCCTTGAGGGCGCGCACCGCCTCGCGCGTCGCCGCCAGGGTCGGGATGCCCACGTGCTCGATAAAGACGTCTTGGGTCGCGGCCGTGCCCCCTTGCATGCCGTCGACGACCACCACATCGGCGCCCGCCTTGACCGCGAGCATGGTGTCGTAATAGGGCCGCGCCGCGCCGCATTTCACGTAGATCGGCTTTTCCCAGCCGGTGATCTCGCGCAGTTCCCGGATCTTGATGGTGAGGTCGTCCGGGCCGGTCCAGTCCGGGTGCCGGCAGGCGGAGCGCTGGTCGATCCCTTCCGGCAGGGTGCGCATCTCGGCGACCCGCTCGGTGATCTTCTGGCCCAGCAGCATGCCTCCGCCGCCGGGCTTGGCGCCCTGGCCGACCACCACCTCGATCGCGTCGGCCTGGCGCAGGTCGTCCGGGTTCATGCCGTAGCGCGAGGGCAGGACCTGGTAGACCAGCTGCTTGGAATGGCCGCGCTCTTCCTGGGTCATGCCGCCGTCGCCCGTGGTGGTCGAGGTACCGACCTCGCTGGCGCCGCGGCCGAGCGCCTCCTTGGCCTGGGCCGAGAGCGAGCCGAAGCTCATGCCCGCGATGGTGATCGGGATTTTCAGCTCGATCGGCGTCTTGGCATGGCGCGTGCCGAGCACGACGCCGGTGTCGCAGGCCTCGCGGTAGCCCTCCAGGGGATAGCGCGAGGCGGAGGCGCCGAGGAACACCAGATCGTCGAAGGTGGGCAGGTACCGCTTGGCGCCCCAGCCGCGAATGCGGTAAAGCCCGGTGTTCGCGGCGCGCTGAATCTCATGGATCGTGTGCCGGTCGAACGTATAGGATTCCCGCAAGCCCCAATTCTCGTATGTCATTCGGGCGGTTCCTCAGTAAGAGTCCAGGTTCTCGACCTTGAAGTGATACAGCTCGCGGGCCGAGCCGTAGCGGCGGAAATCGGCGATATGGGCGTCCGTGCACCCGGCCCGGTCGAGCAGGGTACGCAATTCCTCGCGGTGCGCCTCGCGCATGTCCTTCTCGATACAGTCGGCGCCCAGGCTGGCGACCTTTCCGCGCACGTAGATACGCGCCTCGTAGATCGAATCGCCGAGTGAATCCCCGGCATCGCCCAGGACCACCAGACGGCCGGCCTGGGCCAGGAACATGCTCATATGGCCGACGTTGCCCTTGACCACGATATGGGCACCCTTGAGGGAAATGCCGCAGCGCGCGGCGGTGTTGCCCTCCACCACCAGCAGTCCGCCATGGGCGGTGGCCCCGGCCGACTGGCTGGCGTCGCCCTTTACCCAGACCTCGCCGGCCATCATGTTTTCGGCGACGCCGACACCGGCATTGCCGTTCACGGTGATGCGGGCCGACTTGTTCATGCCGGCGCAGTAGTAGCCCGCGTGGCCCTCGATCTCGACATCGATCCCTACATTCAGACCGCAGGCGAGCGCGTGCGCCCCGCGCGGATGCAGGATGCGAAAAGGCCCGTCCTCCGGCTTGGCCGCTTGCAGGCGCTGGTTGACGGCGCGCAGATCCTCGGCCGCCAAATCCAGGACCACGATATTGGGAGGAGTATCCACGGGCGTCTCCGGCAGGCCAGTCATTGCGCACCCCTTCCCCAGCTATAGACCACCGCGGGCTCCGGCTCCCAGACCCTGGCCCGTTCGATCCCGGGCAAGCCGACCAGGGCGCGGTATTCCGACCCGAAGGCAACGTAGTCGTCCGTCTCGGCCAGAATGGCGGGTTTGCACGCGATCGCATCGCGCAGCACCGCGAAGCCGTCCTTGGTACCGGCGACGAACGTGAAAAAGCCGTCGAGGTCGCTCAAGGCATCCTCCAGGGAACCGTGCAGGGAGCGGCCCTTGTCCAGGCGATTGGCGATATAGGCGGCCGCGACCTCGGTGTCGTTCTCGGTCTTGAACTCCATGCCCTCGTGGTCGCGCAGACGTTCGCGCAGGCGATTGTGATTGGACAACGAGCCGTTGTGCACCAGGCACAGATCGAGCCCCGTGGAGAAAGGGTGCGAGCCCGCCGTGGTCACCGCGCTTTCGGTCGCCATGCGGGTGTGACCGACCGCGTGGGTGCCCGCCATGAGGCGCAGCTTGAACTGCTCGGCGACCTTGTCGGGCAGGCCCATTTCCTTATAGATCTCGATCGTCGTGCCGACGCTCATGATCTGGATCTTCCCATCGGCCGCCTCGATCAGCCGCGCCGCCGCCTTTGGCGCCGCGTCCGTGTGGATCACCATATGGCTGCCGCCGCGATGGTCCGCGACCGTGGCGTTGAGTTCGGCGCGGATCGTGTCGCACACCGCTTCCCAATCGAAGCCGGGGTCGGGATGGAAGGCGGTTATCTTGGTGAAACGCCCGGGCGCGGGATCGTGATATATGGCAAAACCGGCGCTATCGGGCCCGCGGTCGGTCATCTCGATCAGCATGGGTGCGAACATGGCGCCCAATTGCCCTTCGAGAGCCCGGTTTTTCAGAAAAAGTCCAACAATTCCACACATGACAGGCCTCCTACCCCCAGGGGCCGCTTGGGCGACGATGCCCCGGCGCAGGTTATCTATATCCTACGATATTTCTCGTAATTCAACAATTTTTCTTTGCGTGAAACACCCGCGCGCCAACGCCTAGGGGTCCCGCGCGTAGCAAATGACCGACAGGAAGCGTATGGGCAGGCGGCGCAGCTTCTCCGGCCCGTGCGGCGCGTCGGCCTCGAAAAACAGGCTGTCGCCAGGTTCTAACTCGTACACGCGATCGGCGTGCCGGTAGGCGACCTTGCCCTCCAGAACGTAGATGAGCTCCTTCCCGTCGTGCTGGAACAGCGGAAAGACATCGGATTTCTCGCTCAGCGTAATGAGATACGGCTCGACCACGATGGCGCCGCCCGGGCTGTGCCCCAGAAGTTGATACTGGTGCCCCGACCGGGTGCCGCGTCGCTCGATCGTCAGACCCTCGCCGGCCTTGACGAAGACCGCGTCGCGCTCCTCCTCGTACGCGCGGAATAGGGCCGTGACCGGGACGTTCAAGGCCTCGGCGACATTGCGCAGGGTCGAGAGCGAGGGCGAGGTTTGCCCGTTCTCGATCTTCGACAACATGCCGGTCGAAAGTTGCGCGCCGCGCGCCAGTTCGGTGATTGTCAGGTTTTGCTCGCGGCGGTAGCTTCGCACCTGATGACCGATGGCCAATTCCAAGGCATTGTCGGCGGCCTCGGAAGGCGCGTGAGGCTCTTGCCGCAGCCTGTCGTCGTCGGTCTTGCTCACACGCTGCCCTTTCCTGCCGCGAAGCGGATATCACTAGCAGACAAAAAGAAATGGCGCCGGGCAAGCCCGGCGCCAAAAAAACCGATGAAGGACGACGCGATTAGGTGTGCTTATCGAGCGCCGCCTTGATCTGATCCGTGGTTCCGTATTTCGCCAGATCGGCGCTGAATTCCTCGGATTCGCCCTTCAACTGCCAAACGTGCCAAGCCAGCCACAACACGACGCCGACCAGCACCATGATCACCTCGGTGCCTTGCCATGGGTAGACCGCGCCGACATCGGCTAAATCGACTGCCCAAGTTTCCATCTTTTTTCTCCCTTACGAGACAATATCTCTTTACGCCAAGGCCTTCTCGGCGTTGCGGACTTCTTCCTTGGCGGCTTCGGCTTCGTCCAAGGTCTTGAAATCCAGCCCCATGAGCTCGACCTCCCGCGGGATACGCAGGATGCCGGCCCCAGCCATGATCTTCGAGACGATAAAGGCGGGCAGGAACCCGAGGACGAAGAACATGATGATCGCGCCGATGAACTGACCCAGGGGGTTGATCGTCGCGTACCCCGCGTAGGGCGAACTCGGGTAGCCCCAGAGCACGAAACCGGTAATTACCACGCCGATGAAGCCCGCATAGCCGTGAACCGCCACGGCGCCGACCGCGTCGTCGAGCTTGAACTTGCGTTCGACGAAGTAGTGCAGCTTGTAGGCCAGATACGTTCCGATGCCACCGATCACCATCGCCTGAATCGGGTGGTAGAGATCGTTCCCCGCCGACGCCGTGATGATACCGGCCAGGCCCCCCGAATAGGTCCAGAAGGGATCCCCCTTCGAGACGATATAGGCGACCATGAGACCGCCCGACAGGGACATCAGGAAGTTGACGGTGATGGCGCCCAGGGTGGTCGGGCCAAGATAGATATTGGTCGCGGTCCAGGTATCGCCGGTGATCAGGCCGTCGATGGCCGAAGGCGAGATGATCGGCACGTTGCACGCGGCATAGAAGCCCCAGAAGCCCGTGAAGATCAGAAACAGCCCGATGGTTACCAGCCAGGGGTTGTGCGGGCGAATGTCGCGCGGGGTTCCGTCGGCGGCGAACTTGCCGATGCGAGGCCCGAGAACGACCAGCACGCCCAGCGCATAACCGCCGGCGATGGCATGAATCACGCCGGAGGCATAGGCGTCGTGATAGCCAAGCAACTGCACCATCCAGCCGCCGGGATGCCAGCCCCAGGCGGCGTCGATGATCCAGAACACCGAGCCAATGAGGACCGCGTGAATCCAGAACGCGCCCGAGCGGATGCGTTCCATCACGGCGCCGGAGACGATCGAGGCGGCGGTCCAGGAGAACAGCAGGAACGCGGCCCAGAATACGCCGGTAATGCGATCACCAAGATTGGTGGCCATGGTTTCCGACCAGGGCGCGTTCGGGGCGCCGGCGTCCCACAAGATGCCGCCGGTAAAGCCAGGGCCGTTTGGCAAGGCCCAGTAGATCCACCATCCGAAGAAGAAGAACGTGACCGTCACCAGCGGAATCAGCATGGTATTTTTCATGAGGGTATGAAGGTGGTTGCGCCATCGGCTCGCGCCCACCTCGTACATGCAGAATCCCACGTGGATCAGGAACATGAAGACGACGGTCACCCAGTAATAAAACTCGGTGAAGACCGTCGTAATAGCGTCAAGATTGTTTCCCATGGAGCCTCTTTCCCCTTTTATGGTCTCGGTGGAGGGGCTGTTTGGGCCGGTCAATGGGTGAATATTATTTTTTAAAAAGCCCGGCTTGTCGTCCATCCCCCCGGATTTTCGTCTTTCCGTCGCGGCCGGCCCTTTTGGGCCGAGATTTCAGTGCATGCGACGCACGGCATGGGTTTCGACGCCATGCCCGACGTTCTTTTTTGCTTCGATCGCGTTCCTTTTGAGTCTGCTTAAGCGCATCGGTGAATCGCAACGCACCAGCCACATTGAATTCTGCCCCCGACCGAGGCCAAAAGTAAACCGATTTAGTCCAAAGACATACCAATAGGCGATATGATCGGATCGACTTGCAACCGATCCGGTATGCGCGAGACACTTCCGACCCCCGGTGAGCTGGATGCAATAACGATGGAAAACAAATCGGACGAGGGACTACGCGATCATTTTCTGGGGTGGCAGTGCCGGATTCGGCAGATCGCGATGCGCAAGGACGAGGGGCGCCCTTCCGCCGGCATGAGGCCCCGAATCCTGACCCGCGACGGACGGGAGCTTTCGCCCGCGACGACCGTGCTCATCGTGCCGCGGGAGCCGGGAGAGAGCACCGCGTTCTTCCGCTTTCAGGCACGCAAGACGCACGATTCAAAGCAAATCTACGAGAAGGGCTTGGACTATCTGCGGAGCGCCCATTTCCAGCACCCCCGCTCGTTCAGCGACGAACTGACCGCGTTGTTCAATACGGGCGCCGCCTTGGCCGAGAGCCTGCTCGCGGCCGGCGACTGCCGGCTCGAATTCGATCAATTCAGCCAGCGTTATCGAATGATCTGTGCCGTGCGCGCGCTCGCGCCGGATGACCCGGCGTTCGAGGCGACCTACTGGCACAACCGCATATTCAACCCGGCCATGCCCGCCGAGGTGACGGTTCTCGCCCTGCGCCCGGACTGGACCTCGGCCCGAGCCGATCCAAGCCCCGGCTCCTTAACCGGAGTCAGAACTTGCGGTACGCCTTGTTGAGTTGCACCAGGGGATGCTTGGGCGACATCTGGAACTTGATCAGAAGCTCGCGCGCGACCATGTCCCGGTCCTGCTGATTGTCCGGCAACTCCATGCCGCCCGGGATGGTGACCCAGCCATTGACGTTGCGGTCGAAGACGGCGGGCCGGCCCTCCTCGTAGCCCATGTGAATATCCTCGAGCCAGTTCAGGTCATCCCAGCCCATGTGGTCCATGTAGGCCTTGAGGAACGGAGTCAGGCGCTCGTAATCGGGCAGTAGATTCACATCGTAGCGGTAGCCGATGTGCTGGCCGATTTCCTTTTCGCGCTCCGATTCGATCCCGCCGCCCTTGATGAACTGATCCACATCGGCGATCCGCGAGCCCTTGTATCTCGATCCGGCCATTTCGCGCCCTCTCCCGTTTCGTGCGTATCGTGCGTATCGTCCACCGGCACGCCTAGATGCCCGTCTAGATGTGATGATAATCCGCGACCCCGACCGTGTAGTCGGTGCCGGCAAGCGGCACCTGTGCGATGGCCGAGGCTTCCATGGTCAGAGCGGCCAAGTCCTCCGGCTCCAGGCTGTGCACGTTTGTCTTGCCGCACGCCCGCGCCATCATCTGGCACTCGATGGTCAGCGTGTGCAGGAAGTTGTAGACCCGCTCCGCCGCTTGGTCCGGGTCGAGCCGCTTGCGCAGCTCGGGGTCCTGCGTCGCGACGCCAACCGGGCAGCGCCCGGTATGGCAGTGATAGCAGTGGCCCGCCTCGACCCCCATCTCCTCGGGGAAATTGGCTTCCGGAATATCCTTGTTGCAGTTCAGCGCCATCATGGCCGAATGGCCGATCGCGATGGCGTCCGCGCCCAGGGCGATTGCCTTGGCGACATCGCCGCCGTTGCGAATGCCGCCGGCATAGATCAGAGAAATCTCGCCGCGCTTGCCCAGATCGTCGATGGCGCGCCGCGCCTGGCGGATCGCGGCCATGCCGGGCACGCCGGTTTCCTCGGTCGCCAGGTGCGGCCCGGCCCCGGTGCCGCCTTCCATGCCGTCGATGTAGATGGAATCCGGATCGCATTTCACCGCCATGCGCACGTCGTCGTAAACCCGCGCGGCGCCCAGCTTGAGCTGGATCGGGATTTCCCAGTTGGTCGCTTCGCGGATTTCCTCGATCTTGAGCGCCAGATCGTCCGGCCCCAGCCAGTCCGGGTGCCGGGCCGGCGAGCGTTGGTCGATGCCGGCCGGCAGGGAGCGCATCTCGGCCACCTGATCGGTCACCTTCTGGCCCATGAGGTGGCCGCCCAAGCCGACCTTGCAGCCCTGCCCGATGAAAAACTCGCAGCCGTCGGCCAGCCGCAAGTGGTGCGGGTTGAAGCCGTAACGCGACTGAATGTTCTGGTAGAACCACTTAACGGAATAGCGCCGCTCGTCGGGGATCATGCCGCCCTCGCCGGAGCAGGTCGCCGTGCCCGCCATGGTCGCGCCGCGCGCCAGGGCCATCTTGGCCTCGTAGCTGAGCGCGCCGAAGCTCATGCCGGTGATATAGATGGGGATATCCAGGATCAGCGGCCGCTTGGCACGCGGGCCGATGACGGTCTCCGTGTCGCACGTCTCGCGGTAGCCCTCGATCACGAAACGGGTCAGGGTGCCGGGCAGGAAGGTCAGATCGTCCCAATGGGGGATCTTCTTGAACAGCGAAAACCCGCGCATCCGATAGCGGCCAAGCTCGGCCTTGATATGGATGTCGTTGATAACCTCGGGGGTGAATATCCGGCTCTTGCCCAGGATATGCTTCTTCTCCTCGGCCACCCTTCGTGCCCCGTCGCTTGTCCCGCTCTTGCCTGCCATATCCCGCCTCTGACCTTCCCGATTCCGCGCGCGGGTATCCCGCGCCGGGATCACAAAATGAGCTTCTTCTCGGCCGGTTCCAGATTGTCGTAATTCCACAACTGCTTGCCGGCGACGATCTTGGTGAAATGATCGACGCCCTTGGCCGGCACAAGGTCGTACATCTTCAGCTTGCGGGTCAGCCAGGCGCGGTCCAGATCGGTCAATTCGCCCGGCACCGCGTCGACGCCCAGGTCGCGGATTTCGCCGCCCACGAATATCGTGCCGTCGTACATGGAATCGCCCAGGTTCTTGCCCGCGTTGCCGCACACGACGATGCGCCCGCGCTGCATCATGAAGCCCGAGAACGCACCGGTATCTCCGCCGACGATGATCGTGCCGCCCTTCATGTCGATGCCGGTGCGCGACCCCACGCTGCCCCTGCACACCAGGTCGCCGCCGCGCAGGGCGGCGCCGAAGGTGCTGCCCGCGTTCTTCTCGATCACGACCGTGCCCGCCAACATGTTCTCGGCGCAGGACCAGCCGACCCGGCCCGAAATACGGATATTGGGCCCGTCGATCAGGCCGCACCCGAAATACCCCAGGCTGCCCTCGACGATCAGATTGAGCCGGTTCAAAATACCGACCGCGATCGAGTGCTTGGCCCCGGGATTCTTGATCACGATGCTGCCATGGCCATCCGCCATCAACGCGCGCAGACGCGAATTGATCTCCTTGGCCCCCATGTTGGAGGCATCGACCTCGGCGCGCTTGTTGAAGTCGACATCGAAGGCGTCGGGATAGGTGAAGCCGCCTTCCTCGCCGATATCGAAGAACACTTGTTGACTGCGGCCCGCGAGCTGCTCGGTGTGCATCCCCATCTCATGGGATGCGCTCGGTCGCTCGGTCATGCCCGCCATACCCGGACCTCCCCATCGTAGGGATCCCATGTGTCGATCTCGTGGGGCACGACGCTGCGGATGGCAACCTCCTCGGAGGCGAGCGCCACCAGATCGTCGGCCTCGTAGAGCACCATGGGCTTCGCGGCCATGACGTCCTTGGCCATGCCGAGCTCGTCCCTGGTCGCCACCAAGTACGTGAAAACGCCGTCGATTTCCTTGATCGACTGCTTGAGCGAATCCTCTAGGCTGGCGCCCTGCTCCAGGTTGCTGGCCGTGTAGACGGCCAGAAGCTCCGAATCGCAGTTGGAGACGAAGCGCTGGCCCTGGCGCTCCAACTGGCGGCGCATGATCCAATAGTTCGTGATCTGGCCGTTATGGACGAGCGCGACATCGTTGTAGGGATAGGCCCAGTAGGGATGGGCGGAGCGGATATCCACATCCGATTCGGTCGCCATGCGGGTGTGGCCGATCCCATGAGTGCCGGCGAAATGGCCCAGCTTGTATTGCCCGGACACGGTGCCCGCGTCGCCCAGGTCCTTGATCAGTTCCAGCGCGTTGCCGATCGACAGGATTTCCGCCCCGTCCACGTCCTCGATGTAATCCGCCAGGCGCTTCATGTCGCCGTCATAGGCGATCCGGTAGCGGAAAGCGTATTCGGTCGCCTCCTCGACCTCGATAACCCTGACGCCCAGGGATTTCAGGTGCTCGTCCACGCTGGCCCGGCGGTGGGCGATTTCCTCGTGTATCTTGAACCCGCCCGCCAACTCCTCCTGTTCGGCCACCTTCAAGCGCAACACGTACTGGCCCTCCGCCGGCATTCCGTAAATGGCGAAGCCCGTCGAATCCGGCCCGCGATGCCGCAGCGCCTGCAACATGGCGGTCATTTCCTGGCCGATGTCGCCCGCGCCATCGCGGTGAATCATCCCAGCGATTCCACACATGTACTTTTTCTCTCCTTGGCAACACACGCGGTCTTTTTCGGCCGCGGATCGGTTAGGGCAGACAGTCGAGATAGGTATCCATGTCCCACTGCGTCGTGGTGTGCAGGAACCGTTCCCATTCGTCGCGCTTGTATTCGTCGTAGAGGCGGTACATCTCGCCCGGCAAGGCCGCCTTGATCACCTCGTCGTTCTTCATGGCCTCCAGGGCGTCGCCCAGGGTCATGGGCAGGCGCTTGACCTGCTTTCCGTCCTCCATGGCCTGATAGATGTTGCGGTTTTCCGGCGGCCCGGGCTCGATGTCGTTCTTGATGCCGTCGTCGGCCGCCTTGATAATCGCGCCGGCCATCAAATAGGGATTCACCATGGAATCCACCGACCGGTATTCGAAGCGCCCCGGCGCGGAAATGCGCAACCCGGTCGTGCGGTTCTGATACCCCCAGTCGGCGAAGATCGGCGCCCAGAACCCGGTATCCCATAGGCGCCGGTAGGAGTTGACCGTGGAACAACCTATGGCGGTCATGGCGCCAAGGTGCTTCACGATGCCGCCGACCACCTGCAGGCCGACCTTGCCCGGCAGCTGTGGGTCGTCGGTGTCGGGCATGAAGGTATTCTCGCCGCCCTTGCGGTACATGAAATTCTGTTCCATGCCGGGCAGGTTCTTGCGGTCGTTGCCCAGGTAGTTCGCCTTGTCCTCGCCGCCGTGCCAGAACGAGATGTTGTGATGGCACCCCGAGGCGGAGACGCCCATGAACGGCTTCGACATGAAACACGCGATGAGGTTGAACTCCCGCGCCACCTGCGCGCAAATCTGGCGGTAGGTGGTCAGGCGATCGGCGGTGCGCAGGGCATCGTCGAAGGTGAAGTTCAGCTCGAGCTGCCCGGGCGCGTCCTCGTGATCGCCCTGGATCATGTCCAGGCCCATCTTCCGGCAGTATTCAATGGCCCGCATGTAGACCGGGCGCAGGCTTTCGAACTGATCGATGTGATAGCAATAGGGGTTCGAGAACCCGCCGTCCGGTTTGCCATCCTCGCCGCGCTTCAGCCACATCATTTCCGGCTCGGTGCCATGGCGCAGATGCAGGCCGCCATGCTCTTCCTGAAACTGGGCGTGTATGCGGCGTAAGTTGCCGCGGCAATCCGAGGTCAGAAACGCACCGGGATCTTCCCGTTCCTCGCGGTTGCGAAAAAGCGTGCACCAGAGGCGCGCGACCCGCTTGTCCCAGGCCAGTTGCATGAAGGTTTCCGGCTCCGGAATGCCGACCAGTTCCTTGTCTTGCGGCCCATAGCCGAGATACTCGCCGTGGCGATTGAGAAACAGATTGACCGTCGCGCCGTAAACCAGTTGGAAGCCCCGCTCCGCCATGGATTCCCAATGGTCCGCCGGAATGCCCTTGCCGCAGATCCGCCCGGTGATGGAAACGAACTGGAGATAAAGATACTCGATGCCAAGCTCGTCGATCTGCTTGCGCACCTGCTTGACCAGATCGGCCCGGCCGTCCTGCTCGACGAATGTCTCGATATCCATGGCCATGAGGCTCGATGCTCCCTGTCTCTTTCTTGTTCTTGCGCTCGCATTCTACCGATTGGACCGCGAACCGAACCCGGAGCATACCAATTGCAAACCAATTTAGACAACCGGTTTATCGGGCGCCATCCAGAATTCCGATTGGCGGGATCGCGCGTCCACCGCTGCCCGTGTGCCGCGCGCGAGCACCCACCGAGACCCGGAAAAACCTCTGAATTTGCACTGAAATTCGCGCACCGCGCGGCGCCGTCGGGAGGCCGGATCGCGGGATTCGACCCGATGGGCCTTTCCTTTTTCTCTTGTTCGGCCCATATAATACGAGTCCACGGTAGACCAATTTGCTCGAACCTGGACCATTGGCGGCATCAATTGAGAAAGAACCTCGTAAATCCGATGGCGGGCGAAGTCGATACTCAGGAATTGGCCGAATTGACCCAAAACGGGATTAGCTTGGCGCCCGGGCGCGGCGCGAGCGCGATTACCGTTCGCCTGCGCCATGCCATAGAGACCGGAATCTACGCCGACGGCGACCAATTGCCGCCGGAGCGTCAGCTCGCCACGGCTTTCAGCGCGGCGCGAAGTACGATTCGCAAGGCACTGAACCAACTTGAGGAAAGCGGTTTGGTGGTACGGCGCGTGGGCAGCGGCACCTACGTGAACTATTCGGGGCCGCTGTCCGAACCGGGCGCCGACATCACCGACCTGATCAGCCCACTGCAGTTGATCGATGCCAGGCTGGCGATCGAGCCCTATGTGGCACGCTTGGCGGCGCTCCACGCCACTGGACGCGATCTCGAGGGCATCGAAGCGGTGCTGGCGCGCCTGGACGAGACGCGGAACGACAAGGTTGCCTTTTCGCGCCTCGATTCTCAGTTCCACCAGCTTCTGGCGCGTTGTTCGCGCAACCCGCTGCTGCTCCATCTCTATATGCAGATCAATCAGGTACGCACCCATGCGCAATGGGCGGCGATGCGCGAGGCGATTTTGTCGCCGAAACAGATCGACGCCTACAACGCCCAGCATCGCGCGATTTTCAAGGCGCTCCGCCAACGCGACCCGCAAGCGGCGGCGGAGCGTATCCGATCCCACCTGAACAAGGCCCACAAGGACCTGCTGGGCGCCGACAGCAGCTAAGATTGTGGTTTCGGGTCGGCCGGGCGCAAAATGTAGGGGCCATCGGCGCCAACCTCGGTTTCGACCGTGAAGACCGCGTCATCGCGCGCCAAGACCCCATCGATCCCTTCGAAGCGGATTTGGTCGCTGCGGTATTCGATGTAGTCGACGACCTTCCCCGCCTTGGCGAACGCCAGGATTCCCAGGCGGCCGTCCCGCATCATCGCCCGCCGCTCGGTCTTATCCAGGCCCCAGCCGAAGGGGCAATCGAGCACTGGCGAGTCGTCCGCCGCATCGCCCAGGCGTGGCAGGATACGCACCTGGTCCCAGGTCCCGGCCACGACCGCCCGGTCCAAGAACAGGTCATCGCCCTCCCCTTGCGCCGCGCGCGCCACGGCCGCCGAAAAGCCGTCGCGCTCCTGGGCCAGCCGCGTGCACTGTCGATACGCCGGGCCGTAATACAGAATCCCGACCCCCAGGACGATGGCCGGCACGATCACCAGGACGGGCCACGACGGCAAGCTGCCAAGGGCACTACGGATGCTCATGGGTGGCAACGGCGCCGGCGCGCCGGGCGGTCTCGGGTCAACTCAACAATCCAGGGTCTGGTCGCGTTCCCACTGGCTCAGGTGCCGGCCGAAGCTGTCCCATTCCCGCATGCGCAGCTTGACGTAACTGTCGATCCGCGCCTTGCCCATGGCCTCGCGCAGCACCTTGCTCTTCTCCAGATGGCGCAGGGCGTCGAGCAGGTTGAGGGGCAGCTTCTTGGCCCCGCGCACCTTGTGGCCGTCGGCGTACATGTCGATGTCGAGTCGCTTGCCCGGATCGCGCTTGTTGGCGATGCCGTCGAGGCCCGCCGCCAACAGGCCGGCCTGCGCCAGGTACGGGTTGGTGGCGCCGTCCATCAGGCGAAACTCCAAACGCCCTGGGTCGGGAATGCGGACCATGTGGGTGCGGTTGTTGCCCCCATAGGTGACACTGTTGGGCGCCCAAGTCGCGCCCGAGAACGTGCGCGGCGCGTTGATGCGCTTATAGCTGTTGACGGTCGGATTGAAGATGGCGGTCAAGGCTTCGGCCGAATGCATCACGCCGCCCAGGAAACGATAGGCGAGTGGAGAAAGCCCCATTTCGTCACGGCCGAGGAACAGGTTCTTCTTGCCCGCCTTGTCCCACATCGAGACATGGCAGTGGCAGCCGTTGCCGGTCAGGTTGGCGAAGGGTTTGGGCATGAAGGTCGCGCGCATGCCGTGGGCCTCGGCCAGGGTCTTGGTCATGTATTTGAAAAAGACGTGGCGGTCCGCGGTGGCGAGCGCATCGTCGAAGTCCCAGTTCATCTCGAACTGGCCGTTGGCGTCCTCGTGATCGTTTTGATAGGGCCCCCAGCCCATGGCGATCATGGCATCGCAGATCGCGCTGATGACGTCGTAGCGGCGCATCAGGGCGGACTGGTCGTAACACGGCTTGGATTGAGTATCGCGCGCGTCGGAGAGGGCGCCGCCATCCTGGTTGATCAGAAAATACTCGCATTCAACGCCGGTCTTCATGCGATAGCCTTTTTTCGCCGCGGCCTCGATTTGGCGCTTGAGCATGATGCGCGGCGAGGCTTCGACCGGCTTGCCGTCCATCCAGAGGTCCGAAGCCAGCCAGGCGACCTCGGGCTTCCAGGGCAACTGAATAAGACTGGCTGGATCGGGAATGCCGAACATGTCCGGGTGCGCCGGCGTCATGTCGAGCCAGGCGGCGAAACCGGCGAAACCGGCGCCGTTCTTTTGCATGCCGCCGATGGCCCGCGCCGGCACCAGCTTGGCCCGCGTCACCCCGAACAGATCGACGAAGCTGATAAGGAAGTACTTGATGCCCTTTTCCTTGGCGGCCTTGGCCAGATCCAGTGCCATCTCGCTTGCTCCCCCTGTCACGTTGCTTGGCGGCGGCCCCATCGCGCACGGCGCCGCGATCGTTCGGCACGATCGCGCGGCCAAACCCGCCGCGCCGTCCTCCGGATAGCCCCTCTATCTTGTCGTCGTCTTGTCGTCCGGTCTTATAACCGAACGAAAATTCCTTTCCTAATGGGAATAATCATCTTGGCCGTGAAACGAATTGTTCTCAAGTCCTTATCGTCTCCTTATCGTCCCGTGGCGGTTCCGCTTCGCCCGATCCTGCCCACGCGAATCCATTGGGGTCTATTGCGCGGCCTCGGGCGGGTCGAGGGCTTGGGCGGCCGGCGCGAAGGGGCGGTCGTGGCTCAAGGCCGGGATGCGCCCGCGCGCGGCGTCGGCCTCGCCCGGGTCGATCTCGGCAAGGATGAAGCCCTCGTCCTCGCCGCCGTCGGCCAGGACCCGGCCCCAGGGATCGACGATCAGGGAATGGCCGTAGCACGCGCCACCGCCGGCCAGAGTCCCGAACTGGCAGGGCGCAATGACGAAACTGCCGGTTTCGATCGCGCGCGCCCGGTTCAAGACGTGCCAATGGGCCTGCCCGGTCAGCTTGGTGAAGGCGGCGGGAATGGCGAGCACGCGCGCCCCGGCCCGCGCCAGATCGCGATACAGCGCGGCGAAGCGCAGGTCGTAGCAAATGCTCAAGCCCATCGCGGTCCATGGCAGGGCGACGACAACCGCCTGGTGCCCCGGCGCGATGGTGGCCGATTCCCGAAATTCTCGCCCCGCGCCCAGATTGACATCGAAGAGGTGGATCTTGTCGTAACGCGCCGCGATCTCCCCATCCGGGGTCAGCACATAGCCGCGGTTCAGGATGCGCCCCCCGGGCGCGCGAACCCCAAGCGAGCCCAAAAGCAGCCATGCGCCCAACTCGCGCGCCGCCGCCGCGAACGCGGGCAGAACCGGATGGGACTCCTCGGGAAACGCGGCCGGGTGGAACAGGCCGTCGCGGGTCTCCACCCCCGAGAAATACTCCGGCAGGCAGATGAGATCGGCCCCCGCTGCGGCGGCTTCGCGGGTCAGGCGCAAGGTCACGTCCAGGTTGCGCGCCACATCGGGTGTGGCGCAATTTTGAATGCAGGCGGCCTTGAAGGAGGTATCCATCCGGGCAGC
>Ga0114931_10002701_pt1 | contig 22523 bp, 15 predicted proteins | sample 2SBtaG_FD_89579 | JGI IMG/M metagenome (GOLD analysis project Ga0114931, IMG submission 89579) | Deep subsurface microbial communities from Kolumbo volcano to uncover new lineages of life (NeLLi) - 2SBTROV14_V59a metaG | ecosystem: Environmental > Aquatic > Marine > Volcanic | place: Kolumbo... | reverse complement strand
TTGTATTTACCGCTTCTTTTGATCGGCTTGCAGTTGCTTTGGCAGGGCGCGATTCCTCTGGCCGGAATCTGTTTCGGACTGGCCGTCGTGCTCAAGGTTTCCACGGGGATTTACGTTCCGGCAATGATGCTGTTTATCGCCCACCAATACGGGTACGGAGACGCGCTGCTTTTTATGGCGGTGGCGGCGGCCCCCGGCTTGACCGCGCACGCGCTGGACTGGAGGCTGGGCTATCTGGACCGGGAAGCGAAAAAACAATTCGACCTGCGCTTGGCCGCCACCCTGCGGTGTGCCAGATTAAAGCGCATGTATGGCAGCATTTTGCAAGACATCCAACTGACCGTCAAACAGACCCTGCCCCTGTGGCTTGCCGGCATTCCCGGTCTGGTGATTGCCTCGGCGGGAGCGCACGGCCTGTCCATCCTCCTGTTCGCCTTGACGACACTTGTCATGATCGTTTGCCAGCGCGGGTTTTCCCGGTATCATTATATTCCCTTCATCGGTCTTTTGGCTTTCGGATCTGGCCTGGCGGCCGATTGGCTTGGACAGATGCAGGCACCTCTGGTTTTTGCCTGTGCGGGCCTGCTTGCGGCGGCGCTTGCCTGGACGCTGTATCGCCTGGCTCCTTTTTACCTGCGTCCCCTGGATGCCGAAACCCTGGCGCGATACGACAAGTTCGACCAGTTCATTTATCTGCCGTATCTGGGGAAAATTCTCAAACGCCTGGTCCGCATTCGCAAGGAGGCGGACCGCCGGCTCTTTGTTTGGGGAAACTTCATTCAGCTTTATCATGACACCGGGCTGCCCGCCGCCGACCGGTTCGTGCATTACTGCATCGGCCCCTGGGACAACCCGGTGCTGCAAGGCTATTTCGACACCGTCATCGGCGGACTGATGCGCCACCAGCCGGTTTACCTGGTCAAGGCCTATCCCGACCTGGACATGGAGCTGCTGGAACGGGTGACGGGCTTGCAGTACCGGTTGATCAAGGTGGTGTTGGCGCGGTTTCCGGTTTATCGTTTGACGGGTTTTACGCCGCCTGCCGATAATCCCCTTGACCTGCCGTGGCGCGAGAAAATGCGCCTGTTCGAGGCGCTGACGCGAGGCGAGCACGCTCCCGGCATCGACAGGACAGAAGCCGCCGGATTGAACAAAACGCTGAACGAATGCCGGAAGCTGTGCCGGTTGAATCCGCGTGACGTTTGCGGCCTGGCCTTCCTGGCGGAATTGCAGGACCGGCTTGGGCAGGCGGCGGTCGCCGCCGCTACATGCGAAAAACTGTTGCGGGAAAACCCGTCGGACCCGCATCTTTTGCTATTGTTGGCAAAACAGAAGATGAAACAAAACCAGCCGGAAGCCACGCGCCGCGCCCGGGAAATCTACGACAGCTTATGGAGGCGGCCGATTCGCCGGGATGAAGACGGGCTTCGCACCCAGGCTGCGGTGGCTATCGCAAAGCTCGACTCCGGGCGGCGTCCCGAAACGGAAACACTGGAGCGTTTTCTCGCCCGCGACCCGGGCAACGAGGCGTTGGCTTACGCGCACGCCTCGGCCCTGGAGCGCCGCGGCGACGGCGAACGGGCGCGCCGCCTGTTTGCACACTTTACCGCCACCTTCACCCAGGCGCCTCTTCAGGCGGCGGCGTGGTTTCGCCTGGCCCGCCTGTCGCCGCCCGAACAACGCGAACGGATGCTCAACCAATGCCTGGAACGCCAGCCGGCGCATTCCGGCGCACAAAAACTCCTGCAAGCCCTGGAGGCCTGCCGTGTCGAAACGTAACAAAGTCGCCGTCTTCGCCAACGAGCCGGTGACCGGAAGCTTGGGCGGGCTCGGCATCCGCCAGTTGCAAGTGGCGCGAACCCTGGCAAAGTTTTTTGAGGTCCGCCTGTTCACCTCTTACCAGGTGGGGCGGCACAAAGAACCCTTCGAAATCCTGCAAATCAATTATGAACAACCCCACACCCTGGAAGACCCGGTCCGCTGGGCCGACGTGATTTATTCCAGCCAGCCGGCGGTTGCCCCGTTCACCAAAAAATTCGGCAAGCCCGTTGCCGTGGATTTATTGGTCCATGAATATTTCGAGGACCTGGAGTTTATGCCGCTCGAAAAAATGAATCCTCTGGAACAGTCCGTTTATTTTTCCGATTGTGTTGTCCGGCTTTCGCGGTATTTGGACATGGGCGATTTCTTTTTATGTTCCAACGAGCGCGAGCGGGATTTCTATCTCGGCGTCCTTACCCTTTTTGGCAGACTGATGCCCGGCGCCTATGGAAAAGACCCGCAGTTTCGCTCCCTGATCGATCTGGCTCCATTTGGCATCCCAAAAAGGCAGGCCAAAAAGGGCCAGAACATCCTGCGCGGCAAAATCCCCGGCATCGGCCCCAGGGATTTTCTCATCGTCTGGGGCGGGTCGCTGGCCAGCTGGTTCGACAGCCTCACCCCCGTGCGGGCCATGGCCCGGCTCAAAAAAAAATGCCCCCGGGCAAAACTGGTTTTTATAGGGAACAAGCATCCCGTGCCGGCGGAAGCTCCCAAGGCGTTTCGCGATGCGGTCAAGCTTGCCAAGCAAAAGGGGATCTATGGGAAAAATGTTTTCTTTTACACCGACTGGGTTCCCTATGACCGGCACGATTATTATCTGACCGAAGCGGATGCCGGAATCGTCACTTTTCAGGATCATCTCGAAAACCACTTTTCGTTTCGCATTCGGGTGGTGGATTACTTTTGGGCGAATCTTCCCGTTTTGACCAATCCTGGAAATGTGCTGAGCAACCTGATCGAGAATGAAAATATGGGGCGGGTTTTCCCGTTTGGCGACGACAAAAGCCTGGCGGAAACGATCGAGTGGATGGCCGCCCACCGGGCCGGTTGCCGGAACATGCGGCAAAACATTGCCCGCGAGAAGAAACGGTTTCATTGGGACCGGGTCCTGGCGCCTCTCATCGACTTTTGCCGGTCTCCCCGGAAAACCTCTTCCCTGTTCGATAACGGCAAACTGCACGACATGGAGGATCTCAAGCAAGACAACGAACTGAGCCTGGAGCAGTTGCTGTGCCTCATGCCGTCGCATCCCTACATACGGCCCATGCTGGCGATGAAAAACCTCCGGGAGAACAACCCGGGAAAAGCCGTCGGCCTGCTGGACGACCATTTGCGGTTGTTCGGTTATGGCTTGGAGGATAAATTGTTTTGCTTGCCGCTTTTTGACGTGCCCGGGGATTTCACTCATGAAGAAATGCTTCGCTTGCTCCCGTCCCATCCGCACGCGCAATTGATGAAAGCCAAGCTGCAAATGAACGAAGACAATCTCCAGGAGGCGGGAAAACTGATTGAAGAAGAAATCGAATTCTTCGGCGAAACCGCCGAGGCCCTGTTTTGCCGCGGACTGCTGCATCAACGCCGCGGACATCACCGAAAAGCGGTCAAGGACTTCGAACAGGTGAACCGGGAGATGCCTTCGCGCATCGAACTCCGGCTGCCGCTGGCCGACTCCCTGGTGGCACTGGGGGAAACCGGGCGGGCGCAAAAACTGTATGTCGAAGCATGGAATCGGGCCGTGGACCGGAGCGAGGAATGGATTCGTGACCGGGCGGCAAGAGCCTTGGCAAAAATCAAGGCCCCGCAACATCCGGAATTCAAAACCCTGGGACACTACCAAAAACGCGACCCGGAGAACGAACCCCTGGCGTACGCCTATGCCTCGGCGCTGGAACGCGCCGGGAAAAACCGGGAGGCCCGCGCGCTTTTTGAATCGTTCGCCGCGACTTTCCAAAACGAACTGTTTCGCGCGGCGGCCTGGTTTCGCCTGGCCCGGCTGTCTCCTGCCGGTCAACGGAAAAAGATGCTGAAAGCGTGTCTGAAACTGGACCCCGCGCATTCTGGCGCGCGGAACATGCTGCGCCAATTACGGAGTAATACGGGTTAACTTCGCTCAAATGAAGAGTTATCCCTTCAGGATTCTGTTTTATCCGCCGAAAAGGTTATAATGGCCCGTTCGCCCCTTGCGGGGTCCTCAAGTAACCGATACAGGAATCGACTGTGAAAATTCTTGTCTGCAATCCGCCCGGCCGATTTCCCGGAAACCGCTACGCCTGCCCCTTTCCCAGCCGATGGACCAGCATGTTCCAGGGCTACCCGGTTTTTATTTATTACCCTTACGAACTGGCCTACCTGTCGAGCCTTTTGAAAAGGGAGTTGCCCGGCGACCAGGTGAAGATGGTGGACGGCACCTGGCTGCGTTTTACCGCCGACGATTACGTCCGCTTCCTGAAGCACGAAAAACCCGACTGGGTGGTGTTTGAGGTGGATACCGTCACCTACGGTGAAACGCGCAAAATAGCCGACCGTATCAAATCGGACCTGGGAACTCGGGTGATCATGACCGGTCAATACCCGACGGCGTTTCCCGAGAAAGTGGCGGCGGACGGCTATCGCTACGTCTGCATCGGCGAGTTCGAGGCCACTGTCCTGGATGTGTTAAAGGGCAAGGAACCAAAATCCATCGAAGGGCTGCATCCAAATTCCTATCGCAAGGTTCTCGACCTGGACTGGCTTCCGGACCCCGAGGACGAGGACATCCGCCGAATCGATTACAGTTATTCCGGCGGGCACCGCTGGACGCGCTACCGGGAAATCGAGGTCCACCCGTCACGCGGATGCCCTTACACGTGCGATTTTTGCGTGGCCGGCACCGTTTACTACGAAAACATCAACTGGCGGTTTCGCAAGCCGGAACGGATCATCCACGAGATCGAAACCCTGCGCCGCAAATATCCGCAGATGGAAGGCTGTTTCTTTAACGAAGAAACCCACATCATCCAGAAGAAAACTATTCTGGCGTTTTGCGACGCCCTCATCGCCTCCGGCAACAACGACCTGCATTTCGAGGCCATGGCTAACCACCAGCGGCTGGACGAGGAGATTCTCGAAGCCTTGAAGCGGGCGGGATACTATAAGCTGCGTATCGGCATAGAAAGCGTGGACGAAGCCACGGGGCAAAGCATCGGCCTGGTCAAGACCCGGCCCGACCGTTTGGAAAAGGTTTTGAAAATCGCCCACAAGCTGGGGATTGAGATGTACGGCACCTTTCTTTTCGGCGCTTCCGGTTCCACCCGGGAGGGCGACCGAAAAACCATCGAGTTCGGACGCAGGGTCATTTCCAGGGGCTTGTTGACCAGTTGGCAGGCCTCCATCGCCGTTCCCCATCCGGCAACGCCGTTTTACAGAAAAGCTGTTGAAAACGGCTGGCTGGTGACCGACAACCTGGACCGCTTCAATGGCATCAGCGACACCGTGGTCAGCTATCCCGATTACCCGCGGCAGCAAATTCTGGACACGGTGAAGGAGATGGGGCGAGAGTTCGAGGCGGCGCAGTCGTTCGACACCGTTCGCCGGCACAAGTCCGTCGCCCAGGAAAAAACTGCTCTCCTCAAAAAAGACGAGGCCGCCGTCAATCGAAAACTGGATGCCTTGATTCCGCTATTCGAAAGCGGCGAAAATGCGAAAACCCTGGAAGCCGCGGCAAGCATCCTGAAAACCTTTCCGCAGGCCCTGACGGCCCGCCACGTGATCGGCTCTGTTTACAAGCGCATGGGAAATTTGGCCGCGGCCCGGCGGGAGTTTGAGTTCATTGTCGCCACCGCCTTCGATTATGAAGATGCGCTGCAATACGCCGCCGGCGCGCATTTTCACCTCGGCGCGATCGGCTTGGCGGAAAATAAGATCGAGGAGGCCCGGCAGCATTTTAAAAACTGCATGCACCTGAATCCGGATCACGAAGAGGCTCGGCGGCACTATTGGATGTTGACGGAAACCGGCGGTCGGCGGCTGGGTCTCGAACGCCTGTTGTTCTTCTGCAAGCCGGAGGAAAAATTTCATTCCGCGATGATGGCGTTGTTTTCCCTGTGTGCGCCGCTGTTCCGGGTTTGGCTCCGGCCTCGGGCGGCCAAGCCCGCCCGCCAGGGAAAACCCCTGGAGTTTGAAACCCTGCACTATACCGCTTGCCGCGGCACGCCCGACGTGTCCGTCGTTATCCGCACCTATAACGAAGCCGCGCTGCTTGCCCAGACCCTGGACGCCGTAACGCAACAGGAGGGGATCAAAAAGGAAATCATCGTGATCGACTCCCAATCCACGGACGCCACGGTGGACATTGCGCGTTCGTTTTCGGCGCGAATCGTTGAAATCAAAAAAAGCGCCTTCAACTATGCGGCGGCGCTGAACCTGGGAGTCCGCCTGGCGCGGGGAAAATATATCGTCAACCTGAGCGCCCATGCCGTGCCGGCGGATACCGAATGGTTGAAGAACCTGATTCAACCCCTGGCCGAAGACCCCGGAACGGCGGGAGTGCATGGCCGCGAACTGCCCATGGAAAACCGGTGCAGCGGGTTTGAATGGAAAATCCTCACCGATTCGTTTCCGGACTGCCGGATCGAAAGAGAGAACGATTTCTTTTTTTCCAACGCCAACTCCGCCATGCGCCGGGAGACGCTTGTGGACTATCCCTTTGACGACTCAGTCGGCTGGGCGGAAGACCAGTTGTGGGCGGACCGGATGCAGAAAGCCGGATACAAGACCGTTTATCAACCGAGCGCGGCGGTCTACCACTCCCACAACCTGACGGCGAAACAAAATTTCAGGCGTTGCTTGAAATATCACCAAACGCTGTTCGCCACCGTTTACCGCGGCCGGGCCGCCGAGGTGTGCGATGCGTTTCGCGCCTCGCTCGCGGCGCGCGCGGTGTCGCTGCGCCGCTTTCTCGTCGAGCGGCAGTTGATGCGGCCGCTGCCGGCGTTCTTTTATGCGCCGTTTTGCGAATACGTCAATTACCTGGGCTGCGAAATTTCCTCGCGTGCCGGAACCGTCCCGAAAAAAGTTGCCGGCCTGGGGAAAAGCCCCGTCCGGCAGCCGCAAAATCAGGCCGTATCGTGAAAGCCAGCGTCATCGTTCCCAACTGGAACGGCATCCGGTTCGTCGGCATGTGCCTGGACTCCCTGGCGCAATCGCAATTCGACGATTGCGAGGTGATTGTGGTGGACAACGGCTCCACCGACGGGTCGAGGGAAATGATCCTGGAAAAATATCCCTGGGTGAGACTGATCGCGCTTCCGGAAAACCTCGGGTTCGCCCGTGCCTGCAATGAAGGAATCAAGGCCTCGCGGGCTGAATATATTGTCCTCCTCAACAACGACATCGAAGTGACCCCCGACTGGCTCCGCGAACTTTACGACGGCATGGAACGGCATCCGGAATGCGGGATGGGGACCAGTAAAATGATGTTTTTGCACGACCGCGAGGCATTTTACAATACGGGAGATTTATTTCACGTCTGGTCGGCGGGCGGCGGCCGGGGACAGGGGGAAAAGGACGTCGGACAATATGAACGGGAGGAATACGTTTTCGGCGCTTGCGCCGGAGCCGGCATTTACCGCCGCGGTTTGTTTCAAACCATCGGCTTGTTTGACGAGGATTTTTTTATTTTCGCCGAGGACGTAGATCTCAACCTGCGCAGCCAATGCCGCGGCTATAAGGCCGTCTACCTGCCCAAGGCAAAGGTGTACCACATCGGCACGGCGACCGTCGGCCTTTACAGCGACCGTTATGTTTTCCTTTGCAAGCGAAACGATATTTTGGTGTTGGTCAAAAACTATTCCCTCGCCATGTATTTCAGGTATTTGTTTTCGATCCTCAGGCATCAGTTGGCGGACGTCGGTTATTTCTCCCGCCGGGGGCAGGGCGGGGTGCTTTTCAAAAGCAAATGGAGCGCCCTCGCCATGATGCCGAAAATGCTGGCCCGCCGTTACTCTATCCAGAGTTCCCGGACGGTGCCGGATACGGAGATGGAAACAATCATGATCATCGATTGACGTCAGGCCCCGCCGGACTCAAGTTGACAGGATTAAATTCCGTTAGGAAGGGAAAATCCAGCGTTTCACGGTAGCCGAGATAATGTCATGAAAATTCTTTTGATCTATCCTCCCGACCGGGCTTTCCCGGCGGTTCCCTATGCCAGCCTGCCGGCCCTGGCGCCCTGCCTGAAACGGGCGGGCCACGAGGTTGTTCTCCGCGACGCTTCCCTGGACGTTTTTCATCGGTTGATGAATGAGGAAACGCTTTTCCGTTATCTCAAGGCGCACCGGGAGCGGTTGCGCGTCCTGGAGGCGGCGGCGTCTCTGAATCCCGATGAAGCGGAAGAATACAAGGCGCTCATCCAGACCCTGGCGGTGCCCGAGGAGGCATTGCGGCGCGTGACCGCGTCCATCCGCGTCATGCAAAGCGAGGCGTTTTACCGGCCCGAATCGTTCACGCGGGCCTGGGATGATTTGCGGAGCGCCATGCGGTTTTATTACGGGCCGAACCCTGTCGACTCGCCGAATTATCCCGACTTTGCCGGCCGGCTCCGAAAAGCTCTGGGCGCCAAACGGATCGACCCGGTTGCCGACGTTTACGATCAAGGGTACATCGCAAGTTTGTTGCGCGAAAAACCGGACCTGATCGGCATCAGCATTCCGTTCATCGTGTCGTATTACGAAGCCATGAAGTTGGCGCAACATATCCGCCGCCAGGCTCCCGGCGTTCCGCTGGTGATCGGCGGTTCCCTGATCGACACCTACAAGGATGTCATGGCCGCCGATCCCGGATTATACGATCTTTTCGATTACGCCATGGTGGGCGAGGGAGAGGAAGCCATCTGCCACCTGGCCGCGGCGCTGGAAAACGGCGGCGATTTGGGATCGGTGCCCAATTTGTATTACCGGGACGCCGGCGGCGCGGTGCAGCATACCGAGAAAAAGTCCGTGGAGGATTTGAACATGTTGCCGGCTCCGGATTTCACGGGGCTGCCGCTGGAAAAATATCTCTCGCCCGAACCTATCGCCAGTTTCCAGACTTCGCGCGGCTGTTATTACGGGAAATGCACTTTTTGCTCCCTGTCGTTCCGCGATAACTTTCGTCTTCGAGACCCCCGGCTGGTGGTTCAGGATATGACCGATATCCACGCGAGCACGGGCATCAAAACATTTCTTTTATGGGATTCCCTGTCGCCCCCCAAGACGCTGCGCGCCGTCGCCGCTCAAGTTAAGGACAAGAACCTGGGGTTCCACTGGTTCGCCGAGACCAAATTTGAAAAAACCTATATGAACAAGAAATTCCTGCAGGACCTTGGCGAGGGCGGTTGCCGGTTCCTGCAATTCGGCATGGAATCGGCCAGCGAACGCATCCTCGACCTGATCGACAAAGGCAACAAGAACGCGGAAATCGACGTGATGCTGGACAACATGGCGGCGGCGGGAATCGGCACCAGCCTGACCTGGTTTATCGGGTTCCCCACGGAAACCGAAGCCGAAGCCGATTCCAGTTACGATTTCATCAAGGCCCGCCGGCACAAGGTGACCCTTTCCGCCTATACCGGAATGTATAACCTGTTGCCCGATCAGCCGCTGTTTTACGATGGCGACAGCTATGGAATCGATATTCATCGCAACGCCGACGGCGGATATTATTTTACTTACCGCGACGGTTCCGAACCCTATGACCGCAGCGAACGCAACCACGCATTTTTGGCGCGCGGTGACGCGGAGCTTCTCAAGCATGGAGCCTACATTCTCTATTCAACTTATTGTCCGGAGCGGATTCACCAACTGTCGGGCGCGTACCGAATGGGTCCGCTGCTCCGTGACGTCAAGAACCTCGAAGAGGCGGTGGTGCAGCGCACGCCGGAGACGCATATGGCCGCTTTTGCCCGGGACCCGATCAAGGATTTCAACGCTCCGCCTGCGCCCGTCAAACTGGTTTACCAGTCGATGACGGGAGAGGTCTTTCGGCTGCGGGGGCGGGAGATGGCGGTTTTGGAGGCCATGCGTCAACCCACGCCGTTATATTTGCTGACGGAAATCCTCGACATGGACTGGGAGGAGATCAAACAAATTATCGAAAAGCTTGCCAACCTGGGCTTGATCAAATTTCTGGTCGGTGCTGCTTCTTGCCCGGACCGCGCCAGGCTGGATGCTGTGTTGTCAGAAATGGTTCGGCAATGATTTAATCCGTGGCGGCGTCCGCCGGCGCCCGCACCTTGATTTTCTGACCTTTTCCCGCCCGGCGAGCCTTATGGAATTTCTTTGAATTATTTTCCGGTTTGTGTTTAGATGCAGGGCAACAGCCTGAATGAAAACACGATTTCAATTTTCAGGAATTCCCTTAAACCGCTTTCAAAATGCCTGATCCCGCCGCCGGTTCCAAGACCCTTTCCCCGGAATTCAAAAGCTCGTTTCGCCGCCCGCCGGAAGGCGAAAAAGCCGAATGGTCGCCGCCATCGGGATTCGCCCTGACGCCGCAAGGCGGCTTGGTTGTCGCCGACGATTTCAACCACCGCATTCAAATTTACGACCCGCAACACAGCCTGCAAACCTGTTTCGGGGAAAAAGGAAAAGACAACGGCCGGTTCATGTATCCCCGGGGCATTGCCGTCGATGCCCAGGGCCATATTTATGTCGCCGACAGTTGGAATCACCGCGTGCAGAAATTCGACGCCTCGGGAAACCATTTGTTGAGTTTTGGCGAGCATGGGGAAGGTCAGGGGCAATTGAACGAGCCTTATGACGTTCTGACGCTTCCCACCGGGGATATCGTTGTGGTTGAGCGATACAATCACCGAATCCAGTTTTTCGACGCCGGAGGAAATTCCCTGGGCTGGGTTGGCGCCCGTGCAACCGTTCTGGAGGACCGGCTGGCGCAAATTTATGAAACGCCGCCCCATCTTTTTCCCCGGCCGGTATTTGAATTTCCAACCTCCATTGCCCGGGACAGCCGGGGAAACTTTTTCGTCGCCGACAGCGGCAACCACAGGATCGTCAAATTCGATTCGCAATGGAATTCCGTTTGGATCATCGGTGAAAAGGGCGGCGGCGCCGGACAATTTCAGTACCCCCTCAGCGTTGCCACCGGACCGGGCGACCTGCTTTATATCGCCGACCTGAACAACAACCGGGTTCAGGTCTTCACCCCGCAGGGCCTTTTTCTGACCGCGTTTGATGAGGGCGACGAAAAAACCCAGACGCCCTGCCTGACTCTTGTGGATGCCAAGGGGCAACTGTACGTTGGCTTGACTTTCAATCCCGCTGTCATGGTTTTTCAAACCTCGTCCCAGCCTCTGGAGGCCATTTACAAAAGTTTAGCCGAAGAGCGGGCGGAGGATTTCCGGATTTTCTTTTACCGGGGAAATTATTACGAAGACGCCGGTTCGCCCGACTTGGCAATAGAGAGTTACGGCAAAGCCGTTGCGCTGTTGGCCGCTCAGGGCGGTGACGAGGGCGCCGACCCGCTTTCCGGCTTCGACGAGGCCGTTCGCCTGCCGGTGTGTTTTTGCCGGGCGGCGAGGCAAGGTTCGCGGGACAAGGACATCGAGTCCCCGCTTCTCAAGTGCCTGGATATCTATGACGTGCGCACCCGAACCCTCTACAGAAAAATTCTGGATCGCAAGAAGGAGTGGGATAATACGGCGATAAATTATTTCCGTGAACTGATCCACGAGGAAAACCTGATCCTGGCTCAAAAAGAAGATCCCCTCGTATTTAACAAAGAACTCTATTTGGCGGAAAAGGCGGACAAGACATTTTTCCGCGAAATCCGGATTTTATCTTATTACTACAGGAAAACTTGTGAGCAAAAGGCGGAATTCATTCTTGCCTTGCTGCATTCCGAATTGTCCGCCCGGGGCGTGGAAAAAGTTGTGGCTTCCCTTGAATCCAGGTACCGCGCTATCTGCGGCGAGATCAACGCCATTCTGGATGACAAGGAAAACCATGAGGTCGCCATGGTCCATGCCCTGTCGGGCGCGGAAAACAACGAGGAAAAATGGGAGAGTTTCCGCATCAAATCCCTGCTCAACGCCAGGCTCATGGACAGCCTCAAACATTTTTTGTTCGAGTTGCGCTGCATTTTGAAAAGTATCAAGGCGACGGCCTTGAGGTTTCAAAACACTTCGGTAGGCAACTGCTTGACGGAACTTTTCATCAAAGCGCCTGTGGCTTCCCTGATTCCCGCCATTTTGCTGAGGATTCAGGAAGATTGGGACACGCTCCCGTCCCTGGAAACGGAGCACAAGGAAATTCTCGATATCTGGCTTACAGGGCATCGGGGGTCGGGAGAAGTGCGCCGTGTTGACAAGGAATTTTTTGCTCCCGTTCCTTACGACGTCGAAGATGTGGATACCGAAGACATCGTTCGCACTCTGCTGATGGAAGGGGCGCCGCCGGCAACAACCGAACAAGGGCTTGCCTGCGGCAATGAAATTTACCCGCCGGAATCTCTTGGCGATGATGACGAAGCGATTTGCGGCCAGTTGCGCGCCGTGCTGGATAATTGCGCCGAGTATGAGAAGAAAACCGGAGAGACCTTCAAGGAGTTAGAATCTTTTTCTCTGCAAAAGGCCGATTTGGAAACCCGGCTGAAGAACGTAAATCCCCGCGACAAAAAAGAGCCTATCCCTCTGCAGAACAACCTGCAAGTCCTGATATTCCAGATCAACCTGCTAAAGCGGATGATCAAAACGCTGGAAATCAATGAAATGAACAACCTGCTCAGGTTGGTTCTCGGCGCTGCGTTAACCGTTGTTTCCCCCGCTTGCCGCGGCCGCGAGCCGACCCGGGAGTTGTTCGACGCTTTGCAATCCTGCCGGGACGATTTGCAGGCAACGATAGAAACCGCCGTCCTGAAAATGAAATCCGTGAGCCTGAAAAAAGGCGCTCTGGAAAAACAACTGAAGGAAGAACTTTTCAAACACGATATCAGCCATATCGATGAATCCATCAAAATCAAGGACGGGCTTTTAAAAGCACAAATAGAACTGAACCGCTTGACGGCGGATTTGGCCCGCCGTTTCAGGCCCAAAAATCTTCTGGATAAATTGTTCGACTTTGTTTCGCAAACGGAAAAACCCGCATCCGCTCAGGACGGCTTTCACATGCAGTTCAAGTTTGTGTCCGGGGGGTTGGGTTTGGACGCCGGGCATTTTCTTTATCCATTAGGCATCACGCATACTCCGGAAGGCGATTTGCTGATCGCCGACTATGACCGGCATTTGATCCGAAAATTTTCCCGGGAGGGCGTTTACCGCTTCTCTTTTGGCGGGATGGGCAATGCCCGGGGGTTTTTCAATTCTCCCGCCGGCGTGCAGGTCGATGCGCGGGGCGATATCTATGTGGCGGACCAACTGAATCACCGCATCCAGAAATTGACGCCGGACGGCAAATTCCTTTTGGCTTTTGGCGACCGGGGCAAACAGGAGGCACGGCTGGGGGAAATCTACTCGCTTTCCGTGGACAGGGAAAATAATATCTGGGTGGCCGACCCGCACCATCACCGCGTGGCCGTTTTTTCCTCTCAGGGCGAATACCTGCGCTCCGTCGGCAAGCAGGGGAAGCGTCCCGAAGAATTTTGCGAGCCTGTCAGCGTCCATTGCCTGGAAAACGGCGATTATCTTGTGGGCGACCGGTCGGAGTATATTTTAAAACGCTTCAATCCGGCAGGCGAACTGCTGCACGTCCTCAAAAAAGACATCCCGGCGATCGACGTGGTGTTTTTCCTGGCCTCGGATCCGCGTTACGGAATCTTTGCCGCGGAGTCGCTGAACAAACGGCTTCTTCGGTTGAATTCCAAACTGGAGCCGGTTTTTACCTACCACTATCCCGGCAACCGCGCCGGCAGATTTGACATCATCGGCGGATTATCCATTCGCGGCGACACCTTGTTGGTGACCGATTCGGGAAACCACCGGATTCAGGCTTTCGACTTGCAACTGGCTGATGGATGATTCTTTTGTCTTTGGCGGACTCCCACTCGTTTGCAAAACCCGGCGACGCAGCATGAATCGCAAAGCGGCGACAGGGGTTTGCAGACGTTTTGCCCAAAGGCCACCAGCAGGCCGTTGAGTTCCTTCCAGAATTTTTTCGGCAGTTTTTTTCTCAGCGCCTGTTCCGTGGCATCCGGTGACCGGGTGGCGACATAACCCCACCGGTTGGCGATCCTGTGCACATGGGTATCGACGCAGATTCCCGGTTTCCCATAGCCCAGGATCACGGTCAGGTTGGCGGTTTTTCTGCCGACGCCCTTGAATTTTAAAAGATCGTCTATGGAATCGGGAACCCGCCCACCGTAGTTTTCCAGCAGCCGACGGCAAATACTGTGCAGGGTTTTGCTTTTCATCCGGTAAAAAGCCGCCGGGTAAATGGCTTTTTCGATGGATTGGAGATCGAGGCCGAGCATGGCGTCCGGCGTGTCGGCAAGGGCGAACAGGCGGCGGGCGGCGGCGTCTGTCACGGCGTCCCGCGTTCGCAGGCTGAGGATGCAGCTCACCAGAATCCGGAAGGGTTGTTTCTCCCGGCCCATGCGGATGACCGTTGGAGTTTCCCATTGCCGGACGGCCCGTTTGACGAGGCGGATTACCTGCTCAATTTGCGATGGAGTCACGGTCGTTTCCCGGCGGCGGACAAAGTTGCCGGCTCTATGGAAAATGGGGAACGTTTTTGTTATTATAGACAATTCGGACTCCCAGGCTGGAAACCCGCGCTTTGTGCGGCCCATTAACTGTTTAACACAATCTTACATCCAATGCAGCACACGATTGCCGTCTTGGTCACCAACCGTTTTGGGGTTTTGTCGCGTATTTCCGGCTTGTTCAGCGGCCGCGGTTTCAATATCGAAAGCCTTAACGTGGCCGAAACCAACGACCCCAACGTCTCCCGAATGACGATCGTCACCCGTGGCGACGATAAAAAAGTCGAGCAAATCACCAAACAACTGAACAAGCTGGTTGATATTATCAAGGTTGTCGATTTGACGGAGGAGAGTTTCATCGACCGTGAAATGATCCTCGTGAAAATGAACGCCGAACCTGGGATGCGGGAGGAAATCCTCCGTATTGTCGGCATTTTCCGAGCCAAGGTCGTGGATGTCAGCCCCGCCACGTACACGATCGAAATTACCGGCGACGAAGGCAAACTCAAGGGCATCTTGGAATTGTTGCGGCCTCTGGGAATCAAGGAAGTGGTGCGTTCCGGAAGAATCGCCCTGGCTCGGGGCACGAAGTCTATAAACTAACCGGCAGGGACGGGCGCGCCCGTTTCCTGCTTCTCGAAGCACGGCATCGATTGCAATAAGGAGAAAAAACGTGGGAAATAGTTATTATGACCGGGACGCCGATTTGAAATATCTGCAAGGCAAAACCGTTGCCGTCATCGGCTACGGCAGCCAAGGGCACGCCCATGCCAGGAATTTGCATGACAGCGGCGTCAAGTCCATCGTCGGATTGCGCAGGGAGAGCGCCTTTTGGGACCGTGTCGTCGAGGACGGCCTGGAGGTCTTGACCGTCGCCGAGGCGTCCAAAAAAGCCGACATCATCATGATTCTGGTTCCGGACGACAAACAACGCGCCGTTTATTTGAAAGATATCGCGCCGCACCTCGAAAAAGGCAACGCCCTGGCTTTCGGGCACGGATTCAACATCCATTTCGGCCAGGTCGTTCCACCGGATACCGTGGACGTTTTCATGGTGGCGCCCAAAGGCCCCGGGCACCTGGTGCGCCGGACGTATGAGTCGGGCGCCGGAGTGCCCTGCCTGTTGGCCGTCGAACAGGACGTGTCGGGGACCTGCCTGCAAGTCGCTCTCGCCTACGCGAAAGGCATTGGCGGAACCCGCGCCGGCGTCCTGGAAACCAGCTTTCGGGAAGAAACGGAAACCGATCTCTTCGGCGAACAAGCCGTCCTGTGCGGCGGGTTGACCGAGTTGATCCGCGCCGGTTTCGACACGTTGGTCGAAGCCGGATACAATCCCGACCTGGCTTACTTTGAATGTCTGCACGAGGTCAAACTCATCGTGGACCTGATTTATGAGGGTGGCATCGACAATATGCGTTACTCCATCAGCACCACCGCCGCTTACGGAGACGTCACCCGCGGGCCGAGAATCGTTACCCAGGAAACCCGCAAGGCGATGAAAGAAATTCTGCGGGAAATTCAAAGCGGCAGTTTTGCCCGGGAATTCATCCTCGAAAACCAGGCCAATCGGCCGGTGTTCAATGCCCGGTTGAAGGAGGATTCGCAGCACATGATTGAGGACGTCGGCGAACGGTTACGCAAAATGATGCCCTTTGTCGGCTCGAAAATCAACAAACCGTAATGGCAGCCAACACGCAGATACCGATAGCCAGGGAAGGGCTGATGTTCATCCTTCCCCTGGGTTTGTTGAGCGTTTTCCTGTGGCTGTCGCCGTGGCCGGCCGCCGCCCTGGCCGTTACCGTTTTGTTTTTGTTCGTGCTTTATTTTTTTCGTGACCCGGAGCGGATGACCCCGCCGGGCGAGGACATTATTGTTTCCCCGGCGGATGGGAAAATCATGGAAATCGTGACTGACGCGGACCCTTTTCTGAGCGAAGCATTTACCCGCGTCACCATTTTTTTGTCCGTGTTCAACGTCCACGTTAACCGGGCGCCCATCGGCGGAACAGTCGAAAAAAAACGTTACGATCCCGGCAAGATGCTGGCCGCGTTCAACCCCAGGGCCTCAAAGGAAAATGAGCAGAACATCCTCTTGTTCGGCAACGGCAGGGCGCGTGTTCTGGTCAAGCAAATCACCGGACTGATTGCGCGCCGCATCGTTTGCTGGGCCGACGTGGGCGACAGCTACGCTCTGGGCCAGCGGTTCGGCCTGATCCGGTTCGGTTCCCGGGTGGACATTTTCGTTCCCGAGGGCACCCGGCTGGCGGTGAAACCCGGCGACCACGTCAAAGGCGCGAGCAGCCTTATCGGCTATTTGCCTGAGGAGACGTCATGAAACTCAGAAAAGGTATTTACATCCTGCCCAGCCTGTTCACCACGGGAAACATCTTTTGCGGCTTCTACACGTTCGTTGCTGTGTTGAACGAGGAGTTTTACCTGGCCGCCTGGGCCATCGTTCTGGCCATTGTCTTTGACGGCCTGGACGGCAGAGTGGCCCGTTTGACCAAAACCACCAGCAAGTTCGGCGTGCAATACGATTCGCTGGCGGATATCATTTCGTTCGGCATGGCGCCGGCGTTCATGGTTTTTGCCTGGAAGCTCATGCCCTTTGGGCGCGTGGGCTGGATGGCCGCCTTTCTGTTTTTAATCTGCGGGGCGTTGCGGCTGGCCCGATTCAATACCATGGAGTCCGAAGACAGCAGCGGCTCTTTTAACGGCTTGCCCATACCCGGAGCCGCGGCGGTGGTTGCCTCGATCGTCATCTTGTCCGAGGAGCGGATTTTTTCCCATTTCCCGCCGGTATTTCTGGTCATCGTCGTTTACGCCCTGGCTTTTCTCATGGTCAGCAATATCAAATACCCGGCGTTCAAAAAGTTGGGACTTAAAAAGCGGGTGCCTTTCGCCCGGTTTCTTTTTGTCGTTCTGATGCTGTACCTGTTTGCGACGATTCCCCTCCTGGCTCTGGGATTCATCAGTTTTTCTTACGCTCTCCTCGGCCCCTTGGGATTTTTGATTTCAGTTTTCAAGAAAAAACCTGCTTCGAATACGCCGGCGACCCGGAACCATGCGGAGAAGCTTTGATCGCACGGCATTTGGGAAATCGGTACGCTTGGGGCGGCTCCGGAGGGGATTTTCCTTGTGCCGGACGGCCCCCTCTCTCCCGCCGGGGAGTTTCCCGTCTATCGCCGTTGGCAAAAGGCAGCCATGTCCTGGTTAGATAAATTCAAAGCCGGAATCGGCAAAAAGATTTCCAGACCCGAGGAAGACTGGGTCGAATGCCCAAAATGCCGGCAAACCAACCTTGCCGTCGAACTGGAAAAAATTCTCTTCGTCTGCCCCAAGTGTGACAACCATCTGCGCATGTCTGCCCTGGGCCGCATCCACATGATCCTGGAAGCGAACGGTTTGACCCGGCACGACCAGGGACTGGTGTCCATCGATCCACTGAAATTCAAGGACAAAAAGAAATACAAGGACCGCATCAAATCCTCACTCAAAAAAACATCCGGCGACGATGCCGTCGTCACCGCTTCCGGAATGCTGGAGGAACACCGCGTGGAGGTGTGCGCGTTTGAATTCAGCTTTATGGGAGGAAGTATGGGGTCAGTCGTCGGCGAAAAGATCACCCGCAGTATTGAGCGGGCTATCGAACATGCGGCACCGTTGATTATCTTCAGCAGTTCGGGTGGCGCCCGTATGCAGGAGGGAATTTTTTCCCTGATGCAAATGGCCAAGACGTCTTCCGCGCTGCAACAGCTGGCGGAACGGAAAATTCCCTACATCTCCGTTTTAACCGATCCCACCACGGGGGGAGTTTCGGCCAGTCTTGCTATGCTGGGAGACGTCATTCTGGCGGAACCCGGCGCCTTGATCGGTTTTGCCGGTCCGCGGGTGATCGAACAGACCATCCGGGAAAAACTTCCCGATGGTTTTCAAACCGCCGAATTCCTGCTGCAAAACGGTTTAATCGACAACGTGGTTCACAGGCGGGATATGAAAACGACGCTGGCCAAACTGCTGGCCCTGCTCAAAAACCGGAATTAACCGGTTAAACCCCCAGACTGCTTACGGCGTCCTGCAACGACATGGCGATGCAGGTAAAGATCGGGATGTCGTTTTCCGTATAGCGGCTGCCCTCCGTTTCCCTGAGGTCCATGACCAGGTCCAGAAAGTCCTGCGGATAGTCCGTCTCGAAGGCGACGACAAACTCGTTGTCGTCCAAACCGAACGAATAGCTGGTGTTCAACTTTACCGACGGATACTTGTTGCCGATATAAATGTGCTCGTCCATGATCCCCTGGCGGGTGTGCTTGGTGAGCAGATACCACTCCCGCTTTTTGGTGAAGGGGTAAATGAACAGATACTTGGCCTTCCCCGGAATAATATGGGTCCGGTCTTCCTCGTGTTCGGGATTGAAAATATCGAGGTAGGTGGACTGTTTGGTCATGGAAAGGTAAGAGTAGGTCTGGTTCAAGTACTTGCCCAGGCCGGTGCTGTTCATTTTCGTGGTCATTTTCTGGAAATTTTCAACCTCATAGGTAATGCGCCAGAACATGATATCCGCGTCGCAGCGAATGCCCACGGTTGAATAACTCAGGACAATGACCTCGTCGTTGTTGTCGTAATCCTCAAGAACGTCGAGATATTCCTTTTTGGCCTTGGCCTGTTCTTCCGGGGGAAGGCGCCTGAAAGCCGGGTCGAGCTTGTAAAATGCAAAATTGATGAATTGCCGCCTCACCTCTTTTTTGCCCTCGGCGGCCTGTGTTTGTTCTTTTTGCTGCTCGGCGCGCCTTTTTTCCATTGCCGCGCCCTCGCGTTCCTGACGCGCCCGCGACACGACATCGTCATCTATAACCGAAACGCCGATATCCTTGGCGAACTGCTCGATGCCGCGCACAACGCCCTTGCGTACGAAGAAAGGCACATTTTTCATGCGGGCGCTGGCGCTTTCCGTCCATTGTAACTCCGTCGTGGGCATCGACTCTTCCAATTCCTTATCATCAATACTCATGGCCTCTTCCCTGCTTTGTTGGGTTTTTAAAAAAATCTTTTCCGGTTCCGGGAAGGTTCGATGGTCTCCCCACGGAGTTCCACTTTAAAATGATTTGAATTGAAATCTATAATAAACTGGGCCAAGTGGAATTTCAACCATTATGCCCATCGATTTTGAAGCGGCGCGGTTTTCGATTCACCAGGCTCTGGATTCACGGGGAAGCGGAACGATGAACACGCAGGATTACATCCGGTTGGAAAACGAATACGGCGCGCATAATTATCAGCCGCTCGATGTGGTGTTGTGCCGGGGCGAGGGCATTTGGGTCTGGGATGTCGAGGGCAAGAAATACCTGGACTGCCTGTCGTCGTACTCCGCCGTGAACCAGGGCCACTGCCATCCGAAAATTCTGCACACCCTGATCGAACAGGCCCGCAAACTGACTCTCGTTTCGCGCGCGTTCCGCAACGATCAGCTGGGTTTGTTTTACCGGGAAATCTGCGAGTTGACCCGGTCGCACAGCGTACTGCCCATGAACAGCGGCGCCGAGGCCGTCGAGTCCGCCATCAAGGCGGTGCGCAAGTGGGGCTACCGGGTCAAGAAAGTGCCACCGGACCGGGCGGAAATCATCACCTGCGCCAACACTTTCCACGGCCGCACCCTGACCATCGTCGGGTTCAGCACCGAACCGCAGTACCGCGACGGTTACGCGCCCTTCACGCCCGGATTCAAAACCATTCCCTTCGGTGACGCGGCGAGCCTTGCGGAGGCCATCACCGACGATACCGTGGCGTTTCTGGTCGAGCCGATCCAGGGCGAGGGCGGAGTGATTCTGCCGCCGCCGGGGTATTTGCAATCCGTCCGCAAAATCTGTGACGACCGCAACGTCATCCTGGTGCTCGACGAAATACAAACCGGGCTGGGCCGCACCGGCAAACTGTTCGCCGAGGAGCACGATGCGATTCAGTCGGACCTGACCCTGGTGGGCAAGGCCTTGTCCGGCGGGTTCTATCCCATCTCCGCCGTGCTGTCCAACAAAGAGGTGCTGGGCGTTTTCAAGCCGGGCGACCACGGCAGCACCTTCGGCGGCAATCCCTTGGCCTGCGCCGTGGCGCGGACGGCCCTGAAAACACTGGTGGAGGAACGCATGATCGAAAACGCCGCCGCCATGGGAGACTATTTTCTGGCCCGGCTTCGTGAAATCGATTCCCCGCACATCAAGGAAATCCGCGGCCGGGGGCTGCTGATCGGTGTTGAGTTGTTTCCGGAGGCCGGCGGGGCGCGCCGGTTTTGCGAAGCCCTCATGCAGACAGGCATCCTCTGCAAGGAGACGCATCGACACGTCATCCGGTTTGCGCCGCCCCTCGTCATCCGGAAAGAAAACATCGACTGGGCCATGGAGCGGATTCACACGGTGCTGACGAAGAAGTGAGCGCGGCCCGCCTGTGACGCCTACAAGCCGGTGGGGTAGTCCAGAAACTCGGTCTCGATGCCGAACTGGTCCCGCACGTGACGGCCCACAGCCAAAACGCCGCCCGTTTCCGTGGCATAGTGGCCCGCCAGAACGAGGACGCATCCCCCCTCGATGGCGTCGTGATAATGGTTGTTGGCGCCTTCGCCAGTGATATAGCAATCGAGATTTTCATGGACCGCCTGGTGAATGATATCGCCGGCGCCGCCGGTGACCAGGCCCAGCGTTTCTATGTCGCCGTCGCCGATCACCTTCGCCGGCGCGCCCAGCTTTGCTTCAAGCTCCCGGCCCAGGGCGGCGGCGGAGCGGCGCTCGATTTTGCCTTTCAAACCGATTTTGATGCCGCCGTATTCGCCGAACGGTTCCCGGCTCTGCAAATTCACCTTGTCGGCCAGGGCCTTGTTGTTTCCCAGGACGGGGTGAACGTCCAGCGGAATGTGGGCGGAATACAGGCCGATGTTGGCCCGAATCATGAGCGCCAGCTTTTCGTATAACTTGCCGCGCACCGGCCGCGCCCCGCCCCAGAACATCCCGTGATGGACGAACAGCATGTCGCATTTTTTATCGATCGCCATCCGCAAGGTGGCCAGGCAGAGATCGACCGCCAGGCCGATCTTGCCGATCTCGCCGGTGTTCTCCACTTGCAATCCGTTGAAGGCGTTCGGCGAGTCCTCGATGGAGCGAATATCCAGCAAGCCGTCGAGATAATTCGAGAGTTGAACAATATCCATGACAAAAAGTATAACCGAAATCCGCTTTGCGTAAAGTTGCAATTAAAGACTTGTAAATCGTTCGGTAATGCCGTACGCTTGTTTTGTGAAGATAAGGAATATTCGGCACAAGGGATTGAGGCGGTTTGTTGAGAAAAACGATCCGAAAGGTTTGCCGGCTTCCCAGGTTGAAAAGATACGGGATATTATTACCGCCTTGATGGTTGCGATGATCTGCCGGTCCTGCCCGGATGGCGGCTTCATCCCCTGAAAGCAAATCGTAAAGACCAGTGGAGCATTACCGTTACAGGAAACCGGCGGATAACCTTTACCCTACAAAATGATGAAATCGGTAATTTGAATTGGGAGGATTACCACTAATGGGCAAACCGGGCATGACGCCATCGCATCCGGGCGAATTCGTCCGCAGGCAGATTCTGGAACCGCTGAATCTGAACATCACCCAGGCGGCTGAAATTCTTGGCGTCCGGCGCGCCACGTTGTCTTTTTTCCTCAATGGCAAGGCGTCTCTTTCCCCGGAAATGGCCTTGAGACTTGAAAAAGCCTTTGAAGTGAAAATGGACTTTCTTCTTCGGATGCAGGCGCTCCATGATGCGGCCCGCATGCGCCGGATGGAGAAAGAGTTTGACGTCGAACGGTTTCAAGCCGGGTAGAGGCGGAGAATCGCCTCAACCCGACGTTTTCAGCGCTCTGTTAATTCCACCTTCCAGCGGACTTCAGAACTCGACGAGGGTGACGCCGTCGCCGCCCTCATTGGGCGGGCCGGGGGTGACGCTTTTGCCGATGCCGCAACTTTCCAGGTAGTCCCGCACCAGTTTCTTGATGGCTCCCGTGCCGTG
>Ga0114931_10002700_pt1 | contig 22528 bp, 17 predicted proteins | sample 2SBtaG_FD_89579 | JGI IMG/M metagenome (GOLD analysis project Ga0114931, IMG submission 89579) | Deep subsurface microbial communities from Kolumbo volcano to uncover new lineages of life (NeLLi) - 2SBTROV14_V59a metaG | ecosystem: Environmental > Aquatic > Marine > Volcanic | place: Kolumbo... | reverse complement strand
CTGGTGATGAGGATAATCGAGAACGTACCAGTCCAGGGACTGATTGAAGTTCCATTCTGTGCCTTGCCCGATTTCACACCCCATAAACAGCAGTTTTTTCCCCGGGTAGGTAAACATCATGGTGTATAAAAGGCGTAAATTGGCAAAACGCTGCCAATCATCGCCAGGCATTCGGTCAAGTAACGAGCCTTTGCCGTGAACCACTTCATCATGGGAAAAGGGCAGGATAAAATTTTCAGTAAACGCGTAGAGCAGCCCGAAAGTAAGCTGATCATGATGATGCATGCGATGCACAGGGTCTTGCCCCATATAGGCCAGGATATCATGCATCCAACCCATGTTCCATTTCATTGAGAAGCCCAGTCCGCCGGTCCAGGTCGGACGGGTAACCTGAGGCCAGGCCGTTGATTCTTCCGCCATGACGATGGTTCCCGGATGTTGCTCCTGAGTGACCGTATTCATCTCACGCAGAAACTCGATGGCTTCGAGATTTTCATTGCCGCCATACATATTCGGAATCCAGTCATTATCATCCCGTGAATAATCAAGGTAGAGCATGGATGCTACGGCATCAACCCTGAGTCCGTCCAGATGGAATTCCTCCAGCCAGAAAAAGGCACTGGACAACAAAAAATTTTTGACTTCATTCCGGCTGTAATTGTAAATCAGGGTGCCCCAATCCCGGTGCTCCCCCTTGCGGGGATCTTCATGTTCATATAACGCAGTGCCATCAAAACGCGCCAATGCAAACGCATCTTTTGGGAAATGTGCAGGTACCCAGTCTAAGATAACGCCGATATTGTTTTGATGGCAGATATCAACAAAATAGCGAAAATCATCCGGTGTGCCATGACGTCTTGAGGGTGCAAAATAGCCCGTGGTCTGGTAACCCCAAGAAGCATCCAGTGGGTGTTCGGTGATCGGCAGGAGTTCGATATGCGTAAAACCGAGTTCTTTAACATAGTCAACCAGTTGCTCGGCCAATTCCCGATAATTGAGAAAGTTGTCTTTTTTGTCCCGCCGCCAGGAGCCAAGGTGAACTTCGTAAATCGACAGCGGCGCATGCTGCCAGTCATATTTTTCACGTTGTTTCATCCAGGCCGTGTCCTGCCATTTATACCAGTATTCATCAATGATGATGGAGGCAGTCTGTGGACGCAGTTCAAATTGCTGCGCGTAAGGGTCAGTTTTGATAAAAATGGCTCCGCTGTCGCGGTTAACTATTTCAAATTTATATAAACAGCCTTCGCCCAGGTCAGGAATAAAGATTTCCCAGATTCCGCAGCTACCTAAATTTCGCATTGGATTACAGCGGCCGTCCCAACGGTTAAATTCACCGACAACGCTGATGCGGGACGCGTTTGGCGCCCAAACAGTAAACTGTATGCCATCAATGCCATCAACCGTATGTAAATGGCCGCCCATTTTTTTATAGACGTGCCAATGTTTGCCTTCACCGAACAAATGTTGATCGAATTGCGGTAATTGTGAAGGAAAATCATAGGCGTCATAATTAACATGACTGTTACCCTCCTTATCCGTCCAGTACAACTGGTAATGTTCTGGCAGGTCGTCACGGACAGTGATTTCAAAAAAATCGGTTTCCGGGACTCGCTCGAGTTCAGGGCCTTCACTACCCAGCCTGATAGTTTCAGCGTGGGGTTTAAAAACGGTGATATGCGTCTGATTATCGCGTTGGTGCCGGCCCAAAATCGAAAAAGGGTCATGATGTCTTGCTTCAATTATTTTAATTTGATCGGAACTAAGCTTGCTCACTTGGGTATTCCTCAGTGTATAGTAGAATGATGTTTGTTAGAATGTTAACAATTAAACAACAGATTGGATAGTCAATATCTAAAAGGGGATATAAAATGCCAGAAATAAAAAAGCAGCATCATGATCGTTTTGTCAGCCATTTAACGCGTAATACCGTCGCCTTGATCCTGGCCGGGGGCCGCGGTTCACGTTTAAAAGATATGACGGACTGGCGGACCAAACCTGCGGTACCTTTTGGAGGGAAATTCCGTATTATTGATTTTCCGTTGTCCAATTGTGTAAATTCCGGCATTCGTAAAATCGGTGTCCTGACCCAGTATAAGGCCGATTCGTTGATTAGACACATACAGCAGGGCTGGGGCTTTCTGCGCGGCGAATTTGGTGAATATGTTGATTTAATGCCGGCTCAGCAGAGAATACAGGAATCCTGGTATGATGGCACAGCGGATGCCATCTATCAGAATATTGATATTCTGCGGACCCGTAATCCTGAATATATTCTGGTGCTGGCCGGTGACCATATCTATAAAATGGATTATGGCGCAATGTTGGCCGACCATGTGGAAAATAATGCTGATTTAACAATTGGTTGTATTGAAGTTTCCTTGCAGGAAGCGACCGCATTTGGCGTTATGCATGTGGATGAAAACCGGCGCGTGAGCGATTTTATCGAAAAACCGGAGAATCCACCGTTAATGCCGGGTAGGACCGATACGGCGCTGGCTTCAATGGGCATTTATATTTTTAATGCCGCTTTTTTGTTTGAGCAGCTCATCAAGGATGCCGATACGCCCAACTCCAGCCGGGATTTCGGTCATGATATTATTCCTGCGGTGATCGAAAAGTACCAAGTCTATGCTTATCCCTTTCTGGATATGCAAAGCGGTCAGCAAAGTTACTGGCGCGATGTGGGAACACTGGATGCGTATTGGGCGGCAAATATGGAATTAATCGGCGTTAACCCGGACCTGAATCTCTATGATAAAAGCTGGCCGATTTGGACTTATCAGGAACAAACGCCGCCAGCCAAGTTTGTTTTCGATGATGATGACCGGCGTGGAAAGGCGGTGGATTCGATGGTATCAGGCGGATGTATCATATCCGGTTCTAAAGTCAGGCATTCCTTGTTGTTTTCCAATGTCAGGGTCAATTCTTACACCTCATTGGAGGACTGTGTGGTCTTGCCGGAGGCGGTAATCGGACGGCATTGCCGGATTAAAAGAGCCATTATTGAAAAAGGCTGCATTGTTCCTGAAGGTACTGTCATCGGTGAAAACAGGGCAGAGGATGAAAAGAACTATTTGGTAAGTCCGGGCGGCGTGGTATTGGTTACTTCCGATATGCTGGGCCAGAACAGGCATTATGTCAGATAAGAGAAATTTAAAATTAGTTTTCTGCTGGCATATGCACCAGCCTGAATATAGGGATTTGCATAACGGTCAGTTTGTTTTACCCTGGACTTATTTACATGGCATTAAAGATTATGTGGATATGGTTGCACATCTGGAAGCATTTCCGGGCGCCAAGGTCGTGGTCAACTTTGCCCCCATTCTATTGGAGCAAATCGAAGAATATGCTAAACAGTTAAACTGTTTTTTACAGGATAAAATTGCTATTAAGGATCCGTTGCTTTCGGCATTGGTTGAGCAGACCATACCCGCTGATACAGAAGAGCGGCATGAAATAATCAAAAACTGTCTGCGGGCCAATCGTGAACGCCAGATCGATCGTTATCCGGTGTTCAGCAAGCTGGTGGAAATGGCGGACTGGCTGGAAAATCACCCGGAAGGACTGAACTATATCAATGGTCAGTTTATTGCCGATCTTCTGGTCTGGTATCATTTATCCTGGATGGGGGAGACGGTTAAATTAAGTGATCCCCGGGTCAAACATTTGTTGGAAAAAGGGGCTGATTTTACCCTGCATGATCGCATAGAAATCGTTGAGATTATCGCGGATATTTTGTCAAAAGTGCTGCTGCGCTATAAAGCTTTGGCCAGAAAGGGGCAAATTGAACTCTCAGTTTCACCCTATGCGCATCCGATTATGCCGCTCATGTTGGACATAAAGTCAGCTCATGAAGCGATGCCGGATGCTCCGTTGCCGGAACTGACACAGTATCCTGGTGGAGAGCAACGCGTCAAATGGCATTTACAACATGGCATTGCAACCTTCCGGCGTTTTTTCGGGTTTCATCCGGCGGGTTGCTGGCCATCTGAAGGCGCTGTGAGTAAGGCCTCCCTGAAATTATTAACTGAAGCGGGATTCGATTGGGCCGCATCGGGCGGCAGCGTATTGCTAAACAGTCTGCGGCAGACTGATTCGGGGGAACATGGCAGTGTACATTTTCCTTTTGAAGTGAATGAAACCGGCATGACTTGTTTTTTTCGGGATGATGGATTGTCGGATTTAATCGGTTTTGAGTATTCAAAATGGCATGCGGATGATGCGGTGGCTGATTTAGTTCAGCATCTGGAAAATATTGCTACACAGCAGACTGAAGACAGTGTTGTCTCGATCATTATGGACGGTGAAAATGCGTGGGAATATTATCCGGCAAATGGCTATCATTTCATCAGGGGCATATATAATAAATTAACCGAGCATCCGTATATAGAATTGACTACTTTTTCCGAATGTCTGGATAGCGCCATAAAGGTCAAAAGCCTGACACATCTGACGGCCGGTAGCTGGGTCTACGGCAGTTTTTCCACTTGGATCGGTGATACGGATAAAAACCGCGGCTGGGACATGCTGGGTGATGCAAAGTGGTGTTTTGATAAAATAATTGCTTCCGGGCGTTTAACTGAGCCGCAATTAAATGCGGCAGAATTGCAATTAGCGGTATGTGAAGGTTCGGATTGGTTTTGGTGGTTTGGCGATTATAATCCAGGAGAGGCAGTGAGTAACTTTGAGCGACAGTTCAGGCTAAATTTATTGAATTTATACCGCTTGCTCGGAGCAGAACCACCGGGTTATTTAGCTTTATCATTTACCCAGGGATCTGGATCTCCGGCCATGGGTGGCACAATGCGGCCAGGAATGGTCGAAAATGGCTAAGCCTGAAATTACTGAAAATGTTCTGCAAAAACGCCGCGCCGGAATCCTGTTACATATAACCTCGTTACCGTCAAATTATGGTAATGGCGATTTGGGCGCCGAGGCTTATCATTTTATTGATTTTCTGCAATCCACCGGTATCACAGTTTGGCAAACCCTGCCATTGGGTTATCCGCATGAAGACCTTTCGCCGTATCAATGTCTTTCCGCCCACGCCGGGAATCCTGCTTTGATTAACATCGACTGGCTGGAAAAAAAAGGGTGGTTGAAAAACATAGAAAATTGTTATGACTGTCAATACGGCACGCGTTACCTTAAAAATTGTTTGATCAGCAAGGCCTATTCCGGCTTTCAAGAAAAGGCGCCGGAGGCAGAAAAGAATGCTTATTCACGATTTTGTCAGGAGCATGCCTTCTGGTTGGATGATTTTGTTTTATTTCTCGCATTAAAAAAAGTTTATGGTGATAAAACCTGGAATGAATGGCCAGCCTGTTTCAGGGACCGGGATGAACAGGCCATATTGAAGGCACATAGAGAATTGTCATCCTTCATTGAAATTGCAAAATTTGAACAATTTGTTTTTTTTAGTCAATGGCATGAGCTAAAAGACTATGCGCACCAACACGGTGTACTCATGTTCGGCGATATACCGATTTTTGTCGCTTACGATAGCGCTGATGTCTGGGCGCATCCGGAAGTTTTTAAATTAGACTCAGACGGTAAGATGACGGTTGTGGCCGGTGTGCCGCCGGATTATTTTTCAGCAACCGGACAGCACTGGGGAAATCCACACTATAATTGGCAAAAACTTGAGGAAACCGGCTTTAAGTGGTGGCTAAACCGGATGCGAACCCAGATTGATTTATTTGATATTATTCGTATAGATCATTTCCGGGGGCTTGAGGCGGCTTGGGAAATTCCGGCGGAAGATGACACCGCAATTAATGGCCGGTGGGTGAATGCACCGGGAGACGCATTATTAACAACGATCTTCGATACTTTTGGACATATTCCGCTGGTGGCCGAAGATTTAGGCATTATAACGGATGAAGTTGAGGTATTGCGCGATAAATTCAATTTACCCGGCATGAAGGTTTTACAGTTTGCCTTTGGCGGGGGGGCTGATAATCCTTACCTGCCGCACAATTATCATCCAAATTGTGTGGTCTATACCGGCACACATGATAATGATACAACGGTCGGCTGGTTCAGTAAGCTGTCTGAACAAGAGAAACATGTGATTCAGGAATATTTGGGTGATACTTCGGAATCAATCCCTTATGCCTTAATACAGACGGCATTTGCTTCCGTGGCAAATATGGCGGTTATACCCATGCAGGACGTGTTGGTGTTAAACAGTGACCATCGCATGAATACGCCGGGTACGATTGAAGGCAACTGGATATGGCGATTCTCATGGAATCAATTAAATGAGCTTAAAGTAAAAAAACTAACACATCTTGTGGAATTATTCGACAGAGGCAATTAGTGCAAGTTTTTGGTTTCACAGTGCTTTAAAAAATATTAGCTTTACCCATAGGTTAAGTGGGTATTTTTTAAACCGCTGTGGAACCAAGGGCTTGTGCCCTTTGCCGTAGTGAAGTCACAGAGATTCCGGTTTTAATCAGCATCCTTGACTGGCAACGCTTCTGGAATGGGTAAAAGTGGAATTTGGTAACGGGAGATTATGTTTGCAATTTCCTTCGCATTTTTCACAATCAATTTATTTAATTGTGCTTGACGTTTTTTATCACCATGGCGTACTCCCATGGCCATTGAAAAATCGAATTTGATTCCTGGGGTAGATTTCATCGGAATGACTTTAAACGCATTCGCCGGGCTGCTGGTGATTACATGGCCCGCCATCGGCCCCCAAAGAATAACCATATCAATTTTTCCCGTTGCAAGGTCTTTTTGTATTTGCATTGCGGTATTATTTTCGGGATCTCCGGACATGGTCTGATAAGGTATACCCTGGTCAAGTAATCCATTTTGCTGCAGCCAGGTAGTTCCAGGTCCGCGGTCAAACATGGCGATGCGCAGTTTACGCTGTCTCTGCACTGGCAGTTCAGTCAGTTGCCTTGGGTTGTCGATGTCGTCCCAACCGCGTTGTTTCGCAATTAACAGCACATAACTGGAGTGATAATAAGGGCGGGTGGTCAGCGTTAACTCATAATGGTAGGGCACACTCATAACGATATCGCATTTATATTCACCGCTGGCTTCATTTTTGGCCTTCAGCGTGTTCCTTATAAAGCCGATGCGCTGTGGAAACCAAGTATATTGGACGGTCTGATTTAATTCTTTTGCAAAAAGCTCGGCTATTTTATTTTCAAAACCGCTTAAATTTTTATTGGAATAGGGGGGATTTAACGGATCTGCGCAAACTTTAAATTTCTCATCTGCCGTAATGTTGAATGATGCTGTTATTACCAAGCAGGTTTGAATGATAATGCTGATGCGAGACATTGTGCTCATTAAATACTCCTTTCAAGAATTCTGTAATTTTACCGTAAATGTGCTTTGTGCAGAAGTACTTTAAAATAGCGTAAGCTTCATGAAGTTCAGGTTTATGGGGCTATGAAGAATAGAACGGGCTTTGCAAAAACTAAAGTACACAGAGATAATGGAGAAGGCACAGCGATTAATGCTTTAGCCACAGTATTCTTCATAGACCCGTGTTTATAGCACCACTGATTGAAAATTTAACTAACAGAACAAAGTTCAGAAAATCTGATCTCACGGAAAATAACGTGCTGCCAAATTATTAAATGTAGGCTGGCGCTGAGGTACGAAGCCCAACAAGGGCGGTACAAAATCAAGTTGGGCTTCGCAAGCTCAGCACCAACCGACATCCTGCAGCCTCATTTCATTATCCAGATAAAACAGATAAGGCTTTGATTATATAAAGCCGAAGTCAGCTGTTTTGAAGTTGAAGCCAAAAAAAACCCGGATGACGATAAATCATCCGGGCTTTAAGTAGTTAAAAAATAACTAAAATTACTTACCTGGCAATGCAAAAACAGACAATGTTCCGCCCAGTTTAGTGTATGCGCCCAGGCTTCTGTATGCACCCACAGCACCTAAACCTTCAGAGTTTGAAGAGTCCGTGCCATCATCAATGCCCGCGGCCATACCGATACCGGCCCAGCCACCAACGCCGGACAATACGCCGATGTATTGCTTGCCATTGTAGCTCCAGGTGTTAACGTTGCCGATGATACCGGATGGTGTTTTAAACTGATACAGTTCTTTACCGGTTTTTGCATCTACGACTTTCAGATAGCCTTCCAACGTACCATAGGCAACGATGCCGCCCGCAGTAGCGACCGATCCCGACCAGACAGAGAAGGGTTCATCAATTGTCCAGACAATTTTACCGGTTGTCGCATCCCAGGCCGTAAACTGACCCAGGTTGGTGGAATTGTTGGGTTTGCCGGTTTTGGCATCAACCCCAGCTGGGAACATGGTTAATGTCGCGCCCACATAAGGCTGTCCGGCAGTATATTCCACTTCGAATGGTTCGTAGTCCATGCAGACGTGGTTGCCGGAAATATAAAAGTAACCGGTCTGCGGCGAGAACGAAACCGGCTGCTGGTTTTTACTGCCTAAGGCAGCAGGACAAGTACCTTCGGTATTTTCATCTTCACCGTTGAATTCAGTACTGTATTTGTCAACCAGTACCGGACGGCCGGTCCTCATATCAATACGTGAAGCCCAGTTAACTGCGGCGTCGAATTTTTCAGCAACCAGCAATTCACCGGTAACACGATCCAGCGTATAACCAAAGCCGTTGCGATCAAAATGCACAATCAGTTTACGCATTTTACCTTTTATTTTCTGGTCAACCAGAACCGTTTCGTTGATTCCGTCGTAATCCCATTCGTCATGCGGTGTCATCTGGTAAACCCATTTCACTTCACCCGTATCAGCGTCACTGGCCCATAATGACATGGACCATTTGTTGTCCCCCGGCCGTTGTACCGGATTCCAGGTGGATGGGTTGCCTGATCCGTAATAAACCAGATTCAAAGCCGGGTCATAGCTGTACCAACCCCAGGTTGTGCCGCCACCGATTTTCCATTGGTCGCCTTGCCAGGTTTTCATGCTGGAATTAGCGCCGACTTTTACAACTTTGCCATTTTCCCAGGTCGTGGTTTTGCTGGGGTTGATCAAGGTATCGGAATCCGGCCCCATGCTGTAGCCTTTCCAAACCAACTGACCGCTGTTGATGTTGTAAGCAGCCAGAAATCCCCGCACACCGAATTCACCGCCGGATATACCGGTTATTACCGTATTTTTAACAACAATAGGTGCATTGGTGTTGGTCATGCCCAGTTTCGGGTCGCCATTCTGTACACTCCAGATGCGTTTTCCTGTTTTAGCATCTAAAGCAGTCAGTACCGTATCCGATTGCTGCAGAAATATTTTTCCATCACCATAGGCCAGTCCACGATTTACTGTATCACAACACATCACAGGGATGGTGACGTCAGCGTTTTGTTTCGGTGTGAATTCCCAGATTACAGACTTGGTTTTCTGATCCAATGCATAAACGGTATTCGGGAAGGGTGTGTGGATGTAAATAATATCGTTGACTACCAGTGGCCCCCCTTCATGTCCACGCAGAACACCCGTTGAAAAAGTCCATGCAACCTGCAGGTTTTTAGCGTTTTTACTATTTATCTGGTCAAGTTTGCTGTAACGGGTGCCGGCATAGTTACCACCCCAAGTCGCCCAGTTTGCCGGGTTTTTTGTCAGGTTTTCCACGCCGCTGTTAGCAGTTGATATTGCTGGGGCAACAATCAGCAAAGCTGCTGAAGCAGCGATCAGCCAGTTTTTAACAGGCTTCTTCATATTCTTCCTCCTAGTATTCTGTGTTTTAGCAGATTACAGTTGTAATTTTTTAAGACTAATATTAGTTTCAAAACTTTTGGACGACTCTTGTTTTTGACACAATTCGAACTGAACTGGTCATACCATGGCGGTCGTGCCAGATGCGTAAATTGCAGGATTTTTTCCTAAAAGTCAACTGATAAAGGAAATTACAGGTAGAATTTCTGGAACAAAATAATCCTTGTCAACCTATGCGGAGGCGGCTAAATAATTATTTAATAAATGATTGCATAATAAATGACTGTAATTGCTCGATATACCCTTTAAATTAAATTATCTTCGCTTTCAGTGCGTAAATTATTCTGCTGGGTAAAGCGTAAAGTATCAGGAATTGCAATCTCTTTCAATACGTTACAACAATGCTTTGCGCAATAATAGGCACGCTGGAATAGGGTATTCTTGAGCGTGAGGATTCTATATTACCGATGCAAAGGCCGGTGCTTTTATTGGCAGCGTTGTGCTGTTAGGAAATCTGGTGCGATCAGCAACCGATATGGCAAAACCTTCATGATGTTATTACGCTTGATAGCGGCAGTACGGGGTAATCTGGCCAAAGTCGCGCCAGAACGGGTAACCCGACTTAAGAACAGCGATTTGATCCGTAATTGATGAATAAAAATTGCCCGCGCTTTACAGTGCCTATTGAATTTAGGATTTAGCTTGAATAGCTAATGCTTATAGGGTTATTCTTATTAGCTTTAATTAAGCTAACACATTGATTTTCTGTGCAAGACCTTGAAGCATTATTTAACAGTAACGGACCCTTGGCAAAAGTCATTGATGGTTATTTACCCAGAGCGGCACAGGTCGAAATGGCGGAAGCCATCGCACAGGCCATAATGCAAAAACGTCACCTGATAGCTGAGGCCGGTACCGGTACCGGGAAAACTTTTGCGTACCTTATACCGGCTATTTTATCAGGAAAAAAAGTCATTATTTCCACCGGTACACGCAACCTCCAGGACCAGCTCTACAATAACGATTTGCCAACATTACGTAAAGCGTTGACGGTGCCCTTCAACAGTGCGTTATTAAAAGGGCGTAGTAATTATCTGTGCTTATACCGCTTGGGTAACGCGATTAATTCTGCGCTTGGCTATACTAAACAGGATGCCGGTGCATTAGCCAAAATCAGGCTCTGGTCCAAAGTCTCCAGAAGTGGAGACATCTCGGAAATGCCCGATATTGCTGAAGATGCACCGATCTGGTTTCAGGCGACTTCCACGCAGGAAAATTGCCTGGGCCAGGATTGTCCTGACTATGCAGAATGTTTTCTGGTGAAAGCCCGTAAAAAAGCGCAGGAAGCGGAAATACTGATTGTCAACCATCATTTATTGTGTGCCGACTGGTCCATTCGAGAAATCGGCTTTGGTGAACTGTTGCCCGATGCCGAAGTGGTCATAATTGATGAAGCGCATCAATTAGCGGATACAGCGACTAATTTTTTGGGCATGTCAGTGGGAGGAAAACAACTGAATGACCTGCTCAATGACACCTTGGTTGAATTTTATAAAGAAGCGCTGGATATGCCAGGCCTGCGATCATCCTGCGAAAATCTAGAGCACGAAGTCAAAGATTTGCGACTGGCCTTCGGCATTGAACAGAAAAAAGGTGAATGGCGGGAAATTGAGCATAATCCGAAAGTAAAGGCCGGTCTGCAAGCCCTGCAACAGCAACTAGAGGATTTGACCGATCATCTGGAATTGGCGGCAATTCGGACTAAAGGACTGGAGTCCTGTTTTAAACGCGCTGAAGCATTGGAAAACCGTTTGCAGTCGATTCTTGAAGATCCCGGCGGCAAATGGATTCGTTGGTACGAGACATTCAAAAAAACCTTTACATTAAGTCGTTCGCCACTGGACATAGCGGCGGAATTTCAGAATTTTATGCGTCAGCAGGAGGCGGTCTGGATTTTTACTTCCGCAACGTTGAGTGTCGCGGGGAGTTTTGATCATTTTGCCGCTAATCTCGGCATAAATAATGCTGACAGGCAGCGTTGGGACAGTCCCTTTGATTATGCCAGACAATCGTTATTTTACCATCCCCGCGGTTTGCCGCAGCCGGCTGAAAAGGATTTTATCACGCGCGTGGTGCAAACCGCTTTGCCGGTTATTGAGGCGAGCCAGGGGCGCGCTTTTTTCTTGTTTACCAGTCATAGAGCATTACAGCAGGCCGCAGAATTATTGACGGGGAAATTTGAATTTCCACTACTGGTTCAGGGTACGCGGCCAAAAACCCGGTTGCTCGATCAATTTAAACAATACGGTAATGCTGTATTGCTGGGTACGGCCAGTTTTTGGGAAGGTGTGGATGTCAGAGGGGAGGCTTTGTCAGCAGTGATCATTGATAAACTGCCCTTTGCGGCACCGGGTGATCCCGTGCTGAAAGCGCGTTTGGAAGCGATGCGGCAACAGGGGCGAAATCCTTTTGTTGAATATCAATTGCCGGCTGCTGTAATTTCGCTGCGTCAGGGCGTCGGCCGGCTAATCCGTGATGTTAGTGATCGCGGGGTACTGCTGGTTTGCGATCCCCGGTTATTAAAAAGAGCGTATGGGCAAATGTTTTTGGACAGCGTTCCACCGATGCGGCGTACGCGTGATATAGCGGATGTTCAGGCTTTTTTTAGTGAGGATCAAGATGAAACTATTAGCGGTTGAAACAGCAACCGAGGCCTGTTCAGCCGCATTATTTATCGATGGTGAGGTATTTGAACGATACCAATTGGCTCCTCGTGAGCACACCCGCCTGATTTTACCCATGGTGGATTTTCTGCTCGCGGAAGCCGGCTTTGGTCCGATGCAACTGGATGCTGTGGCATTCGGTTGCGGACCCGGTTCATTTACCGGTGTAAGAATTGCCTGCGGTGTTATTCATGGAATTGCCTACGGGGCTGATTTGCCCGTTGTGCCGGTTTCGACTTTGGCGGCAATGGCCCAGGACTGCATGGAAAAACAGCATGCTGAAACGGTTTATGCCGCTTTGGATGCGCGCATGGGTGAAATATATTGGGGGAGTTATCAGCGCGGCGAAAAGGGTTATGCACAATTATCCGGTGAAGAAATTGTTGCAGCTGCCGGTTCAGTCACCGGCCTAATGCAAGTTGGGGTTGGCGCCGGATCCGGCTGGAAAGTTTATCACCAAATTCTGAAGAACCGTTTACAGGGCTATGTCGAAACGGTTGATGTTGACTGTCTGCCCAGGGCGGCGGCGGTAGCACGGTTAGGCGCCTGGGGTTATATTGAAAACCGGGCGGTACCCGTTGAACAGGCTATGCCGGTGTATTTGCGTAATAAAGTTGCAAAAAAAGAATCTGAACGATAACTTTAACCTGAATCCGTGGCTTCAGGTTTAAACTTAGTAAAATATCTTCCCATAGATAAGCAAGTCCAGGTGGCTGTCCTAAGAGGCTGTTCGAGAATAGAAGTCATAGTGAGGGAAAGTTGTTTTGAGCCAAATTTTTTCATCGCTTGGGGAGCATAGTGGATCGTGCAACGAAAATTAGGGGAAAATTTGCTTTTCCGCAGTTTGGCGGACTGAAGTCCGCCGATACAAAAAGCACAGATTGCGAGTAATTTTAGAAGATCAAGTTGCCGGTCACTTTGCCGGATAAGGTATAATGGTCAGTTTTTTAGTGCAGGGGGCTTAAAGCTCTTCCCTTAACGAATACCAATGGCCCAATATTTTGCAATTCATCCGGAAAATCCACAGTTAAGACTTATTCACCGGGCAGTAGAAATCATTCGGCAGGGCGGGGTCATTGTATATCCAACCGATTCCTCCTATGCTATTGCCTGTCATATAGGTGATAAACAGGCATTGGATAAAATCCGACGCATCAGACAGTTGGATGATAAGCATAATTTTACCTTGATTTGTAAGGATCTGGTGCAGGTGTCCAATTTTGCGAAAATGGGCAATGATGCCTATCGCCTGATAAAAACTCTGAGTCCCGGGCCGTTTACTTTTGTGATGAAAGCCACCCGGGAAGTGCCGCGTCGATTACAGCATCCGAAGCGCAAGACCATAGGGGTCAGAATTCCAGATCATCCGGTGGCGCAAAGTCTGTTGCTGGAATTGAATGAGCCTTTGTTCAGTTCAACGCTGGTGCTGCCTGGCGAAACAGCGTCATTACATGATCCTTATGAAATAAGGGAAAGGCTGGAGCATGAACTGGACTTGGTCATAGATGCCGGAATTGTGGATTATGCGCCCACGACGATTATCGTCTTTGACAACAACGGTGCGGAAATTGTCAGGCAGGGCAAAGGTATTGCATCCATGCTTGATTAGCGTAGGATAGTAGCTAATTATGAATGAACTAAGTTTGATACAACGCATCGTCGTCTGGGTTTTACCGGTAATATTTGCGATTACCGTTCACGAAGTGGCACACGGCTGGGTTGCCAAAAAATTGGGTGATAATACCGCCTCGATGCTCGGTCGGTTAACTTTAAATCCCTTAAAGCATATTGATCCCATTGGGACTATTTTAGTTCCAGGAATTTTATTACTTTCTTTTACCGGCTTTATTTTTGGCTGGGCGAAACCTGTGCCGGTGAATATACGAAACCTGAAAAATTCCCGGCGTGATATGGCAATTGTTGCACTGGCGGGGCCGTTGGCTAACTTTATAATGGCCATTCTATGGGCGTTGATAGCCCGCCTGGGCGTAATGATTGATATGGAAGCAGTTTCGTTGCCTTTGATTTATATGGGTATTGCCGGTATTTCGATCAATCTGGTGTTAGCTATTTTGAATTTATTGCCAATTCCGCCTTTGGATGGCAGTCGCATTGTCAGCGGACTGCTGCCAGGACGTCTATCATGGCATTATAATCGACTGGAAAGATATGGCTTTTTTATTCTGCTATTTTTATTATTGACCGGGAGCTTAAGTAAAATGCTAGGTTATCCGCTGTATGTTGTGCAGAATATGTTTATGACTTTTGCCGGCTTATAATTCAGTCCTAGCTGACAAAAAATAGTAGCTTACATTAGTCTATGAATAATACAGCTGAGCTGATTGCTTTGCCAAAGCCTTTTGCTATTGTCGAAGGCTTACCTTATCAGGAACTTCCTGAAGACTTGTATATTCCGCCGGATGCGCTGGAAGTCTTTTTGGAAACTTTTGAAGGTCCGCTGGATTTATTGCTGTATCTGATCAGGAGGCAGAATCTTGATATCCTGAATATCCCAATTGCCCAGGTTACGATGCAGTATATCCGTTACATCGATATGATGAACGATTTGAGGCTGGAACTGGCAGCGGAATATCTGGTTATGGCCGCGTTATTGGCGGAAATCAAGTCCAGGATGCTGCTGCCCCGACAGACGGAAAATGAAGAGCAGGAAGAGGATCCCCGTGCTTTTTTAATTCGCAAGCTCCAGGAATATGAGCAGATTAAAAAAGTTGCGCAGGATTTAGATGCCTTGCCCCGTATGGAGCGGGATTTATTTAGTACCGTTATTGACAATTCAAACATTGTTGTCAAAAAAAAATTGCCGGATGTGCAGTTGCAGGAAATGTTGCTGGCATTTCAGGGTGTGTTGCAGCGCGTAGAACAATTAAGCCATCATCAAATTACCAAAGAACCCTTATCAGTCCGTGAGCGAATGTCAACCATATTGGAAAACCTTAAGAGATCGGATCATCTCGTTTTTACGCAGTTATTCACCCGGCAAGAAGGAAAACACGGGGTGGTTGTCTCATTTCTGGCCATCCTCGAACTCTGCAAAGAAGGACTTATCGACATTATCCAGTCCGAACCCTACAGTGAACTGCGCGTTGCCATTGCCGCGCCAGCCTCAGACAGTTGATGACGAACTAGCTGATATCGACATGGAAATCAAGCAAATAGTGGAAGCCATTTTATTTGCCGCGGCAGAACCTTTGACAATTCGCCAGGTACAGCAGGTTTTTCCAGAGCTGGAGCGCCCTGATAGTCTGGAAATTCAAAATGCCATCGATGCGATTATTGCGGACTATAACAACCGGCCCATTGAATTAAAATTACTGGCCAGTGGTTACCGGTTCCAGGTTAAAGAAGCCATGTCGCCTTGGGTAAGCCGGTTATTTGAAGAAAGACCACCGAAATATTCGCGGGCACTGTTGGAGACTATTGCTATTATCGCTTACCGGCAACCGGTCACCCGGGGAGATATTGAAGATATACGCGGCGTCAGCGTCAGCTCCAACATCATGCGCACCTTGCTTGAACGGGAGTGGATTCGCGTTATCGGGCATAAAGAAGTGCCGGGTCGACCGGCAATATACGGCAGTACCAGGCAGTTTCTGGATTATTTTAATTTGGCGTCTTTAGATGAATTGCCAAGCATTCAGGATATTCAGAATCTGGGTGCTGCATCGGACCCGTTAACCGAAAAAATACCGCGTGAACAAGAACAGGCAAACGATAATATCAACGAATCAGCGGCGTAGGGACAAGTCACCCGCTGTCGCTAAAACGGGTAAACGCGGCGATGCAGAGGCCGGGGAACGCATACAGAAAGTCCTTGCCCGCGGGGGGCTGGGGTCGCGCCGGGAGATAGAGGCCTGGATAACAGAGGGCCGCTTACGGATTAATGGTAAGCCGGCCCAACTGGGTATGCGGCTGCAACCGGGTGACAAGCTGCAAATCAATGGCCGTGCTGTGAATTGGGACAAATTTGGCGAGCAGCAGACGCGTGTACTGGTTTATAACAAACCATTGGGCGAGGTGGTAACACGCAGGGACCCAAAAAAACGCCCTGTGGTTTTTTCTAAATTGCCAAAGTTATCGATAGGCCGCTGGATAGCGGTCGGACGCCTGGATATTAATACCCAGGGGCTTTTATTGTTGACAAATAATGGTGAACTGGCCAATCGCCTGATGCATCCTGCCTCGGAAATCGACAGAGAATATGCAGTGCGTCTGCTAGGTAATATTGATGAAGCCATGCTCGAACGGCTGAAACAAGGTGTGCAGCTTGACGATGGTGCAGCGCATTTTGTTGATATTAAGTTCAGTGGTGGTGAAGGCGCGAATAAATGGTATCACGTTACGGTCACTGAGGGGCGTAATCGGTTAGTAAGAAGATTGTGGGAATCGCAGCAATTGACCGTCAGCCGTTTAATCCGGGTGCGTTATGGGCCGGTCGTACTGCCGGAAAATCTAAAACTGCGGCAAAGTTACGAAATGAATGTAAAAGAACGGGACTATTTATTGGAATTTGTTGGTTTGCAGGGGGCTTAGGAATGTGCGTGAAGTTGCTTTGCAACGTTCTTTCTTTTTGACCGCCGACTGTGTTTTGTCATGCATTCATGGCTTGTTTTGCGCTGGTTGTTAGATTGAATCTGTGCGAGTTCAGTCATCCCTGCCATTTATTGTGGCTACAGTACTCAAGTACTGACCTTTGCATATTTCATCGGGTGGTTTATTATTAAGAACTTATAGTAAGATAAAAAACCTGCATCCAGTAAGGTTTGCTTATTTTCTATACCGGTTAAGCAAAGGGGTCGCAATGACTACAGAAATGGCTATTGATCGTTTAACGCGTTATATTTCAGAATTACTCCGGAATGCTGAAGAACTCAGTCTGGACGATAAATTATTTATCATGGCACGGGTAAAACAGGTGATAATTACCGCTGAATTCCCGGATTATGATCCTAAAGAAATATTTAAAAAAATACGCAAAGGCGATATCCAGTTTGTTGATGGTATCATGATGGAAATCATTGCCGCCAAGGATTCAACGATCAATTAGCGTAATCTGACAAAGTAGAATTAAGCCCGGGACATAAATTTTCCGCTTGCGGTATTAATTTTAATCATTTCACCCGATTCAATGTATTCCGGCACTTGCACCTCCAGACCGGTAGTCAGTTCTGCCGGTTTGGTTCGGTTTGTGGCACTGGCGCCTTTGATGGCCGGGGCTGTGGTGACGATTTCAAGTGCTACCGAGGCGGGAAGTTCTATGCCTAAGGGTGCGTCATCCATTAATAACACGATAATGCCTTCCTGTCCTTCCGTCAGATAATCCAACTGACCGTCCAGGTCCTCCGCATCAAAACTGTATTGTTCATAGCTTTCCATATTCATGAAATGATAACTGCTCCCGTCCTGATAGGAATATTGCACCATGACACGGGCACAATCAGCCATTTTCAGAAAATCATCCCCTTTTAAGGTTTCATCCAGCTTTTGCCGGGTTTTTAAATGCACGAAGCGTATTTTATATAAAGTCGATGCGCCTCTTGAGGTTGGGTTTCTTATGTCAATCTTTTTGACGGCATAAGGTTCACCGTTAATTTCAACGGCCATACCTTGTTTGAGTTCACTGGTTTTCGGCAAGGTTATATCCTCGGAAGGTAGAAAAGGGGTGATGGTAATATAGACGCTTCACGCTCAAAACCCACTTTCAGTACGCCTCTTGTCGCGGTGGGTTTTGTTGTAAAGCATTGAAACAGGTTTCTATTGATTAAATAAAAAAATATCCTGCTGGTTTTGGTTTTTTTCCAGTTTGTTGTGTTGGGCGATCAGCGTGCCACCAACAATAAAGCTCATCAGCAGGATAAAAATGATAGCGACTATGCGCCGGATGGTTTTAGTTTCTTCGTAGGTGTTCATAAATTATTTCTTAAAGCGGTGTTTAGGTCATGATACCATTTCAGCCGGAACTTGAAAAAATGTTGTAGTTTTGTGGTTTGCATGGCGCTTTTGAAAACCCGATAGTTTAAAAACCAAACGGAAAGTTTGATGTTGCTGCAAAGACCCTATTTGTTTTGTGATTGTTTATCTGCATGAAAATTGTTTAGCATAGAGGCATTGAGTCAGATATTATGGGAGTGGACTATGGATGATAAGCAGCGGGTCGCGCAACAAGCGGTCAGAGAAGTTAAAAGCGGCATGGTCGTCGGTTTGGGTACAGGTTCTACGGCTAATTATTTTATTCAGGAGCTGGCAAGATACAGTCAACAGGAAGGGCTAAGCGTGAAAGTTGTTGCAAGTTCTGTAATCAGTACGGTTAAAGCCCTGGAACTGGGTTTGGAACTGCTGGCAATTGAACAGTTAGCTAAACTGGATCTTTATGTTGATGGTGCGGATGAAGTGACAGCGGATTTGGTGTTGCTCAAGGGACGTGGTTCGGACCTGGTGCGCGAAAAAATTCTGGCGAAGGCCTGCGATAAGTTTCTGGTTTTGGTTGATCAAACAAAACTGGTCGAACGGTTGGGTAGCCGTTTTCCGATACCTGTTGAGGTATTGCCCTTTGCCTGGCAGTTGGTGCAGGCAGAGTTGGAGAAATTTGGGGGAAAAGGTACCCTGCGGTTAAATGCCAATCGGGATGGTATGGCCGTCACAGCGCAAGGAAGTCTGGTGCTGGATATGGAATTTCCCGTCGAGCTGGATTGCAACAGTTTAGATGCCAGCTTGAGCAATACGCCGGGTGTTGTCGAACACGGTATATTCCGTGATCTGGCGAGTGTGGTCTATATTGGCAGTGATGGGCAGGTTGAAAAACGCATTAAAGCGCATTAAGTTCTATACGCTTAACGCTCAAGAATCCCCACTTTCAGCATGCAGCTTATCGCGGGGGGCGTTGTTGTAAAACATTGGAATAGGTTGCTATTCCTGCTGCTTTACACCGGCCACAATAATTTACGCACTGAAAATGGGGGCTTAATAAAAGCGTATAGTTCCTAAAGGGTTGGTAGCATGACCCTTGCGCCATTACCATGAAAGAGAGACAGGCTGTTGCAAACGCAGCAGGTGCAACAATCGCTATGATGTGCTTCCTGTCTTATTTGTTACTATATATCATATACTTATAAATAAAAAATACTTATTTTTAATGAGGAGAACGGTATGTTATTAGAAAAAAATCAAGCAGCGCCTTTTTTTAGAGCTAAAAACCAGAATGATGAATTAGTCTCACTGGCAGATTATACCGATGAGAAGCAAGTTATCTTGTATTTCTATCCCAAGGACGATACCCCCGGTTGTACGATCGAGGCAAATCAATTCACTGAACTGGCAGCGGAATTTGCCGCCCTGGATACCGTTATTGTTGGTGTGAGTAAAGATGGCTGTGCGAGCCATAGGGACTTTATTGGCAAATTTAATCTGAATGTGGAATTGTTGGCCGATACCGGTGGTGATTTATGTGAGAGTTATGGGGTATGGCAAGCGGTTGAAAAAGACGGTGTTAAAAAGATGAAAATTGTGCGGTCCACTTTTCTTATCGATAAGGATGGGATTCTGGAAGAAGTTATGTATGGCGTCAATCCCGAAGGACACGCCCAGGAAATGCTGGATAAAATAAAAAATCCTGGCGGCGCTGAAACCAGTGAAAGCAGCGAATAAGAAGGTAACCTAAAGCGGCTTTATGATGGTGGGTATTTGGAGGCTGTCCGGTTATGGACAGCCGCCTATTGTTGTTGGGGTGAGCCAGGGAAAATAAATTAACGGCAGTCAGAGCCTTGCAAACGGGTTAATGAAGGGTCCGTATTAAGCGGGTCAACATGAAAGGCCAGGGACTTGGGTTTGTGCAACAGGCCGTGTTCGCCCGATGCATTGGGGTTGAGTTGGCGTTTTTCCACAAAGCCCACCATTCGGCAGGTGTTATAAATTAATAGTATTCGGATGCCCTGTTCCATAAAATAAACCTGATAGGCGACATTCGTTTCATTAAAGGCGCTGTTTCTATCGATCAGTTCCGGTAGTTTCACTGAGTTATTGCCGGCCAGGTATTTTAGGATGGAGTCAGGGTGCGCGTTGATCAGGGTTTTCTGGTATGCCGCCAGTGTGCCGTTTTTCTGATGATCTTGCAATATTCGTAGTTCCTGATCGCTAAAGTTGAAACTTTCTGCAACCAGGTAATGCTGATCAGGCGCGCCATCGTTGGCAAATAGGGCAATTTTATCCAGCAGCGGATCCGCCAACGCATCCAGAAAAGAAACCGGGGAGCGAATATGTTTATCAATCGTTACCACCCAGGGCAGGGCACGGCCGGTATTTGCATAACGATCTTTGACGCGGGCGATGATAGGAGAATCGGTATCTGTATTTAAGGCGCTTTTCGGTTGTACGATAAAGGCATCGACAGCCGTAATCTGGGTGTGGAAGCCTGCGGCTTTAAATTGTTTGACGATGCCGGCATAACGTGGATGATAGGGAATCCCGGTGCCGTCGTAAAGAATATTTATAGCGTTCTGTTTGGCATGATTAGCGACCAGATCCCGCAGTCTGTTTGCAAAAGGTTCAACATAAACATAGTCGTCACTGTGATGATTGGCTGCCGTTAGCACCCGGTAAAGATCACTTTCTTTACGAAACTCGTCCAGTGAGGCAACAACGAAGTTATTGCCGCATTGTGCCTTGACAATTTCCTCAACAGCGCTTTTACCAGAGCCTGCGCCGCCCATGGACATATAGAGTTTGGGTTGCTCATCGGGTTTTTTTCCGGCGAAGATGTTTTGCTTAATGCGAGCGAGTTTTTCAGCCATTTTACCCAGTCGCGTATAGGCAATTTCCACGGTGCGTTGCAAGCGTTTATCGTCATCCGCTGCAAGCAGCATTTTACGTTTTAACGGCTCATTATCAGCCAGTGCAAAAATCGGTGTTTTTTCACCGGCGCAGTCCTTCAGCAACTCCATCAACTCTATATGACTGGGTGTACGCATACCGGTTAGCATATTGATGTCCAGGCAAAACAATGGAGCAGCACCATTTTCATAAATAGGAATGCCATCAATTTCAGTTTTTTCCGGAGCGCGCAGATCTTCAGTGCCTGGTAGATAGCCGATGATATTTTCGGTGACGCTTAAGGGATAATCGGCCAGATGTCTTCCGGCTATAAACAGTTCTTCCTTAATACTGGCAAGCGGCACCAGCCCGCCATTGACCGATACCAGGCAGATAATGCCATCAGCTGTGGTATGCGATAAAAAGGGAATGCCGGAAACAAATTTCTTGTTTTCCGGCCAGTATCCATACCCATTGGCTTTGTTTTGCAGACTTTTACTTCGGTTAGGGTCGAGCGCATGTTTAAATGCCCGGGTTATTTCCCTGATACTGCTTTTGGGTTCATGCAGCGCCCGGGTGTCATCTGCAGCAAGCCTTCTGAAATCAATGCCCTGTTCGTAGACTTCTTTAAATGCTGGCAGTAATCCCAACATGGTCAGAAAAAAATCCAGGGTAATTCTATTCCCATAAGCAAAAGGTCGGACACTGCGCATTTTTAAATAGAAAGCTGCGAGTCTCGCAGCGATATTGTCAGTTTTGATGACAAAACCATTGCTGTCAAAAATAGCCGTATCGCTGTTGCCTTTGTCATCCAGGACCAGACGGCTGATGGTTTTACGAAAAGCTTGCCGTTTTTTAGCATCCAGCATGGTACCCGGCCTATGACTGACGCTGATTTGTTCCTTCCAGTCTTGAAATATTTCCCGATGGATGCGTGAAAACAAACCGGTCAGATATGTTACCCGTTTGGTTTGATCATGTGAAACGGTTGCTTCGGCTTCCTGTTGTAAGGTTGAAAGCAGTTTTGTCCCCTGTAAAATCGCCAATGCAGTACGCAATTCTTTAAGTTGCTGATAGCCTGAAATCAGCGTGGTATAGTTATTATTTTTCATGACAAAAACCTGTTATATATGTACTGCCCAAGATCCCAATGTCACGGGATGACTGAAGCGGCAGTTTTTCGAGTGAGTCTCTATTCAGAACACGAACCTCTCTGGATTTGGAAACAACTAAAAGCTTCTTAAAAGCAAAAAGCAATTGAAAATCAAGCTTAAAATTGTTAATGCATAATT
>Ga0114931_10002699_pt1 | contig 22538 bp, 18 predicted proteins | sample 2SBtaG_FD_89579 | JGI IMG/M metagenome (GOLD analysis project Ga0114931, IMG submission 89579) | Deep subsurface microbial communities from Kolumbo volcano to uncover new lineages of life (NeLLi) - 2SBTROV14_V59a metaG | ecosystem: Environmental > Aquatic > Marine > Volcanic | place: Kolumbo... | reverse complement strand
TTCGTATCCGGTTGTTTGTTCGTATCCGGTTGTTTGTTCGTATCCGGTTGTTTGTTCGTATCCGGTTGTTTGTTCGTATCCGGCTGTTTGTTGGTGTCCGGCTGCTTGTTGGTGTCCGGCTGCTTGTTGGTGTCCGGGTGGCGCACCGGATGCCGGCGCGGCACGTAGGCATACTTTTCGAGCTTGGCCACGACTTGCTGGACCATCACATCGCCGTCGGCGTTGAATCCTTCGCGTGGCGACACGCGGTGGCGGAACGTCTTGTAGCCCCGCTTCATGACCACGATGTTGATCTGGCGCTTCTTGGCCATTCGCGGCGACACGTCCACGTTTGCCGGCGTGCGCATGAGGAGGCCGTTCTTGCGCGGACGCCAGCCGTCGATCATCAACAGCGCGCCCGGCGGCTCGGACTCGACGCGGAAGACGCGTTTCATCACCTTGAGCGCCACCTTTACCGGCGTGCCGCCCGGCGTGATTTCGACTTCCTGGGGGACGTAGCCCGGATGGCTCACGCGCGCCTTGAAGGTCTTGCTCTTGTCCAGGCCCTTGAGGACGAACGGCGCCGGGCCGCTTTGATCGCCGTCGACCAGCGCAACGGTCGCACCCTTGGGCGTGGCCTCGACGGTTGCATCGGCGGTTTCGATTTTCGGCTCCGGCTTCGTCACCGGCCTGGTGGTGTCGGGCTTGGTGTCGGTGGCCGGCGGGGGAGTCTGGTCGGGTTTCGTCGCCGTGTTGGCCGCCGGCTGGTTGGCCTGCTGGGCTGTTTTGTTCTTCTTGCCCTTGTGGAAGAACATCATGTAGCCGCCGACGATCGCGACCAGCGCGAGCACCGCGACCAGCGCGTAGGTCATCGCCGACGAGCTTTCCTCGTGGGCGACGCCTGCCGCGACCTTTGGCTCGTCCGCCGGTTCGGTTTTCTTCTTGTCGCTACCGGCCTTGTTGGCGGTTTTGGCTCCGGCCTTTTTCGCCGTGGCCGCCGGCGTTGCGGCGGCTTTCTTCTTCTCTGCCGCGGCTCGTTTCTTCGCCGCCTTGGCTCTGGCTTCAGCCTCGGCTTTCGCTACTGCGTCGGCCTTCGCCTTGGCTGCGGCGCCTGCCTTCGCTTTGGCCTCTGCCTTTGCTTTGGCCTCTGCCTTTGCTTTGGCCTCTGCCTCTGCTTTGGCCTCTGCCTCGGCGTCGGCTTTCCGGCGCCGTTAGGCCAGCTCGTCCACCGGCGCTTTGGCCGCGCCGGTCTCGGCTTTCGCCAGATCCGCCGGCTTGGAGGTCGAAAACAGCTCGTCGTCCCCGGCATCGGCCTGAGCGTCGCCTTCGCGCGCGGTTTGTGCAACCAGGGCATCGAGGGAGGCGACGCGGGTCGCCTCTTCGAACGCCTCTTCGGGGAAATCGTCGGCATCGCTGTGGAACGGCATCGGCGACGGCAGCGGTGTCATGTCCGTGCGCTCGCCACCGGCGAAGCTGTCGCGCTTGGGCGCGGTCTCGCCGAGCTTGGGCTGCGATTCCTGCTTGAGGTTGGCCGTGAGCGGTGACGGCGCCACCTTGGTCGGCACCTCGTTGAACGCGGGCAGCTTGGTCTGCGCCGAGCGCCGGTGCTTGGTGCCCTTTTGAGCCAGAATCTTGTCCAGAACTTCCTGGCTGCCTTCAGCCAGGCGGTCGAAGCGCACGCCCATGCCCGGGGCTACGCCGGCGCGCGACGGATCGTGCTCGCGGGTCCACACCACGGTGCCATCGCCGCGGATCAGCGGCGACGCGTCTTTGAGCTGGAACTCGAAGCGCATCTGGGTACCCACTGGAAGCGGGTCCTTGGTGCGAATGAAAATTCCGCCGTGGGAGACGTCGACGGAGTAGCGCTCGATGAACTGCTCGAGGGTTTGACTCTTGAACTTGATTTTGAGCGTTACGGGCTGTCGCTTCGCTTGACGGGTATGGGTATCGGCCAAACCAGGTCCTCCCCCCGTGGGGTCGTGCTGCCAATCGGGACGCACGTCGAAAAAATGCGCCTACGCAATAGAGATTACTCGGGATTGCGAATATGACAATCTTATGTGCATGACCCCACGAAATGCAATGAACTTGGGTGTCACGTGTCTGCTGTTTGTAGGACTCCTGGTCATCTTTCAGTACCCCTGCACCCGGACTCTGTACGCTGCGACGCCTGATCCCGTATTCGCCCCGCACGGCGTGGTTGCGGCCGACAATGTGATCGCATCGCGCGTTGGGGCCGCTGTGCTGTCTCGCGGCGGGAACGCCGTAGATGCAGCAGTTGCGACCGCTCTGGCCCTTGGCGTGGTGAGCCCGTCTTCGTCCGGGATCGGCGGCGGCGGGTTCGCGGTTGTCTACATCGCCGCCGAGAAAAAAACGTATGCGATCGATTTTCGCGAAATCGGGCCGGCAGCGATCTCGCCCAAGTCGTTCGTTCGTGGTGGTAAAGTCCGGCCCGAGCTGTCGTTGCGTGGCGGGCTGGCGGTAGGGGTGCCCGGTGAGCCTGCCGGTTTGGAGTACCTGGTCAAGCGCTTCGGCAAACGCAGCTGGCGTCGCGCGGTGTTGCCGGCGCAGCGGTTGGCTGCCCGTGGCTTCCCCGTGTCCCGGTTCGTCGCTTATGCCGCGAAACGCAGCGAGAGAACGGTCAAGCCGCGCTCCGCTCTGGGCCAGCTGATTTTCAAAAACGGTCACCCGATTCAGCGCGGCCAGCGGATTCGCCGACCCGCGCTCGCCCGCACCTTATGGCAGCTGGCGCAAAAGGGCGCGCGGGCGTTTTACGGCGGTGCCGTCGCCAAAGACATCGTCAACAGTGTGCGCGCGGCGGGTGGCAGCATGACGTTGCAGGATCTCGCGGGCTATCGCGTCGCCTCCCGCACTCCGCTGCGTGGCAAGTGGCGGGGCTATGACGTCGCTACCATGCCGATACCGTCGTCCGGCGGAGTGGCTTTGCTCGAAGCGCTGGGCATTCTCGATGCCACCGGCCAGGACCTGCGCAAGCTGGGCGCGGACTCATCGGCCAGCCTGCACGTGATCGCCGAGTCGCTCAAACACGCGTTCGCCGATCGCGCGCGGTTCTTGGGCGACGCCAACCCGGCCAAGCTGGCCTCGGGCCGGCTGCTGAACGCCAAACGCCTGCAGCGCCTGGGCAAGACCATTCGCATGGACAAAGTGCTCGCGCACGACGCGTATGGCGACAAGACCCTGGGCAGCAACACCCATCCCCCCGCCCCCGATCATGGCACCAGCCATTTGTGCGTGGTTGATCAACAGGGCAACGCGGTCGCGCTTACCACGACCGTCAACAGCTACTTCGGCGCCAAGCTGTTGACGTCCAACACGGGCATCGTGCTCAACAACCAGATCAACGATTTTTCATTGAAGGCCGGCTTGCCCAACCAGTTCGGGCTCGTCCAGAGCGACTTCAATCTGGTGGGCGCGGGCAAGCGCCCGCTGTCATCGATGTCGCCGACGTTGGTGTTCAAGGATGGCAAGGTCGTCGGTTGCTTCGGCGGCTCCGGTGGCCCGCGCATCATCTCCAACACGATGCAGGTGATGATCAACAGCTTCGTCTACGGCATGGACCCGATGAAGGCGGTGAGCATGCCGCGCATTCATCATCAGTGGGAGCCGGACAAGCTGTACATCGAAGCCGAGACGCCGGCCGACGTGCTGACCAACCTGCGCCGCCGCGGCCACACGCTCGACGTGTTCAACTGGCGGCGCACGCCCACGGCGGTCCAGGCGATCGTTCGCGGCAAAGACGGCGTGCTGCGAGCCGCCAGCGATCCGCGCAAGGGCGGCTGGCCGGCAGCGGCGCGCTAAATCGAAGTGCGCAGGTCTGCAACAGCCCTCTGGGCCTCCTGGGTCGCCTGCCAGCGTCAGACCTCCTTGGAAGGGGGCCCACCCTGCCTTCGTCGGTCTTCCACGCCAGGCAACCGATGTGACGCGAGATCATCTGTAGCATACCCACGCACTCCTGAGTTTGTCGTTGATGATGGCTAACAGCTCGCTGAGCACTTCGGCGCCCAGTGGTACGGCACCGTGTCCATCGTCGCTGTGAACCACGATGCCCTCGTCTTCGGTTCCGTGTCCGCTGAAGGGGACGATCACCGGCTCGTGTTTGAGCAGCGCCGCATTCGGAGGGTAACGATTGTTGTTTTCCGTGCTCCGATCGCGGGACGGAGTTCCGGTTCGAAGCGCTAGTCGTCTTCGCGCGGCAACATCTGAATGATCGACTGACCCATGAGGGTGCTGTGCGAGCGCTGGCGCATGCTGCGGCGCGCGTCGCGGCGCTCCACATCGCTCTTGGCCACGGCGGTCTCGGCGTCGGCGATGTTGTCCAAAAGCTCGGCCAGACCGGCGGCGTCGGCGCGGTCGTGGTCGCGGGCCTCGATCACCTGCTTTTTCATTTCGTCCACCGCCGCCAAAGCGTGGGTCTTGTCGCCGCTGGCGCGGCGCGCCCACGCCACGTCGACGGCAGTCGCCACGGCGATGCGCAAGCGCTCGAGGGTGACCTGGCGGGCCGCAGCGTCGCCGGCGCAATCGGCCAGATCGACGCCAACCACGTGGCCGTCGCCGGCGCGGCCGTCGGGCAACTTGTAGCTCACCGCCAGGGTGCCGCAGCGGCTCGACACGCCGGGGTCGCAGTGCAGCTTGAACAGCACCTGGCGCGGTGCATTTGCGGCGATGTCGCCGAGCTGCACCAACAGGCCGTCGTCCATGGGCCGGCTGGGCAAGCGGTGCAACAGCTCGACCGACAACACGCTGTCCGACGGAATGAAGCGCAGCTCGGTGGACGACGCGGCGATGGAAAATACGCCGGCGAGCTCGTGGCCGAACGCCGCCGGGATATCCGCGGCGCTGGCCAGGTAGTAGAAGCCACCCGCGCCCTGCCGGGCCAGCTCTGACAACAGCTCGTCGTCGAACACCTGGCCAACCCCCATCGCGGTGAGGGTGACGCCGCGCTCATGCTCACGCTGCACAAGATGGGTGAGCCGATCCGGGTTGGTGATGCCGATGGACGGCTGGCCGTCGGTGAGCAGGATCAGCCGGGTGACCGCGTTGCGGACGAACCCGGAGCGCAACGCGTCCGCGCCGCACTTGATCCCCGCAGCGAGGTTGGTGCCGACGCCGGTGTCCAGGTTCGACAGGATCGCCTGCAGCTTGTGCTTGTCTTCGCCGCTCAGTGGCGCCGGGCCGAACACCACATGGGCCGCCGCGTCGAAGCTAATGACCGAGACCCGGTCGCGCGGGCCGAGCTGATCGACCAGTTGGGTGGCTGCGCGCAACGCCTGGGTGAACCGCGGGCCGCGCATCGACGACGAGCGGTCGAGCACCAGCGCAAGGTTGACCGGATTGCGGTCGCCGCCGCCGGCGATGTCGGCGTGCAGGCGCACGAGCACATGGGCCAGGGCGCCATCCGCGCTCACGTCCGCCAGCAGCTCGACGTTCATCGCCCTGAGTATAGGCGCTGCGGTAGCCAAAGCCACCATAACCCGCCCCTGAGCCCGGCTCTTTTGCTACAGTGCGCGCCATGGTGATTCAGCGTGTGCTCGTAGCCAACCGGGGGGAAATCGCCGTTCGCGTCATGCGCACCTGCCACGAGCTCGGCCTCGAGACCGTGGCGGTGTTCTCCGATGCCGACCGGCGGGCGGGGCATGTATTGATGGCCAACCACGCGGTCCACATCGGCCCTCCGGCGGCGCGCGAAAGCTATCTGGTCATCGACAAGATCCTCGCGGCGGCGGCTCAAACCGGCGCCGATGCGATTCATCCGGGCTACGGCTTCTTGTCGGAGAATCCCGAGTTCGCCAGAGCGTGCGCCGACGCTGGCATCACCTTCATCGGCCCCAGCGGCGACTCCATGCGCGCCATGGGCTCCAAGACCCAGGCCCGCGCAGCGATGCAGGCGGCAGAGGTACCGGTGGTGCCCGGCAACAACGGACCGGACGGCGACGGCTTTCCAGATGTGGAGTCGGCGACCGAAGCGGCCGATGCCATCGGCTTTCCGGTGCTGATCAAAGCGGCGGCCGGCGGCGGTGGCAAGGGCATGCGCCTGGTCGAAGACGCCACCAGTTTTAAACCGGCGTTCGAAGCGGCAAAGCGCGAAGCTGCGTCGGCCTTCGGCGACGATACGGTCTACATCGAAAAAGCGATCATCCGGCCGCGCCACGTCGAGATTCAGGTGTTCGCCAACAATCACGGCAACGTGGTCCACCTAGGCGAGCGCGATTGTTCGATTCAACGCCGCCACCAGAAGGTCATCGAGGAGTCGCCGTCGCCGGTGGTCTCGCCCGAGCTGCGCGCCGAAATGGGCTCGGCGGCGGTGCGCGCCGCCCAGGCGTGCGATTACCGGGGCGCCGGCACCGTGGAATTTCTCGTCGCCGGCGAAGGCGACGACCAGCGCTTTTACTTTTTGGAGATGAACGCCCGCCTGCAGGTCGAGCATCCGGTGACCGAGATTCGCTACGGCATCGATCTGGTCGCGTGGCAGATCTTGGTGGCCAACGGCGAACCGCTGCCATACGACCAGAAGCAGCTAGACGCCATGGTGCGTGGGTGTGCCGTCGAGTGCCGGGTGTATGCCGAGGATCCGCTCAAGTTCCTGCCCTCGCCCGGCATCATCAACGAGCTTCGAGTGCCGGCGGGCCCGTATGTCCGCGACGATTCCGGGGTCTACGCGGGGGCGGCGATTCCCATGTTCTACGACCCGCTGATTTCCAAGCTGATCGTCTGGGGCGCGACCCGTGACGAGGCCGTCGCGCGCATGCGCCGGGCCATCGACGAGTATCGCGTGGGCGGCATCCGCACCAATCTGATCTTTCACTCCCGCGTGCTGCGCCATCCCGATTTCTGCGCCGGCGTCTATGATACCGGTTTCATTGCACGCGAAGCGGAAGCCCTGTTGACCCCCACCGAAGCGGCGGGCGACCAGCTGGCGCTGGCTGTTGCCGCGGCCGCCATCGCCAAAACGGCGACGCCCACCACCCGCAGTGTGTCCGAGAGCGCGGACGTCAACGGCAGCAGCACCACGGGGATCTCCCCGTGGCGCCTGGGAACCCGCTGAAGTTTTCCGGACAGTCCTTTGAACTTTTCCGGATAGTCCTTTCATCTGTCACAGCCTCGGGGTAGCTTGGCGTCCCAGAGACATGGCGAAACAAACGAAATTTGTTCTCGTCACCGGCGGCGTTGTTTCCTCTCTGGGCAAAGGCTTGGTTTCCGCAACCATCGGCGCCTTGATGGAGAATCGAGGGCTGCGGGTGGCCAACATGAAGCTGGATCCGTACATCAATGTGGATCCAGGAACGATGAACCCCATGCAGCACGGCGAGGTGTTCGTCACCGATGACGGCGCCGAAACCGATCTGGACCTGGGCCATTACGAGCGCTTCGTCGGCGCCACCATGTCCCAGCTCAACAACTTCACCACGGGGCAGGTGTACCACTCGGTGATCAGCAAGGAGCGCAAGGGCGAGTACCTGGGCGCCACCGTGCAGGTCATCCCCCACATCACCGACGAAATCAAAAGCCGCATCCTGCGCTGCTCCGAGGGCCTCGATCTATTGATCGTCGAGGTCGGTGGCACCGTCGGCGACATCGAGTCGCTGCCGTTCCTCGAGGCCATCCGCCAGTTGCGCGTCGAGCTCGGCACGCAGAACTGCCTGTCGGTGCACCTCACCCTGGTGCCGTATCTCAAAGCCGCGGGCGAGCTGAAGACCAAGCCGACCCAGCACTCGGTGGGCAAGCTGCGCGAGATCGGTATCCAGCCCGATATCCTCATCTGTCGCAGCGAGCACCAGCTCGACAGCCAGCTGCTCAAGAAGATCGCGATGTTTTGTAACGTGTCGCTGGACGCCGTGTTCCAGTCGACCGACGTCGAGACCATCTACCAGCTGCCGCTCATGTTGGCCGACCAGGGCCTCGACGAAAAGATTTCCGAGCTGCTCAACATCTGGTCGCGGGCGCCGCGGCTGTCGGGCTGGGAGAACATCTGCGAGAAGATCCTGCACCCGAACAAGAATGTGTCCATCGGCTTCGTCGGCAAGTACGTCCAGCTCGTCGAGTCGTACAAGAGCCTCAACGAGGCGTTGATCCACGCGGGCATCGCCAACGACGCGGGCGTCGACATCCGCCACATCGATTCAGAGGACGTGGAGAAAGCGGGTGCCGCGGCGTACCTGGCCGACGTGGACGGCATTCTGGTTGCGCCCGGTTTCGGCTCGCGTGGCACCGAGGGCAAGATCGCCGCGATCCAGTACGCCCGTGAAAACAAGATTCCGTTCTTCGGCATCTGCTACGGCATGCAACTCGCTGTGGTCGAGTTCGCCCGTCACGTGTGCAATCTGGCCAACGCCAACTCGTCCGAGATCGATCCCAAAACCGAGCATCCGGTCGTGCACCTCATGCCCGATCAGCGCGGCGTTACCGACAAGGGCGCGACCATGCGTCTAGGCGCGTACCCGTGTGAGCTCAGCGAAGGAACGAAGGCCTACGCCGCCTACGGCAAAGCCAATATCTCCGAGCGCCATCGGCACCGCTGGGAAATCAACAACAACTACCGCGACACGCTCACCCGTCACGGCATGACCCTTTCGGGGTTGTCCCCGGATGGCCGACTGGTGGAGGTGATCGAGCTGAACAACCACCCCTACTACGTGGCTTGTCAGTTCCACCCGGAGTTCAAGTCCCGGCCGAGCACGCCCCATCCGCTGTTCGTCACGTTCGTGAAAGCTGCGCTCGAGCGCCACGAAGCGTCGGCCTGATCGCGACCGCTCCCCCACCTTTCCGCCTCGCTGCATACTTCCGCTCGGCAACGCTCTCGCGGATGTCAAGTACGTTATGCAAGTTTTAGACCACCGCTTGTGGCGGTCCTTTACATCGCGTGGTGAGGTTGGTATCATTACTGCATTGGCCGCTTAAGCGGCTGAAGTAATTAGCAGAAAGGGTATCCGTATGGGCATGGAAATGCGGCTTCAGCTGAAGCTTTCTCAGCAGTTAGTGATGACGCCGCAGTTGCAGCAGGCGATCAAGCTGCTGCAGCTCTCACGGATGGAGCTCGTGGACCTGGTTCGCGAGGAAATGCTGGAAAATCCTGTACTCGAGGACGACGTCGAAGTCGGCCGCGAGAGCTCCAACGAGCGGGAAGAGGTCGGGGGTGACGAGCAGGCGGCTCGCCAGGTGGAGACCGCAGGCACCACCGAGACTCCGGTCAAGGAGCAGCCCAAGAACGAAACCTCTGAGGTCGACGGCGACAGCAAGGCCGTCAACGAGATCGACTGGGAGAACTACCTCGACAACTACACCATGGGGCCGCCCATGCCGGCGTATCGGCCGGACAACGACGACATGCCGTCGATCGAGGCAACCCTCACCCGCACCGCGACGCTGCACGATCATCTGGCGTGGCAGCTCAAGATGAGCGATTTGGACGAGCGGTTGATGGAGTGCGGCTGGGTCATCATCGGCAACATCGACCCCGACGGCTACGTCAAGGAGCCGCCCCTGTCGGACATCTCGGCCGATGCCGGGGTCAGCGCCGAGGATGCCGAAATCGTGCTGGAGAAGATTCAGACCTTCGACCCGGTGGGCATAGGTGCGCGCAGCCTGGCCGAGTGCATGTTGATTCAGGCCCTGCACTACGGCGAAGACGACGAGCTCGTCATCAAGATGATCAAGGACCACCTGGGCAACCTGGAAAAAAAGAACTACCAGGCGATCGCCCGCGATCTGAAGGTACCGGTGGAGGAAGTCTACGAGGGCGCCAAGGTGATCATGGAGTTCGATCCGCGGCCCGGACGCCAGTACGCCTCCGATGATCCGCACTACATCACCCCCGACGTGTACGTGCACAAGGTGGGCGACAAGTTCTTTGTCGTGCCCAATGACGACGGCTTGCCCAAGCTGAAGATCTCGTCATTCTACCGCTCGGCTCTCGACGACTCGAAAGGTGCCAAGGAGTACATTCAGGACAAGCTGCGCTCGGCCCAGTGGTTGATCCGCTCGATCCAGCAGCGCCAGCGGACCATCATCAAAGTCACCGAGTCCATCATCAAATTTCAGCGCGAGTTCTTCGAAAAGGGCGTGGCGTTTCTCAAGCCGCTGATCTTGCGCGATGTTGCCGAGGACATCGGCATGCACGAGTCGACTATCTCGCGGGTTACGACCAACAAGTACGTGCACACCCCACAGGGAATCTTCGAGCTGAAGTTCTTTTTCAACTCCGGTATTTCGCGCACCAACGGCGATGACCTGGCGTCTCAGGCTGTCAAGAGCAAGATCAAGGGAATCATTGCCAACGAGGACACCAAGCGCCCGTACAGCGACCAGAAGATCGTCGACGTGCTCAAGAAGTCCGGCATCGATATCGCCCGGCGTACGGTTGCAAAGTACCGCGAACAAATGGGCATTCTCAGCTCGTCCAAGCGCAAGCAGCTTTTTTAAGAGATCGCGTCACAGCCCTGCTCGGGGCATCGATCTGCGCTTCAATCTCGGTGTAGACTAGTTGATGGTGGAAGGCGACGTAGGCTTCCGTGGTCAGCGTACCCGTCTTCAATGCTGTTACTTGACACTGGAGGGGATATGCAATTCTCGGTGACCTTTCGTCACATGGAGGCGACTGACGGTCTCAAGCAGTACGCCAAAGAACGAGTCGAACGCATCAAAAAATACTTCCCCGATCCGATAGCTGTAAACGTGGTGATGAGCACCGAGCGTGGTTATAGCCACCGTGCCGACATCAACGTTCAGCTCCACAACGGCATCAAACTCGCCGGTCGCGAATCGACCGAGAACATGTACTCATCCATCGATCTGGTCGTGGCCAAGATCGAGCGCCAGATTCGCAAGTACAAAAACAAGCTGCGTGCACGCAAGACCAAGTCCAGCTTCTCGCCCGTGCCATGGACCCACTCGGTGCTCAGCGACGAGACATTGCTGGGCGACGCCACCGAAGAAGCGTCAGACAACGCCGCGGAAAACGCGGCGGAGGGTCCGCTCGACCAGGTGGTCAAGCGGACCGAGAAGTTTCACGCGGATCCGATGTCTGTACGGCGCGCAATCATGCAGCTAGACTTGCTCCACGAGCAATTTCTGGTTTTCCGCAACTCGGACACGGGCGAGGTCAACGTGGTTTATCGCCGCGGAGACGGCACTTTCGGTCTCATCGAGACCGCAAAACCGGCCGAGAACCGGACCGTAGCCTAGCTGTTGTAAGCACGCCTCACGCTGCTGACCTCTGGTCTTTGAGGTGATAAGGTGCCGCCCAGCCGATGAAAATCGTCGATCTCATCAAGCCGGAGATGATCTTGTCTTCGCTGAGTGCAACCTCCAAACCGAAGATAATTCGGGAGCTCGCGGAGTATCTTGCCGAGCGGCACAACGATGTTCCGGAAAAGGAGCTGGCGCGGGTGCTCATCGACCGCGAGGCGCTGGCTTCGACCGCCATTGGTGAGGGCGTTGCCATCCCTCACGGCAAGCTGAGCACCGTGGCCGAAATCGTTGCGTGCATTGGCCGCGCCAAAGCTGGCGTGGACTTCGACTCCATGGATGGCCAGCCCACGTACCTGTTTTTCGTACTGGTGGCGCCGGAAAACTCCACGGGAGCTCACCTCAAGGCGTTGGCGCGCATCAGTCGTGTGTTCAAGGACGACGGGTTTCGCTCTCGGCTGCTGGCTGCGCCAGACGCCGAGTCCATGTACGCAGTCATAGCGGAAGAAGACGCCAAGTACTGATGCGCCAGCAGGTGACCATCGATCAACTCGTGACCGATCCGGCAGCTCAGCTCGAGCTCACCATCCGCGCCGGTCGCGAGAACATGGATCGGGCCATCTTCGTGCCACGCATTCAAAAGCCGGGACTGGCGATGGCCGGCTACCGCGAGCAGCTGCACGAAAACCGCGTGCTGGTATTGGGCGGCACCGAGGTCGAGTTCATGGCCTGCGTCACCGAAGCGGAGCGCGGCATGGCCGTGGAGACCATGTTGGCGTCGGATCCGGCGTGCTTCATCATCACCCGCGGGCTCGAGCCGCCGACGCCGCTGCGTGTGGCGTGCGAGGACAACGAGATTCCGCTGATGGTCAGCACGTTGGTGTCGTCCGAGCTGATCACACGCATCACCAAGTACCTGGGGCAGCAGCTGTCGCCGCGGACCTCGGTCCACGGGGTGCTGCTCGACGTGCTGGGCATCGGCATTCTGCTGCTGGGCAAAAGTGGCATCGGCAAGAGCGAGGCCGCGCTGGATTTGATCGTACGCGGCCACCGCCTGGTCGCCGACGACATCGTCGACATTCAGCAGCAGGGCAACGACTACGTTTACGGGTCGGGTTCCAGCATCATCAAGCACCACATGGAAATCCGCGGCCTCGGCATCATCAACATCAAGGATCTGTTCGGCATCTCGGCGGTGCGCGAGCTCAAGAAGATCGAGCTCGTGATCGAGCTGTCGCTGTGGGAAGAGCACAAAGAGTACGACCGGCTCGGCCTGGACGAAGAGATCTACGAAGTGCTCGATGTGCGTATCCCGATGCTGCGCGTGCCGGTGCGCCCAGGCCGCAACGTGGCGACCCTCATCGAGGTCGCCGCGCGCAATCAGTTGCTCAAGCTGCAGGGCCACAACTCGGCCCAGGTGTTTCAAGAAGAGCTCAATCGGGCCATCGCGGAGGCCCGTCCCCGCAACTTCGACATGGACCCGATCGAGTAAATGCGCATTGTCATCGTCACCGGGCTCTCCGGAGCTGGCAAGACCACGGCGCTTCGCACGCTCGAAGACATCGGCTATTACTGCGTCGACAACATGCCGCTGCCGTTGACCAGCGATCTGGCGGGGCTGTTGCGCGAGACCCACGAGGACGTTGGTGCCGCCATCGCTGTCGATGCCCGCCAGGCGGTCTATCTGGATAGCTACGGCCAGGAGATTCAGCACCTCGCCGATGCGGGCCACGCTGTCGAAGTGTTGTTTTTGGAAGCGGACGACAAGGTGTTGTTGCGCCGCTACTCGGAGACCCGGCGCAAGCACCCGCTCGCCGGTGAGGATATTCGCGAGGGCATTCGTCGGGACCGCGAGCGGCTGTCGGAGCTGCGCGACGGCGCCACCGTGGTGAACACGGGCTCGTTCAATGTCCACCAGATGCGTGCGTTCGTGCTCGAGCGCTACGGCCAAGCCGACCGCCACCTGGCCGTCACCATGATGTCGTTCGGCTACAAATACGGACTGCCGCCCGAGGCCGATTTGGTGTTCGACGTGCGCTTCTTGCCGAATCCGCACTTCGAGCCGGCGCTCAAACCGCTGACCGGCGAGGACAAGGCCGTGGCCGACTACGTGCTGACCTCCGATCTGGGCCAACAGCTGTTCGAGCGCCTGCGCGGCCTGCTCGAATTTACGCTGCCGCAGTTCGAACGAGAGGGGAAGTCGTACTTGACTGTGGCCATCGGTTGTACGGGTGGCCGTCATCGCAGCGTCGCGCTGGTCGAGGCGCTATCGCACGCGGTGACCGGAGACTGGAACGTCTCGGTTCGCCATCGCGACGTGGGGCGCGGCTCGGTAGGGGGAACGTGATGGCAAAGGAGCAGACAGTCGAGGTCGTCGCGACGATTGTGAACGAGCTGGGGATGCACGCGCGGGCTGCGACCAAGTTCGTGCAGCTGGCGACCAAGTTCCCGTGCAAAGTCATGATCGAAAAGGACGGCCAGGAAGTGAACGGCAAGAGCATCATGGGCGTGCTGATGCTGGTGGCCGCCAAGGGCTCCACGATCACGATCCGGTCGACGGGCGAACAGGGTGCCGAAGCCACCGAGGCGCTCGCGCAGCTGGTCGCGGACAAGTTCGGCGAGGAAAAGTAAGGTGGCAGGGGGGCGCGAAACCGAGAGCACCGGGCCGGTATCCCTGCTGGAAGTCGGCACGCGCGGCGAGGTGACCAAGCACGGTATTCCGGCTGCCCACGGGATTGCCATCGGCCGCGCCTACCTGGTGGATCGGCGCCGGCTCAAAACACCGAAGCGGCGGCTAGAGCCCGACGAAATCGACGACGAGATCGCGCGCTTTCACCGGGCGGTCGACCTGAGTGACCGCCAGCTGGATCGGGTCAAGCAGAAGATCGAGCTGGAAGAGGGCGAGAGCTACAACATCATCGCCGCGCATCAGCTGATCCTGCGCGACGAGCACGTGGTGGACGAGGCGGTGCGCTACATCCGCGACCAAGGCATCAACGCCGAGTGGGCCTTGCTCAAGACCGTCGAACACATCAAGGAGGTGTTCGACGCCATCGCCGACGACTATTTTCGCGAGCGCCGCAGCGACGTCGACTTCGTAGGTGAGCGCGTGCTGCGCAACCTGCTCGGCCGCGAGACCTCTCCGGTCAGGCCGCCGCCCGATGCCATCGTGGTGGCCCACGATCTGTCGCCGGCGGACACCGCAGGGCTGTATCGCGCCGCCGTCGCCGGGCTGGTCACCGACGCGGGCGGCAAGACGTCGCACACGGCCATCGTCGCCCGCGCGCACGAGATTCCCGCGGTCGTCGGTCTCGAAGAGGTCACCCACGAAGTCGGTACCGGCGATCTGGTCATCGTCGACGGCTCCGAGGGACTGGTCATCGTCAATCCGAGCGCACAGACCGTGGCGCTGTACCGCGACCGCGCGCGCAAGGAAGTCGCGGCCGGCGCCGCGCTGCTCGGCAACCGGGATCTGCCGGCGACGACGACCGACGGGGTTCACATCGATTTGGTCGCCAACGTCGACGCCGCCGACGAGGTGAGCTACGCCCTGGAGCACGGCGCCGAAGGCGTGGGGCTGTTCCGCACCGAGTATCTGTTTCTCACGCGTGCCCCCCGGGTGCCGAGCGAGGCTGAGCATTTCAAGTCGGCGATGGTGGTTCTCAACGCGCTGGACGGGAAGCCCGCCACGTTCCGCACGTTCGATCTGGGCGCGGACAAGCTGGGCTCGTTGATCCATGATTATCACGAGCCCAACCCGGCGCTGGGCCTGCGCTCCATGCGCCTGTGCCTGACCGACCGAGTCCGTCCGCTGTTCAAGGCGCAGTTGCGCGGTCTCCTGCGTGCGTCGGCCAACGGCAAGCTGCGCATCATGTTCCCGATGATCTCGGGATTGCGCGAGCTGCATCAGGCCAAAGAGGTGCTCGCCGAGGCCAAAGCCGAGCTGGCGGCCGAAGGGGTGGACTTCGACGGTGACGTACCGGTCGGCATCATGATCGAGATGCCCTCGGCCGCAGTGCTGGCCGACGTGCTCGCCCGCGAGGTAGACTTCTTTTCCGTCGGCACCAACGATTTGATTCAGTACACGCTGGCCGTCGACCGCGTCAACGAGCACGTGACCTACCTGTACGAGCCGCTGCATCCGGCGCTGCTGCGATTGATCCGCACGGTGGTCGAAGCCGGCGACGCCGCGGGCATTTCGGTCGCCGTGTGCGGTGAGATGGCCGGAGTCCCCCACGTCGTCCCGGTGCTGCTGGGACTCGGCGTGCACGAGCTGTCGATGAACGCCGTGGCCATTCCAGAGGTCAAGAACCTGGTGCGGCGGTCACGCCAGTCGGAGATGGCAAATTTGGCGCAAGCGACGCTGTCGATGGCGACCGCCAAAGACGTTACCGATGCGGTCGCAGAATTTCTGGAAAAGCACAGCTAGTCTGGCTGTCCTGATTGGCGTGGCGGCCGGTTGCCGGCCGCTGGTCAGCACCGAGGCCGGCTGGTTTCGGCCCGCGCGCAATGCCGCCGCCGGCGACAGCGGTGTCGCCGCGGAGTTTCGCACTGGTCATCGCGTGCCCACCGGCGCCGTCGCGTTGGGTCTCAATGTGGGCTTGCGCACCAAGCTCGCCGACGACGTCAAACAGTACGCGCTGGCGGCGGACATCAGTGTGTCGCCGCGGTTGAGCCGCGTGGTGCCGTTCTTGCGGGGCGGTGCGAATATCTATCAGGCAGAGAGTCTCTCCGGGGCGTTCGCCTACGGCATGTTCAGTCCATATGTGCAGGCCGGGTTGATGGTGCAGCTGTTTGGCCGCGCCGGCGGCACGCGCGTGTACCTGTCCGCCGCGGCCTCGGCCGAATACGCCGTGCGATTCACGTCACAGGCCAACCGCGGCTATGTCGGTGTCCTCGGTGGCATCACCATCGCCGCGCCGCGCGGCCAGCCCGAGACGATTCACTTTACGGCGTCGAAGTAACCGGGCTTATTGGGCTACAATCGCCGACCAATGCGTCGTTGTCTCCCCGCGCTCATCGCCGCCGCGGTGCTGGCTTAAAGCACCCGTGTGCGCGCCGGCGATCCCGAACGCGAGTGGAAGACCCTCGAGACCAAGCACTTCATCGTCCATTACTACGAGCCGCTGGCCGATGTGGGCCGTCGTGCCGCGGTAGTCGCCGAGTACGCTCACTCGCTGCTGGCGCCAAAGATGGGCCACGTGCCCAAGCACAAGACCCACATCGTGATCGTTGACGACACCGACTCGTCCAACGGTTTTGCCAACGTCATTCCGCGCAACGTCATCCACCTGTTTGCGAGCGCGCCGCCGGGCGTGTCCGCGCTCAACGACCACGACGATTGGCTGTATTCACTCATCGCCCACGAATACACCCACATCCTGCATCTCGATTCCATCGGCGGCTTGCCCGCCTGGGTCAACCGGGTCCTGGGCAAGACCTGGGCGCCCAACCAGATCCAACCGCGTTGGGTGATCGAGGGGCTGGCCGTGTACCAGGAGTCGGAGCGCTCGGCCGGTGGTCGTACCCGGCAGTCACTGTTCGACATGCACCTGCGCGTCGCGGCCATGACCCACAAGCAGCTCGACCTCGACGCGGTCAGCAACGGGCCGTTCGTCTATCCCGGCGGCAATTCGGCATATCTGTACGGCTCGCATTTTCTCAAGTTCATCTTCGACAGCTACGGCGAAGACAAGATTCGCAAGATGTCCTGGGCGTACGGCTCCAACCCGATCCCCTACGGGCTGAACCGAGCCATCGAGGAGGCTACGGGTGTCCGGTTTACCGAGCTGTACCGGCGCTGGCGTCGATATTTGCGCGACAAGTACAGCTTGCAGGTGGAGGCGATCAATCGTCGCGGGTTGCGCGAGGGCCGGCGCATCACGTTTTCCGGTCTGGGCAACGCGCTGCCCCGCTACAGCCGTGACGGTACGAAGCTGATCTGGAGCAAGTCCGACGGGTACAGCGCCCACCAGTACCGCTGGATCCCCGTGGGCAGCGACGTCGGCAAGTCCAAGCGCTACGCCATCCTCGATCGTGGCGGCGTTTACGACGTGATGAGCAACGGCAACATGGTGGTCGAGCGCGGCAGTTATTACCGCACCAATTACTCGTATCAGGATTTGTACCTGTACAACCGCAAGACCAACCGCTACCAGCGGCTCACCTACGGCGTGCGCGCGGGTCAGCCGGCCGTGTCCCCGGACGAACGCCGCCTGGCGTTCAAGCTCAACGGCGAGGCCGCGAGCCACATCGCGATCATGCCGCTGGCTCCCGAGGCCAAGCCAAAAATCGTGTGGAACGGGCGTGATCGCTACGACCAGGCGGGCACGCCGGCGTGGTCTCCCGACGGCAAGTCGCTGGCGTTCTCGGCCTGGCGCAAGGGCGGCTACCGCGACATCATGGTGCTCGACCTGGCCACGCACAAATCCTTTGCGCTGATGCACGACCGGGCGCTCGACGTGCAGCCCGAGTTCGGCCCCAAGGGAAAATACCTCTACTACTCGAGCGATCGCACCGGCGTGTTCAACGTGTACGCTTACGAGCTCGCGACCAAGACCACGTATCAGGTCACCAACGTGGTGGCGGGGGCGCTCAACCCGCGGGTGTCACCCGACGGCAAGCGCCTCGTCTATCAAGGCTTCAACATCTACGGCTACGACATCTACGAGATCATGCTGGACAAGAACCGCTGGTTGCGTCCGGAGCTGTACGTGGATACGCGACCGCCGCCGACGGTGGTGCGCGACGACGCCGTGGCCGTGAGCAAGCCGCGCCCGTACCGCGCACTGGCGACGCTGGCGCCACAGAACTACACCGTGCAGCTCGTGTCGACCGGCTCTGCGGGCGTGGTCAACGTGCAGACCCACGGCGCCGATATCGTCGGCTTGCACTCGTACAACCTGTCGGCGAGCCTCAATCTGAGCAGCGGGCATCTGGGCCTGGGCGGGTCGTACTCGTATTCGGGGCTGTGGCCGACCTTGCGCCTGGCGGCCGTGCGCAACATCTCCAGTCGTGGTGGTCTGCTGGTCGACGGCCAGAACACCCGCTACAACGAGGAAGTCTACGGTGCCACCGCGAGCGTGTCGGCGCCGGTGTTCCGTTCGGCGAACGAGGGCAGCGCCGCGCTGTCGCTGGACTACGACGTCGACCGGTTTCGCGACGTGAGCGGACCGTTCAATGATTTCGATCCGAACGATTTGACGCCGCGGCTGCCGGAAACCGACGTCACCGTCGCGGGGGTTGCGGTGCGCTTCACCTACTCGAGCACCCTGGGCTATCGCAACACTATTGGCCCACAGGAGGGGATGCAGCTGTCCGGCTCGCTACGGGTCGATCACCCGAGCCTGGGCTCGGACTTCCACGCCCTGCAGCTGAGCTACTTTTTTCAGACGTTCTGGAACATGCCGTTCTTGTCGGACACGTCGGTCACGGCGTTCCGCCTCACCGGCGGGCTGCGCACCACGGATCGCCGGCGTTCCGGAGCCTATGCGCTCGGCGGGATTCCGGAACAGAACATCATCGAGTCGGTGCTCAACTCGGTGCGCCGTGGCGGTACCGGCTATCTGCGCGGCTACGAGCCGCGGGCCGTCACGGGAAACCAGTTTCACCTGGCGAACATCGAGTACCGGCAGCGCATCGCCATCATCGAAAAAGGTCTGTCGACCCTGCCGTTCTACGTGCGCCAGCTGCACTTTGCGGCACTCTTGGACGTGGGCAACGCGTTCTCAGACGCCATCGATCTGTCCAAATTCAAGGTCGCCGTCGGCGGCGCGCTGCGCCTGGACATGGTGTTTGGCTACTTCATCCCGGGCTCGCTCGATATCGGCTACTCCCAGGGGTTGACTGCCGACGGCATTGGAGAATACTGGCTACTCCTCACGGGAACACTGTGATGAGTAACGAGTCAGGCTCAGACCCGGACGCCGTGTTCGCGCACGCCGCCGGTCATCTCGCCCGCGAGGTGTCCGCGGAGATGGTGCGGCCGTTGCGCAACCTGCGCGAGACCCTCGCCATCGCGGTGGAAAAGTTGGATCGCCACATGGGTCAGGCCAAAGGGCCGGAGCCGCTGCCGTGGTCGCAGCTCGACCGGTTGCGGCAGCAACTGGCGGACGCGTATCTGCAATGCCGGCAGCTCACCCGGCTGGCGTCGGAGCTCGCCGACGTGACCCGCGACGGCGCCGTGCGCGTCGAGGCCATCGATGTCAACAAGCTCGTGGATCACTCGCTGCACCTGGCCCGCCACAAGATCGCGGCGCACACTCAGGTGTACGTCGACCACGGTGCGGTGCCGCTGGTGCGTGGCGCGTCCCGGCTGGTCGTGTTGTCGGTGGTGGCCGCACTGGCCGCCAGCGCACAGTCAGCCGCAGGAGGTCAGGGCGCGAGCGTGACCATCGCCACCCGCCAACCGGACGACGCTGTGGAGCGGGTCGTCATCGAGGTGTACGACGATGGCGGCGGCGCGGACACGGCTGCCGCGCTGGCGTGCCTGATCGGCGCAGAAGCGGCCGAGATCTCGGCCGGTGAGTTTTCCGGAGCGTCCGAGTCGGCCCGCGGCTGCCGGTTCGAGTTGCGTTTGCCGACAGGACATTGAACAGTTCGCGAGCGATGCAAGTTCCGTTTTCCATACTCACCGGGTTTCTCGGCGCCGGCAAGACCACGGTGCTCAACCGCATGTTGTCGGCACCGCAGGGTCGGCGCATCGCCGTGCTGGTCAACGAACTGGGCCGCGTCGCCATCGACAGCCGGCTGATCCTGAGCCGCGGCGGCGACGTGCTCGAGCTGGCGGGCGGTTGTGTGTGCTGCAAGATCGACGTCAAGAACGACCTGTGGGACGGCATCGTCGACGTCATCGATCGGTCCGGTCCGGACCACGTGGTGTTGGAGACCACCGGCATCGCCGAGCCCGGCGCCATCCTCGACGGCATCGAACGCATGCCCGAGGCGCACCGAAACAAACTGCGCGTGGCCGGCGTCGTGTGCGTGGTCGACGCGGACGCCGGCGTAGCCAACTTCGATCGCCGCGACGAGGCGGTCGCCCAGGTCGAGACCGCCGATCGGCTGCTGTTGTCCAAGCTGGACATCGCCACCGCCGACACTGTCAGCGCGTTGCACGGTCGCCTGGACGCGATCAATGCGGAGGCGGAGCGGGCCAGCTTTCCGGAGGGCGACGTTGGCACCCAGGCGCTGGTGCCGTGGGTACTCGAGACCCGGCGGACGGGCAAAGGCCACAAGCATCGCCACGCCCACGCCCAGGGCCAGCTGGTCGCGGCGAGCTTCACCGACGAGTCGCCGCTGTTGCTCGACCGCGTGCTCGGCCTGCTCGCCGAGCATCGCGACCAGCTGATCCGCGCCAAGGGCTTCGTCCATCTGGCGGGCGAGCCGCGCCGCGCGCTGGTCCACGTGGCGGGCACCACAGAGCCGCAGATCAGCTACGCCGACGACTGGGGCGGCGAAACGCCCCGCACCGAGCTGGTGCTCATCGGCGAGGATCTGGACGAAGCCGCGCTGCGCCGCCAGCTGTGGGCGTGCCGCGCGGCGGGGTAGGGGTTATACACAAGCGCCTTGGTCGGGAGCCAAATTGCGCCGCCCGGTTCTTGTGAGGGCGGACGAAATTCGGCTCCTCAGGCGACGTCTGCGCTTGTTCCTGATTGTTGTTGCTTTTTCACAAATGACGCATTTTCAATGCGTCATTGTTTAGTCGCCTTTTTGGGGCTTGTGCGTTTTGTGGAGCATTGGTCTGCCCATGAGCGGTCTGGTCCGGTGCGGTGCCACTGCGCCAATCTTCGGCCGGAGCACCGGCTTTGTCGTGTGCGAAGGCTTGGGCGGCGTCGGTAGGGATTCGGGGCCAATCCCACCCTGAAACACTTCGCACGGTGGCTCTTTGTGTTGCTCTTGCGGCGCGGTGGCGGAGGCGCCGCCGCCGGGCGCCAGCGCCAGGCCGACCGCGGACAGCATCGCCGCGCCGACCCCGGCGCCGACGAACATGCGCCGCCGCTGCTTGGACGTTTGCCCGACGGGGCAGTCGCCGAGCAGCACCGTGCCGTCGGCGCGCTCGTAAAAGCGCACGCACGGTGCGTCGCCGGCGCGGCTCAGCAGCTGCTCCACCTGCTCGTTGGTCATGTAGGACAGGTGGTAGACGTTCTTGTCGCATTCGCTGCAATGGCGAATGGCATCGGTTCCCGACATCTTGTCCCAGTCTTCGGTACAGGGACTTGCGACTTTGAGCTTCAGCGGACGGCGTTTCATGGGCGGTACAAACGCCCATCTGCGCCGTTCGGTCTAACCCGGATTATTCGCGGGTACCTAGCCCTAGCAACCCTCGACGGGGGGTACGCCAAAGTCGCTGGCGTCGCCGCGGTCGTGCGCCGTGTAGTAGTCGGTGTAGACGAAATCGGAGAATCCGTCGGCCGGGCTGAAGTTGCAGCGGAGCAAATCCACCTAGCTCCACACCATGTCGGCGGGCGGACTGGCGATCCGCCCCAGCGCGTCCATGATCTGCTCTTGCGGCCCAAGAATGCCGTCGCCGTTGGTGTCGCGAAATACGACCAGGCGATCATCGCCGTTGAACGTCACCGCGCTGCCCGCTTCTTCGTCGCAGTTGTCGCGAATGGGGTCGATCGGGTCATTGAACGTGCCGGCTTTGGTCCGGCACGCCGTGTGAACCTGCCCCGGCGCCAGCTCGATTGCGGCAAAGCCGTGGCTCATGGTGCACGTGGTGTCCTCGTTGCGCACGAGGCAGACGGCGTAGTCGTCCAGCGACAGGGTCGTGGTGCCGCAGTTGTACAGCTCGATGGCCTTGTTGTTGTTGCCCTGACCCTCGATGTACTCGCTGATGATGAGACACGTGGACGCGACCACCCCGCCATCGGCGAAGGGGCCCACCGGCGCATGGTCATCGGGGTTGGACGGCGACAGGGTGGGCCCACCCGTGCCCGGGTCGTCGAAATCGACTCCCGATGGATCGAACGTGCACGCACCGAGGAGCGCGGCGAGACACACAAAAACAGCCGCTTGAACCGAGGTCATACCCCGCAGCCATAGCGAACACCGTGCCACAATGTACGACATGTAGCCACGTTTAAGTGGCTGGAATTCAGTATCCGCTGGCGATGGAAATTGTCGGTGGGACTGGCAACTGTCGTCATCGACGACAGTTTTCGGCGGGAGCGGCGCTAGGAGGGTGTTGTGGATAGACGTCGTCGCGAGGATGGTGAGATACGAGGCGAGGTCGGCCGCACGCCCGGAGCGGTCGAGGGCGTGTATTGAAATACATAACCGCAGGCCGCGAGGACGTACGGCCGAGATCGACCGCAGCTTGCCACCGCAGCAGATGGCTATTCGCAACACCCTCCTAG
>Ga0114931_10002698_pt1 | contig 22540 bp, 23 predicted proteins | sample 2SBtaG_FD_89579 | JGI IMG/M metagenome (GOLD analysis project Ga0114931, IMG submission 89579) | Deep subsurface microbial communities from Kolumbo volcano to uncover new lineages of life (NeLLi) - 2SBTROV14_V59a metaG | ecosystem: Environmental > Aquatic > Marine > Volcanic | place: Kolumbo... | reverse complement strand
TCAAAGTCTCCACCCGTATCGGCGATGGGTTCTCCGGCGGCCCCGTCGTCGAAGAGCACGGCCGCCTGGTCGGCATCGCGGCGGCGCGCCACCCCGACGGCAGCGGCCTGGTCATCCCCATCGACCAGGCCGTGGACCTGATCGTGCTCACCCGCCAGTTCGAATCCGACCACGACACTCCCGCCGGCATCTCGGTCAACGGCACCGTGGTGGACATGGCCAACGGCCGCCCCATCGCCAACGCCCTGGCCATCGTCCTCAAAGAAGGCATCGACGCCCGCGACCTGACCTTCACCAGCCTCGAAACCGACGTCGTGGCCTGGGGTGTCACCGACACCGACGGCCACTTCGTCCTGTCCCGCCCCCTCCCCCGCGGCACCTGGTACAGCGCCATCTTCTGGGCCCCCAACTACACCGCCTCCCCACCTCACCGCCTCCGCATCAATCCCAACAGCCCCCGCCAACGCCCCCTAACCGCGGGCAAGGCTACCCTCCGGATTAACCTGGAATCAAACAGATTTTAGACCGTACCGCGCGCTTTCCGGATCCGATCCACCAGCTGGGCTTCTGGCTCCGCTGGCCTGGCCTTTGGGGAAAGTGCGCGGTACGGCTTAGAATACTTTAAATTTCCACTAGTTTTGAGACATAGCCTGACCTCGGGTGGTTCTGGTATCATCGAGAAAAGGATGGTTAGGGCGACCACGAAAAACAGGTAGAATGTAAATTTTCCGTTCTTTTGAAAAAAGGGCTTGCTCTTGGGGGGCCCGTGGCTATCATAGAGACAGCCGCACGCAATGCGTAGCAGGCGACCGCAGCAGGCCTCCCCCCCCCCCGACGGCCCCTGCGGGCTTTTTTTTGCCCGCGCGCGGATGTTAGTAGGTAGATAAGCAACCGGCAGTAGTTGCTCCTCTTGGCTTTGACATGATAGGGATTTCAATTAGATGGCTCTCGCGCCTGAGTTAATCGACGCGGATGCGGCCAAGGTCGTCCGGCGTTTGGCCCGACGCGGCCATAAGGCGTATCTGGTCGGGGGCTGCGTTCGGGACTTGCTCCTGGACCGCACACCCAAGGATTTTGATGTTGCTACCAGCGCAACACCAAATGAAATCAAACAGTTGTTTCGCAATTGCCGAATCATCGGCCGCCGCTTCCGGCTTGCTCACATCTTCTTCGGCCGCAAGATCATCGAGACCTCGACGTTCCGCGCCAATCCCCGGGCACGAACGGGCTCCAACCCGGGTACCGAGGATGGCGAGCTGCTGATTCGCCGCGACAACGTGTTCGGCAACGAAACAGAGGACGCCCGCCGGCGCGACTTCACCATCAACGGTCTGTTTTACGACGTGGACACCGAAGAGGTGATCGACCACGTCGGCGGCCTCACGGATCTGGAAAAGCGGGTCGTGCGCACCATCGGCGCTCCCGACATCCGCTTCCAGGAAGATCCCGTACGCATGCTGCGGGCCATCAAGTTCGCCGCACGCCTCGGCTTCGAAATCGAAGACGAGACACTGGCGGCGCTGCGGCGGTGCAGCGACGACATCTCCAAATGCGCCGCGCCCCGCGTGCTCGAAGAGGTCTATCGGCTGTTGCGCGAAGGCGCCGCACGTCGCTCGCTGCAAACCCTGTTGCGCACCGGCGTCGCCGAGGTGCTGTCGCCCCAACTGGCGTTCTTGGTGCGCAACGGCGGTGGCGGCAACAGCAACAGCGATGACGTCAGCGACAAGCTGCCGCCGCCGCGCGACGACGAAGAAGCCGCCTGGCAAGCCACGTGGACCGACGCACCGCCGCCCACCGCCTCCGGAGCCATCAGCTTCATCCGCGATCCGGCGGAGCTGCAGCGCCGCCGCGTGCTGGCCTGGGACGTCATCGACGAGCTGGACAAGCGGGCCAAGAAGCAACGCGATCTGTCCAACGCGCTGCTGCTGTCGGCTGTCGTCGGCCCGTTCATCATCGACAGCATCATGCAGCCGGGCGTCCGCCCCATGGAAGCCAGCAACATGATCATGGAAGTACTCGAGCCGCTGAGCCACGAGCTGCGCGTCGCCCGTCGCGATGGTGAGCGCACCCGGCAGATCTTGCTGGCGCAGCGCCGCCTGGCACCATCGCGCCGCCGCCGCGGTCGGCCGATGGCGCTGGTTCGCCGCGACTACTTCGATGAAGCGCTGACCCTGTTCGAGATCATGACGATCGTGAACGGTGGTGACATGGAGGACGTCGAGCGCTGGCGCAAGCTGCGCTCGGAAGGAAACCGCGACCGGCCCCGCCACGGCGACGACAACGATGGCGGCGGCAAGCGCCGCCGACGTCGACGAGGCGGCAGGCGCCGGCGACGCGATGGAACAAACAACGACGCCAATGCCTCGGCTGGTAATTAAATCGCAGCCGCCCGGTGACGACACCGACGGCCCGAGCCCAAAAGACGTGGACGCCGGCGCCAGCGAACACTATGTGGACGCAGAGCTGTACGACTACGAATATCGCCGGCGACGCAGCGACGTGCGCTTCTATAGCGCCCAGGCCAACGAGCTTCTCGGCGAAGGCGGCGATGTGTTGGAGATCGCGTGCGGCAGCGGCCGCATCACAACAGCGCTGTTGCGCGCTGGTCACCACGTGGTGGGCCTCGACTGGTCCGGCCCCATGCTGGCCCGCGCCGCCGCGCGGATCGCCAAGCTCAGTCGAATCAAACGCGCCCGCGGCAGCTTGATCCGCGCCGACATGCGCCGCTTCAGCTTGCGCCACAAATTTCCGTTGATCGTAATAGCGTTCAACTCGTTCGAGCACCTGTACACCCGGCCCGAGGTCGAAGTGTTCTTGGCCAACGTGCGCGACCATCTCGCGCCGGGCGGGCACTTCATCTTCGACGTGCAGAACCCCGACCTGCGCTGGTTGTGCCGCGATCCCCACAAACGCTGGGCGCGTACGAAATTCACCCACCCGCGCAACAAGCGCCGCTACATCTACACGACCAATCACGACTACGATCCAGTGAGCCAGATCGTGATCATCCGCCTGTACTACCAACCCCTTTCCGATACCGGCGTGCCGCGCGGCAAGGAGATGATGGTCAAGTTGTCACAGCGCAAGTTCTTCCCCGCCGAGCTCGAGGCGCTCCTCGTCGCCAACGGTTTTCGCACCGAGGCCCGCTACGGCGACTTCGACGGCGATCCCCTCCACGCCGACGCCGAAAACCAGGTGCTGGTGTGCACGGCGAGCTGATGTCACAGGCGCCAAGTAGGCTCACGCCTCAGGAGAATCCGAGTTATGGCTGAGAAAGTATTGGGGCTCGGTCTCAAGCGAGATCCGGGCTTCCTTTATTACATTCAGAACGGCGACGTGTGGCGGGTCACGAAGACCGAGTCCGAGTTCGCCCGGCCCAAGCGCGAGCGCATTGCCAGCCCGCAAATCGCGATGGAGCCCCATTTCGTCTACTTCGTCGACGCCGACGGAGACGTCGCACGGGCCAAAGATCTCGATCCCAAGCCGGCAAAACGGCCGCGGCGCCAGCGCCGCACGGCGCCGAGCAAAGACAAAGCACCGAAGCGCACCAGCGCTGCCAAAGCCAGCCGCAAACGCTCTGCCAGCCAGCACAAGACGCGCAAGGTCGAGCTGCGCAAACAGCAAAAGAAACGAGACGGCACGCAAGCTGGAGCCCGCCGCGCCGAACGGCGAGCCGTTGCCGCCCAAAAAGCGGCGAAAAAGCGCTCCGCCGCGGCAAAGAAGGCGGCTGCTACGCGCAAAGCCAAGAAAGCGGCGGCAACCAGGAGCAAGAAGGCGGCGGCCAAGACCAAGAAGGCGGCGAGCAGCCCGCGGGGTGGCGGAGCCAAAAAGCGGGCTGTGGCGGCGAAAAAGAAAGCATCCGCGGCGACCAAGAAAGCATCCGCCGCGACCAAGAAAGCCGCAACCAGCAAGAAAAAGCCGGCTCGCGGGCCCAGCCGCGCCACGGCCAAAAAGAAGAGCGCAACTGCGGCCAAACGCAGCTCTCGATCGCGCAAGTAGGCGTTTGAGGGAGGCGGTGGTCTTGCGCGGAACTGCCCCGCGACGATACATTGCATCGCGGAGGTCACCTTGGTCCGCCGACTCGCGCAACTACTCATCCTCGTTCTGGCTTTTCTGCATCTTCCCGCCTTCGTCCCGGCTCCGAGCTGGGCACACGTGTCGTCTGCCTACGCCGGAGACGACGATGACTGGGGGGACGACGACGACGACGACGATGACGACGCCGGAGACGACGATGATGAGGACAAGACTCCTCAGCCACCGGTGACGTCGGGGGGCCTGTTCACCAAAAAGACCTACCCGATTCCGCTGCTGGACCGGCCGCTCACCATCACGCAAAAGATGACCGAGATCCGCGCAGGTCTGGACGTGGACGCTTCGGACAGCGGCGCGTTCGAGACCTGGAGCCTGCGCTTCAGCGGCCGGTACGGAATCCAGGACAACGTGGAGTTTCAGGCGTCGGGCAATTTCTTGCTCACGGACACCGACAACAACCTCGTCTCGGGCACCCAGCTCACCGCCGGTATCGAGTCCGCGATCGCCTACGATGTAGTCGATTTCCGCCTCACCGCCGAGCTGCCGATCGATCCCACGGAATTCAACGTGTCGTTCGGTTTCCCGGTGCGCTACCGGCTCAAGCCCAACATCGCCATCATCGCCATCGACAAGCTGATGACGATCCACTTCGACCGCAAACCCGACCTCACCCTCGGTGTGGGTGGCGTGTTCCAGGTCATCCCCAAGCTGGCGGTGACCGGCCGGGCCGAGCTCACCATTCCCGAGTTCGACACCAATACCGTGCTGATTCCCGCCACCGTTGGCGTGCTGTTCTCCGCCGACCGCATGTTCGACCTTGGCGCCGAGTTCACCCTGGCCAACCTCAAGGTCGAGAAACCGGCTAGCCCCATCGACAACCGCTTCTTTTTCTTGTTCGCCCAGCTGCGTATCTGAGCGTGATAACATCGAAGGCCGCTATGCGAGTGTGCCCTCGCTGCCGCGCGCAGTACCCGGCCGACGAACGTTTCTGCATCAAGGACGGCAACGTCCTGGTAGAACAGCTCGAGATCGATCGGATCGGCACGACCGTCGGCAACTACCACCTCGACCAGATTCTCGGTCGCGGCGGCATGGGCACGGTCTACAGCGGCGAGCACATCTACATCAAGAAGCAGGTGGCGGTAAAAGTTCTCCACGCCCAGTTCGCCAAGTTCGAGGAGGCCATCCACCGGTTTTTGCGCGAAGCCCGCGCCGCGTCGTCGATTCAGCACCCCAACATCGTCGACGTCACCGATTTTGGGCCCATGCCCGACGGCGGCGTCTACTTCGTCATGGAGTACCTCGACGGCACCAGCCTCGAGGACCTGATCGAGCACGAGCACGCGTTGCCGTTGCACCGGGCGCTAAACATCGCCAACCAGATCGCGCTGGCCCTGGCCGCGGCTCACGAAAAGAACATCGTCCACCGCGACCTCAAGCCCGAGAACATCATGCTCACGCGCAAGCCCGGGCGGCGCGAGGTCATCCGTCAGGTCTCCGCCGAAGACCAGCCTACCGGTGAGTTCATCGTCGAAAAAGAGGAGATGTACGACTTCGTCAAAATCCTCGACTTCGGCATCGCCAAGGTGCTCACCCCGGACGAGCTCAAGACCGAACAAACCATGGCCGGCGCCGTGTTCGGCACGCCCGAGTACATGTCGCCGGAAGCAGCTCGCGGCGCGGCCGTGGACTACCGCGCCGACATCTACTCGCTGGGTGTCATCCTGTTCGACATGATCACCGGCCGGCCGCCGTTCGAAGCGCCGGCGGCGGCAGAAGTGCTGGCCATGCACATCTCCAACGAGGCGCCGTCGGCCCGCCAGGTCGCACCTCAGCTGGAGATCACCGAGGCCGCCGACCTGCTCATTCAGCGCTGCATGCGCAAGGATCCCGACGAGCGCTATCAGTCCATGGACGAGCTACGCGACGAGCTGCAGCGGTGCTACGGCTCCATCAGCTACAAGCGACACCCCACATCGATCCCCGGCGCGCCCCCGGCGGTCGGCCGCGAAGCCCGCTCCAAGCGGCTCACCGAAGAGCTCGACGAGTGGCTCACCACCGATGAATCGCGCCTGTCCGACGAAGAGATCCGACTCCTCGCCGGTATCGACGGCGACTTCAAGTCTGATGACATGAGTCCCGACGAGGAAGAGCAGCTGGCAGACGCCCTCGAGCGCGCCCTCGACGATGACTAGGTAGCCCTGGGCCGCCTGGGAGCGTGTATGGCATCGGCGCCTGGCGCCGACGCCGTACACGGCGACCCGGCCGGGAATCCGGCCGTCCGGAGGGCTACGCCCAATAATCGTTTGGGGCGTGACCAGCACAGCTGGTCGGGCCCTAGACCCGCCCTACCTAGCCCGGCGGCGGCAACATGCGGAACAGCAGGGTATGGTCGTCCTTGGACGCCGACACCACGCACGCCTTGAGGTCGGCGATGGCGTTGGCCACGGTCTCGGCCAGCATGCGCCCGCTGTCACGCCGGCGCGGCGCCTTGGGGTTGGACCGCACGTACTCGACGAAGCGATCGTAGGCCTCGAGCATGCGCTTGGTGTCGAACTCGAGCAGCATAGTCTTGAAGTACTTCGGATCAACCACCACCCAGTCGCCTTTGCCCACTTCGAGGTTCGCCCGGTCGCCGTACGGCGTGGACAAATCGTCGTGCGGAATGGCGCCCAAAAAGCCCTCGTCGTCGGCCGGGTATTTGTGGGGCACAATGTCGACGAACAGCTCGAACATTTCGATGCCCTTGCGCAGCTCGGCCAGATCATCTTTGTCCAGGGGCGGGAACTTGTCCGGGATGCCGATGTGCATGGTCGGAATCACGTACTTTTCGAGCACGTCCATGGCCAGCGGCGCCGCGGTGCGCTTCATGCCGATAATCTGCGCAATCGCCTCGAACAGGCCGCGATCGTTGATTTGCTCGGCGGCGGGCTTGTTGGCGTCGGCCTGGTTGATCATTCCGACCATCTGATCGACGAACTCGGCGTTTTCGGCACCGAGACGCTTCTTCTGCTTGCGGATTTCCTTGGCCAGGTCCTTGGCCGCAGCGCGGCTCCACAGCTGGCCCACGTGGTTGAAGTCCATCACGAACCACTGGCCGAGCGGGATGGTGTGCATGCGCACGTAGTGCTGCGCGGTGAACCGGTCCAACGCCTGGCCACCGTCGCGTTCTTTTTGCTCCTCGTGCATGGCGCGCAAGCGCTCGAGCTCGCGCAACATCTGACGCACGGATCCCTGGCCGATGCTGAGCAACTGCTCGGCGAACATGTGCGGCGCGATCTCCAGCATCACCTTGGAAAACCCGAGCCGCCAGGTGTGCGGGTCGCTGTCCATGATCAACCAGTGGCCACCGTGGCGGCGGCGCAGCGTCTCGCCGATCCAGGCGCCGAAGTTGAACCAGGTCTCCCAGTGCGAGGCGTTGTCCAGGTCGAGCTGTTCCTGATCGCCGATCTGGCCCAGCAGCCAGGTCTCGAACGTGATCAAGTCGATGGGCATGGCCAGCGCCAGCGCGCCGGCGTCGCCTTCGTCGTCGGCCAGGTACAGCACGGCCTCGCCATCCGGATCGACGAGCTCGTCGGTGATGATTCCGGCCTGACCGCGGACCTTGGAGGTGAACCGATAGCAGCCCTCCCGTAGCTCGGTCATCGCCTGCTGGTACTGCTCCTGTGCTGCTCGTTCAGCCTTCTTCTGATCGTCTGCCACGGGCGCAGTATACTCATTTTGTGCCGGCGTCTCGGCTCCACCGGGCGCTCGCAGGCGAAGACGGCCCTCAAAAACGGGCGTTGCCAGCCGGTGAGCTCCTCCACCCCATCCCGCTGCTGGCGGTGGCTGTGCTGCTGCTCAACGATCACGTGCTCAAGGGCGCTGGCTGGCTCCCTGCGGTCGTTACCGGCAAGCTCAGCGACCTGGCCGGATTGCTGTTCTTCCCGCTGCTGTTGACCAGCGTCGCCGACACGGCCCTGCTGTTGCTCGCCGGGCTGTTGCGAACCCGCTGGAACTTCTCCTTGACCCGAGCCAAGCTGGCGGCGGCCGTGGCCGCAACCGGCGCGCTGTTCGTCGCCATCAAGCTGTCGGCCGGGGCTGCGGCAGCGCTGGCCGACGTGCTCGGCAAGGTGGGTTTCGACTCGGCGATCGTGGCGGACCCGACGGATCTGGTGGCGCTGCCCATGCTGGCGCTCGCCTACTGGCTGGGCCGCAACGAGCTGCGCCGGGTGCCCCTGGGCCGGATTGCCGTGCTGGAGCGGCGCTGGCGCGCTGACCGGACGCCCAGCGCCAACGGCCTGCGCGACGTGGTGGCGGCCGGCGCCGATGCCGCAACGGTGCGCGCGCTGGCGACGGCCCTCGACGACTATTTCGCCGGCGGCGATCCACAACCGGCCCGCGACGCGCTGGCGCGACTGCGCTAGCCCTTCTTGGGCTTGGCCTTTTTGTCCTTGGTCAACCCCTTGGGAAGCTCGGGCATGTCGCCCAGATCCGGCATCACGATGATCTCGATGCGCCGGTTCTTTTGGCGGCCGGCGCGGGTCGAGTTGCTCGCCACCGGATCGTACTCACCGCGGCCCGCGGCGATCAGGTTCTTGCCGGGCACACCCACCCGCAACAGAAACTCGGTCACGGTCAGCGCGCGCGCCAACGACAGCTCCCAGTTGTTCTTGTAGTTCTTGGTGCGCAGCGGGCGATTGTCGGTGTGACCGACGATCAAGAACCGCTTCTTCATCTTCTTGAGCACCACGCCCACTTCCATCAGCGCGCGCTCCCCCTTGGTCGACAGGTCTGCTCTGGCCACGTCGAACAACACGCCGGCCGGCAGCTTGACCAGCATGTTGCCATTGCGCACCAGCACCTCGAGCTTGCCGGCGCTGATCATTTCCTGGAACCGCGCCGTCAGGTCGCGGAACGCACGCAGGCGTTTTTCCTGCTTGGCGCGCGCCTTGCGCAGCTGATCCAGCTCCTTGCTGGTGGCCTTGAGGCGACTCTTCATGCCGACCAGGGTCTCGTTCTCGAGCTTTGCCAGCTTGGTTTCGGCCCGCGTAGCGCGCGCTTTGGCACTCTTGCGATCACCGCGGCACTCGGTGAGCGAGCTGTTCTTGCGCTTCAGATCGCGCTCGCAGCTTTCGTGCTGCGGTCCGATCTTGGCCAGCTTCTTTTCGAGATCTGCATTGTCCGTCGCCAGCGCGCTGCGCTTGCCCCGCAGATGCCAGGCGTAGTAGCCGAACGCGCCCGCCAACACCAACAGGATGCCGGAGGTGTACAAAAGCGGCTTGACCGCCTTGGACCGCACCACCGGTGGCTTGAGCCGCGGCAGTGGCGTCTCACCAGTATCTAGCTCCAGGTTCTCGTTGGGCATTGGTTCAGTTTACGCTAGGTTCACGCCATGGTCCGAATCAATCGGGTGTATACAAAAGCAGGTGACAAAGGTTTCACGGCCTTGGTCGGCGGCGACCGCGTTAGCAAAAGTACGCTGCGTATCGAATGTTACGGAACTGTCGACGAGCTAAATTCCACGCTCGGGCTCGTCGCCACCGCGCTGGAACAATCGCCCGCCAAAGACACCCTGCTCGACGTCGTCCGCAGGATTCAAAACGAGCTGTTCAACCTCGGCTCCAAGCTGGCTACTGAGGACGCCGAGCGCCGCGCCAAGGCTCCCGCCGTGGCCGAACGTCATGTCGAGGCGCTCGAACAGCTCATCGATCAGCTCAACGACGAGCTCCCCGCCCTCAAGAGCTTCATCTTGCCGGGCGGCGGCTGGACCTCGTCGTACTTTCACCTCGCGCGCACGGTGTGTCGCCGCGCCGAACGCCTGGTCGTGGCGCTGGCCAACGAAGGCGACGTGGACGACGTCGACCTGATGTACCTCAACCGCCTCTCAGATGCCCTGTTCGTGTTCGGCCGCTGGGCGGCGCTCAGCGACCAACAGGAAGAGCCGCTGTGGGTTCCTGAGCAGACGTGAGCTCGGACGCGGCCAGCTCGCCGCTGGCCAGCTCGCCGCTGGCCAGCTCGATTTCGAACCCCAGGTCGCGAATCATCTGATGGTCCGAGTCCGGCTCGGCGCCGCCGGTCGTCAGATAGCCCGACGTGAACAGCGAGTTTGCCGGATACATGGCGAACGCTTGCAGCGAACGCAACGTGACCTCGCGGCCGCCGGCGACGCGAATGTCGGCGCGCGGATTGAGGAAGCGGAACATGCACAACGCGTTGAGCGCGTAGGTCGGCGACACGCGGCCGCGCTGGGCCAGCGGGGTGCCCGGCCGCGGATCCAAAAAGTTCACCGGCACCGAGTCGACCTCCAGATCGCGCAGCGCGTAGGCCAGGTCCAGTAGATCGTCGTCGCTTTCGCCCAGTCCGACGATGCCGCCGCAGCACGTGGTCATGCCGGCGTTCTTGGCCAGCTTGACCGTGGCCACGCGGTCGGCCCAGCTGTGCGTCGACACGACCTTGTCGAAGTAACGCTGACTGGTCTCCAGGTTGTGATTGAACCGGTCGATGCCCGCCTCCGCCAACCGCGCCGCTTTCTTCTCGGTGAGAAAGCCCAGCGACGCGCACAGCTCGAGGTTCATCTCGGCCTTGATGCGCGTGGCCGCTTCGCAGATGACCTCGAGGTCGCGCGACGACGGTCCGCGTGTGGCGGTGACCATGCAGTAGCGTTTGGCATCGGCCGCCGCGGCCCGCCGGGCGCCAGCCACCAGCTGGTCGACGGTTTCGATCGGCGCTTCGCCGCCGGGCGAGCCATACTTGGAGCTCTGCGAGCAGAACCCGCAGTCCTCGGGACATGCGCCGAGCTTGGCGTTCTCCAGCACGTGAATGTGAACGCGCAGGCCAAAGTACTCCCGGCGCACGGCAAAGGCGGCCGACAACAGCGGCAAGCGCTCGCTGGCATCTGCCCGCAGTACCGCCAGCGCATCGGCTCGGCTCGGGGTTTCCCCTGCCATCGAGCGGGCGGCCAGGTCGTTCCAATCCACGACTGTCGCTTCAGACGTCTCCGACATGTGGGCGGACAGTAGCAGAAACCGGTCACCGGCTGGTCGTCACACGCACCGCCGGCGACAATGCGGCGTTTTTGTTGCGGAACCGCTTTTTGGCCCGCACTCGCCACCAGCGCTCGAGCTTCTGATCGACCGCGTACAACCGGCCGCTCAGCTCGCACACCGATTCGCTCTGCCGCGATTCGCCCAACGCTCTGGCGCGGGGGCGAATCGGAATCTGCACCACTTCGGACGAGCTCGGCTGCACCGACCGGGACAATGCCAGCGAGCCCTTCAGCGGCGCCCAGGTATTGCAGTCCAGGTGGTAGTCGAGCCGGGACAGGACCAGCTCGGTCTGCGACGGGTTCACCACTTCGAGCAACACTTCCACGCCGCTGGTGTCCTGGGCCTCGGCCTGGGCCACGCCGATCATGCGGACGCTCGGCCTGCCACCAGCACACGCACACACCCACACCGACAGAGCGATCAGAGTCGTATAGCGGGCGCGGGCTGCCATTGACGGGGGAGTTCTATGCCAGTTTCGTGCCCCAAGGCAACCAACCGGAATCAGTTAATTGACTTCACGTGACGCTATGCACTTTCGATTACGTGTATACGTCAGTTCACGCCCAGATCCCCTCGAATCCAGCCTGTCAGATCGGGTAACTTAGGCAGTCCTAAAAGGGGGCTGAACTCAGTGAAGATCGAAAAAGGCCGGCGCGTTTTTCTCAAGATCAAGCTCACCAGCGGCGACAAGGTGATCGAGGAGAACGCCGTAGAGTATTTCCAGGGCGCGGGCACGATGCTGCCCGGGCTCGAGCGCGTGGTAGACAGCCTCGAAGCAGGCGCCAAAAAATCCGGTGTGCTCAAAGCCGAAGACGCGTTTGGCGATCCCCAATACCAGGTCAAAAAGAGCCTGCCCCGCAAAGAGTTCCCCAGAGACGCGGAGCTCGAGGTCGGCTCCCAGTTCGCGGCGACCAACCCGGACACAGGTGGCAACGTGATTCTCCGCATCGAGAAGGTCACCGACGAGAGCGTCGACGTGCTCATGCTGCACCCGCTGGCGGAAAAGGACATCTCGTACGACCTCGAGGTGCTCAAGGTCACCGACCCGAAGCCGCCACCACCACCGCCGGGCGCGATCAAAGAGCTCGACGACGCCGATCTGGTCGAAGACGCCGATAGCTAGGCATCTTCCGCGACGATGACCTCGTAGCCCAGGTTGCGCAGCAACTCCGCCGTGGCTTCACGCAGCCTGCGGTCATCCTCCACCAGGAGAATGCGCTCGCTGCCGCCGTGATGAACCGGCGAGCTGGGTCTGGGTTCCACCGACGCCGCTGGTCCCCGATGCAGGGGAAACCACACGCGGAAGGTCGTGCCGGAGCCTACGTCGCTCGCAACCTCGATGACACCGGCGCTCTGCTCCACCATGCCATGGACCGTCGACAGCCCTAATCCGGTGCCACGGCCAACGCCCCAGTGAGCCGGCGCGGCGCACTCCGTCCCGTGAACTTGCCCCCACACACGTGACGGTAGCATGCCATGAGCCACGCGATGGACCGCTACTCACAAAGCGCTCCGCCGTCCTGTCAAAAGCTGAACGGGTAGAACACTCGCGTCGTTCCATACGACGTCGGGAAGCGCAGGGTCTTGCCCACGGCGACGATGCAGCGCTCGATGCGCTTGTGTTTCAGCGTGGACTTGCGGATCTTGACGTTGCGCACGGTGCCGTTCTTGCGCACGGTAAACCGCATCACCACGTCGCCGCTGAGCCCCGGCTTGCGGTAGCGGCGGTAGCAACGGCGAAACCGCCGGGCTTTTTTCGCCATCACGGCCGCGATGGCGGTGGCCGCCAGCGGGCCGAATTTCTTCGGCTGCAGCCGTTTGCCGACCCTGGTGTGTATTGGCCGGTTGGCGCTGTGACCGCCGTGCGCAAAGCCGAACGACAACCGAAACGGCACCGCCAGTGCGCCCGGCATCGCGCCGACATCGACGGCCCGAATCGCCCGTACCATGCACGTGCGCGCCCGACTACTCACACCGCGCGACGCGTTGATCGCCGACCGGGTCAGCCGCCCCGTGGCCGCGACCACGAACGACGCCCGGGCGGTGCCCGACGCGCCGTAGCGGCGCGCGCAGCGGTTGATGGCATCGCGCAGCCCCGACAACTGGCGGCGCAGCCGAGTCATGTCACGGCGCACGCCCGAGACCGGCGCGCCGGTCGACAACTCCACCACCATGGTCCAGCCCTTCGCCTGGCGACCGAACCGCCGGCGGCGGATCACCCGCGCGGCACACGCGGCGGCGCGGCTGCGCTTGCCCACCCGTACCCAGCGCACGCGGCCGCTGCGGCGCACGCTGGCTTTGATACGCACGGGCTGTTTGCGCCCGCGCATGCACGCCGACAGCTTGCGGCCAGCGCGAATCAGCCGCTGCACCACGTCGCGCTTGTCTTGGACACGATCGGGTCCGCCCGACACCAGCTTGATCGATCCGGCGCGGGCTTCCCCGGCAACCGCCAGGACCGCCAGCAACGCGACAAACCGCATTCCGCCTCGGTTCATGGTGTAAGTGTAATGCAAGTTTTCGGGGCTTCAGCCAAAATCCAGATCGTGGAGGATCGCGACAAACCGCGGCTGTACGCCCACCGAGGCGCTGCCGCAGAGCTACCGGAAAACACCATGCCGTCGTTCGAGCGCGCCCTGGAAATCGGTGTGGACGCCCTCGAGACCGACGTACATATGACCCGCGACGGCCACATCGTGGTGTCGCACGACGACACCGGCCGGCGCATGGCCAACATCGACGCGCGCATCCGCGATCATGATCTGGAGCAAGTGCGCAAGTGGGACATGGGCTGGGGCTTCACCAACGGCGCGGGCGAGCGACCGTTCGCGCAAAAGGGCTACCACATGCCCACGTTCGAGGAGCTGCTGGTCAACTTCCCCGACACGTTCATCAACGTCGACGTCAAACAGACCCGGCCCCCCATGGTGCGCCAGCTGATCGGATTGATCCACCGGCATGATGCCGAGCAGCGCGTGCTGCTGGCGAGCTTTGCCACCCACACGATGGCCCGGGTGCGACTGATGGGCTATCGCGGCCCGACTGCGCTCACCCACTTCGAAGTGCTGCCGCTGGTGTTCGCGCCCGAGCTGGTGTTTCGCTCGCTGCCGCTCACCGGCAACGCGGCGCAGATTCCCACCCACGCCGGGCCGATCCGGTTGGATACACCGGCGTTCATCGCCAAGTGCCATCGCGCGGGCGTGCGCGTGGACTACTGGACGATCAACGAGCCGGCCGAGGCGAGGCGCCTGCTACAGGCCGGCGCCGACGGCATCATGACCGACGATCCGGCCGCCGTGCTGCCCGCCATGGGCCGCTAGCGACGCCTGACGAATCTCGGCGACCACGTCGCGGATGGCATCGAGCAACGCGTCGATGATGCGGCTGTCCATGTCGCCCATGTTGGCGATCTGCAAAAACTTGTCCGCCAGCACGCTCTTGCAGCCGTAGACGATGAAGCCACGCGCCTTGAGGCCGTCGTACAGCTCCGAGAACGTCACGCCGTTGGGCACGCACGCAGTGACCACCGAGTGCGACTCTTTGCCCGTGCGGGTGAACGGCGCCATGCTCAGCTCGGCAAGACCGCGGCGCAGGCGCTGATTGCGCCAGCGATACTCGGCCCAGCGGCGCGCGTGGCCATCGGCCAAGAACTCGTCGCACGCGGCGTCGAGCGCAAAGTACGTGGACACGGCCGGGGTAAACGGCGTCTGCGCCAGCTCGTCCATGTAGTGACGGTAGCGCTTGAGGTTCAGGTAGTACGAGCGCGGGCGCACATGCTCGATCTTGGCCCAGGTGCGCGGCGACACGCACAAGAAACCCGCGCCGCTCACGGCGTGCAGGCACTTGTTGGCGCTGCCGTAGCACACGTCGATGTTGTCGCGAACCACGTCGAGATCTTCGGCGCCGAGAGACGACACCGCATCGACCACGAACAACGCGTCGTGCTGCTTGCACAGGACGCCGACTTCGCGCACCGGGTTGAGCAGCCCGACCGAGGTCTCGTGGTGAACCATGACGACCACGGCGATTTCCGGGTGGGCGTCGAACGCGCGCGCCACATCGGCGGGATCGACCTGATCGCCCCAGGCGTAGCGCAGATGCACCGTATCGAGCTGGTGCAGGCGGGCGATCTCGCAGATGCGCTCGCCGAACGCGCCGTTGTCCACGATGAGGACCTTGCGGTCGCTGGGCACGGTGGACGAGATCGCCGACTCCATGGCGGCGGTGCCGCTGCCGGTCAAGAGCACGACCGAGTGCTGTGCGCTGGCGCGGAAGATGCGCCGCAGCTTGCTCGTGAGCGACACCATGAGCTCGGAGAAGTCATGGTCGCGGTGGCACATGTCGTGGTGAACGAGCGCGCCTTTGACCCGGGCCGTGGTGTTGACCGGGCCCGGATTGAACAGGGTGTAGTTCGGGTGTTTCTTGCACGACAGGATGGCCTCGACTTTGTTGGCCATCTCGGTGGGCTGGCGTAGCTGCCACGGCCACGCCACGCTGCCGGCCAGCGCGCGCACGGTCTCGCCGTGGCCCACCAGCACCTCGAACGCGTCTTCGATGCTCGGGTTCGGAATGCCCTCGCAGGCGTTCAAAATGCGCGGCGACACCAGCGCATGGCCAATGAACACCGTGTCGAAGCGCTCTAGATCCAACCCGATGCCGACGACGCGCGGGTTGCGCGAGCCGCGGGGCGGAGCGCCGAGTTGAACTTTCACCTCGTCGGTGAGGCTGCCCTCGTCCGGCGGGGTGCCGACCACGATGGCCGCCGCCGCTTCGCCCAGGTCGAAGTCGACCAGGTTGGCCAGAGCCTCGTCAGCCAGCGGCCGATCGCCGCGCAGCAGCAGGCACGGCTCGTCGCCGACGAAGTCACGGGCCACGCGCAGGGCCGAGCCACCGGCGCGGCGCCACGACCGGTTGGCCATGACCGAAACGTTGAGGCCGACCAGCTCGTGCAGCTGGAGGCGGTCCCGTAGCAAGTCTGCCTGGTCGCCATCCACGATGCAGATGTTGCGGACGCCGACGCGGGCCAACGACTGCAGGCAGCGCCGAATCATGGCGACGGCCGATGGGGAAACAACACTGCCCCCTTCGAACACGAAGCGGTGTGCGAGTATTACGGCGCGGTTGATCATGGCGAACGGACTCCTGGCGTTCAGGCACAAGGCCAGGACACGGCGCAAAGCAATCCACATGCCACGACCAACTCAAGTAGTTAGCTACGTCACTTGGCAAAAGTGGTGAAGAACTGACACTCCCGTGTTGAAACGTCACCAGGCCGTCACACATATGCCGAAATCCTTCACCGTGGCTAATTGCCCGTGCGCGCGTACTATTCCCATGGCACCGAGTTTCAGTAGCAGTTTCAACGATCTCACCACCAGGTGTGCTGTCTGTCTCGATCTGGCCCGGGCTTCGCATGAACTCACCCCTCCAACCATGGGTGTTGCAGCCGCCACCATAGGTCGGGCTTTGTCGCCAGACCGGCAGCCGCCCCAGGTCATCATGTTCGACTTGGACGGAACGCTGATCGACACGATGTTCGCGTTTGCCGACCTGGCAGCGGCCATCATGGCAGACCAGTTTGGCGACGATATCGCGTGGGCCCGCGCCCAATACCTGTCGACCTCGGGCATCCCGTTTCGCCAGCAGCTCGAGCTGATACACCCGGACGATGCCCGCAACGACGACGTTTCGGACGAATTCGAGCGCCGCAAACGCAGTGTTTGTGATTCGACACCTCTGGACGGGCGCACCCGCGCCGCCCTGCACGCGTTGCGCACCCGGGGCATTCGCCTGGTGCTGTCGTCGAACACCGCCCAGCACTTCGTCGACGAGTTCGTCGCCCGCGAGCGCTTCCCGTTCGATCTGGCTTTCGGCTTCTGCGCCGAGCGCGGCCTGGCGAAAGGCGAAGCGCACGTCCAGCGCACCACAGCGGCGTTGGGCGTCGATCGCGAGGATATCCTGTTCGTCGGCGATTCGCTCAAAGACGGCGAGCTCGCGCAACACACCGGTGTCGGCTTTGTCGGCCGCGTAGGCACGTTTGCGGCTGATCAGTTCGCCGCGCGGTTCAGCGGTGTGAACACGGTGACTTGCATCTCCGAGCTGCCCGCGCTGTTCTAGGGCAACGTTCGGGGGTACATTCCCGCGGATGCAGACGATCATCCTCGCAGCGGGGCTAGGCAGCCGCCTGGGTTCGATGACCCAACAGGCGCCCAAAGCGTTGATCGAGGTCGACGAGCGGCCGCTCATCGAATACGCGCTGCGTTTCGCCCGCGCCGCCGGCGCCGAAACGGTGGTGGTCGTCGGTGGCTATTGTTGCCGCGAGCTGCGCCAGACCGTGCACCGCTGCGACTCTGCGGCGACGGTGGTGGACAATCCCGCGTTCCGAAAAGGCAACTTGATGTCGCTGCGCGCAGGTTTGCCGCAAATTGACGTCGACGCCGGCTTCCTGGTGATGAATACAGATCATATCTACCGACCGACAATCGCCGACGTGGTCGCCGACATCGTTGCCCGCGCCTGCGAGATCACCGGGTTCTGCGATTTCGACCGCGAGCTCTCCGACGACGACATGAAAGTACAGCTCACCGAACAACGCCGCATCTCGGCCATCTCGAAGAAACTCGAGACGTGGGACGCGGGCTACGTGGGCATGACATACGTGCCCAAACAGCGCAGCGCGAGCTATGTGGCCGCACACGAGCCGTTGCTCGCCGACCACGGTGACCATATACACGTCGAGTCTGTTCTGGCCCACCTGGCAAACACGGACCAGGCGCCCGAGATCAGCGACATTAGCGGCCACGGTTGGCTCGAAATTGACGAGCCGCACGAACGCGAACACGCCGACAGAGTAGTGCGACAAAACAAGTGGTGGCGATAGCGCCCTTGCATGATGGCGCTAGTTGAGGCAAGTTCCCCCGAATCTTGAGAAAAGAGGCATCGCATGGGTCTTAAACGAAGCGTCGCTGTCGAGTCCGCAGAGGGCAAGCTTGGAATCTTGTTACCCGGAATGGGAGCTGTTGCGACCACACTCATCGCCGGCGTCGTGGCCGTTCGCAGAGGCTTGGCGCAACCCATCGGCTCGCTCACCCAGATGGGCACCATCCGCCTGGGCAAGCGTCCCGAAAATCGCGTACCGATGATTCACGACTACGTGAACCTCGCCGACCTGAACAACATAGCGTTCGGCGGCTGGGACATCTTTCCCGAGAACGCGTACGAAGCGGCGGTGAAAGCCGGCGTGCTCAAGCAAGACTTGCTCGACCAAGTGCGCGACGAGATCGAAAAGATCGAGCCGATGACCGCGGTGTTCCAGCAAGCGTGGGTCAAAAAGCTCAGCGGTGAGCACGTCAAGAAAGGCGAGTCCAAGATGGACCTCGCCGAGCAGCTGATGGACGACATCCGCGCGTTCAAGGACAAGAACGGCTGTGACCGTCTGGTCGCGGTGTGGTGCGGCTCGACCGAAGTCTATCGCCGGCCCACCGAGGTGCACTCGAGCCTGGCCAAATTCGAAGAAGGCCTGCGCAACAGCCACGACGACATCGCGCCGTCGCAGATCTACGCGTACGCGTGCGTCAAGCTCGGCGTGCCGTACGCCAACGGCGCCCCCAACCTGAGCGTGGACATCCCGGCGATGATCGAGCTGTCGCGCCAGACCAACACGCCCATCGCCGGCAAAGACTTCAAGACCGGCCAGACCCTGATGAAGACCATCCTGGCGCCGGGATTCAAAGCCCGCCTGCTAGGCCTCGACGGCTGGTACTCGACCAACATCCTGGGCAACCGAGACGGCGAAGTGCTCGACGACCCCGAGTCGTTCAGGTCCAAAGAGGTCTCCAAGCTCGGCGTGCTCGAGCACATCTTGCAGCCGGACAAATACCCCGAGCTGTACGAAGGCTTCGATCACGTGGTGCGGATCAACTACTACCCGCCCCGCGGCGACAACAAAGAGGGCTGGGACAACATCGACATCAAGGGCTGGCTCGGCTACCCGATGCAGATCAAGGTCAACTTTCTGTGTCGCGACTCGATCCTGGCCGCGCCCATCGTGCTCGACCTGGCCATGTTCATGGACTTTGCCAAGCGCGCCAACATGCACGGCATCCAGGAGTGGCTGTCGTTCTACTTCAAGAGCCCGCAAACGCCCGAGGGCCTGTACCCGGAGCACGACCTGTTCATTCAGCTGATGAAGCTCAAGAACACGTTGCGCTACACCAAGGGTGACGACCTGATCACCCACCTGGGCGCCGAATACTACGACTAGAAGTTTGCCGTGAAAGCTGTCCTCCTCGCCGCCGGTCGGGGTACACGCCTCGAGCCGATCACCAACGACATCCCCAAGTGCATGGTGCCGGTCGACGGGGTGCCGCTGATCGATCGCATGATCGATCACCTGGCGGCGGTGGGCATCGATGCGGTCATCGTGGTCACCGGGCACTTGCATCAGGTGTTGAAAAATCACCTGCGCGCGTCCGAAAGGCCGCTGGCGCGGGCGGCGACCTGCGTGTTCAACGACCGCTATCACGACTGGGGCAACTTCTACTCGCTTTTGGTCGCCAAGGACGCCATCGCCGGCGACAGCTTCATCAAGCTGGACGCCGACGTGCTGCTGGACGGCGGCATCTTGCCCGCCCTGCTGGCCGCCGGCGGCCCCGCGGTGCTCACCATCGACAAGCGCGACGATCTGGGCGGCGAGGAAATGAAAGCGCGGGTCAACGACGCGGGCCGCATCGTCGAGCTCAACAAGGGCATGGATCCGGCGGTGGCCATCGGCGAATCCATCGGCGTCGAGCGCATCGACGCCGAAATCGCCCCGGCGGTGTTCGACGAGCTGGGCAACATGATTCCGGCGGGCGAGACCGACGACTACTACGAGCGCGCCTACGAGCGCATGATGGACCAGGGCGTGGCGTTCGGCCATGCGGACATCACCAGCGCGAACTGGTACGAGATCGACAACCACGAAGATCTCGAGCGTGCGCACGAGATAGCGCGCAGACAGCTGGGCTGAGGCCCGGGTCGTAAAAGCCGCGGCCGTTGGACAGCCACGCCTGATCCACCGGGTTGCGCTCGTCGTTGACGATGAGGATCAGATCGTCGCGGCCGTCGTCGTTGAGGTCGACCACCTGTACGGTCGGCTCGATCGCGGTGAGGTCGGTGGCGGTGCTCTCGCGCGGCGGCAAGAACCCCCGTGGGGTGTTTCGCTCGATGGTCGCGGGCAACACGGTGTCGTCGTTGTCGTCGTCCACGTCGCCGTGCTCGACGCGGTGGACACGCACGAGGTCGCGGCGGCCGTCACCGTCGACGTCGGCGAACACCTTGTGGCGCAGGGAGCGCCGGGACATGTCGGCGAGCCGGCGGGGGCCCGGCGTCGAGGAGGTGACACCGGGGCGCGCCGCTCGGTGGAAACGGTCGGGCGCGTTGGCGTGATCCGCCGTCGAGCTGGCCGCAGGCCGAGCCGGCGAGAACCACGAGTATGGCGAGGATAAGACTGCGCACCGTTCCGCTTCCGTGGACTGGACGCGGACGGGGGCCGATCTTCCCGAGAAATGTCGAAAAAACTCAGAAGTTGCGCGGTACGGCCAAAACCGCCTTTAATTTCGGGCGGTTTCGGCGGGTAGCATGGCCTGCGGTCAGAGGGGGTAGGCGGTGTAGAGGGAGCCGGCGATGGGGTAGAGCATCAGGTAGACGATGACGCCGGTGATGGAAACGTACATCCAGATGGGCCAGGTCCAGCGGGCGATGCGGCGGTGCTTGCCGTCGCGGCGCTTGAGGCCGAGCAGCAGGCTGCGCAGGACCAGCGGCACCAGGATGGCCGCCAGGATCATGTGGCTGAACAGGATCAGCAGGTACAGGCTGCGGTCCCAGGAGGCGCCCGGGTAGTGGTGGGTTCCCGAGATGTAGAACCGCGCCAGGTACGAGGCCAAAAACAGCGACGACGCGGTGAACGCCGCGATCATGCACGTGCGGTGCAGGCGGATGCGGCGGCGGCGAATGGCGAACCAGCCCACGGCCAAAAACAGCGCGCAGCTGCCGTTGAGCATGGCGTTGATGGCCGGATGCATCTGCTCCCAGCGCAGGTCGCGCTCGAGCATGAAACCGACCAGCGGCACGTACAGCAGCACCAGCGCGAACAGCGCCCACATGAACGGCTTGCCGTAGAACGGCTGGCCGTCACTGTGAGCGACTGCGGCGTTGGCCATCGTCAGGCTTGCCCGTTCAAGAACAGGGCGATGAACACGATCGGCAAATACACGATCGACGCCAAGAACAGATTGCGCGCCCAGCGCGGCCCGGCGTCGGAACGCAGACCGCGCAAGCTGTAGAGCAAGAAGCCCAGGCCACACACCGCGGCGGTGGCCAGGTACCACACGCCCGACACGCCCGCGGCAAAAATGGCAAAGCTCGCCACCACCTGCGCGATGGCGTAGACGACGATGGCGCGGTGGGTCGCGGTGGTGCCGCGCACGCCCGGCAGGGTCTTGAGCCCGGCGCGATCGTACTCTTTACGGCGGAACAGCGCGATGGCGTGGAAATGCGGGATCTGCCACAGAAACAGCAGGGCGAACACGGCCAGGCCACCGGCGTCGATGGTGCCCGTCGCGGCGGTCCAACCCATCAGCGGTGGCATCGCGCCCGGCACCGCGCCAATGAGCGTGGCCACGGTCGTGCGCTGCTTGAGCGGCGTGTACACCATGACGTAGCTGAGCAGCGCGGTCACGCCCAGCAGCCCGGTGAGCGGGTTGAGGGCGAAGGTGAGCAACGGTACCGACACGAACGCCTGGGCGACGCCGAACGCGAGCGCGAGCTCCGGGTCCATGCGTCCAGACGGCAGCGGCCGGTCTTTGGTGCGCGACATCAAGCAGTCGATGTCCCGCTCCAGGTACATGTTGAGGGTATTGGCCGCGCCGACGATCAAGCCGGTGCCGAGCAGCACCGCCAGCCATTGGCCGGCGCTGGGCGTGCCGGGAGCCAGGCTCATGCCACCGGCGACGGTCAGCAGCGCGAACACGACGATGTTCGGCTTGATCAGTGCAACCAGGTCAGCCAGGCCTGTCGGCTTGGCGCGGGATTGGGCCAACTGACTCATGCCTGTGCGGGCTCCGCGTGGATGTCAGATGTGAGGGCCGCCGAACGCTCGGTCGCCGGCTGGCGGACACGACGGTCGTAGGCGATGAGCAACATGGAGAACCAGACGCTCCACAACGCCGCGGCGCCGCCGAAGTGGGCAACGGCGATCGGCGTGCTGCGGAAGCTCACGATGGTCCAGAGGCCGAGGAAGACCTGAAACGCGACCAACACCGGGGCCGCGGTCGCCAGGCGGCGCAACGCGCGCGAGTCCTTGACCTGGCGCAAGATGACGATGCTGGCGGCGATGACGATCAGCGCCACGGTGAAGCCGACCAACCGATGGATCATGTTGGCAGCCAACGGCAACGGCGCATCGCCCGAGGGCAGGATGGAGCCGTGACAGAAAG
>Ga0114931_10002697_pt1 | contig 22544 bp, 24 predicted proteins | sample 2SBtaG_FD_89579 | JGI IMG/M metagenome (GOLD analysis project Ga0114931, IMG submission 89579) | Deep subsurface microbial communities from Kolumbo volcano to uncover new lineages of life (NeLLi) - 2SBTROV14_V59a metaG | ecosystem: Environmental > Aquatic > Marine > Volcanic | place: Kolumbo... | reverse complement strand
TGAGAATGCGTGGAGAATAGGCGAACTAGGAATAGGAACGAACAAAAAAGCAAAACTCATTGGTTCAACAATAATTGATGAAAAAGTTGATGGCACAGCTCATGTAGCAATTGGGAGTAATGCGTGGTTTGGTGGGGATATAAAATCCATAATTCATCTCGACCAAGTGCTAAAAGACCCAATATTTAAGATTGATGGAAAACTTCTTAAATATTAATGTTGCAGATAATTGCTGTGGCTATTAGTTTAATTACAACATAATTAGATGGTTTTAGATATTATTAGTTCACGACATAAACAAGGGATAAAAATTGTGTGTCTCTTTTAATATAGCCAACAAATAAGAATTAATTACTTTTGTCGTTGACTATAGTAGTTCACGACATAAGAAAAGGATAAAAATTGTGTGTCGCTTTCAATATAGTCAATGAATAACAATGATTTATATTTGTCGTTGACTATATTTTGAAAAAATTTATAAATAATATAATTTGAAAGAGTATGAGGTGGGAATATAAAAAAGCTCATTGATGCAGAAAATGCAAAAATAAATTTAGGAATTGTATCTGTTCTATTGTTGATAGGATTTTTTGCATTGGCATTATTTGCTAATACCACAAGTGCACAAACTGGACCTGCATGTGCACCAACAACAGAGGCCTGTGGTAAACCAATTACAACGCAGGGGTTTGGTGCAGTGGAAATTTGTGGTCAATGTTTCCCCTGTGGAATTCCAGATGGTGTCTGTCCAGAAAATTATACTAATGGTCTAAATGAAACAGCTTCTGAAAAACTGCATATAGAACTAAAAGTAGGAACTGATAGACCTGCAAATCTTATAACTCTATATACTCCAGATCCATTAATTTTCTCAACAGGAAATGCAGGATGCACATCGATTGGTGGTGCTTGTACTGCAATAGAAACCAAAAGTACTTTTGATGGTGCGTGGTCTGCTTCACCAATCTCGTGCGGAACAGATATCTCCGCAGGAACATATAACAATTATTATCGGGCTGTATGTGATTCAGTACCAAAAACGCCTGGATGCCAAAATTGTCCAGACCCTGATTGTCAGGTAAATTTAGAAGGACTAACCTATGATTCTTCAAATAATCAACCTTTAAAAGCAATAGTTAACGTTGTATCAACAACAAATTGGCTAATAAGAGCAAATGAAACTTCAAGTGGAGAATACTCAATGATTGCACCTAGAGGAAATGTGCGTGTAGTTTGTACATATCCAGACTACGTTCCTACAGAACACGATGTTTATCTTCAACCAGGAAAAAATGTTGTTGACTGCGGACTTACCGAGGCATATTGTCAGTCTGATTGTTCATTACCAAATGAAATAGGTCAAGACGTCTGCAGATCAAAATGTCAGGGAATAAACAGCTGTACATTTCAGACTGACACATTTGACGGAAATAATTATGATGCAGCTCAAATCTGTGAAGGAATAGCCCCTGGCGGAAGAGTCATCATAAAAAGAATTAACGATACAAGTGTTTATGGTGTAACCTGTTGTAACGGAGCATTTGGTACGTTTAGTAGTAGTAAATTTCAGGTTGCAGATAATCCCCAGATTAAAAATCTTTTAACAAGAAGTATAAAGAAAACAATGAATGGTGAACCTGTCGAATTAAAGATAATAGTTTACAACAAGAAATAAAAAAAAGAGACGAAGTTGAATATATCAGCAATGATTATTAAACATGTTAAGAAAAAAATTGAATTCTAGAAAAGGAGCCTTATTCTTTACCGTGGACAGTATGCTTGCAGGACTTATTTTTGTGCTTACTGTTATGTTTGTTCTTTCATTTTATCTTCAAAAACCGGTTGTTAGTGATGTGCAAACTGTTTCAAATGCATTCACAAATTATATAACGACGACCACTATGAAAGATTTTAATCAAAGAAACAGATATTTATATTACGATGCAAATGAACAACAGCCAGATTTCACAGTGGCTCAAAAAGTTGCATATCTTAAAAATTCTGGGAAAATATCTGTTGCCAACAGTTTTATAGCAAACATAACAAATATAACAATACCCGCCCAATATGGTATAGAATATGTGTATGATGGCTCAGTTATTTTCTCAAGGAATGCTGCAGCATTTGGAACGCCTCCGACAAACATATCATCTTATGTGATAACCTATTATATTAATGACTCAGCTTTTAATCGCTCAGGAATAATTGTGGGACCAGGAATTATAGGACCAATTGTGGGACCAAAACCGACAACAATACTTGTATGGGATTAGTTTACAAAAAAATGATTAAACGTTCAAAACACAAATTTGGATTGGGAAAAAAAGCTGCTATATTTACAATTATTGCGATTGTAATATCTGCGTTAGTAATTGCTTCATTTTATGCACTTCAGGAAGTTCCAATTGATCAGAGCGTAAACACGAATCAAATAAGAATAAAAACCTCAAACTATTATATTAAACAAGCGCAGGATTTTGCAAAACTAGCTTCTGCTCAGGTTGTAAAGGGAATATTAGCAAAACTTACACATAATATGATTGAATCAGGCACATTTTATCCACCTGGTTCATTTTATTTTGCTCTCAATACTGGCACAAGAATAGGCATTCAGCATTCGCTTGATACCTTTGCAAATTATGGAACTGATTACTTAAATTTTAAAAATTTGTCAATAAAAGTAAAAAACGGCAACGAAGTAAGTATTTATCAAACCACTCCATGGACAGTGGATGTAGAGGTTAATCTTTCTATAAATGCAGATGATGGTTACGCAAACTGGAGTATGAATAATATAACCATAAAATCAAATTTTTCGATAATTGGAATGACTGATCCAACATCTTCAATAGTATCATATGGGGTTGCTCAAAGCAAGACAATAAAAACTTTAAACAGGTCAGCATGGTTAGTTCCATCAACGTTAAATAATAATATTGATTCAGGTGTATACTTTAATTCAACAAACGGAATGAGTTTCTTAGATAGACTTGCTAACAATAAGACTCCTTCAAAATACGGCATAGTTTCAATGCTAAATCTCACTACTGCACAGAATGGAGGTTCAGATTGGCAAAAGTACTCAAATGTTGATTTCCTATTCTACAAAAAAATTGCTTGTGGTGGTTCATTTGGTACAATTCATAAAATGAATTTCTTCAAGGCGAACGAAAATCTTGGAGAAGTAAGAGCCCTAGTTGAAATAAATGAAACAACAGGAATGAACCTGAATAGAACTGTAGTTCTCGATAATATTCCGCTGGATGTGGGGATGCCGAACCCATACACACCTGGCAGCAATTATTTCGAGTCAATTCCTGGTTGCCCATAAAAATTAGAAAATTCTTATAACTAATAAAAAGTAACAAATAATAGTTCACGACATAAGAAAAGGAAAATTGTATGTCACTCTTAGTATAGCCAACAAATAAGAATAAATTACTTTTGTCGTTGACTATAAATTAGAAATCTTTATATAGATGTGTGCCCCGAACTAATACTAAAGAGGGGAGTGAATGATTACATCTCAGAATGATACCATAACTACAGGAGTAGATAGCCTTCTTGTGTATTTGAAGGACAAAAATCAGGTTGATATGAAAAAGGTTGCTAAGGACCTTAATACGTCAATTAATGTTGTGCAGAGCTGGACAGATTTTTTGGTTGAAGAGAACATAATTGGTGTTGAATATAAATTTACAAATCCATTCATATATTTGATAAAAAAAGAAATTTCTGATGAAACTGTAGAAAATAAAAATTCAGCTTCCAAGTCGCCTTTAGAACCAGGACAATCACAAAAACATGAATATCAATGGAAATATCAAGTTGAAAGAACTCTTAAATCAAAAAAGAATTTCTTTTTTGATGAAGCAAGAAAAAGAAACTTGAAAGATATTCCTCAGTTATGGGAAGTATACAAAAAATCTGTAACTGATAGTCAGGTGTAACATAATATTTTAAAAAATTAGATAATTGTTGAGTAAGACAAATGGATAGAACAGAAGCGTTGGACAAATTCATTGAACAGGACATTAAGGAATTTCTAGATAAGAAAGCAGGAAATTCATTAGAGTTTGGATTTGCAGAAAAATTACAAAAATTACTTGATGCGAGCGATTACGATGCCGCATTTAATTTAATATCTGAAAGAATAAAAGAATATAATTCATCAGAAAATAATGCTTCAAGAGCGATTATTTTCACAGCAATAAAAAATATCATTCCAAGAATTTCTTCACAACATTCATTTGACTCAAGACTTGAAAAATTATCATTTCTCCTTAGAAATGAACTACAAAATATTAACCAACCTCCTCAGAGAATAAATTCTATTGACGGATTACTACAGACCATTGAAGAAGAAAACAAAAAGAAATTGAATCAGGCACAGAAAACAAAAGACGAACTCGAGCCTAGAATTGAAAACCTCACAAAACAAATATTCTTATCAATAAGAAAAAAAGACGTAAAAAAATCAATTATGTATTATAAAAATCTAAAAAAGATTTTTGCTATATACCCTTCAATTTTTAAAGAGAGAAAAACGGAAATCTACAATGATATAGTTTCACTGTATGTGCAGATAACAAAGATAAAAAAAGATGTTGAATTAATAGAAAAGAATACGCTTCAAGATACGATAAAAAATAATGAAGAGAAGAAATCTGTGGTTAAAAAAATAGGTGTTGAACACATCGAAAAAATAATTCAAGAAATAAAGGAAGATACCAGAAAAAAAGATTTTGATTCTGCAAAAGAAAAAATTATTCAGTTAAGGCATATAGCAAGCAGAATACCAAGTGAATACAAACATATTCGATTAACTTTAGAATCAAAAATAGGTGTCATAAGTCAGAATGTTGAACTTGTTAAACGAATGAACAAAGATGGAATAAATTTAGCAAAGGAGGATGCAGTTAAATATAAAGGAACTGCTAATTAAAAATGAATGAAGCTACAAATACGGAGAGAAAATTAATAGAGGAGTACTCTATCAAAGCTAATAATATTAATGTCACAATACAGATTGTTCTTGATCAAAATAAATCAGTACCTCTTTACCTTGTATCAATAACAAACATATCTGAAACAACAAAAATAGTCCTTGAAAAAATACGAGAAGAATTTATTTCAAAACTCGACCTTCAAGAAATTGAAAACTCAAGAGATGCAAGTGAAGAAGACTTAAGGCAAAAGTTTACTGTAAGTATTACAAGACTAATAAAAAAATATTTTCCAGAATCAGATACTCAGACAAAGGACACGCTCATAAACTATCTTCTTCAGGAAAATCTGGGGCTTGGGAAAATTGATATTTTATTGAAAGATGCACGTCTTGAAGAGATTGTAATAAATAATCACAAAGAACCACTTTGGGTCTATCACAAAAAATACGGTTGGCTTGAAACAAACATAAAACTTCTGACTGAAGCAAGAATAAGACATTATGCAACAATAATTGGAAGAGATGTCAATAAAGAGATAACGAATTTAAATCCATTGATGGATGCCCACCTTCTTGATGGAGACAGAGTAAACGCGACACTTTCACCTATTTCAACAAAAGGTAATACAATCACAATAAGAAAATTCTCTGAGGATCCTTGGACTATTACAAAATTCATAAAAGAAGGTACAATTTCAATTTCCGCAGCAGCAATGCTTTGGCTTGGAATTCAAAATGAATTAAGTATATTGATTGCGGGTGGAACTGGTTCAGGTAAAACATCCATGCTTAACGTTATTAGCAATTTCTTTCCGCCTAATCAAAGAATAATAAGTATTGAAGATACAAGAGAGTTGATGCTTCCGAGTAATCTCCACTGGGTTCCTATGGAAACCAGACTTCTCAACCCTGAAGGAAAGGGAGGAATCAGTATGCTTGACCTTCTTGTCAACAGTTTAAGAATGAGACCTGATAGGATTGTGGTTGGAGAAATAAGAAGAAAAGAAGAAGCACAGGTACTTATGGAAGCAATGCATACGGGACATTCAGTATATGCTACAATCCACGCAAACAATGCTGATGAGACAATAACGAGGCTTACAAATCCTCCAATTGAAATACCAAAACAAATGTTGTCGTCATTGAGTATGATACTTGTTCAGAATAGAAACAGAAGAACTGGAAAAAGAAGAACGTTACAAATTGCAGAATTAACTCCGGCAGGTGATGCAAAAGTAATCATGCAACACAATGCTATGTTGGATAAACTTGAGAATATTTCTGAGGCTGATGTAATAATAAAAACAATATCACTTTACACAGGTCTTGACAAAACCAAGATACTTGAGGATTTAAGACAGAAATCAGCAATTTTACAATGGATGGTAAAAAACAACATAGAAAATATAAATCAAATAGGACATATCATGGCACAATATTATATGGGAAAACTAAAGTTACGGTGAATTTATGAGTCTTGTATCCACAATAGTTGCAAAGAACCGCAAACTGAAAAAAAATATGCGTATGGCACGTATTCAGCAGACTCCTGAACAGTTTGTAGCTCAATCATTAAGAAACTCCGGTTTAATGACTATTGCGATGATATTTCTGATGTTTCTTTTTTTTACCAAAGTCAAAATTTCTTTAGTCTTAATATTACCAATAGCAATAGTTTTGTTCTTTATTTTTTATAAATTTAATATGCTTAAAATAACTGCTGCTATTGCAACAAGAAAAAAGGATATAGATAAGGATGTGTTGTTTGCGGGAAGATATCTCCTTGTAAAACTTAACTCGGGACAGCCACTAATAAATGCGCTAATTGATGCATCAAAAAGTTATGGTGTCGCAAAAAGCTATTTTGCCGAGATTGTCAGAGAAATTGAACTTGGAAAACCGCTTGAACAAGCAATAGCACAAGAAGCAGAATTCAGTCCAAGCAAAAAATTTAGAAAAATACTTTTTCAGATAAGTAACGCATTAAGAATAGGTATAGATGTTACTGAATTTTTGGATGCGACGCTTGATGAGATTGCTGAACAGCAAATAATTGAAATTAACAGATATGGAAAAAAACTGAGCAGCATTACTCTTTTTTACATGCTTATCGCAATAGTTTTTCCCAGTCTTGGACTCACAATATTTACTGTTGTAGAGAGTGTTTCAAATCCAAATATCGGATTATCATTCTTTTTAGCGATATTATTTTTCCTAGCATTACTTCAGGTAATATTTTTATTAGTATATAAAGCAATAAGACCAAATGTGAATATATGATGGAACCGAATGCAAAAAAAAGCGGATTTTTGGAAGAAGTGGGTAAAGCATTTATACCTAAAAGATTCAGACCTAGACTTAGACAGTATTTATCAAGAGCTGGAATTCAGGAGGTACCGTATTTATTTTTCGGGATATTATTTTATCTTGCAATTGGAATAACTGCGATTATTTACATAGCATCAAACTTTTACAGTGTTGTTTCAAATAATAACGCGCTTCTTATAGGACTTTTGGTATTCATTTTTTGGGTTGTAGTAAGTTCTGTTGTAGTTGCTATAGTTATGGGTTCAATTTATTTCTTCATTAATATGAGAATTTACAAGCGCGTAAAAGAAATAGAATTTGTTCTTCCAGATTATCTTGTTTTAGTTTCAACAAATCTTAAAGGGGGATTATCCTTTGAAAAATCACTTTGGGCTGCAATAAGACCTGAATTCGGCGTTCTTTCTGAGGAAGTTGGAATTGTATCAAAAAAAGTAATGACGGGGGAGGATTTAGAAGAGACACTAACGGGCTTTGCTCAGAAATATGAATCTCCAACACTTACACGAACAATAAACATAATCATAGGAGAACTTCTGAGCGGAGGTAAGGTTGCAAGTGTTCTGGACAATATAATAGAAAATCTAAGAAAGACAAAAAGGATTAAGGATGAGATGTCTGCAAACACACTTCTTTTCACAATATTTATCGGTGCAATTGTCCTTGTAATAAGTCCGTTGCTTTTTGCACTTTCAAAAATTCTTCTTACAATACTGATAAATGTTTCTCAACAAATTGCTCCTGCAATTCAAAAGGCATCCTTTACCGCACTACCATTTAAATTTGATAAAATAAATGTTTCAGTGGATGATTTTAGAACATTCTCAGTAATGGCTCTTGGAGTTATCTCAATATTCTCATCAATGATACTTTCAATAATTCAAAAAGGAGAAATAAAAGCAGGATTAAAGTATATGCCTTTCTTTATTTCAATATCTATAGTTATGTACTTTGTGATGTCATTAATTCTTAGCGCTGTATTCCAGTTCTAAAATTTAAGAACAAATTAGTTGTGTTGAGTGATACGTTTCGTTTTACTGTGCGCTAGCGTAGGAGGTTTAATACCCTGTTCTTCTCAATAGATAAAAGTTTTCTCAGAAAGGAAGATGTAAAATAAAAAAGAAAAAGAAAGCTCCCAGGCTTCTTAATCAAAGGGGGAGGGTGGTTTTTGCGAGAAGAAAGGCCGTGGGAGCGATTAATATGAGTTATACCTTCTTCTTGAATGAATATGATTTTGGCGGTCTTCTAAGTTCCTGAAGCCACATAAGTCCAATCTTCATCATGTTTCTGTTGAAATTCTCGCTGATTTTGTATGTCTTTTTGTAAAGGTCATAGTCTATAAGACCCATTGTTTTCATTGGGGTTAGGATTCTATCGTAAAATTGTCTTTTATTGTATGAAATGCTTTCAGGTTTTTTCTTTATTGGTGAATTTGATTCTGCTTGTGGAACGAGTGTTCCTTCGTGAAGTGCTGTTGCAAACATACTCATTTCTGTTTTTCCTATCTCACCGTCTTTTAGTTTCATCTCTTCAAGAAGCAGGCTAGCAACTATTACCTGTTGCTTCGTTGAGAAGATAATCTCAAAGATGCTGTCGGGCAGGTTGTATTGGTCAAATAATATTACCATGTATCTAATAAAACACAACTAATATATAAATATTTCGCTTTGTATACAAATATGTATACTAAAATAGATATTTAGATACAAGAATCGGGGTTATTTATAAATTAATTCAGTTTAGATTTTTGAATTTAAGATATATTGCTAAAATTGCATCATATTCTTTTAGATGCATAAATCCATTTTTAAACAATAAAAATTGTTTGTATTTGTTTTTATTCAATAATAATTTTGGTTGTGTGAGAATTAGCTTGAGAAGCCCAGAAAAATAAACATGATCTTTAGTATATGCACCTCGGGTTCCATCAGTGCCTCTTTTTACTCTGATTGTATAATTTAAAGATTTTTCAGAATCGTTGAGTAATTTATTCAATTTAACATAAGTTTCTATAAATGAGTGTTTCAATGCGAACCTAACTGCTAAAGTCTTAATTGCCGCATCAAGTATGGTTGATATGTGTCTGTGCCTAGAAAATTCAGCAAATGTTGCTAATCCTTCTTCAAACTCTTCATAAAATGGCAAACCAAGACCAAATATTTTCAAAGATTCTGACCCATTAATGTATCTGGTTGCATGAACGAACAATTCATGTTGGATAAGATTATATATTTCATCTCTTGTGTACGATTCTTTACTTTTTATGGTAATTGTTCGTTTATTTTTTGAAATTATTGCGTGTGATAAAAGTTTTTTACTGAATATTATTTCCCAATTTCCAAAATTATTATTTGAAATTTCGGATTCAAAAAGAGCAATTACTTCTTTGCGAGAAAGAAGTTTAGTTTTTCTGGAATTCTGAAAGTACTTATTTATTAATATAATTAAGATGGAAATTGCTGTGGAAATTTTACTTGGCACACCATATAGTTCTTTTGAAAATTTTGTAAATTCAGATGTTCCGAGAGATTTAAGTAAATTAATGGTTAACTCTATCTCTTTGATTTTATAAAAGTAAATGTCACTAAGCTTTTTATTTTTAAAATTAATTTTAGAATGATTTCGTTTAATTTTTTCTAATTCATTTTTTAAATTTACAAAGTCTATATTTTTGTCATATGTAAACCCAGGATTTTCTAAAAGTAATGTTTTTTTATTTAAGAATATTTGAGTTTGGTGTAAATTACTAGGAAATACAAATATGTATGGTTCATCGAGTTGATTTTTTCTGATATATTTACAGAAATTATTATCAAATTCAATTATTTTGTGTATGTCCTGAGTCATTGTACGCTTTAGTTAAATCTTCTATTTGTGTTCTTAAATATTTGAACATGCTTTCATTGGTTTTGTGTTTATAAAGATTAAGTTCAGCTAAGCAACCTGGCATAGCAGTATTTATTTCCATAAGTTTGCTCTCGACAAAATCTAATCCTACGAGATATATTCCTTCAGTTATAAGTTTATTTGAAATGATTTCTGAAACATTTATTTCGTGCTGTGTTAAATTGCCTGAAATAAAATGACCTCCAGAGCTTATGTTGTTGACAAATTTATTAGGATTATATCTAACAACGTGTCCAAGAATTTGACCATTAAAACAGAGAATTCTTTTATCGCCTTTGTTTTTTATGAATTCCTGAAGTATATATCCAGCACTATTTTCTTTTAAAGCGCTTTCAATTTTAATAAGTTTATCAGCTAATCTTTCATTAAAATAAATTTTTTCTATTCCTTTTCCTCCTGTACCATTAACTGGTTTTAGAATACTCTCAGGATGCTGCTTTATGAAATCAATTATCTTGTCAGATATTTTATTAGATATGTATATGCTTTCAGGCATGAATTCGCTAAAGTTTGAAAGCTCATAAGTTTTTGGAGATGTTTTTCTTACGCCTGATGGTTTATTTATAAAAAAAACTTTATTTTCATATTCTGATAGCTTTTTACTAAGGGAATCTATGTGTGGGAAGTGAATATATAAGACCACCTCACGATTTATTATCTCAGATAAATCCTCATTTTTTGTATATGATTTAATAGTATCATGATTAGTTTCTAGATAGTCTAGAAAATAATAATCTGGATCATTTTCTATTTCTATTAGTTCTCTGTGATTTCTTCTAATTATTACGCCAATGTCCATTTTTCTGCAGGTATATTTTTTAATAAGTTTAATGTATTTTTATATACTGTGTGCAATAGCATATATTTTTCGGAATTGTCAGCTTCAAGATTTTGTATGAATGTTGACATATTTTTTTTGGTGAATAAAATTTGTTCTAGTATTTGAATATATTTTTGATTATTTTTATTGGGTGTGTTTAAACAGAAATTCATAAATTTTTTGCAATATGAATAAACTTGCTCTGATTTAAGCCCAAATTTTATTGATAAATCACTTAATTCTCTTAATCGTGTTGATGCTTCGGTTATGTTTGTGGTACCAATAATTTGGGATAATATTTGTTCAGTAATCATTATGTTGTTTGGGTCAGGGTTTATTTTTTTTAGTCCTAACAAAATTAATTCTGCAATGCCAAGAGCTATTCTGATATCTGGGTTTGAGCCTAAAGATCTTAATTCTATTGTATTGAATTTCTCATTTAATCTTAATGGTCCCCAGGATGCATTATATTTATTTGTGTGTTTGCTATAATCAATTCCTTTAGACTTTCCTATTTCTATGAATTCTATAAACTTTTCATTTGCAATAGTGTCAAATTCTTCAAAAGAAGAAAATATTTTGTGAATATTGCCTTGGTACGGGAAATCTTTATATATTTTATATCTGTAGGTGTATATTCTCTTGCTATTGAATTCTTCATCAGAATCGCCTGGAGAACATGCACTTAATGCAATTACTAAGGGATCCGCAAGATTAAGAAAATTTATTTGGTTTAACATATTTTCTTTTTTCTTGTCTAAATCAAAATGTATGTGTGTTCCCATAATTTTTCCAGATAAGTGATAATTATCTCTTCCAAGAATTTCTGATTTATCTTTAAACTTTTGAATATCTCTTATTTTAGAAATGAAATTTTTTCTTAATGGATATTCTATTGGGAGTACACGATATTCTGTATTTTCCAAAACTGCGTTTAGCTTTGTGAGTGTTGAATAAATTTCTTGTTCAACTTCTGCCACGGTGCCGGGTTTACTTACAAACTCAACCATGGTTTCACTACAATCAAAAATGAGGTTTATATCATTTTCTTTTCCTATTTCTATTATTTTTTGAGCATCATTGGATTCATAAAAATCCTTGGTCAATGTTAATAATTCAATTTCAACGCCTATTTTTGACATATGGTCACCTTTTAAAAAACTCTTTTAAGCTTAATATTGATTAAAAAAACTTAAATAAAGCTTATTTATTACTAAACTTGGATTAATTTTTGTTTTATACACTTAGAAAAGTGTTAATAGGTTTCTATTTAAATTTTATCATTTAAAAATACATGTGGATTGCCTTCATTGAGATTTTTTTGCAAGTTAATAAAGAAATAAAGAGGTCTAATACAAATTAGTGGCTTTTGCTGTTTCAGTAACTTTTTTATATCTCCTTTTGAAACCTTGATAACTATGGATATTAAATACGAACTCTCAAGATTTGTTCCTGCGACAATAAGTCAGGACGCATCCGAGCTTGAAGAGTGGGAAAAAACTGTTCTTGACAAACTTTTTGATGCATCAAAGATAATGAATGAAATCTTCCTTACACAAGTATTCTCAAAAAATCCTGAAATAAAAAAGAAACTAATAGAAGAAGGAGACAAAGATAAATTGATGTTATTCAACCAGCATTATGGCCCATTTAACAGATTACATCACAATGAATCTTTTATTGAAGGGTACAAAAAGCCTTTGGGTGCAAATTTCTATCCAGAAGACATTACTAAAGATGAATTTGAAACATTCTTAAAAGAACATCCAGAAAAGAAAGAAGAATTCAAATCCCATTTAACATTGATAAGGCGAGATAAAGAAAAAAATCTCATCGCAATACACTATTCAGAAGCATATAAAGAACAACTTGAAGAAGCATCAAAACTTGTTAAAGAAGCATCTGAAATCTCGGAAAATGAATCACTAAAAAATTATCTTTCAAAACTATCAGTTGCATTTCTGAAAAATTATTATCTGGAATCAGACATGGCGTGGATGGACCTTGACTCAAGAATAGAACCGTTGCTTGGACCATATGAGGTTTATGAAGATGAACTCATGGGCTTGAAAGCATGTTTTGAAGCAATGATTTCAATAAGAGATAAAGATATGACTTCCCAGCTGAAAAAACTTGAAAGTGTATCTGAAGAACTTGAGAAAAATCTTCCAATAAAAATAGTTCACAAAGAAAAAAGGGGGCAGCATTCTCCAATACTTGCGGTTAATTTATGGCTCTCAGCAGGAGATGGTAGAGCGGGAATTCATTTCACAGCATTTAACCTTCCTAATGATGAAAGAGTACGATCAAAAAAGGGTTCAAAAAAGGTTATGCTAAAAAATATGAGTAGTCTGAAATTTAAGAACTGCACAGAAAAAATAATTGAACGCGTATTTGAAAAAAACATTTATGAAAAAATAAATTTTGATTCTTTCTTCATATTTGTTGTTCTGCATGAAGTAAGTCATGGTATAGGGCCGGGATATATACGCTGTGGGCAGGGAACTGAACACAAATCACAGAACACTGAATATATTTCTGTAAATGAAGCATTAAAAGAAACATATCCGACGATAGAAGAGTGCAAAGCAGATGCACTTGGAGCATATAATTCTTATTATTTGGAAGAGAAAGAAATGTATGAAAAAGGATTTGCAGAAAGCATTTCATTAAGTTATATTGCAGGAATATTCAGAGCAATAAGATTCGGACTTGAAGAGGCACATGCAGGAGGAAACATAATTGCATACACATTCCTAAAAGAACAGGATGTTATTTCATATGATTCTGAAGCAAAAAAATTTAAAATAAAAGAACAAAACATTAGGATTGGAATAACTGCTTTAGCAAAAGAACTTCTTGAAATTGAGGCAACTGGAGATTATGAAAGAGCAAAAAGTTTTATTTCAAAATACCGCCAGCCACCGGATGAGCTGAAGATGATAATAAAAGATTTAGAGGACATACCAATAGATATTATGCCTCAATACGAAAAAGATGTCCAATGAAAATTTTTGCATTTACTGATAATCACGGGGAAAAAAAGTTATTTAATAAGCAATCAATAAACGCTGCAAAATCAGATATTGTTATTTGTGCGGGAGACTTGACTTGGTTTGGTAATAAACAAAAAGAAATGCTTGAATTCTTTGATACTTGGAACAGACCAGTTTTTGCAATTCATGGCAATCACGAATTATAAGAAGAACTGAAAAGAGACTGTGAAGAGACAAAGAATGTTAAATTTATTCACAATCAAATTGTCGAAATTGAAGATATGGTTATTATTGCACACGGTGGAGGTGGCTTCTCATCTAGATATCCTGATTTTGATGAAAATATGAGTTATTTTTCTGAAGCAGTCAGAACGCATAAAAAATCGGTTGTTGTATTTCATGCACCACCATATGGTACGAAACTTGATGTTATTTGGAATGGACAACATGTGGGAAGCAAATCTTACAGGGATTTTATTGAATTTGCACAACCTGATTTAGTTATTTGTGGACATATTCACCAAACATTCAACTTAGAAGATAAAATTGGGAAAACAAGAATAATTAATCCAGGTCCTGAAGGAAAAATAATAGATTTCTGAATTAGCATCCTTCACTAGAATCTTCATCGGGTTCTTTCTTAATATCTTCTTTCCAGAAATCAAGTTCATCTGTATCTTCATTGACAAAAACTTCTGAATTTTTAGAAGCTGTATTTTCTTTTGCTATTTTTTTCTTCAAAGCAACTTCTTTTGCTATTTTTCGTCCTGAAAGACCTGTCTGAGGAGTCTTACGTACATAGTCCAGCGGACTGAACGCAGAGTTCTGAGCACTATTTACTATCTCGTGCCATTTCTTAAAATCAATCCATGTATACCAGCCATCTTCTTTTTTAAACTTCTTTTTAGCAAGCATAATAACCCTTGAAGGAATATGCTCGGCAACGACATCATATTCTGGTAAAAATTCAAGAAGTCTCTTTGAAAAATCAACAACTTCTTCATGCCAAGGCATGTTTTTTTTGTCTAATCTTTCTCGTGAAGCACCCACAAACATATATCCCTTCACCTCTAAAAAATCAGGGTCGCCTTTCTTTATAAGTTCTGCATAATTATCGGGCTCGACATCGTTCTCACCTTTAACAATTGTAAGTCTAATACAGGTTCTGTATTTTTTCTCAGCAAGATATTCAAGACTCTTATTCAGTCTTTCCCAATAATCTGTAAACAGAGGGATATCAACTTTTTTAAGAAGTTCTTTATTTGGAGCATCTAAACTAATGTACAACTGTGTTACTGGATTTAAATCTCTAATCTGCTCTGGATACTGGGCATTTGTAACTAGAAAAGTAGAGATATTTTCCTTATTAAACAGACCTAAAAGCTCGTTTATTTTAGGATAAATTATTGGTTCTCCAGTTAAAGATAGTGCGACGTGTTTTGCAGTCTTTGAAGAATTAAAAAGTGCCTGATTTGTTTTTGAATTTCCTTTGTAGCCGACTAGCAGTTTATGATGTGCCTTCAAACTTTCTTTCAGGATTAATTCAGGGTCATTTACTTCCCATTTCCAGTCCTTAGCAACTGGAGCCTTGTAGTCTCTCCAGCAGAAACTGCATCTATTTGCACAAGAAATTGATGTTGTCATCTGCATACATTGATGACTCATTATACCGTAGAACTTAAGCTTGTAACATCCGCCCTCACCCTTAATCATTTTTTTAGTCCAGCCACAGGTCTTTACAGCACTATGAGTTCCAACAACTCTATATTGCTGTTTTTCAAGAGTTTTTTTTGATTCTCCAGAGACTTGTTCTTGTAAAATGTTCATATCTTCAAGTAGAAAAGGTTTTTTTAAAAATCTTTACGTGTTGGTTATATATGCTCTGTCCTAAAGAGAATAAAAATGTATATTGATGTCTAGTCAATGACAAAAGTAAATTATATTAATATTCGTTGACTATATTGAGAAGGACATACAATTTTTATCCTTTACTTATGTCGTGAACTAGTCTTGGAGTAAAATCAAAAGAACACCCGATTATGCAGGGTGTTCGACGAAAAGCCTGATTGCGAAGCATCAGTAGAATTTTGCATCAATATTTTTAACATACAAAAAAGCACTATTTGGACAGAGCAGGTTATATAAAAAGCTTTAAAACAAGACACTTATTTCTAAGAGGATGCTTGATTTCCTAAAAAAGAAAAAAACAATGGTCATCATTGACACAAACTTTCTAATGCTTCCAGGAAGCAGAGGTATAGATATTTTCAGCGAAATAGCAAAATTAATGGATGAACCCCACGAATTATACGTTGTAGATAAGACTCTTGAAGAACTTCAGACGATAATTTCAAAAGATGGCAAGAAAAAGGATGGATTCAACGCGAAATTGGGCTTTATTCTCGCAAAACAAAAAAGCTTAAAAACACTCACAAGTTCCAAAGAGGAATACGTCGACTCTGCAATAGTCAGAATAGTATCCCAGAGTCCCCAAAAAACAATCGTAGCAACACAGGATAAAGAGCTTTATGGGGAGCTCAAAAAATTATCTGTCAGAATAATAACAATAAAGCAACAAAAGCAACTCGCGTTGAGGTGAAATAATGTTTTACAAATTAAAAGTCAGAGACCACATAAGGATACCACCCGAAAAATTCGGTGAAGACCTTGAATCCGCTATGGTTCTTGAAATAAAAAACAAATATGATGGCCTTATATCAAAGGATATGGGTACGATAATAGATGTCGCAGGTGTAGATGAAATAAAAGATGGAATAATAATTCCAGGAGATGGCGCTGCATTTTATGAAACCGAATTCACAGTTCTAACATTTGTTCCTGATATGCAAGAAGTAATACAGGGAATAATAAAAGACATAGCTGATTTTGGAGCATTCATGAGCATGGGCCCTTCAGAAGGAATGATTCACATAAGTCAGACAATGAATGACTTTGTAAGTTTTAGCAAGGACAAATCTCTTTTAGGAAAAGACAGCAAAAAATCCCTGAAAGTAGGCGACAAGTGCAGAGCAAGAATAATATCAGTATCATATAAAGATGTATCAAATCCGAAAATAGGACTGACAATGAGACAGGATGGCCTTGGAAAAGAGGAATGGATAGATTCAGACCTAAACAAGCCAGCTACAGAGAAAAAAGCAGCACCTAAGGAAAAGAAAAAAATAAGGTGATTAATAATGGCAGTTAAAAGAGAAGTATGCAAAAAAACCAAAAAATTCATGGATGATCCAAACTTCAAAGAACATAAAGCACCGTCAGGAACTACAACAAACTGGCAGGGAAGAATTTACGTGGTAAACCCTGAAAAATCTGACATAGCAAAAATAATGGGTCTTGAAGAAAAAGGAGAATACGCAATAAAAGTAAGATAAGGTAACAAAAATGGAATTCAAAATCAAAAAAGAAGAAAAATCAGCGCTTCCAAGAAAAGAAGTCATTGTTGATTTAATTTACGAAGGAACAACACCAAGCAGAGCAGAAATAAAACAAAAGATTTTAGCAAAAATAAAATCAAAACCTGAACTCACAATTGTAAAAACAATAAAACCTGCATACGGCGAAAACAGAGCAGTTGTTACAGTTTATGTTTATGATAATGTAGATGCAATGAATAGCATAGAATATGCTGGCGTTGTAACAAAAAGTGTTCCTCCAAAAAAGGAAGAAAAAGCAGATGAAAAACCAGCAGAGGAAAAACCTACTGAAGCTCCAGCTCCAGAAAAGAAGGAAGAACCTAAGAAAGAGGAGCCAAAAAAGGAAGAAACAACTCCTGCTGAGAAAAAAGAAGAACCAAAATCAGAAGAGAAGAAAGAGGGTGAACAATAATGGCGGCACCAAAGAAACCAGCATCAAAAGGCGCAGTAGCACCAAAGAAACCTGGAAGCAAACTCTACGCAATCTATGAAAACGGCAAGGCAAAGAATAAATACTGTCCAAAATGTGGAGAAGGAACATTCCTAGCAAACCACAAGGATAGAATGACTTGCGGAAAATGCGGTTACATGGAAAAAAGATAATTCTTTACTTTTTTATCATTAATTCTAAATAATTTTTTTAAGATATATGTAAGTTTCAATAGTTCGCGATATAAGTAATTGATAAAAATTGTATGTCGCTCTCAATATAGCCAACGAATAACAATAACTTACTTTTGTCGTTGACTACAATTTCAAAAAGTTTTTAACTGATTATTGAATTATATTCTTATGAAAGTATATACAAAAACAGGAGATGCAGGAACCACGGCAAAATATAGTGGAGAAAGAGTTCCAAAAGATGACCCAATAATTATAATTGGTGGAAAAATAGACAACTTGCTTGCCGCTCTTGATTCTTCAATAGTAGTTATCAAAGATAAAGAAATTAAAACCTTGCTTGAAGACATAGAAAAGAAACTCTGGCAGACAGCCGGAGAAATCAGCCTTGGTGGAAAAGGAAAGAAAGTAAATGACACAATAAAAGAAGCACATATAACAGAATTTGAAGCGTTAATAGACAAATACAATCAGAAAATTAACTTTTTCATAAGATTCACAACGGAAACATCCACGCGATTGAACGAAGCAAGAGTGAGGTGCAGAGACTTGGAAGTTTTCTTAACACCTCTTTTCAGAGAAAATAAGCTAAGACCTGAAGTCTACAAATACATAAATCGACTCTCAGACCTTCTTTATGTGCTGGCCTGTTATACAGAAAAATTAGCTTAAAAATTTCTTTTTTTCTTCAATACCATTAAAAATATCCTTCTTAGCATCCTCAAGTCCCTTAATATTTAGAACTTCAACTTGTGAAATGCAAATGTTCTAATCTGCTTCTAGACAACAAGCTTTAATTATGTTTGAGGATGACGATTTTTCGAGTAAGTGTGCTGTGAACATATATTGAAAATTCTCTCATTTTCTTCCATGACGTTCCTTTTAGAAATCCATCTTGTATTCTATCAGGATAAACTAAAACAATGGTTTTAGTGAGTGTTTCATAATGTCTCACGAAGTTTTTTATTAATAAACCTAACGAAGTATTTAGTTTTGAACTTTTTCCATAAGGAACATCAGTAACTACAGCTTTAACAGTTTTGGTCCATAATAAAGCATCCTGAACAATTAAATCTGCATTTATATTAAAATGTGCAAGATTCTTCCTTGCTCGTTCTATCATTTCAGAATCAATATCTGAACCATAAACTTTTAGACCAATTATTCCTGCTTCAATCAAAAAGCCACCTGCGCCACAAAAAGGGTCAAGAACCTCTGATTCTGCTCCTGTCAGATTTACGAGGCATCTGGCAATTCTTGGACTCATACTTGTTGGGTGATTTGCAGGTCTCTTATCTGCGCGTCTGGATTGAAAATCTTCTTTATTTTCCCAAATCAAGATGCCTAGATTGATTTTGCCGGAATTTAGGATGTGGAAGTCTAGTTCAGGATTCTTCAAATCAACGCTTCCTACAAATGGATATAGTGCAAGTGCTTTTCCAAACGAAATCATGTTGGCAAAACTCCGTTTCGTGTGCTCAAGATTTTTAAGTGTCATTCTGAACTTCATAGGCTTTGTAAATTCAGATTTCAGAAAATCCAGTTTTCCTTTCAGAAGCTCTTTTTCAAGTTCTGCGGAATCTTTTGCAGATGCAATTAACCTTATTGCTTTTTTAATATAAGCAGATCTATTTAATACTATTAGCAGATTTTCAGGATTATCAGAAATCTCTGCTTCTACAAAATTATGGGTTGAATTAAGGATTTTTCCATTAAGAAATTTCTCAATCAGAACTTTTGTTTCTGCAACGCTGAGTTCAGGGAATTCTTTATGCAGGATTAATCCGAGTTTCATTTTAATAAAGGATTTCTGTTTGGCTTTAAACGTTTTGTTCAAATCAAAAAAATCACTGTTTCATTTTTAAAACAGTGTTTCAAAATAGAAATCTTTATATATTGGGGCTCATATAGGGATTAAGATGGACAAAAAACAAGTCATAGAGACGCTTTTTGATAAAAAAGTCATAAAAGTGCTTAGTCTGTTCATTAACAACCCTTCTGAGGAGTATTACTTGCGAGAAATTGCGAAAATTACAAAAGTTCCTCCAGCTTCTGTATACAGAATATTAAAGATGATGCTTCATTTAGAGTTACTTTTGGAGTATAAAACAAAACATCTTAAGACTTATGTTCTTAATCAGAAGAATTCCTCGTTCCTAATAGATCTCTTAGAAGATAAGAAATCGGCGATACAGGAGTTTAAAGAGTTTATTAGCTCTGTTTCGGGCGTAGATATGGTTGTCTTGCATGGTAGGGAAGAGAAGGATAAAGCTAGCATATTGGTGATAGGTCAGAACCCAGATATAGATGCTATACGTGTAAAAATAGTAGAAATAAAGGAAAAATATAATTTTAATATAATTCACTTAGTTTTATCTTCTGAGCAGTATTCTCAGATGTTGTCGATGGGACTCTATCCTGGCCAAAAAATTGTGCTATTTTCTAAAAACCAATAAGCAACGCTTATATATTCTGCAACATCTATGTTTTATTATGTATTCTGAAGTATAGAAAGATTTATATATGATGTGTGTGAGTATTAAAATAAAGTTTTTTTGGCGAAAAACTTAGTGGTGGTTAATCGTTTTGTTTAGAAATCATGTTTTGGCGAGCTGATTTTCAAGAATTTGGCGATATAAGATATAAACCGTTTGGCGATGGTTCAACTTATTCTAGATATAGCCAGGATGTTATCATATATAAATATATTGTTAGTGTAAACTATATATTTCAGAATATAATTCACGATGCTTTCTGGCGCAAGTCAGAACGAACGGGGTCCGAGCCCGAGAAAAAAACAAAAAAATGGAATCCAAGAAAAACATTGGAGGGGGAAAATAAAATGGAAAACTATGACCAATTAGAAGTAGGACAGGCAAACATTAGAGTTATCGGCGTAGGTGGCGCAGGTGGAAATATGACAAACTGGTTGTACATGAAAGGCATCCAGGGTGCAGAAATATTAGCATGCAACACAGACCAGCAAGCACTTAATGTAATAGAGGCGGACAAGAAATTCCTTTTAGGAAGAGACGTAACAAAAGGACTTGGAGCAGGCGGGTATCCTGAAAAAGGAGCAGAAGCGGCACAAGAAAGTCTTGCTAGCATCAAAGAAGCACTAAAAGGATCAGACATGGTATTCGTTTGCGCAGGAATGGGTGGTGGAACAGGAACAGGAGCAGCACCTTTAGTCGCTCAGGTAGCAAAAGATGCGGGAGCAATAGTTATTGGAACTGTAACAATGCCATTCAAAATAGAAAGAGCAAGAGTGGACAAAGCAGAATTTGGACTACAGCAACTAAGAAAACAATCAGACACAGTAATAGTAATAGATAACAACAGACTAGTCCAGATTGCAGGAAATCTACCAGTACAGCAGGCATTCGCAGTAGCAAACGAACTTGTAGCAACAATGATAAAAGGAATCGTTGAGACAATAGCAGTCCCATCATTAGTAAACCTTGACTACGCAGACGTTAAAGCAGTAATGACAAACGGAGACGTAGCAGCAATCGGCGTTGGTGCATCAGATACAAACAACAGAGTAGAAGAAGCAGTAAAAGGCGCATTATCAAACCCACTGCTTGACATAAGCTACCAAGGTGCATCAGGAGCAATTATCCAGATACACGGCGGACAAGACCTAACACTTGATGAAATCAACAAGATAGGAGAACTTGTAACCGAATCAATGGATGAAGACGCAAATGTCATCTGGGGAGCAAGAGTAACTGATGAGATGAAGGGAAAGCTAACTGTTATGACAATCATAACCGGAGTAAAATCTCCTTGGATACTTGGAAGACCATCTGCAAAGCATGCTGAAACAGCAAGGCAGAGACTAAGCTCCGAGCTCGGAATCGAGATTGTAAAGTAAGGGAAGGCTTCCTTTATTTGCAGTCAATGTAGGCCACGGCTAGAATGTGGCTATTTTTTATTTTCTTTAATAACTTCTTTGCCTTCACCGGACCAAACCCCCAACTTTGCCGTTTGTGAAGGCAATTTTTTTTCTTTTTCTAACTAATTCGAATTTAGATTTCTTAATAAAGCATCCAAGCATATTAATTCTTAAGTAAGGCAATCACTAAACATAATAAGAACAAATATGTTAGAGTTTTAGTAAAAATAAATACTACTCCGAAGGTTAGCAATAGAAGTAATATCATTTTTTCTAAATTAACTATTATTAATAAGCTATTGCCTTGAAGCAAGATTGAAATATTTGCATTTCACGTTAGTGAAATATGAGGCAAATATTGGTTGAAAGTTTTTGCAACTAGACAAAAACAGTTCTTCGCAACAGCTAAAAGCCTTTTTAGGGTAATATAGAATTTACCGGCTCTGTCCTAAAAGAATAAAAATGTATATTAATGTCTTGGAGTAAAATCAAAAGAACGCCCGATTATGCAGGGTGTTCGACGAAAAGCCTGATTGCGAAGCATCAGTAGAACTCCACATCAATATTTTTAACATAAAAAAAGCACTATTTAGGA